>JDSF01000092.1_pt1 | contig 71372 bp, 102 predicted proteins | sample 199441 | NCBI WGS metagenome assembly JDSF01 (sample SAMN02592751, study PRJNA231836) | bioreactor metagenome | isolation source: continuous culture bioreactor denitrification-DNRA | place: Germany: Bremen
GGGATGGAAATCCTTTGTGTCACTGCTTTTTATGCTTGTAGGGATTCACATGTACCATACAGTGTTTGACTTGGGGAAAACTGGTCTCAATGGCGTGATGAACTCGTTCAGCAATACAGTGGGCTTCAACGAGGCTTTGGGAACCTTCAGCTGAAATCTCGACATCCACATAGGCACGTGAACCAAACCTGCGGGTTCTCAACAAATCGATTCCCTTGACCCCTTCCTGGTCAAGAATGATGAGACGAATCTCTTCCACAGTTTTTTCAGGACAAGCGTGGTCGACCATCTTGTAGATGCCATCGCGGAATATTGCGATTCCGACTCGGATGATAAAGAGGGAGATGATAATTGCTGCGATCGAATCAGCAATAGGGTAGCCTAACCTCGAGGCAATGATTCCGATCAATCCACCAGTGGTTGCCAGCACATCACTCTGCGAATCCCATGCCGAGGCCATCAAGGCAGAAGAATCAGTCTTTTTGCCTGCCAACGGGTATAGAGAAACATGCACTGCTTGATAATAATGGACACAATTGCAGCAATCACAGCAAGGACGCCAGGCAGTGGGCTGTCATGGTAACTACCGGTAATGATGGTTGAGATACCATCGACCAAGAGGCCGAAGCCCACAACCATGATGATTCCCGAAAGTAGTATCGCAGCAACTGATTCTAATCGTTCATGTCCATACTGATGATCCTCGTCAGACTCCTTGGATGCGGCGGAAATGCCAATCATGGCAATGATGGAACTTACCACATCTCCTGCGTTGTTAATTCCATCATTAAGCAGAGCAGAGGAGTGCGCAATAAAGCCAATCGTAGTCTTGCTGATGGCAAGAACGATATTGCTGAATATATTGAGATAGGAAACTTTTAAAGCCAGGTTTTTTTTCATGTCCAAAATTCACACCTACGCTCGGTGCTCCTCCTTGGTAAGAAAAGGCCCCGGTAGTCCGGGGCTCTCTATCAGGTCTTAGACTCAGGATACTTGATGATCAAGTGCAGGTCTTCAAGTTGTTTCTCGTCAACTAATGAAGGAGAGTCATCCATCGGTGATATCCCTGCAGTATTCTTCGGGAAAGCAATGACTTCATGAATTGAGCTCTCTTCGGCCATGATCATGATCATTCTATCAACTCCCGGTGCAATACCGCCGTGAGGAGGAGCTCCGTATCTAAAGGCATTGAGCAGGAAGCCAAACCTTTCCTCTGCAGTCTCGTCATCAAAATTACAGATACGGAAAATTCGCTTCTGGAGTTCAACATCATGGATACGAATGGAACCACTTGCCACCTCATACCCATTGAGGACCAAGTCATACAGATCTCCCTTCACGCTGCCGGGATCAGACTCAAGGGTATCGAGATACTCTGCCTGAGGCATGCTGAACATATGGTGTGCAGCTTCCCAGTGTCCTTCATCCTCATTGTACTCAAAGAGGGGGGGGAAATCAACGATCCAGCAGAACTCAAAGCTTTTTTTTGATCAGATTCAGATCCTTGCCCAGCTTGGTACGAACCGCACTAAGACTGGCACAACATTTCTTCCAGTCCTTATGGGCGACAAAGAGGATCATGTCTCCTTCCTTCGCATCCATCATTGAAGCTAGCTCATCTTCAAGTCCAGCGAAGAATTTGCTCACCCCGCCGGTGAAGGTGTTGTTCTCTCCAACCTTGATCCAAGCCAATCCCTGGGCACCGTAAATCTTTGCTGCATCCTCAAGACTGGTAATATACTTACGTGAGAAATCGACTATTTCACTCTTTGGAGCACAGATCGCCTTTACATATCCACCATTGGAAACAATGTCCTTGAAGGTGGCAAAGCTGCTCTTCTGGGCGATTTCGTTGACATCCGAAAGGGGAAGGTCAAAGCGAAGATCTGGTTTGTCACAACCATAGGTATTCAGTGCATCATGGTAACTGAGTCTTCTCCATCGCGCAGGTAGGTCATAATCCATGACTTCCTTGAACACAGAACCGAAGAGATCTTCCATGAGGGAGAGGACATCGTCACGTTTGACAAAACTCATCTCTAGGTCAAGCTGGGTGAATTCCAGCTGTCTATCCCCTCTGGCATCTTCATCACGGTAACAGCGGGCAATCTGGAAGTACTTATCCATTCCGCCGACCATCAGAATCTGCTTGAAGAGCTGTGGGCTTTGGGGGGGGAGAGCATAGAACTTGCCTGGGTAAATTCTACTGGGAACCAGGAAGTCACGAGCCCCTTCTGGGGTGCTCTTGATCATGGTAGGAGTTTCAATCTCGTAGAAGTCACGACTGGTGAGATACTTTCTACAAGCAAAGATGAAGTCATGACGAAGCTTCATCCGCTTCTGCATTCCCTGGGTACGGAGATCGAGATAACGATACTTAAGCCTGAGGTCTTCCCTCGGCTCATTACCATCATCGATCTGGAATGGTAGTGGGGCACACTTACTGAGTATTTCAATCTTCTCAGCTTTAACTTCAACTTCTCCGGTTACCATTTCTGGATTGACCATTGAATCGGGCCTGAGACGTACCACCCTGTCACTGCAATGCAGTACTCCAAGTGCAGTTCATTTGCAACTGCCTGAAGTTCGTTGCTGGCATCGTCATCCACTACCACCTGGGTAATACCGTAGCGGTCACGGAGGTTGATAAAATGCAGGGCCCCATGATTGCGGTCACGGTGTACCCATCCGTTGAGAACCACCTTAGCTCCATTGTCAGCTTTGGTCAGTGATCCACAGGTAGTTGTTCGTTGGGAAAATACTTCTTCTGCCATAGTCGGTCCCTTTGGTCTCCTTAAGAAAGTATTCCCATACTATACGATAGAAGTCCAAAAGGCAATTGCCCCTAAGACGTTAGCTCACGAACAACAACCTGGTTTTTCTGCAGGTATTCAATTGCTTCAACAGCTGCCACAGCAGCACTTGTGGTGGTGGTATAGGGAATTTTCATGCGCATGGCAATACTTCGTATCTCATCATCACTCTGGTGGGCATGGAACCCCATCGGTGTGTTTATCACCAAAGCAACCTGTTTTTTCTGTAGATAGTCAGTAATATTTGGGTGTCCTTCATGGACCTTCTGCATTACCTCAACAAGGATTCCTTGCTCAAAGAGGAAGGCTGCCGTACCTGTGTTGCAGCAATCGAGAATCCGAGGGAGACTAACTTTTTTACTACTGGAAGAATGGTCTTACGATCCTTCTTGTTGACACTGATAAACACCTTTCCCGAGACGGGAAGACGGTTTCCACTGCTGATCTGGCTCTTTGCGAAGGCTTCCCCGAAGGTCTTTCCCAATCCGATCGACTCCCCGGTCGACCTCATCTCAGGTCCAAGTGCTGGATCTACATTGCTGAACCGATCGAAGCTGAATACCGCCTCTTTCACTGCCCAACCCACCTTACAGGTGCCCAAGGCTCTCTCTCCGGTTTTTTTTACCAGCCCTTGTTTTACCAAGGTTTCTCCTTCCCAGATCCGAACCGCGGCCTCAACGAGGTCTACTGCACTGGTCTTGCAGATGAAGGGTACTGTTCGCGATGCCCGTGGGTTTACCTCGATGAGATAGAGCTTCCCATCCTTGCTGCAAACTGGATATTCATCAATCCTTTCACATGGAGGGCAAGGGCAAGTTTGTGCGCCCACTCCTGCATCTGAGCAAGGAGTTCTGGGGTGCTCTTGTACGGAGGAACACTGCAGCAGAGTCCCCGCTGTGTATTCCCGCAGCCTCAATATGCTGTAGAATGCCTCCTACATAGAGACTTTCTCCGTCAGATACTGCATCAAGGTCGTATTCAAAGGCATCTTCCAGGAACTGATCCACCAATACAGGTGCTTCAACTGATGCCTCAATCCCCTCAATGGAGGTAAGTCCTGCTTCATCGTACACGATGTACATCCCCCGTCCACCCAATACATGGCTGGGCCGGATAAGAACAGGAAAACCAATCTCGCGAGCGGTGATGAGAATATCTTCATTCTTTGTGACGGCTTTGTTTTTTGGTTGACTGAGTCCAAGCTGAGAGACCAAGGCTGAGAACTTTCCACGGTCCCCTGCATCCAGGAGCCCTTCCAGGCTAGTTCCTTCCAATCTTGCCCCTGCACGGGTGAGGGAAGGGGCAAGGTTCAATGGAGTCTGGCCTCCCAGTTGTACCACTACCCGCTGGGTCTGTTCATGGCGTAGAATTTCCTTCACTTCCTCAGCAGTGAGGCCTTGTAGGTACAGTCGATCGCTGATGTTGAAATCCGTGGAGACTGTCTCTGGATTACTGTTAACCATAATGGTCTTTCGTCCCAGCCTGCGGTAGGCCATGGAGGCAAGGGTGCAACAGGTATCGAACTCAAGTCCCTGCCCGATCCTGTTTGGACCGCTTGCAAGGATTACCACCGCATCCCCTCCCATGGGTTCTGCTTCCTCCGTTTCACCGTAGGTGGTATAGAGATAGGGAGTAAGCGCATCAAACTCCCCACTGCAGGTGTCAACATGATGGGTTACAGGGTGCATCTCATAGGCGTAACGTAGCCGTTCGATGTCCTGTGCAGTCCTTCCTGTCAGCATTGCGATGTACACATCGCTCATTCCAGCCTTTTTTTTGCCTTGAGTAGGGTCTCCTCATCTAGGTGAAATGCAACTTCCTTCTCGATATCCAGTTGCTGTACCAGGAGATTGAGGAACCAGGGATCAAATTGTGTGACCTCCTGTATTTTAGGCAATGCTTCCACTCCTTCCCTGCAGAACGTGGTATAGGCAGCAACCAAGCGTAAGGGGTGTGCACTGTTGAGAAACCCTGCAACCTCCTCTTCATCATACAGGCCAATACGAATGAGGTTGCATAATCCTTCGAGTTTTCTCTCTGAGCTCCTGATCCCCTTGTTCAATGCCTCCAAGGCAGTTCTTCCCAGTGCCAAGGCTTCCCCGATGCTGCGCATCTGTGTTCCCAAGGCAGAGATGGGAAGTGGAAATTTCTCCAGCTCAAAGCGCGGTACCTTTACTGCACAGTAGTCGAGTACCGGCTCAAAGCAGGATACTGATTGGCCGGTTATTTCGTTGACCACCTCATCAAGGGTATAGCCGACCGCCAACTTGGCAGAGCAGCGGGCAATAGGGAAGCCAGTTGCCTTGCTTGCAAGGGCTGAGGAACGGGAGACACGGGGGGGGTTCATCTCTATGACCACCATCCTCCCTGTTTCAGGGTGTACTGCGAATTGGACATTACTTCCACCGCAGTCGACTCCGATTGCACGCAGAATAGCAATTGAAGCGTCCCTCATCGTCTGGTAGCTTCTCTCATCGAGGGTCTGGATGGGGGCAATGGTGATACTGTCCCCGGTATGGACTCCCATTGGGTCAACATTCTCAATGGAACAGACGATAATTGCATTATCCTTCTTGTCACGCATCACCTCCATTTCGAACTCTTTCCAACCGATGAGCGATTCCTCAATGAGGACTTCGTGGGTTGGACTGGTTTCCATGGCGTGCTCAAGTAATGAGGGGTACTCTTCCCTGTTGTAGGCGATGGATCCTCCCATACCTCCTAACGTGTAGGAAGGCCGGATGATCAGGGGGAAGGGGAAATCCTCAAGGAGTCCCATTCCCTCCTCCAGGTTGTGGACGATTGAGCTCTTTGCGCTTTCCAATCCCAAGCCTTCGATGACCTGCTTGAAAGCTCCACGGTCTTCCGCGAGTTTGATGGATGCGATGGAAGAGCCAATGACCTGAACCCCATACTGTTCGAGCAACCCTGACTCATCGAGCTCGAGAGCCAGGTTGAGTCCGCTTTGCCCTCCCATGGTAGTGAGGATGGCATCAGGGCGTTCCCTTTGGAAGATTTGTTCAACATACTCAACTCTCAATGGGTCGAGGTAAATGTGGTCTGCCATGCCAGGAGTCGTCATGACGGTCGCTGGATTGGGGTTGAGCAGAATAACCTCATATCCTTCCTCTTTCAAAGCCTTCACGGCTTGTGTGCCACTATAGTCGAACTCGCAGGCTTGCCCGATGACAATAGGGCCGCTGCCGATAACCAGGATTCTTTTAATATCACGTCTTGCACTCATACGCTTGCCTCCTTGGCTTCCAGGATGAACCGGTCAAAAATCCAGGTTGCGTCATGAGGGCCTGGAGATGCTTCTGGGTGAAACTGGACACAGCTTACTCTCTTGTCTGTGCAGAACAGTCCTTCGATGGAGTTGTCATTTGCATTCCTGAACCATACTGTTGCAGAAGGGGGGCAAAGTTTCTGCCTCACTGGCGTAACTATGGTTCTGGCTCGTGACAAAGCAGGCACCAGTTTGGGTATCCACTACAGGGTGGTTGCCCCCATGGTGACCATATTTCATTTTCTTCGTGCTTCCACCCAGAGCCCAGGTGATTAACTGGTGTCCGAGGCAGATACCAAAGACGGGAAATCCTGCTTCAATGACCTGTTTGGTCATCGAGACAACGTCCTGTAATCGTTCAGGGTCTCCCGGTCCGTTTGAGAGCAGCATTGCACTACATCCTGAGCGGAGAATGTCCTCAGCTAGCACAGTAGGCGGAAAGAGGGTGACTGCCACTCCTCGATGGTAAAGTTCGGTGACAATTGACCGCTTGATCCCAAAATCCACTACTGCAAATCGTAGTGAAGCATCCTTTGGCGCCCCAGAGAGAGGGTCTTTGACTACGCGCTTGGTACTTACCCCTTCGATAAGATCGAGCTCACTGACTGATGGATAAGTCCTCACCAAGGAGAGGGCATGTTCATGTTCTGAACGTGAAAGTGTCTTGCCTTCAGTACTGAATATGATTGCCCTCTGGGCTCCCTTGTTTCGTATATGGATGGTTAATGCACGTGTATCCAACCCACAAAGGCCGACAATTCCGTGTGTGAGCAGATAATCATGTAAAGAGACCCTCTCCGGGGGAAGAGGGCCTGTATATACAGAATGAACGAGCAGTGCTGTACAGCTGATGGGTTTGGGTAACCCCAGATGCTCCTCAAAAGGAGCTTCGCACCCATAGTTTCCAATATGGGGGGGGTAGGTCATTACGACCATTTGTCCGTGGTAGGAAGGATCAGTGAGGATTTCTTGGTAGCCACACATACTGGTGTTGAAGACCACCTCTGCCATGGGAGCCTGTTTGCCAAGCAAGGGCGCCGGTGATCCAAATCCAGTTGCGGTGAATACGGTTCCGTCCTCGAGAAGAAGAAAGCTTGTGTTCATAGGTTCTCCATCAGTTCAAATTGTAGGGATAATAGCGGATACTGGAAGTTTATGCAACAGTATCTGTATGTTTATGCAACAAAAAACCTGATAGATTAATAAATATGCAACACATTTTAGAGCATATGTTGTAATATTGTTGTTATTTCTTCCCGATACTAAATTTTTCTGGATTGAATGCATCACTTCCAAGCCAGAGATCAATCCTCAGCCCACTATCGGAATTATCTACATCTGCATGTTTGATCTGCCATCCGATAAGCTTCAGCCGGGAGTCCCAAGTCACATCGTGTCCTGCCATCAATCCATAGTACTCGGCTAGCTCCGGCCGTTCTTGTTTTGGATGCAGGGCCTTGTTAATGTTTTTGAGCTCCGCTTCGCTCCGTTTCTTATCATCGAAGAAAGTCAGATGAGCTCCATCCTCCTCCTGATGGAGTGAGACCACCAAGCGAAGCGGATTACCGTCCAGGAGAAAGTTCGTAACCTCCCCAATTAATCTTCCTAATAGTTCCTTGCGTTTCATTGTATGAAATCCTCCTCAGGGCGGTTGGTTTTGTACCACTGTAAGATTGCAACAAACAAGCTTGCCGTCAGCCCACCGGCAAAGCCATTGTTATACAGATCAAGTCCTCCATGCCAGGAGGCGGTTATTTCTACCATCACCAGATGCAGGAATCCAGCTAGCAGGCCTGCTATAAATCCGAACTGCCCAGCTATTGGAGCCAGGGTGGTGGCGAAGAGGGTTGCCAAGAGGGGGCCTGGAGCAACCAGAGACTTGTCAAACAGAAGTGTAGAGAGGATAACTCCCAACACAACAGGAAAGGTGTTTTTTTCAAGGTTTTTTCCAAACCCTCCGAAGGCTATGATGGTAAACAAGGCACCAATGGTTGGCCCATTGATAGGTGCGCCAATGAGAATCAGATACGCCCAGAAGACCAAGCCAAGCAACCCAATATTCAAGAGAGTACCAGAGGTGTATCCGGTATCAAAAAAATCATAGGGGAGACGTCCAGAAAGCTTTTGCACTTCCAGCAACCCTTGGAAACCTTGCTTTGGTTTTTTTTCAATGAAGAAGGCGGTCACTATCAATAATAGGGAGAATACGGGTATTACCAGGAAGAGTGGGAGTGAGAACTCCTCACTCCAGGTAATGTCCAAGGGCTCCATTTTCCCTGCGGCAATGAGTAGGTTGGATGCAAACAGACCGATGAACCCACAACTGAAACCTACGTTATAGAGATTATAGCCTTGATGGAGTTGTAACATGGATCCTGCTACTGCAGGGAGGATGAATCCGGCGGCAAGGCCTGCTACAATTCCCAGTGGAATGGAGAGAGGCAAGGGCAAGTCGGTTGAGAACATCAGAAAGGTCACCAAGGGGCCAAGAGCTGTGCCGAAAAGGGCAATCAAGCTGTATGAGCCGAAGGTCTTGCGTGCAAGCTTGCTTGCCAGCCAGACCCCAAGGATGAGTGGGATGCTGTTAAGCAATGTATTGCCGAAGAATGAGAATCCCATCATGGTCAGAATTGCTGAAATGGTTGGCCCAGAAAGACTGACTGATGCATAGTAGATGAGTACCAATGCCAACAATCCTACCGAGGCTGCATTGAACATAGCTGTTCCCACACCATGCAACGTAAAGTCGCTGATCAGGCGAGCTGCTTGGGTCTGCAGTCGCAGAGTATTCTGTAAGACAGTGAGCGGACCCTCAAGTATCATGGCTATAAGCATGAGGGAGCAGATCAGTACAATGAGTAGAGCATAGAGGATGCGTTCACTTCGTTCCACGGTGCCTCCTTGATAGCAGTATGCTACCTATAGATTCGGGAGAATAGCAAGTAAGCAAGCCAAAAAAGTAAGAGGTAACAAGAGAGGCTGCCACCTTCATGGCAGCAGCCCAACGTTACAAAGCTGTAGTTAACGGTTGATGTCAGCTCCAGCAATATCGCTGAAGCGAAGGGTTCCAAGGCTTGGCGATGATTGATCCAAGATCAAGATCCCGTCTCCACCGCTGTAGCGTATCTCCCCATCCTTGAAGAGAGGAGCCGAATTACCCCGTGTGATGACTGATGCGCTTTTCCAGACGCCACCAACTACAGATTGCTGACCTGCATACATGATGCTGCCAGAGTCAAGGATTCCACTCGAGCCAGCATTGTAGACAATTCCTACCCAATCTCCTGCAGCAGGTTTAGTTGCCTCCCCGTCAGCATTCGTATCACCTCCAAGGTCGTCTTTATAACTGGTAATGATGGACGGAGTGCCACCAGTTCCCTCGATATGTAACGTACCCTCATTGGATATGACGCTTGCCCCTTCCATCTTCAGGATGCCAAGAATATTGACTTTCGCCCCGCGTCTGATCGTCATATTGCCAGAAACCACAGGGAGGAAGTCTTCAGAAATGATATTGACGGTCAAGCCGGAAGGTACCTCCTTTGCATCAATCTTGATCCCCTCATGGACAATATCCTTGTAGGTATTGCTGCTCAGGGAGTTGTCCATTGCTGAGTAATCGGCAATGCGCAATACCCAATCGGTATCGTTCAAGGTACTCAACGAGACCGAGATTGAACCATTCCCAAAGGTCTGGAGAGCGGTATTGTTGCTATTGGATATGCTACTCTTGGTCAGTGTCATACTTGCATTGTCCCCCACAACAATTGATCCTTCTCTCCATCCTCCTCCTGCAACTCTCTGTGCTCCTGCATAGAAGATGCGAGCATATGCAAGCTCTCCTTTTCCCTCTCCAACGAAGGTTACTCCAACCCAGGAGCCCTTCTGAGGTTTGGTTTCCGCGCCATCTCCATTGCTGTCCCCCACAATATCGTGATGATAACTGGTGAGGGTAATAGGAGCATCTTCATCTCCCTTGCCGATAAGTGTTCCTTCTATAATTAACTGGTTGCTGTTTCTGAACTTAAGCGTAGATCCTGCCTCAATTGTGAGTTTTGCTCCTTGCTTGATAGTCAAGGAATCAAGAATATAGGGAAGGTTGTCCCAGTTCTGCAAGGTTACCGAGCTATTGCTCTTCAGTTCACGGATGGAAAGCTCTGTGACTGTCCTTTCCATATCGATGTAGGAATTATTCTCTAATATTGTGGCAAGAGCACCAGTGCTTTGCACTAACACAGGAACCGAGGATCCTTTGAATGTGGTTTTTGTGATACTTGCCTTGGACTCGTCAAAGAGGGTGACGGCGCTCTTCGCGCTCTGGAGGATTTCACTATTCCTGATCACAGGATTCGCAGTTCCTCCGATCAAGAGAGCTCCCTCACGCCAACCTCCAGAGGCAACACGCTGGCTTCCAGCATAACGAATACTCACATACTCCAGTATTCCTCCTGCTTTGCCTTCATAGAGGATTCCTCCCCAGATACCTGCAGAGGGTACACTGTTCTTCCCGTCATTATTGGTATCAAAACCTACATCATCATAGTAGCTGGTGAAAATGACTGGGTGAGCATCTTGTCCCCTTGCATTCAGCATGCCTCGTACGATCATCTGGCTGTCTCGTGCGAACTTCAGTGACGTAAACCGCTCGATATCCAATATTGCTCCATCTTCAACTGTGAAGCTTCCTGAAAAGATATAGGGGAGGTTATTCAGGTACCTGAGTGTGGTGTGAGAGTCCTTTTCAAGGACCTTTTCCTGAACCCGTATCCCATATTCACTCAGATTCAAGAATCTGTTCCCTGTCATGCTCTGTGGTATGGCAGTGAGGTTGTAGAGGTTCAAGGGAAGGGAAAGGTTGGTGAATGTGGTACTGGTGATGTTTGCCTTAGCTTGTTTCCCCAGACCGATACCACCTCCATTACCATTCGCAATTTCGCTGTCACTGATGGTGACCTGAGCGTTGTCGGTAGCGATGAGAGACTCTGTTCTCCATGCACCTTGTACCACATTTTGTTGTCCTGCACCAATGATTCGGGTGCTCTGGAGTGTTGCGGTACTATCTCCTAGGAAGTATAGGCCTCCCCAAGATCCAGGTTCAGAGGAGTTCTCGCCAACAAAAAACGACTTCAGAGCCAGGCTTGCCCTGTGTTTCCAGGTTTCCATTGACTTGCAGGAGACTTCCAGGGGCCATGCGGATTACTACTCCCTCCTCAATAACCAAGGAAGCACCACTTGCTACAGTTACTCCACCTTTCAGAAGGTATGGGCTGTTTTCTTTCGTAAGTATCCGCTGATTGAGCCAGAGAGGAGATTCTTTGCTTCTTCGGATGTGTCCCTGAAAGGAGGCATCTCTCGTGCCGTGACCTCAGGATCCTCAGGATCTACAAAGGAAACAGTCGCTGTGTTGAAGGCTTCTTCAATCTCTCCGAATTGTACAGGGGTTGGCACAGGTACCGGTTCTGTTGCAGGGGGGGGAGGGGCGAACTCTTCCCGGGCTCTTTGGAGCAGGAAGTCGGCCTTTGTTCCGATTTTTTTCTCGTCAAAGGCTCCAATACCAACCAAGTATGTCTCTCCTCCCACCAGTGTTGTGCTGAGACGATCAATAACCTCATCACCGACAATATTGAGAGCGAGTGGTTCCTCTTCATCCATACTGAACAATGCCATATAGAGAGAGATATCCGTATGGTCGAGATTGATGAATTCGTAGGTACCTGTGGTTGCTACTGGGATCTCGAATACGAAGGTCTCTGCAATGGTCCCTGAGAACGGTTTTTTTTCTGGGTTCTCTATATAGATAGCACTGGGTTTTTTTTCTTCAGTGGGGAGAGGATCCTCAAGGACTCGTCTGAGTTGGAATTGAGCTTTGCTGCCTTCACTTCCTCCCAAACCTCCTATTCCTACCAGATAGGTCTTTCCTCCTTCAAGGAAGTAGGTAAACCTGTCTTGTGGATTATCCCCGATTACATTCTCTATAAGAGCCTCATCTTGGCCAGCTTCCATGCTGAAAAGAGCCATATAGAGCAGAATCTCTGGGTGACTGAGATTGATGAAATCGTAGATCCCCGATTGAGCAACGGGAATTTCAAAGACCAAGTCATCAGTCACCGTGGCAGAGAACTGTTGCTCTGGGTTCGGAATATACATTGCAGGATTTTCCATCGGTTCCGGTACAGGTTGCTCTTCTACCGGTTTCATCAGGACAGGTTCAACACTCGTTGGACCTGAGACCTGTTTGAGTTGGAAATATCCATACCGGCCGAGCAGGTTGTCCGCCAAGGTGCCGATACCTACCAAGTAGGATTCTCCCTCTTCGAGATAGGCTGATACCTATCCAGGGTTTGTCCCCAATAATATTCTCAGCAATGATATCTTTCTTGTCGATATTTTTGCTGTAGAGCCCCATGTAGAGGAGAATATCTGGGTGTTCCATGTTGATGAATTCATAGTACCCAGAACGGGTGATGGGTATTTCCAATATTAGTGGATCGGAAATTTTAACTGTGAAGACTTGTTCTGGACTTGATACAAACGCAATCCCTTGTTCATTCGTGTAGTACTGTGGGAAGAGCGGTGTCTCCAGAATAGCAAGTACTGTCTCACATCCAGTTAGACTAACGACAAGCATGATGAACAGTGCAAGCAACAAAATTGGTTTTCGTTTTGTTCCCATGAGTTCTCCTCCAATTGTGATGATGGTTCAATGGTACCTTAGGAAGAGTCTCGAAAAAAGGAAAATTACGTTATATTGTCAAAAAAAATAGGCAGAGCTTTCTGCTTTCTGCCTATGTGTATTCACTATGGAGAGATTAGTATAACAAATCGATTTCCCCGCTTACCGATGAAAGTCTTACTAGGTTGCTTGCCTCTCCTGTCTGTAAGCTGGCTTCATTTCCCGTTTTCCGTTCATCGTTGAACTCGATTGAACCACTGACCGTTGACGCTGTCACCTTGAGGTTTTCACTTGATCGAAGGTTGAGTTCAATTGCTCCACTGGTAGTCTTGGCCTCAACAGAGCTCCCTTCTGGAAGGCGAACTTCTCCCTCTATTCTGGAACTCACTGTCTTGAGGGTGGTCTTGGCCGCAGAAATCTGTTGGACCTCCACCGTACCGCTCGTTGATGAGAGCGTTACATCTCCATCAGAGGAGGCTTCTTTTCCAGAGATGTCTCCACTGATAGTACGCAGTTCCAGATTGTCAGATGCCCAGATCGTGAGAAAATCAACCTCGCCACTTACGCCAGAAACCTTCGTCAAGTTGGTTTTCATGGGGTGCATCAAGGTGATGTCCCCACTGGTTGAAGTTGCTTCCAAACGTCCTAGATTATCGCTTGGGAGTGTGATCACCAAGGGTGAAGCAGTGTAGTTGAAGAATCGAAGGAACCAACGTTTGATCGGGCTGACAGAAACTGTTACCAAGGAACCCTGTTTGGAAACCTTGAGCTGTTCATTGTCATGCTTTCCAAGAGAGATACTGGCTTGCCTTTCTCCCTCATCCACCTCAATGATAATATCATTGCTGATGGTAGATACCTTGAGGGAGTCTCCTTCCTGGAAGTCTATCTGCTGGTCCCTGCGTTGCTCGATCCCCCGCTTCTCCCATCCTTATAGAGGGAGAAGGAGAGAGCGAGTATGAGCACCAGGATGATCAGGAAGATTTTGTTTGCGTTGGTGTCCTTCAGCATATCAGTTTCCTTGGTGGAATCGGTCGTCCCAGTCGCGTTCCTTGTTGAACATCTCACTTTCCATTTTTTTTCCACTTTGCGCTTGAGACGTTCATACTCAGCCTTCAGTTCCTCTTCACTCGAATCTGGTGCATCGTTTGAATAGATGGTCGAGTCATAAGAGCCTTCAGGATTCATTGGTATCATGAGCGCAGCAAGCAAGTAGATGAGTGCTCCTGGAAAGATGCCTGTTGCCAGTACCACAAGAAATACAATCAGGCGGACCGGGTCAGCGGGAAGGTCCCTCCACTCGGCAAGGCCGGTGCAAACCCCGAAAATTTTTCCCCGAGGGGATCTGTACAATCGTTTGGTAGCCATAGTAGTCATTCCTTTCATTCCTTATCTTCAAAGCCTTCAGATGAGTTTTTCCGGCTCTTTGTAATCGTCTCAAGGTTAGCAAGCCGCTCCTGCAGCTCATCAATCCCTTTTCTCAGTTCCGCCCGGTTGGTTCCTTGTCGCCACTCGGTAAAGCTGGCTTCTGAGGCAGTCCCTTTCTTACGTTTCCTGTACTTTGTGTCGCTATAGGTCCCTGGTGGGTAACCCATCTCCATTTCGCGCATCCGAAGGGCTGCCTCGATCTTCTTCTTTCTCAGGTTGTAACGATGATCAAGGGTGGATACGACTATAATGAAGGTAAAAATAACTGTTAAGATCCAAATTGCTTCCATGCCTTACCCCTTTGCTCACAGGCCGGCGCGTTTGCGCAATTCCTCGATCTCTGCATCGATGTCATCCATCTCCTCGAGGTCTCGGAATTTCTCGTCCAAGGTAGAGCCACTGCGGTTCAGGTCATTGTCAGCCTGCATACGGTCTATCTTCTCTTCCATATCATTGAAGCGATGGAGAGTGTTTCCCTCGCTTGCACGTCTCAGGGTTTCTTGGGCAGCTTGTTCTTCTCTGGCCCGTTTCGCCCGCTCAACCATCATCTGGTACTTCTGCTTCACGGTGGATAGCTTGTCCTCAATCTGGTTGATTTCACTCTTTGCGGTTTTGATTACCTCATCATAGGTGGTAAGTTCCTCTTTGAGGCGATCAAGTGTTGCTTTGGCCTGTTTCTTCTCAAGTAGTGCTTCCCGTGCCAAATCTTCGCGTCCCTTGCTTATAGCCAGTTCTGCTCGGCTCTGCCAGCGTTCTACTGCATTGAGCGCTTCTTTATAGGTACGGTCGGTCTTTGCCCTGCTGGCCATTTTTTGCGGCGCAGGAACTCTTGAGTTCAATCAGGGTATCTTCCATCTCCTGCATCATCAACTTGATCATCTTTTCGGGATCTTCTGCCTTATCGAGCAGTGAGTTGATGTTTGCATTTACAATATCCAAGAATCTTGAAAAAACTCCCATAATTTCTCTCCTTAGGTAGTAGTACCACCTCTGTTTCTATAAGTCTAGTTGCACGATTCGTGCCAACTCCAATATATCTATGAAAAAAACTTGATAAATCACTATTTTAGCGAGGATTGAAGCTATACGGCTTTTCTTGTCTGCTGAGCTGTGCTACCCTGTTTTTGGCAAATCATACCAAGGATGGCAAAATTTACCAACAGAGGAGCACCGAATGGATTCCCCACAAGGCGGAGGATACAACCAGCAACCACTAGGAGAAAGCGAAGTTTTCCTGGATTTCCAGAGCAAGCTGAGCCGTGCAGCTACCGTGAATCGTTCTGTCCTTCTGGTAGGGGAGCGTGGCAGTGGCAAGGAGATTGCAGCAAGAAGATTGCACTTTCTCTCTCCCCGATGGCAGCAGAGCTTGGTAACCGTCAACTGTGCAGCTCTTCCTCCTTCCTTGATCGAGACCGAACTTTTCGGTTATGAGCAGGGAGCGTTCACCGGGGCCCAGAAGACCCGCAAGGGGCGATTTGAAGAGGCTGAGGGAGGTACGCTTTTCTTGGATGAGATCGGGCTCATCCCTCTAGAGGTACAAGAGAAGATCCTTCGTGTAGTGGAATATGGGACCTATGAACGGGTCGGATCTTCTGTCACCCATGAAGTGAATGTGAAGATCATCGGTGCTACCAATGCAGACCTTCCCACGCTCTGCAATGAAGGAAAGTTTAAGGAAGACCTTCTGGACCGACTCTCTTTTGAAGTCTTGTTTCTTCCTCCGCTTCGTGAGCGTGGAGAGGATATCCTGTTGCTTGCCTCATATTTTGCCTCAAAAATGGCTCTTGAGTGTGGCAGAAGCGAGATGCCGGTTTTCTCAGAGGAAGTGGAAGCTTCCCTGCAATCCTATCCCTGGCCTGGTAATGTGCGTGAATTGAAGAATGTGGTTGAGAGGGCTGTCTACCGTAGCGATACTCCAGAAATTGAACACCTCGATTTCAATCCATTTGATAATCCTTTCACGCAAAGAGAGATGGAGAGAGAGGAAGGCGTTGTCACACAAAAGCAAACACAACTGGACTTGTCGCAGTTTGGACAAGCTCGTATTGATCTCGATGTCTCTTACCTTGCAGAGGCCTTGAAGCAGGCGGGGGGGGCAACCAGAGAGAGGCAGCCAAGCTCTTGGGCCTTACCTACGACCAACTCAGGGGATTGTACAGGAAATATCAGGATCTGCTGTAATACACCATTTGATGGGCTGTTCATGCACCCTGTATATGCAAAGAGGGCTGCTTCTCTGTCTGATTTTCAGTCAGACTTGTAAAGCAGCCCTGAGGAAGAAATACAATCTATGTCATGAAAAAACTATCGTGAAGGGAGGATGAGGGCTGTGCCCAGGTAGGCGATTACCATCGGGATGAACCCCACAGAGAAAAGCAGGATGATTCCAACGATTCTCAAAAGGAGTACGGGAAGCCCTGACCACGTTGCCAGTCCCTGGAAAACTCCAAGAATCATACCTCTTCGCTCACGGTAGAGCGTCCTGTGGTAGTAGTCCATTACTTCTGCTCCTTCTCTTTCTTCTTGCTCATCGATGCCTTCAGCTGTTCCATCTCTGCATCAATCTCTTGCTCGCTTTCCATTCTACTGAACTCATCGGCAGCACTGGTGGTACCATGGTAGCCGGCCATTTCTGCGTCTGCTTCCATGCGCTCAATCTTGCTCTCCAGTTCACTGAACTTGCGAGCCAAGTCAGTACTGTCACTGCTCTTCAGGGTTTCAGCAACCTGCTTCTTTTCCTTTGCGCTTCTTGCTCTCTGGACAAGGATCTGTTGCTTATCTTTCACTTCCTTGAGCTTGTCAGCGATCTGGGTGAGCTGGCTGCTCTGACTGGCAAGAATGGTCTGCAGGTTTGTTTCAAGCTCTTCGATACGCTTGATTCTTGCTTTTGCATTATTCTTTTCAATCAAGGCTTCACGGGCGAGATCTTCCCTGCCATTGGTGATAGCCAGCTTGGCGCGGTCATCCCAACGGAGAAGAGACTTCTCCAGTTCAGCTTTCTCACGCTCCAGACTTACCTGTTCAGCTTTTCTTGCTGCCATTGAAGAACGAGCCTTGCTCTGTGTTTCCTCAAGTTCTGTGATCATCAGGCTGATCATCTTTGCCGGATCTTCGAGTTTATCCAAAGCACTGTTTACGTGGGAATTGAAGATATCGGCGATTCTCTTGAACATCTGCATCATTGTCTCCTTTCGCCACTAGGTGGCTGTTGTTTGCGTTTGTTTGTACGAAGACTACTATGCATAAGGCGTGCCAACTTTGAAAATATGGGAATTATCCATAGAAAATCATCACATATTCGGTGTGTTGCCACCATGTTTGGTAAATTATGCCAACTCCTATGGCCAATACTACCATCCCATTGGCTTGTAAGGGGTACTAAGAGCGTGTAGACTGCATCCATGAGTACCTTGTATATGGTGGCAACACCCATTGGAAACCTAGATGATATTACCTACAGGGCAGTTGAGACGCTTAAAGGTGTCGAGGTGATCGCCTGTGAAGACACCCGGCATACACAGCAACTGTTGACCCATTGGGGGATCAGCAAGCGTCTGATCGCCTGTCATGCACACAATGAGACCAACTCTGCAAAAGGCATCGTAGGCTTATTGGCGGAAGGCAAGGATGTTGCCTTTGTCAGTGATGCGGGCACCCCGGGTATCAGTGACCCGGGAGCGCGTGTGGTCAGTACTGTTCGCCAGGCTGGCTTTCCTGTTGTCCCTATTCCTGGTGTCTCTGCACAATCAGCTCTTGTCAGTGTGGCCGGGTATGTAGGCAAAACATTCACCTTTGAAGGATTTCTCAGTCCAAAGAAGGGACGAAGAAAGAAACGTCTGGAGGAGTTGCTCAGCCGTGATGAGGCGTTCATCATCTATGAGTCACCCTTCAGAATTCTCAAAACCCTTGCCGAGCTGGCTGAGCTTGATGGGGCGCGTCAGATTGTATTGGGAAGGGAGATGACCAAGAAGTTTGAGGAGTTCTTGCAAGGAACTGCCTCCCAGGTGATGGAAATACTTGGTGCAAAGCCTTCGATCAAGGGAGAGTTCGCCTTGTTGGTTGCACCCTCCCAGGCACAGGAACGTGATGATCACACTGAAGAAGCTTAGGAGCCTGAAAAGTCGGACTTGTGTAAGAAAATGCGCAAGCCTGTTTCATCAGTTGTCCCAGGAGATGGACACCTCGTATCTGTATGGACTGCTCACGCTCTCTGAAGAGCAGCAGTTTTCTGAGGTGTTGGATGAAGAACAAAGAAAGCAGTTGCGTTCGCTGATAAGAAGAGTCCCCTTGGTCCAAGGAAGAGATTTGGCAATCCTTCTCGAGGATATCCACTATTTTCTCCTTGATGTCTTGGGAAGTGACCCTTCCGATTGGGACCTCACCGATGATCAGGGGGCGCTTGATGCGTCAGCTCGCCTCATCCTTCCCCATATCCTGGTGCTCGACCGCCTTCGTTCTCCTTATAATATTGGATCAATATTCCGTAGTGCAGACTCCTTTGGAGTGCAGAAAATCTATTTGATCGAAGGGTGTGCAAGGCTCGACCATCCGCGTACCAGAAAGACCAGCAGGGGATGTATCGATACAGTGGACCATGAGGTCCTGCCTGAGGGAGTAGTGCTGCAACGGATACAATCTCTTCCCCTCTTTGCTTTGGAGACAGGAGGTAGGGAACTCTCCCAGTTTCCCTTTCCGAGGGAAGGGGTAGGGATTATCGGTGGGGAGGAACTGGGTGTCAGTCCCTCCTTGCTGAAGGCAAGTGAAGCCTCCCTTGGCCGGTTGACCCTCCCGATGGGTGGAACCAAGGGTTCCCTGAATGTAGCGGTAGCCACAGGGATTATGCTCTGCAGTTGGTACCAGAGAGCTAACCCCGGTTGGATGTAACTGCTACATACATTCGTTTCAGCTTATCCTCAATATCGAAGTTGAAATTCCCTGCACTCCAGTTGCCCTTTGCATTGCGAACGCCGACACTCCTTCCGGTGAGTATCTGCATCGCTTCATCTATGGTGCTGACCGGATAAATGAAGAATTGCTTCTCCTTGATGGCGTTCAGTACCTCATAAGGAAGGATAAGATTGCGGACATTCTGCTTTGGAATGATGACTCCCTGTTTTCCGGTGAGTCCTGTTGCCAAACAAGTACGGAAGAATCCCTCAATCTTTTCGTTGATGCCTCCAACCGGCTGGATCAAGCCCATTTGATTGACCGATCCTGTCACTGCGATATCCTGGCGGACAGGCAGGTCCCCGATTGCAGAGAGCAGTGCAAGCAGTTCGCTGGAGGAAGCACTATCTCCATCAACCTCTGCATAGGATTGCTCAAAGGCAATACCGGCGTAAATGGAGAGTGGGAACGTGCGGGCATAATGTTTGCGTAGGTATCCCTCCAGGATAAGGAGGCCCTTGTCATGAATTTCCCCACTGAGTCCGGCTTCATGTTCAATATTAACAATGCCTTCATTTCCTGGACTGGCCGTGCAGGATATGACGGTAGGGGTTCCAAAGGAAGCACTGCCACGGTCCATGACAGCCAAGCCGTTGACTACCCCGACTTTTGTGCCGGAGAGGCTGATGATCATATCACCACTGAGAATCTCTTCATTGATTTTACTTTCACTGATGCCATTGATATATCCACGCTCCTCATTTACACGGAGAATGAGCTCACCGTCGATGGATGCCTGGTTATGGTGCTTCGCCCACCAGTGAGCTTCCTCAATGACGTCATACAGTGATGAGAAGTGAGTCGTCAGATGGGTGCGGGACTCCACATACCAGCAGGAGTACCGAAGCAACTGTCCAAAGGCGCTATCTTCAAGAGGATCATGTGATGGTTCTTTGCATAGGCATCCAAAGCCAGATGCTCTGGGCAATTGCCTCCTTGGAGAGTTCCATCGAATAATCAAATTGTGCGCAGATCTTGAAGAGCGTCAGGAATCGCTCGTCCTCATCACAGAGCATGTCATAGACCTCTTCGCTCCCGATCAGAATGACCTTGATCGGGAGAGGGACCACCTGGGGCCTGATCATCTTGCTTTTCAGTTCCCCCCTTGGTTACAAGCCCCGCTTCATAAGCCAAGGCGTTTGCATCGAGATACCGTTTGAGTGCTTCCCACAGGCCACTCTCGCCAAGGAGCTTTTCAGCCTCTATGACGATGAATCCACCTGCTGCCTCAAGCAGAGATCCTGCATGCAGACTGAGATGGGGTATTTTCTCATCTGAGTCGACTGAGCCAAAAAGGTTGTCGAAGGTAGGATAGGACTCAATAATCAGGGGACGTTGTCTTGTCTGTGCGTGATTGACCAGTAGGTTTGCTTGGTACTTCCGTGCTATCGGGGCACTCTTGAGCATCTCTGCATCAAGGTGCTGGATATGGATAGCTTCTCGGGCAAGATCCGCCTTGAGATGGGCAAAGTATGTGGAGAGTTGCCGATTTTCAGGGAATTGTTGTTCCAGTTGGTCCACAAGGCGTTCTGCTTTCTCGAGAAAGTGGTCGCTGTCTTGGGTAAGGCTGAGCAGATCCTGGTTGAATGCACTGCAGGCATCACAGAAGCGCTCTCCTTCTCCTGGGCGGAATGTAAGGGCAGTAGGGCTGTCTGGTTGTTTGAAATTACACACATAGACAATGTCCCTGATAGCATCGATATTGTTTCTCTGGTTCTCTGCACAGTAACGTACTGCTTCGTGTCTTCCGCTCGTGGCTTCTCCACTTACAAAGATATTATAGCCGGATTTCTGCAAACTAAGTCCAATCTCCAGGCTGCGAAGTGCCCTTGGTTGGCCAACAATGTGTTCGTTGCTGCCCAAGGTTCGGCATTCACTAATAAGTAGGGGATCAAAATCAAACGAGGCTTCTTCATAGGTGAGCGGTTGAACCCGCTTTTTTTATATCGGTCATGAAGGAACTATAGGTGGTGGAACAAAAGGTGTCAACTCTATATACTTTGGGTATGAAACGAAGCGAAATTGTTGCCTATCTTGATGTATATCTGGGACTTGAATCGTTTGAGGGAATGGATCGCTCCCTCAATGGATTGGTCGTAGGGGGACCGGAGAAAGAGGTTCGTAAGGTTGCCTTCGCAGTCGATGCCTGCCACGCTACCTTTGAGAAAGCCATAGCAGAGGGCGCCGATCTTCTTATTGTGCACCATGGCTCTACTGGGGTACTCCCTTGCCGATTACTGGGGCACACTATAAGCGCATCAGTACCTTGCTGAAAAGTAATCTAGATCTGTATGCAGCTCATCTTCCCCTCGATGCACACCCGAAGGTGGGAAACAATGTGGTCATGGCTGAAAAGCTGGGCTTGCAGGATATTGAGCCTTTTGCCCCTTATAAAGGGGCAATGCTTGGGTTCAAGGGAGCATTCAAAGAGGGTAAAGACACAAAGTGGATTGCTCACAGGCTTGGGTTCGAGAATCCAGTAGTGCTCCCATTTGGTAAAGAATCCATTACAACGGTAGGGCTTGTAAGTGGAGGGGCAAGCAGCGATGTGTATGCAGCCCTCACGGATGGACTGGACTGTTTCATCACCGGGGAAGTGGAACACCAAATCTATCATGATGCACAGGAATCTGGTATCACGGTTATTGGTGGCGGACACTACCAAACGGAAGTCTTTGGGGTGCAGGCGCTCTCAGAACATATGAGGGATACGTTCGACCTTGATGTTTGTTTTATTGCCAACCCCACCGGCTTATAGTATAGTCAACACCATGGCACAGAAATACACCAGCAGATTTATCCCGCTCATCTTGACCCTTGCGATCATTGTTTCTGACCAACTCAGCAAGGCGTGGGTGGTCGCCACCATTCCAGAGAACACTGTAGGGTTTCGTTATCTAGGAGATTTTTTGGCGCTTGTCCATGTGCGTAATACCGCCATAGCTTTCAGTATGGGGGGGATGGCCTTCCCATTGCTGTAAAATTACTCTTCTTCATTATCGTTCCTGTCATTTTGGTTATAGCGGTATGTGTAGTATACTTTTCACGGAAGATTCATCTTTCCGTTTTTCAGAGATGGGTGCTTGCGCTCTTTCTGGGGGGCGGAACTGGAAATTTGATCGACCGTATTTTTTTTAGGGGTTTTCGGGTAGTGGATTTCATCAGCGTAAAGGTCTACGGCTTTCTTGGGTTTGAGCGATGGCCAACCTGGAATATTGCTGATGCTTCGCTGGTAATCAGTGGAATTCTTCTTGCCGTAAGTCTGCTGTTTGAAAGCTCTGAAACGAAGGAAGATAACAATGTCTAAGAAAATGAACACCGTTTGGTTTATGTTGGCAGCAACCGTACTGAACATCGTACTGATGATGGTCCTTTTCATCATCTGCTTTGTCCTCATCACCCGCTTTGTCGACCCTAACAGTTCCCTGATTCCCCTCTGGTTGGGGCTTACCTTCCTGGTGAGTATCGGAGGAAGTTTCTGGGTTTACTCACGAATCATCAAGTGGATGAACAACAAGTTCAATCTTGAGGATAACCTCAGCCCACTTTTCAATAGAAAGAGAAAACCAAAGCGCCGAGAGGACTGATATCATGAACCAGAGCCTCTCCACATTCTCAAGAATTTCTTGGTATCCATTCAGTGATGAACCGGTCATCAGGAGCCGCTGGTACATGCCTAGGCTTTGTGACCCTTTCTTCCTGTTTCCTGAGGAGAGTCCTGATGGGAAATGGCATCTTTTCGGCCACACCTGGTGGGTATTGAACACTTCATCAGTGAGAATGGGATCAGCTGGGAACCAAGAAAGATGGTTGCCCTACGGGGACACTCTCCTTCAATCTACCAAGAGAATGGGGTGTATTACCTCATCTACGAGAAACATAATGCTTCCTTGCCTAATCTGAAGAAGGGGAGGCTGAAGCGTAGAGAGCAAGAGAAAGTCAGTTATAGTCGATTTGAAATGTGCTCCTCCACTGATCTCATCCTCTTCAGCGAGCCTAAGATCATACTCGATAGTCGGGAAGTCCCCTTCTCAGCAGAAGGGTTGAAGAAGCCGAGAATCTCACGACCACAGATTATCAAGAATGGAGCGGGGTATCGACTGTACTTTGGAGCTTCCCATCTCCTGCTTCCTGATACAAAGCAAAAGACCAGTCGTCATTTCGCCCTTGCAATCGCCTCAACCATTGAAGGTCCTTATGCCCTTGCAAACGAGGGAGAACCTCTGCTCTCCCCGGAAGCGGATGACCCCTATCGGAGCATGGCGGTAGGAAGCATCAAGGTATTTCGTGCAGAGGATGGATATATCGGGTTTGAGTGCGCAATGTATTGGGACAAGAAGCAGGCAAAGACTGCCTCGGTACTGATACAACTGGAAAGCAGCGACGGGGTGTCCTTCAGGCCTTCCTATCGCTCACCGCTTTTGGTTCCTCCCCAAACGGGTTGGGCTAGCCGGTATATCGTCAGCTGTGATGTGCACTTTAAAAAAGGAAGAGGCCTGCTGGTATTGCTACTACAGTGCCAATTCCAAGCATGGATATTATCCTGTACGGGAGTCCATCGGTTTGCTCTTGGGCAAGGATCCTTCCTTGCGGAAGGTCTTTATCTAAGATCTTCCCGCTTCTTCCACCGTGTAGAGCCTACCCATACCACTGTTTCAGTTCCATCTGTTTCTTTTCGAATAATCCTATGGTGCAGCAAGGAGTCATCCTTCTGTAATGCATCAGGGTCTTTACTCTCGGTGTGTACGACGATTGCATCCCCAAGAAAAGTCTGACGTAAATACGATACGTCCACTTCTGCTACCTTGCAGCGATTACGAAAGGAGGAGGGAAGACTCTCTAGTGCCCATGAGAGGTAGGATATGTTGTTCACATGCAGATTGCGGTCAGTATCGAGATATCCAACATTGGGAGTATGGACAGTCAATCGGTGAAGATTGTCATCTTCCCCATGACGGTTGTTCTCAAGATGCATTTCAACTGAGTGCTCGGTATCTTCTTCAGGGGGGAGACCAATACGTAAGGACATATCCTTCGGTCTGCAAGGCCTGCCACGTTCCAGATCAAGGATTGCCCAATAGGTCTTGGCGATGAAAAGCAGATTACCATCTGCGTCGAATGCCCTGACCGCACGAGGAAGGTGCAGCCTGATCGGATCCTGTGCCCAGGTCTCCACCTGCAGTACCTCCGGCCAATGGGTGTAGCGGAATACTTCCATCTGGCTTCGGGTGATTACCCAGGTTTTTCCTTCTTTATGCATCTCGGGAATCGAGCATCCTCTGCTTGCTGCGTGGGTTCCAGCTGCTTCCTGTACAACCTGAAAATAGAAGGCAAGGCGAGCATCAGAGAAACAATCGGTCTCGTAGCTGTAGGTGGCGAAAGTGCTGTGTGCCACATTCTGCTCATCAATCGTAATCAGTTCATTATACATCTGCTAGGTCCTTGTCTTGGGTGTTTCGATAGAAACGTAGGGTGCTTCTTCCATATTTGCGCTCATCATAACAAACCAAATCGCCAACTGTTTCTGGCCATTGTTTCTTCTCTTCGGATGGATAGTGGATGATGAACAAGCCTCCAGGGGTGAGCAGTTTTTTTGCTTATCAACTGCCTTTGCTAGGTCAACCTTGCCCTGCATAGGAAAGGGAGGGTCTGCATATACAATGTCATATTGCATTTTTTTTGCTGTAGGAATAAAGCGCCTGACATCGGCCATGAAGAGCTTGATTTCACTTTCCACCATGCTGATGTTGTCCATGATGGTAGCTTTTTTTCTGTCGGTCTTTTTTTCCACCAAATGGACCAGACTCGCACCCCGGCTTGCTGCCTCGATACCGACGCATCCGCTTCCGGTGAATAAATCCAGCCAGGTCTTTCCTTCCAGACTTCCAAGGATGGAGAAGAGAGACTCTCTCATCATGTCCATGGCAGGTCTGATAATCCCTGGAGGACACGCGACGGTCCTCCCTCGATAGATTCCTCCGGTAATTCTCATATTCTGTGCCTCATGGAACTGATGATAGGTAATTGTGATGAAATGTGCAAGTTACGCCTCACTTCCCTCGGCGGTGAAGGGTGGAGCAAAGCGAAGTACTTCCCTGATGACTGCAAGCGGAGGGGCAAGGAGTCCTGGATCGGTTGCAAGAATCTGGTCTGCCTCCTCTCGTGCAATTTCGATAAGGGGTAGGTCCTCAGTCAAGGATGCATAGGCGAGTTTGAGATAACCAGACTGCTTGGTGCCGGTCAACTCCCCAGGCCCCCTGATAAGAAGGTCTTGCTCTGCAATATAGAATCCATCATTCGATTCCTTCATTACCTTGAGGCGTTGCTTGGCTTCATCAGTCAACTCATTTGAGAAGACGAGGAAGCAGTAGGATTGCAACTCTGAGCGGCCGACTCTTCCCCTGAGCTGGTGAAGGGCGGAGAGTCCAAAGCGCTCGGCATGTTCAATAATCATGCAGGTTGCATTGGGAATGTCGATTCCGACCTCGACAACACTGGTGGAGACCAGGTACCCAAGCTTTCCAGCCTGATAGTCCTTGAGGATGGTGACTTTCTCTTCCTCGTCCAGTTTACTGTGAATCAGGGCAGAGGGAACGTCTGGGTACTCTTGTTTGAGGAAATCATACATTGAAATGACATCCCTCAGGTCACTCTGCCCACTATCATCAATTCTTGGGTAGACGAAGTATGCTTGATGACCTCGTTTGAACTCGACCCCTACGGATGCGTACATCCGCCTACGGCTCTGTTCGTTGACCAGATGGGTGATCACCGGCTTTCTTCCTGGTGGCATGGTTCTCAAGGTAGACACGTTGAGGTTCCCGAAAACCGTAAGGGAGAGGGTACGGGGTATTGGGGTGGCTGTCATCAGCAGTACGTCCGGGACTGTGCCTTTCTGGGTCAACGCAAGCCGCTGCTCCACACCGAATCGGTGCTGCTCATCGATGATGACATATGCTAGGTTCTTGAAGGTGACCTCAGCAGAGAAGAGTGCATGGGTTCCGATGATGATATCTACCTCTCCTTCTGCGATTGCCTTGAGCAAGAGACGCCTCTCCTTGTTCTTCACGGAACCGGTAAGAAAGGCCAGACGGATTCCCAGCTCCCCAAGCAGGATTGCTGCCGACTCTGCATGTTGGCGTGCCAATAGCTCTGTGGGTGCCATGAAAGCTACCTGCGCTCCATGAGAGAGGACATGCAGGGCACTGACCCAGGCTACAAGGGTTTTACCACTACCAACATCTCCTTGGAGTAGCCGGTTCATCGGTAGCTCTCCATCAAGATCCTCCCTGATCTCCTTCAAGCTGGTCATCTGATCTTTGGTCAGACTGAAGGGAAGCTTCTCCATGAAGTGCAGCTCAAGTTTGGTAGGGATGCCCCGGCCTTGGTTGAAGAGTCGTTGTTGTAGGCCTTTGTGCCTGCGTGCTATCAGCTGTAGGTAGAAGAGTTCAGTCAATGCTAGGGTCCGTCTTGCTTGCTTCAGGAGCTCAATGGTTGGGGGGGGAAAATGATAGCTTCGAATTGCATCATCACTAGAGAGTAATTGGTATTTCTCTATCAGGGATTCAGGCAATTCATCTTGAAAGTGGTGGACACTTATTAGAATCTCCTGGACATTCTTTCTGATCAAGCGCTGACTCAAGGAGCCCCGCAAGGTAGATGGGAAGAATCTTGCCGAACTGTCTGGGGAAATCTCCATCTTCAGTAGCTGGGTACAGTTCGAACTGGGAGCACTGCAGCTGTCCATGATGCCAGCTTACATTCCCATAGAGGTAGTAGATTTTCCCGATTCTAATCGTCTTCTCTAGGAAGTTCCGACCAAAACAGAGCAAGCTCAAACGACCATCGCCTTGGCCGGAGACATCCCTCACTATAATTTTCAGGGTCCGCTTCTTGCCACTTCTCAGCCCAAAGTATGAGTGGGAGAGTACTTCAACCAGGGTGTTTGCCATCTGGTTGTCCTGGATGCTTCCCAAGGGTTGGACCTGGCTTCTATCTTCCCAGGTTCTTGGAGAGAGCAACAAGAGGTCGCTGAAGGAGGTAATCCCCAGTTCTGCGTAGGAGGTCTTTGCAGCAGGTCCCACTCCACTCAAGGTGGTAATGGGCTGTTGCAGATTCCTCAAGTAGTCCATGGCTTAGAAAGAGAGATTCCCAAAGAAGTTCACAAGGAACCTAAGTACGAATGATGCGGCAATGTAGAGCACGATGAAGAATACCATGGCTGTGGTGACAAGCTGCCGGTCGTTGATCGTACGCTTGGGATAGAAGATTCTCTGGACCCAGTTCAAGACTCCACCGATCAGGGAATCCAGCATGGTGATGTAGCTGATTGTTTTTGCACTACGTTTGTAGCAGAAAAAAAACAGTCGGAATCCCAGGAGGATGATCAAGAACCAGAAGACAGGACTCAATAGATACGACCAGAGAGTCTGGAGGATCAGCGCTACAACCATTCCAATGGTAATGGTTCCGTAGGCCCCGTAGAACCGGAGCATGGACTGCACTACTGAAAGGACTGCCAAAGCAACCAGTGGGGTAAGGTCAATATGACTGCGCTTGAGGCTAGAGATTCCCCTAAACCAAGAGAGATAGGGATCAACTACCTTGCCGATGTAGTAGGCCAGTGGGTTTTCCTGTGTCTGGCCAGGTACCCTGATCCAGGTGAGGATGATCCTAAGCCAGATCAATAGGGAGTAGAATGAGAGCAAGGTTGCAACAATCGAGGCAATGCTCATCAAGACATTTCCCCCGCTTGTTGCTGTCATACCGCTTTCATAATAGGTTTGGTTCATTGCGTTCCTCCACCTAGTAAGATACCGAACTTTTTGCCGTTAGTCGAACCAAATATGCAAGATAGCCGGATTTTCCTTTGTTGCTTCCACTAATTCATCACAATAGCGCACACTGAACTCTCTACCGCAAGCAACACTGAGTGGGGACTCTTCTCCCTGTGCCTTGAAGTGGAGCAGGAGAGAGCAGGACCCGCCATAGGAGAGGCAGAGGTCCCTGAGCTGCGTGATGTGTTCATTGTTGCAGAAGGATTTCTCCAGTTCAATATGGCATCTGCTTACCGCAACAGGTGCTAGCTGGTTAGGATCAACAAGAATCTGTTCAATAAGATAAGAAATCTTGTCATTGCCTCTTGAGTTGTCGAACTTCCCTACAAAGCCATAGATGCCATCCACCTTGAGTATATCCCGATATTGTTCATAGGTTTTTTTTGGGAAGAGCGTTGCATCGAAGGTTGCATTCTTGTCAGTGAGCTGCAAAAATCCCATGACACTGCCCTTTTGGGTGGTGAATGGTCTGATTCCTGTGACCATGGCAATAATGTTAACCTGACGGCCAAAGGGCATCTGTTCCAATTTTGCGGTATTCACTGTAACCCTCTGTGCGATTGCCTGGTTGAAGGCATCCAGGGGGGGGTGTCCAGAAATATAGAATCCGAGCAATCCCTTCTCCATTTCCAGTTTTTCGGGAAGGTTCCAGTCAGGTACCTCGCGCATGGAGAAGGTCTCCATGGATGCCTCTGTCTCTTCATCGAAAAGCGAAATTTGCCCGAAGGCAGTTGCTTCTTTTCGTTTCTGTACATAGGTGATGGCATCGCTGAGATTTTCAAGGAGGGTTGGGCGGTTGGTCCCCAGTGTATCGAATGCGCCTGCCTTGATCAGTGATTCCAGGAGCTTGGTATTCATCGCTTTCGTTTCAAGGCGGGTGAGGAAGTCAAGCAAGTCCTTGTAAGGCCCGTTTTCTTCCCGTTCCTTTACAATGAGTTCAACAATTCCTTCCCCAACATTCTTGATACCTGCAAGGCCATAGACAATTTTTTTCCCTCAACAACGGAGAAGTGTTTGTCAGAATAGTTGATCGATGGAGGTAGGATATCCAGCCCATTGTCTTTTGCAACTTGCAAGTACTCACTGAACTTATCGGGACTTCCCATCTCATTGGTGAGGTTGGCAGCCCAGAATTCGGCGGGATAGTTTGCCTTTAGGTATGCTGTCTGGTAGGCAACCACAGAGTAGGCCACCGCATGGCTCTTGTTGAATCCGTAACCTGCAAATGGTTCCAGCATCTCAAAGATCTCAATGGCATGTTGTTCAGTCCTTCCAAGAGCTTTTGCCCCTGCAATGAACTTCACCTTCTCTTTTTCCAAGCTGCAACTTTCTTCTTGCCCATGATACGCCTGAGAATATCAGCATTGCCGAGCGAGTACCCCGCGATGATCTGGCTACCTTCATTACCTGTTCCTGGTAGACGATGACACCATAGGTGGTTTTCAGTTCCTCTTCCAGTTCTGGGTTTGCATAGGTAATGGGTTGTTTGCCGAGCTTACAGTTGATGAACTGCGGAATATAGGCCATTGGCCCGGGTCGATAGAGGGCGTTCAAGGCAACCAGGTCCTCTATGTCATTGGGTTTTGCTTCCTTGAGAATGTTTTGCATTCCCTGGCTTTCAAACTGGAATACGGCGTTACTTTCTCCTCTGCCAAGCATGGCAAAGGTCTTCTCGTCTTGTTCATCAATCTGACTTGCATCAAAGGAGGGATCCTTTTTCTTGATCAAGTCCTCAGTATGCTTGACCAGGGTGAGCGTCTTGAGTCCCAAGAAGTCCATCTTTACCAATCCACACTCCTCAATGAGGTCCATTGAGTACTGGGTGGAGATGGCACCGGTCTTTGCATCACGGTAGAGTGGGACATAGTTGAGCAGGTTCTCTTTACCTATAACCACCCCTGCCGCGTGGGTGGATGTGTGACGGTTCAAGCCCTCAAGACGACGTGCCGCATCAAAGAGTTCTGCGTAGACGCCGCCCTTTTTCTCCAGCTCAACCAATTCGTTGTTCTGGGCGAAGGCCTTCGTCAAATTCATTTTCGGGTCATCGGGGATAAGTTTACAGATATTGTTCGATTCCTCGAAAGGAATATCCAGTACCCTGGCAACATCCTTCACTACAGCCTTTGCTTTCAAGGTACCGAAGGTGGCAATCTGGGCTACTCGTTCAGTTCCATAGTGCTCGGTTACGTAGTTGATGACTTCCTGCCTTCTCTCATAGCAGAAGTCAATATCGAAGTCAGGCATACTTACCCGTTCAGGATTGAGGAATCGTTCGAACAGCAGGTTGTATTTGATCGGATCGACGTCTGTAATGCCAAGTGAGTATGCAACAATTGATCCTGCACCTGATCCTCGCCCTGGGCCTACGGGAATGTCATGTTTTTTTTGCCCATTGGATATAATCCATGACAATAAGGAAATACCCTTCGAACTGCATCTTGGTGATGATATCAAGTTCGTAGTCCAGACGTTTTTTGTAGTTCCTCGGTAATGGTATCATAGTGCGATCTCAAGCCCTCATTGGAGAGGTGGCGAAGATAATCGGCGGTATCACTGAACTCGGGAGGAACTGAAAAGTTTGGAAGCAGGGGACCAGGGAAGTGGATCTCAAGATTACACCGCTGTGCAATCTTGGCGGTATTCTCAATTGCCTCGGGACACCAATTGAAGAGTTCTGTCATTTCTTGCTCACTCTTCATGTAGAATTCCTGGTTGGGGAAACGCATCCGGTTTGGATCGTTCTTCTTGGAGTTGGTACCAACACAGAGTAGGAGATCCTGAGCGTTTGCATCACTCTTTTCGATGTAGTGGATGTCGTTTGTACAAACCAAGGGGATACCCGTCTCATCACTGAGCTGTTTCAGCAGGGGATTGGTTCTCTTTTGTTCAGGTAGTCCGTGGTCCTGCATTTCCAGATAGTATCGCCCGTCATCAAAGACAGAGGCGAACCACTGTGCTCTCTCCTTTGCCTGCTCATACTGGTCATTGAGCAGATGTTGCAGAATCTCACCGCCCAGACAGGCAGAGAGGCAGATCAGACCTTCATTGTGCTTGATGAGCAACTCGTCATCGATTCGGGGCTTGAAGTAAAACCCTTCAGTATAGGAAATCGAATTGAGTTCCATCAGGTTATGGTACCCCTTCTCATTCATTGCAAGGAGAATGAGGTGGTACTGGTTGGGCTTTTTTCCCTCCTGGAAGAGGGCGCTCTGTATGATCCTTTGGATTACTGTAGAACTCACACCCTATGATCGGGTTAATTCCTGCTTCCTTTGCAGCGTAATAAAACCGCAGTGCGCCGAACATGTTTCCATGGTCAGTGATGGCAAGGCTCTTCATCCCCAGCTCTTTGGCTTTTGCCATGTAACGGGGAATAGGGGCTGCTCCATCAAGCAGGGAAAAAATCGGTATGGTTATGCAGGTGGATGAAGTTACTCTGCATCTCGGTGGACTCTCGTTCAGACTCAGCCATGTACATATGCTCCAAGCATTAGGAGGAGAGCGTTTGGGCGTTGAGTTCGTGCAAGAAGGATTCGAAGATTCTCCTTGCACGCTCAAGCTGTAGTTCGCTAATCGCTCCATGCATTTTTCTTAATTCAGATACCAGCTCATAGGAGAGCGTATTGACCCGTTCTGGATGAATCGGGAGGGTCTGCCCCGACAATTTCGAAACAAGGTCCTTGCTGATATGATAGGCCTTGTTTGGGAAGGTCGTGCAAAATTGTACCTTGGAAATGGTATTTTGTGCACGGGTTGCTTGAAACGCAACTATAACACATTCGTCAGTATTCCGGATAGGGTCTTCAACAATAATGAACCGTTGAAAATCACCATATTCCAGGCCGATGCGAATCCTTGTCAGTAGGGCTTTTTGCGGGCCAAGCAACAGTTTTCCGTCTTTGTCGTAGAGCTTGGCAATTGGAATCCAGTGGGTGGTTACCTTTCCCCCTTGGTAGTACTTTACCTCAGCATTTGCATCGAGAATGGCGAGGGTGGTGGATAACCCAAAGCGAATGTCCGGAACACAGAGATTTCCCCCCTATGGTGGTCTGTCTCCTTACGATCTGGGAGGCTTGGCTCTGTAGCGTTTTCTGGAGAATCTCAGGAAGGACCAGTTTTCCTGCATACAGCAACTGACTTGCGGTGACCATTGCCCCGATTTCGACGAAGCGATCATTTCTGGTGATTCGCTTCAGCTCCTCCAACTCGTCAAGATTGATGATGCCATCCTTGATTTCACTTGGATAGTAGTCCCTCTGGCTCATCAAATAGGTGCCGCCACCCCAGATGACAGCTTGCGGATAGCGGTGGGCGATGGTTGCAAACTCGCTCAACGTCTTGGGGGGTATGGATTACAGGAGACCTAATGCCTTCGTACACGTTTACGCCTCCTATAGGTTAGGGCTATTTCAACAATCTGTAGTAATTCAGCCATATCCATACACTGACAGGTGTTCAGGCTAAGTTCCTGGATAATAGCTTCCTTATCCAAGGGAGCATCATCATTTTGACTTCCTGTAAGAGGTAGGTTGTTTCTTCCAAATGTACGGTTGCGCGTACTGTTGGTCATCTCTTGCAGGATGGATTCAATGATCAGTGTCTTGGATGCATAACAATTGGGACACGGGGTGTTCCCTGTAGCTTTGTAGGCACGTTCAATGTCACGGTAGAGACGTGTTTTCTGGTAACTGTCAAAGGTCTTTACCGTTGCCTCCCTGAGCCGGAATGCAGGGATAACACAGGAGAGTGTTGCCTCGTCATTGAGAAGAACGATGCAGTTTCCACAGGCTTTTCCTCTGCAGTGGCTATTGATGCTCTTGATCCCCACGTCCTCCATGAGAATGAGCGAGAGTGGTTTGTTTGAGTTGACCGAGAGTGAAAGAGCCTTTCCATCTATGGTGCATTCTATCTTCATACATTACCTCTGAGTGCCCCAAGCAGGGTATCTCCATCTACAGGGATTTTTCCAACCGGAAAACCGAGGGCTTGTTCCAGGGCAGAGATAAACGCGCTGGTGATTACCCCTTTAAGAGCGCTTGTGATTGAAGAAGAAATCTGCTGGCCTTCATCCTTTATGGTTATTTCAATATTGAATGTATCGCTATGGCTCAAAAGCGCTCCTGCTTCCCTGAGCGTGGTGACAATCGTGTGGCGGATCTTGCTTCTCAGACTCTGTTCCTCAAACACCCTGGAGAGGGACACTGCGCACCAAACCCTTCTTACCAGAGGACGAAGCGTGACCGAATCGATCTCCAGTTCCAAGGCTGTAGCTACCCAGCTGTTGCTGAGAAACATGGAACCTTTTATGCCTGGTTGTTTCGGGGAGAGTACACTCTCGCAGATAGGCAGTGGCTGGACAAATCGTTTTTTTCCTTGATCTGATTACAAGCTTTCTGAATCTGTTGCGGCATCCTTCCACTATTTGCGGTCAATACAGAAGGGCCACTGTCGATCATCTCCTTTTGTTCCTCTACGAAGGATATGTCACTTTTTGCAACCTGTAGTTCCTCACTGATGATCTGTCTCCATATCTCGGCACTTGAGCCGATGGTGTAGAAGGAAGTATTTACTTCAACCTTGTTGTTTGGATTAAGGGTGATCTGTACAGGTTGTTGTGGCAGGGAACGGCACTCACTGCTGAATCCACTGATACCTGCGCCACAGGCAAGAGCAACTCCCCTGCTGTAGTTGAAGAAGGTTGAGAGTTTGACGCGCATCTGGGCCTGCATCTCATACGCAGCGTTTTTCCTTTGGAAGTCGCTTGAGTCACTGATGGTGGTAATAAGTTCCTTGAGTTTTGCATATTTGTCTGAACGGATAACCTGACTATGAGAGGAACTCTCAGAAGAAAATTTCAACCTCCAGGTGAGAGGATTGTACCACTGAGTTTTGCCAAGGCACTATAGTGGGCTTCAGTTGAGCAGAGTGCATCACTGTAACCCAGATCACCAAAGAAGTGGGCTGGTCTTTTTCGTGAGGTGACGAAGGTGATGGAGATGGTAAGCGAGGTAAGGGCATACAATGGTACCAAGCCGGCAATAAGTTGATTTGCCATTTCCTCACTGAAGAGCGAGACACTCCCTTGGTCGACTACTACATCGATTGCTTCAGCTTGGGCTCGGCCGTCGCTGAAGAACCAGGTTTTTCGGTTGATGGTGAGATCGGGGCGGAAGCTTTCTGCATTAAGGAGTATTTCAACGGGACAGTTGCCTTTAAGGCAGGCGATAGAAGCAATGGCACACAGGGTGCTCGGTGTAATGAGCATCTCATCATGCGGTGCAAAAAAAAGGTTCGCGATGGATCACAATACGGCGTTTGGGTATTCCTGTTACATCACTTACGGTTTCCCTTACATGGCTTGGCCACTGCGTAGGAGTAGTGATATGCAGTATATCTTCTTCAAGCACAACACTGATTCTTGAGAGTGTATTGCTCTCATAATTGCTACCACTGTAACGATAGGTACGCTCAAGAACCTCCAGTCCTTCCTCCTTGATGGATTCTTCCAGATTGCCGAATTGGAAGGAGAAGGGCTTTATTTCCTGCGGTGGGGAAGCCTCCTCTCCGCTGGGAAGCTGGTAGGAGATATTGATCTCCTTGCTTTTAAGTTGGACAGACTCAGTATCGTATCCAAAGAGTGCAAGGATGGGTTGTTGATAGTAGGAGATGGTAGAGGAGGTGAGCAGGGGTGTGGAGGCATCCAAGACGCGCACGCGGTTGGTCCCCGGGATATCCCTGGTGGTGACCAGTACAAAGTTATTGTCCAATGTAGGTAGTGAGATTTCCTCTATTCGGCCGGCATCGACCGATGAGGTGACGATATAGCCGTGAAGGGTGGTCACCTTGCCTGTCGATGATCGTTTTTTTTCTGCCATGCGATGTTCCTCTCTCGAGTATGAAAGATACCATGTCCCGCCTTCGAGGGCAATGAGAGAAACCATCTACTCTGCTTGCAAGGCAAGGGTGCAAGCCGTACAATTAGGGGTATGAATACCCATGAAGAATCACACCTCGAAGAGGTTCGTTCCCTGATAGAACAGCTTTCTCGCTACCAGAGGGCATACTATGTCGATAACCAGCCCTTGGTAAGTGACACAGAATATGATCGTCTCTTTGACAGACTACAAAACTTGGAAAGTAGGTATCCATCCCTGCGTTTTCCAGAGTCCCCCACCCAGAGGGTTGGAAGTGACCTGGATGCAACGTTTCCTGAGGTCCGCCACACCATCCCGGTACTGAGCCTTGATAAAGCATATGCTGAGGGTGAATTGCTTTCCTGGATTGAGCGAACTGAAACAAAGGTTTCCCGTGATTTGGGGATTGTCATCGAGGAGAAGATTGATGGCATCTCCATCGTGCTCTATTACGAGGAAGGCTATCTGGTGCGGGCAGTGACTCGAGGGAACGGAATGATCGGCAATGATGTAACGGCTAATGTGAAGACCATTGCTTCCATTCCATTGCATCTGAGTGAACCGGTCACGATAGCCGTCAGGGGAGAGGTTTACCTTCCGAAGGACAAGTTTGAAACACTCAACACCCAGATGGAAGTTCCCTATGCGAATCCAAGAAACCTTGCTGCGGGAACTATCAGAAGGATCAAGAGCAGTGAAGTGGCTAAGGTGCCTCTCCAGATATTTATATATGAAGGATTCTGGGAGGGGGAGACAGATCTCAAGGATCATCTTTCCATCCTCAGCAAGCTTTCTTTCTATGGCTTCAGGATCAACAGTAATTTCGCCTACTTTACAAAGGATGCAGAGCAGGCAAAACGACAGCTTGGAGAAGCAAACCTTAAAGGGTATGCCGGTGCTTATACAGATATTGCTTCATATATCCAGGAACACACCAATAAACGCGCATCCCTCGGGTATGAGATAGATGGTCTGGTGGCCAAGGTGAACGAGCTTGAGGTTCGCTCTCAGCTCGGCTATACAGCTCATCATCCTCGTTGGGCAATGGCCTACAAGTTCGAATCTCCCCAAGCTCAGACAACCTTGCTTTCCATTGATCTTCAGGTCGGGAGAACCGGACGGGTCACCCCGGTTGCACGGGTAAAGCCTGTACAGGTCGCTGGTTCCACCATCAGTAACATCACCCTTCACAACCAGGATTACATCAACATGTTGGAACTCGCAATCGGTGATGTGGTGGAGATTTCCCGCAGGGGAGATGTCATCCCAGCGGTGGAGCGGGTTATCGAGAAGAATGAGGACTCTGAGGGAGTATATAAGATGGATCCCCTCTGCCTGTATGCGGTACGGCGTTGGTGGAGAAGGGAGCACATACCTTTTGTCCAAATGATCAATGCCCAGCCAAGTGAGGGGACGTATCGAGTTCTTTATCTCCAAGAGTGGGATGGATATTGATAACTTCGGACCTGAGACTGCTGCTGTCCTTATTGATCAGGGGGTCTTGCAGGATGTCCCTGATATCTACCGAATTGATTATAGAAAGGTGCTTGGTGAGTTGAGCGGGTTTGGGGAGAAAAAGATTCTTTTGCTTGAAAAGGGCGTTGAAGAGTCGAAAAAAACGAAGTTTTACCCAGGTTCTCATCTCTTTAGGAATTCCCGAACTTGGTAAGAAAGGAGCACAGATCTTGATCGAGTCAGGCCTGGACAGCATGGAAAAGCTCCTTGATGTAGCCAAGCGGCAGGATGTGGAGAAGCTTACCAGCATTAAGCAAATCGGGGAGAAGAGCGCAAAGCTCTATATCGATGCATTGAATAATCCCGCGATGCAGGAGCGTATTGCATCATTGGCGAGTTATGGCTTGGCAATGGAGGAGAAAGAAGAAGCATATGCCTTGGTGGACGAGAGCTTTTCAGGTCAGGTGTGGTGTGTCACTGGCTCCTTCGAGCACTTCAATCCCCGATCCAAGGCAATGGATGAGGTGCTTAAGCGGGGTGGGAGAACTGTCAGTGCCGTGACAAGCAAGACAACCCACCTGCTTGCCGGTAGCGGAGGGGGGAGTAAACTGAAAAAGGCTCAGGAAATCGGGGTAAGTGTTGTGGATGAACCAACCTTTTTGGCACTGTTGGGTGAAGGGGAAAAGAAGAAGGAAGAAATGCAAGGAGAATTCTCTTTTTAGGGTTGTTTTAGTGACATTTCTCCAGAAAACGTATATACATACCCCATAACTGGAGGACAGATTATGCATGTACTAGCTAAAGAACTGAATGAGACGTTGCAGGGAACCATCGTGGACGCAATGCTCTCCGACGTAGGACGAAGGATGTTTTTCCCCAAGGGGATCGTCGCCCAAAGCGCCGAAGCCGGCAAAAAAAAGCCACTCGGTTCAATGCCACTATCGGGATGGCAACATCCGGTGGGCAACCGATGTATTTGTCGGACATTTATCATCAGTTTACTGAGAACTCCTTCAAGCCCTCCGAATTGTTTTCCTATGCACCGGTGGTGGAGATCCCGCCCTCAGGGCACTGTGGAAAGAGCAAATGCTGGTCAAAAAAAACCCAAGTCTTCAAGGAAAGACCTTCAGCCTTCCGGCTGTTACCTCAGGACTGACACATGGGCTACAGATGATGGCTCAGCTTTTTTTTGTCCAGGAAGGGGACACCTTGGTGATTCCCAACCTTGCTTGGGACAACTATGAGCTGATCTTTGCTCATCAGGTGGGAGCTTCTATCAAAACCTTCGACCTCTATACAGCTGAAGGTGGATTCAATGTGGATGGTATGCGTGAAGTATTAGCCGGGATACCAGATAAGAAGGCTCGCATTCTACTTAACTTTCCCAACAACCCGACCGGATATACCCCAACCAAGCATGAGATGCAGGCCATTTCAGAGGCCCTTATTTCGCTTGCTGAAGAGGGGATGCAGTTAATGGTACTCAGTGATGATGCCTATTTTGGCCTCTTCTTTGAGGATGACTCAGCTACAGAGAGCTTGTTCTCCCTGCTTTGTGATGCCCATCCCAATATTCTCGCTGTTAAGTGTGATGCTGCCACCAAGGAAGATATGGTCTGGGGTTTTCGTATTGGATTCATTACCTATGGTAGCAAGAACCTGAATGAAGAACACTATGATGCCTTGAACAAGAAGACTTTGGGTATCATCAGGAGTACCGTTTCCAACTGTGACCGTCCTGGTCAGAGCCTGCTACTCAAGGCAATACGCTCTGGAGAGCAGTATGAAGCTGATAAGTTGGCAGCCAAAGTGGAGATGGAGAGACGCTACCGTACCCTCAAGGAAGCCTTGAAGAAGCATGAAGGTAATGATTTACTCAAACCACATCCATTCAACAGTGGGTACTTCATGGCATTTGATTGTAAAGGAAGTGCAGAACAATTGCGCAGGCATTTGCTCGATACCTATCAGGTTGGATGCATCAATATTGCCGATGTTACCCTAAGACTCGCCTATTGTTCGGTAGAATGTGATAGAATAGCTGAACTGGTTGATGTTGTGTACCAGGCGGCAGGAGAGGCATGGAACTAAAAGCGAAGCTCTACCTCGTCGACGAGGAAGGGACTAAATTCATGGGAATCGGGGTGTTGTGGTTGCTCGAGCAAGTTGAGCAGCAGAACTCATTGCGCAAGGCAGCCTCTGCCTTGGGTATCTCCTACTCCAAGGCATTTGCTATGGTCCAGAACCTGGAAAAAGGCCTTGGTGTTCCCGTTCTCAATCGACGAAAAGGTGGAGCGAATCGTGAAGGTGCGACACTGACGGAGTTTGCTGTACAGTTCCTTGCACTATATCGACAATTCAACAAGCAGGCCAAAGGGAGTCTTTCCTCTCCCTTTTCCCAGTTCAAGGAAGGACTGGGTTCACTGCTTGAAGAATATGATGAACATGGAGGCGAGGTCTAATGAATAAGAAAATGGATTTTTTTCCATACCTAGTCTGGGAGTAGCAAAGATTTCCTCCCCGATTATCATGAGTACATCCCAGAACGATGGGCAGGCAGATTATGTGGATGATAGCGATCACATTCTGTATGGCATCGACACCGATATTGATAAGGATGGTCATCCAGTCCCTCGTCATGAGGAGACTGTTGAGCTTGCAGGACCTCGTTCCAAGATCTATTTCAATCCTGCTCATGTACACGCTGCTATTGCTACCTGTGGCGGTATCTGTCCAGGTCTGAATAATGTAATCAGGGCTGTGGTACGTTGTTTTTTGGTATCGCTATGGGGTCAGGAGGATCAGTGGTATCCAGTTTGGCTATCAGGGCCTGCTTGAGAACAGCCCCTGGCCTTTGATCCCCCTCGATCCAGATGTTGTTGATGACATCCAGGAGAAAGGTGGTACGATTCTTGGTTCCGCTCGTGGCGGAGGCAAGCAGGTTGAAGAGATAGTTGACTCCCTTGAGCGACTGAACATAAACATTCTTGTCACCGTTGGAGGGGATGGCACCTTGAGGGGTGCAATGGAAATCCATGAAGAGGTCAAGAAACGGGGATTGAAGATTTCAATCATTGGAATCCCAAAGACCATAGACAATGACCTCTCTTTCATCCAGAGCTCATTTGGAGTGGATACTGCTGTACAGATGGCTGTACCTGTGGTGCGTAGTGCTCATGTGGAAGCGAAGAACTCCATCCACGGTATTGGCTTGGTTAAGGTGATGGGGCGTGAATCAGGATTCATTGCTGCCCAGACAGCCCTCGCCCAGAGTGATGTGAACTTCTGTCTGATTCCAGAGAATCCGTTTGACCTATATGGTCCTAATGGATTGCTTGAACATCTCAGGAGAAGAGTGCTCGACCGTGGGCATGCGGTCATTTTGGTCAGCGAAGGAGCAGGACAGGACTTGGTTCCTGAGACTGGGGAGAAAGATGCCTCTGGGAATGTGAAGTACCATGATATTGGGGTGTTCCTGAAAGATAAGATCATCGAGTATTTCAAGAAAGAGGGCATTGAGACCAATGTTAAGTACATTGATCCTTCCTACATCATTCGTAGTGCTTCTGCTGATTCCTATGATTCGATTTACTGCGCTCGTCTCGGCGCTCATGCCGTACACGCAGCAATGGCAGGAAAGACCCAGGCTTTGATTGGCTTGCTTCATAATAGGTTTGTTCACTTACCGATCAGCTTGGCGGTTTCCAGCCGTAATCATGTAGATCTGGAAGGTTCCTTATGGAGGGATGTACTGGAAAATACCCGTCAGCCCCTGTCGATGAAGAACTTCAATTTCGACTAGGTAGAAACCTGGCAGTAGAAGAGGGGAGCTTTCACAGGCTTCCCTTTTTTTTATGCTCCAATGCAAGATGTGTTACATGCAGCAGATTTTCAAGACAATATGTAAAGAATATTCACAAACTTTGGATAATTTTTAGAAATTGTGATGGTTTATGACATAACTTGCTATCCAGTAATTAAAAAGAAAGTTAAAAAAAATGTAAAAACTTTAAAAAAAACCCTCTTGATTAAAATATTAGTTATGTACTATTGTCTGTCTCAGAAAGAGAACGACATGCTTCTGCACCCGTTGGGTCGGTTAGCAACGAAATCGGATTTTTTTTCTAACCTCCTTTTGTTCCCCTAGTTTAACCTCCTTTTCCCTGGGGGGTTTTTTTCTATTCATTGACGCCTTCTTGTAAAGAGCGTATCATCTGCGAACAATGACAACACAACCTTTCAATACAATACTCTTTGATCTTGATGGTACCCTATTGCCTCTTGATCAAGATCGATTCATCCAAGATTATTTCTCTCGTTTTGTAGTAAAAGGACAGGAGCTCGGGTATTCCCCTGAATTGCTCATAACTGCATTGCAGAGCGGTATTGCCGCCATGGTCATAAATGACGGTTCCCTGTCCAACAAGGAACGTTTTGAACAAGTGTTTGAAGAGGTCAGTGGTATTGATACGGCAGAATTCAACGAACGTTTTGCTTTATTTTATGAACATGAATTTGAACTCTTGCGCCGACATGCCTCTCCCTCCCCATTGGCGAGGGCCATCGTGCAGGAAGTGAGGGAGAAAGGGTATACCGTGGTGCTTGCCACCAATCCTCTCTTCCCCTGGCAGGGGACCAAGGCACGAATTGGTTGGGCTAATCTTGAATCCTCTCAATTCTCTTTGGTAACCACCTATGAAGATTTTCACCATGCTAAACCAAATCTCGGTTACTATCGTCAGATATTGCAGCTGCTTGGAAGGGAAGCTTCTTCGTGTCTCATGGTCGGCAATGACGTTGAAGAGGATATGGTTGCCCAGGGCTTGGGTATGGAAGTGTATTTGGTTACTGACTGTTTGATAAACAGTAAAAACAAGGATCTTGCCGGTTACCGTACCGGTTCCCTGCAGGAACTGGCAACCTTCATTAAGGAGCTTCCCCCATGCAACCATTGAAACCATCCCCATTGAGCCGTCCCTTGATCGCCTCTCTGCTTGCAAGTCTCTGTGCAATTCTTTGGGGGAGCGCCTATCCGTCAATAAAGTTGGGATACGAGTTGTTTCTTGTTGGTCCTGATGATACGGCTGCAAAAAAAATGGCATTTGCAGGGCTGCGCTTTACCTTTGCCGGACTCTTGGTACTACTCTTCAGATTCTTCCAGCAAGGTGAGAAACAACGATTCAAGTCCTTGGATGGCAAGGCTTGGATCCAGATTCTTATGCTCGGATTATTGCAGACCACCGTCCACTATGCCTTTTTTTCTACATTGGAGTCTCATACACCACAGGAGCTAAGAGTTCGATTCTGAACTCCTCCTCTGTTTTCTTCAGTGCATTGCTTGCACACTGGTATATGCAAATGACCATATCAGTGTGCGAAAGGGGCTGGGTATCCTATTGGGATTTATCTCGGTGGTCATGGTCAACTTTGAGCCCAATCTAGGAATTACTTTCTCTTTGAAAGGGGAGGGGTTTGTGGTAATTGCTGCTTTCCTTACCAGTGCAAGTGCGCTGTACAGCAAACGGGTAAGCAGGAAAATTGATCCGGTGCTACTTACCAGTATGCAGCTCTTCCTTGGTGGTCTCATTCTGCTTGCTCTAGCTTTATCACAGGGAGCATCATTTCCTACCAGCAGTCTTGGTGGATATGTTCTGCTACTCTATATGGCCTCGCTAAGTGCAGTTGCCTTCTCTATCTGGACGACACTACTCAAGCACAACAAGGTCAGTTCCATCACGGTATTCAACTTTCTCATACCTGTGGTAGGAACGTTCCTCTCTGCATTGCTCTTGGGGGAGTCCATCTTCCGTTTGCAATATCTTCTGGCACTCCCTTGGTGGTAGCCGGTATTGTCCTGGTGACTTACTCCAGTTCAAAAACACCGGTGTAGAGACGGTAGTACTGACCCTTAAGAGCCATCAGCTCTGCATGGGTGCCCCTCTCAATGATCTCTCCCATTTGCAACACCATGATTACATCAGCGTTATGGATGGTGGAGAGTCGGTGGGCTATGACAAATACAGTTCTGCCTTCCATCAAGGCATCCATCCCTTTCTGAACCACTTCCTCTGTATGGGTATCGATACTGCTGGTTGCCTCATCAAGCACCAGGACAGGAGGATCAGCAACGATGGCACGGGCAATGGAGATCAGCTGTCGCTGTCCTTGTGAGAGGGTGGACCCATCTCCACTGAGCTGGGTTTGATACCCTTGTGGAAGGTGTGCGATGAAGGGGTCTGCATTGGCCAGCTTGGCTGCCTCGATAACCTCTTCATCACTTGCTTCTAGATTACCGTAGCGGATGTTGTCCATAACCGTTCCACTGAACAGATGCACATCCTGAAGAACAACCCCCCCCAAGGAGCGACGTAGGTCAGCCTTGCATATCTTGTTGATATTGATTCCATCATAGCGAATTTTTTCCATCTGCAAGATCGTAGAAGCGATTGATTAGATTGGTGATGGTTGTCTTACCTGCTCCGGTAGCACCGACCAAGGCAATCTTCTGTCCAGGCTCTGCGTGAATGGTGATATTCTTGAGCACCAAGGTCTCCTCACTGTATCCAAAGTCTACATCGGTGAGGGAGACTCGACCTTGTAACTCGGTGAGATTTCCTGTTCGATTATCTTTCCAAGCCCAACGTTCAGTTTTCTCCTCTGTTTCTTCTCCTGTTTCAGAGAGGTTGACCAGGGTGATATATCCTTCATCACCTTCGATTTCCTCATCGAGCAGCTCAAATATACGTTTTGTTCCTGCAAGTGCCATTACCACAGCATTCAACTGGTTAGCCATCTGGTTGATCGGCATGTTGATCGTCCTGCTCAGTTGAAGGAAGGCGGCGATAATGCCCAGAGTTAATGCACCCATGCCATTGATCGCCAACATACCTCCGGCAATTGCGACCAGGACGTACTGGATATAGCTGATATTACCCATGATCGGCATAAGGATGTTGGCAAACCGGTTGGCATTGAATGCGTGGTTGTTCAACTCATCATTCAATGCATCAAATCGATCCTTTGCCTTCTGTTCGTAAGTGAATACCTTGATGATCTTCTGTCCGTTGATCATCTCTTCGATATAGCCATTGGTTTTCCCGATTGATTTCTGCTGCTCAACAAAGTATGCACCGCTTTTTCCTGCTACAAAGGAGGAGATTCCAAGCATGATGGCGAGTGAGAAAAGGACAACCAATGTCAGTTGCCAGCTGGTAAACAGCATGGCAAAGAAGATAGCCAGTACCGTGATGATTGAGTTGACGAAGTTCGGGATTGATTGACTTACCATCTGCCTGAGCGTGTCAGTGTCGTTGGTATAGAGGCTCATCAAGTCACCGTGGGATTTTGTGTCAAAGAACCTGATAGAAAGCTTCTGCATGTGTGTGAACATTCCGTCGCGAAGCGTTTTCAAAGTCCCCTGGGCAATGGTGATCATTAAGCGATTGTACATAAAAGTAGCAATGACACCTGCAGCGTATATTGCTGCCATCACTAAAAGCGCTTGTATCAACGGGGTGAAGGAAGCTGTTTCAGGGTTTTGTGCCATTGGTACGATATAAGTGTCAATCAGAATGCGTAGGAACAGCGAGCCTGCAACTGAGGCAAGCGCACTGACAAGGATACAACACAGGACAACAAGGAAGCGTAGCTTGTACGGTACGAAGATGTAGGTGAAGAGCCGCTTCAGGGTTGGCCAGTCGAACTTGGGCATCTTGGAGTGTGGTTTGTTCATGCTCGCTCCTCCTTGTGCATCTGGCTGCAATACATCTCTTTGTAACGGGAACAACGATCCATCAGTTCTTGGTGGGTACCTACATCATGTATTCTTCCGTCATCAAGCAGGATGATCCTGTCAGCATCCATAACCGAGGTTACTCGCTGTGCAATGATGATCTTTGTGGTATCTGGCAGCTCATTGAGCAAGCCTTCCCTGATAGTGGCATCTGTCTTGGTATCGACAGCGCTGGTTGAGTCGTCAAAGATGAGTATTTTTGGATGCTTGAGCAATGCTCTTGCGATACACAACCTCTGCTTCTGCCCTCCAGAAACATTGGAACCATCTTGTTCGATGTAGGTATCATATCCTTTGGGAAATTGCTGGATGAATGTATCAGCCTGGGCAATGCGGCAAGCCCAACGCAACTCCTCATCACTTGCATGTTCATTTCCCCAACGGAGGTTTTCTGCTATTGTCCCACTGAAAAGAAGATTCTTCTGTAGTACCATGCCGACCTCTTTTCTAAGACTTTCCAGCGTATAGTCCCTTACATCCACACCTCCAACTTTTACTGACCCACTGAAGGTATCATAGAGGCGCGGAATCAGCTGTACGAGAGAACTTTTTGCGCTACCGGTAGGTCCCAGGATGCCGATGGTCTGGCCACTGGCGATATCGAGGTTGATATCATAGAGGCAACGTTTTTCCTTGGTCTTGGTATAACTGAAGTCAACATGGGAAAAGGATACTGAGCCATCTGCAACAGAGGTGATGGCATTCTGCTTTTCAGCCAGGTCACTCTGTTCGGTTAGAATCTCCTCAATTCGTACAGCTGAGGCTCTGCTGATGGTGATCATGACCACAACCATGGAGAACATCATCAAACTCATGAGAATCTGGGATGTGTAGGTGATGAAGCTCATTAATTCACCTGCACTCATGGTGGAGGCAACTATCAATCGAGCAGCAATATAACTAATTGAAAGTAGACTGAGATACATCATTCCCTGCATCAAGGGACTGTTGAAGGCAATGATTTTCTCAGCCTTGCTGAAATCATCGTAGATGTCTGTGGATACGACACCGAACTTTTTTTTACCTCATGGGCTTCTCTAACGAATGACTTGACCACCCTGATTCCCCGGATATTTTCCTGGACCACAGTATTGAGTCGATCATAGGTCTTGAATACCCGGGTAAAGATGGGATAGGCCGCCCTGATTAAAAAGAAGAGGCCGATACCCAGAAGGGGAAGTGCTACAAGGTACACCAAGCTTAGAGTCTTGTTGATGGACACTGCCATGAAGAAAGCGAACACAAGCATCCCCGGGCTACGTACTGCTATACGGATAAGCATCTGATACGCACGTTGTACGTTGGTGACATCAGTGGTGAGTCGGGTTACCAAGCTACTGGTGGAGAACTTGTCGAGATTTGCAAATGAGAAATCCTGTGTGTGATGGTATAGCTTTTTTTTCCGTACATTCTTTGCGAAGCCTGTAGATGCTTTTGCAGCATAGTGACCTGAAAGCACACCAAAGAGGAGTGCTATCGAAGCGCAAAGAAGAAGTAAGAGACCCCATTTGAGGATTTCATCAAAATTCCCTGCATCAATACCCCTGTCTATGAGAAAAGCCATGAGGAAGGGATGATGACATCCATGATAACTTCCAAGGTGACAAAGACCATGGTGAGGATGGTTGGGCGCCGATATCCTACTGTCTGTTTTCGTAGTTCTGTAAGCATATTGTTTCTAAATTCCTTCTTATTTGATCAGTGATTGCGAAGAATTGCTGCAGTTGTTCTTCTTCGATGCCTTGTATCATGGCCGACTCGAACTCTTGTACCAGATGAAATTGCTCTGCACACTTCTGTTCCGCCAGCTCTGTCAAAACCACCCACTTCTGTCGTTTGTCTTCTTCCGTTTCTTCCCGTACGATCAATCCATCCCTCTCCATTCCCTTGAGAATATTGGTCATGGTTGAACGGCGAATTCCCAAATGCTGTTGCAGATCACTCTGTAGGATTCGGGTTTTTTGATGGTGAGCAAAGTACCCAAGAAGGTGGCTCTGCACAACTGAGCCGCTGGACTCATCTTCGAGTTTCAGCATTTTCGTCATGCTCCGGTTCAGGAGGTGTGAGAGTGTTTTTATGGTATGACCAATGTGTCTTGGTTCTTCTTTCAATCGTCTGTCTCTTTTGTTAGGTTGCTAACAATAGTACCAATCTCTTCCTCGATAGGCAAGCAGGATGGATGAAGAAGTGTGGAGAATAATTCGGCCCCCGACCGGGGGCCGTAGAGAAAGCGATCTATAGGAGGTCAGTGAAGGATTTGAGCACCTCGTCTCCTTCACATCCATTGAGGACTTTGGTTGCAAGTACCTTTCCCAATTGAACCCCTTCTTGGTCGAAACTATTGAGATTCCAGACGAAGCCCTGGAACATTACCTTATTCTCATAGTGGGCAAGCAGGGAGCCGAGGACCACAGGATCAAGCTGTTTTGCATAGAGCAAGCTGCTTGGTCGGTTTCCACAGAATTGCTTATTCGGATTCACATCATCCTTTCCACGGGCAAAGGCAACTATCTGAGCAACAAGATTGGCATTGAGCTTCTCTTGGCTGCTTGAGCCTTCCACCAGGATGTCTTTCTCGTATTGGGAAACGGAGAATCCGATGAACTGCAGGGGAACGATATCAGTCCCTTGGTGAAGCAGTTGGTAGAAGGAGTGCTGCCCATTAGTTCCTGGCTCCCCAAAGATAACAGGCCCGGTGGGGTAGGAGAGCTTTTCTCCATCTCTATTCACGTGCTTTCCATTGCTCTCCATGTCCAGCTGTTGCAGGTGCGCCGGGAAGCGGCTCAATGCCTGCGAGTAGGGCAGGATTGCGGTACTGGGATAGTGGAGGACGTTTCTGAGGTAGACCCCAAGAAGGGCATCAAGGAGGGCAGCATTTTCTGTGATCTTTGGAGAGCGTGCAGCCAAGTCACCTTGGTGGGCGCCCTCTAGGAACATCTTCACGGTTTCAAAGCCATAGGCCAAGGAGAGGATAACAGCTCCCACTGCGCTGGTGGAGCTGTACCTTCCCCCCAATGTAGTCATCTATAAAAAAGGCGTCGAGTACAGAGGATGAGGATGCAAGTGGGCTGCTCTTGCTGGTTACGGCAACCATATGGTCAGAAGGATCGATTCCTTTTATACCACTTTTCTTGATGGCTTCAATAACCAAGTCCCTGTTGGTCAGGGTTTCGAGTGTTGTACCGCTCTTGGATACCAATATAAAGAGTGTTCGCTCCAAATCGAGTTGCTCGATTACAGCCTGGGCGTCATCTGGGTCGACATTGCTGATGAACTGGGCGTTCAGTTGCTCAATGCCTTCTTTGGTACACCAACCCTTCAAGGCCAGATAGATGGCTCTTGGTCCCAGGTCACTTCCCCCCGATTCCTATCTGTACAACAGTGTTGAATCGTTTTCCTGTTGAACCGACGATTTTGCCACTGCGAACTGCGTCGGAAAAGGTCTTGATCCTGGAAAGCTGTTCTTCATAGAAAGCACCTTTGTCTTCACCGTCTGCCTCTACCGTTTTCCCAACTTGCCCACGTGTGAGATGGTGTAGTACGAGTCTTTTCTCCCCGGTATTCATGACTTCACCATCAACGAGTGCTTGGTATTTCTCGGTAAGCTTGAGTTCGTCACTCAACTGTTGCAAAACCGAAAGATGATTTTCATCGATAGGCATTGCTGCATAGTTATACGTTAACTGTTCACTGGCTTTGACTTGATAGGCTTTAATACGCTCAGGAAGCAGGACTTGTTTTAGGTCACTTGCCTCCAGATTTTTTTTAAGGTTTGAAAAGAAGTGCTGGTATCGAGATTCTTGTATGTCATGGTGTTAGCTCCTTATGGTAGATAAACGCCCCTCCATTGTAAGCGGAGGGGCGTATCTGGACAAGGTGTAATTACTCTTCTATGTCGGGGATGCGTGTCTTGAAGCTCTCTTGTAGATCTTCCTTGGTCATCCCTTCGCGGAGGATGACAAAAAATGGTGTCATCTCCGGCCAAGGTTCCAAGGATCTCAGGGATTGCTAACACGTCCAAGGCAATACCGACCGAATTGGCATGTCCCGGTCTGGTCTTGATGACGCCGAAGTTTCCTGAAAATTCTATGGACAGGATTCCTCTTCGTACATCTTGGATGTAGCTTTTCTCTGATTCACTGATTAGGTCGTTTTCCGGCAAACTATAGTAGTAGCCGGACCAACCATCGGAAATCTTTCCGACCTTGAGCATCTTCAAATCGCGGGATAGTGTAGCCTGTGTGACTGTATATCCCTCAGTTTTAAGCATCTCCAGCAGCGTATCCTGGTTGTCGATCCTATTGTTCTTGATAAGTTCCTTGACGACCGCCAACCGGTTGTGTCGTTCCCTCATGGTTTGGATTCTCCTGGAATGGAATATTTATGCGTTTTACACGAATAAAGATACAGTACAATCGCTACCTTTGCAAGCTTCATGGCTTCTTTTTGTCGAACTCTTGACCGGAGTCGCCGGTTATAGCATGCTACACATTAGTATGGAGTAGAGGGAGGTTTGTATGACAATTGTCTATATCTTGATTGCATTGGTACTTTTGCTTGTTATTTATGGGATCAGCGTCTATAACCGGTATGTCCGTTTGCGAAATCAGGCTGAAGAAGCAGAATCAGCAATTGATGCCCATCTGAAGCAGCGCTATGACCTGGTTCCTAACCTGGTAGAGACAGTAAAGGGCTACGCCAAGCATGAGGAAGAGACCTTGAGAAAGGTCATTGAGGCCAGGAATATGGCTATGAATGCATCGGGAATGGTAGACAAGAATGAGGCAAATAATGCCTTCAGCTCAACCCTTAAATCTCTTTTTTTGCACTCAGTGAGGCTTATCCTGACTTGAAGGCTAATCAAGGATTCCTTGACCTCCAGGCCCAATTGCAGAAGATTGAAGAACAGTTGTTGGGTGCCCGTAAATACTACAACGCTATCATCAAGCAATTGAACACCATTTGTGAAGTATTCCCTTCTTCGATCATCGCTTCAATGGCTCATTTCTCCAAGAAACCCTATTTGGAAATCGAGGAGGAGGCCAGAGCTCGCGTAGAGGTGAAGTTTTAATGGCAAAAAGAACATTCCTGATCCTTTGTGTTCTTGCTCTAAGTCTGACACTGCTCTCTGCAGAGGATTATCAATTTGAGTCCTATGAGTTACAAGCGGATGTACGGCTGGATAACAGCTATGCAATGAGGGAACACATTGTTGTTGATTTCTCATCTCCCCGGCATGGTATCTACCGAGAAATTCCGGTTCTCTTTGGCCGGCAGAGAGTTAAGCTTACAGACCTGAAAGCCAATGTGCCGATCATCAAGGATTCGGTTTCCTCTGGATATGCCACATTCCGCCTTGGCTCTGAGGACAGGACGGTTTCAGGTATCCAGGAGTACCAGATTAGGTATGACTACGCCATCGGTGATGATAGAAACGATGAATATGATGAGTTCTATTACAATATTGTAGGGGTAGGGTGGCAAGCTCCCATTGAGCATGTCTCCTTTACCATACACTTCCCCAAGCCAATTTACCGTTCCATGGTTTTCCTTACCGGAGGGGTGTATGGTTCCACCGCACAGCGTGGGAGTTTTGAAATCAGTGCTGATGGAAAGACCATAACGGGAGAGGCTGAGGACCTGTACCCAGGAGAAGCGCTTACACTGCGGGTGCAAATGGAGGAGGGGTACTATTCCGATGTGCGCCCTTTTATTGATTTCACCATTCCTTCTTCAATCATTGCACTCTTGATTGCATTTGCTGCTTCAGTACATGCCACCCTCCTTTTCCGTCGCTACGGAAAAGAAGAGCTCTTTATCCCTGTAGTGCGTTTTGATCCTCCTGAAGATCTCTCTCCGTTACAAGTAGGGTACCTGGCTGATGGGGTAGTTGATAACAAAGATCTGACCAGTATGATTTTCTATTGGGCTGACCAAGGTTGCCTGACCATCAGTGAGCTCAGCAAGAAAGAGTTCGCCTTCACCAAAATCAAGGAGCCCTCTACCATCAAGGCACATGAGAAACACTTGTTCTCTGCTTTGTTTGCCTGTGGGGATGGTACAGAAGTAACGCTTAAGCAGTTGGAGAAAAGCTCATTCAGCAAAGATCTTGAGAAGGCAAAGACTGAAGTACGTGCCTATTTCAAAGGAGAGCGGGAGCTCAAGGATGGGAAGGCGGAGCGAAAGCGTATCGCCGCCATGCTCTATGGTGCCCTCTCAGTTGTTTTATTGGCAATTGCCTCAACCATATCCTACATTGGCGCCGAAACGGTGGTATTCTTGGTTGTCGGATTTTTCAGCTTGGTACCTTCGCATTGGTTGCCAGTCGCCTTGATGCCGTTTGGGAGACTTCTTCCGCTTTCAAGAAGGGTTTCAAGTTCTTCCTGTTGGGTATCTCGGCACTTTTTCTCTTTGCCTTTGCCTTTCTGTTCATGAATCCAGTATTCGGGCATGGGGCTTTCTACTCAGTAGTGATGGCGTTTTTTCTTGTGGCAATTCCTGCATATCTTGGATTCCTTGCCGTTGTTACGGGAAAACGCAGTGCATATGCGCAGAAAAAAAAGCTTGAGGAGATAGTGGGGTATCGTGAGTTTATCAGCAAGGTTGAAATGGACAAGCTGAAGATGATGATTGACAGTGATCCATCACTGTTCTATCACGTACTCAGCTATGCTATCGTACTTGGACTGGAAGATGTCTGGGCAAAGAAGTTTGCGAAAATTGCGCTTGCAGAACCCCAGTGGTATGTGGGAAACCGACCGATCAGAAATGCATTGTTCTATAGTGCGCTGAGCCATAGGATGCATACCAGCGTCATGGAAAAAGCAGTGTACGCACAGGCAAAAAGTGGGTCTCGTTCCCCAATTCACTCCTCATTTGGGTCCAGTGGATTCTCCGGTGGCGGTTTCGGCGGCGGAGGCGGTGGGGCATGGTAATTCCCCAGGAAATTCAAAAGGGTTGGTACAGGCATTTCAAGGGAGGCTTGTACCAAGTGGTGGATACGGTCATAGAAAGTGAATCGCTTTCCACCATGGTGCTATACCGCCCAAAGGATAGCCCTTATTTGTGGGTCCGACCCTACCAGATGTTCACTTCAAGTGTTGCACGGGAAGGAATAACCTATAAACGATTTACGTATATAGGTGAGACCCTTCCAGACTGAAAAAACGGAGCCTAAAAGGCTCCGTTCCCGTTACTGAATCATGGTGGGTTGGCTTAGTGGCGATAACTGCCGTGTGCCGGTCTGGGTTTTGCGATTGCTTCGTTTACACGAAGGTTTCGCCCACCGAAATCCTTGCCATCCAGCTCGGAAATCGCAGCATCGGCAGATGCATCCTCTTCCATTTCCACGAAGGCGAACCCTTTGGGGCGTCGGGTTTCGCGGTCAATGATGATATTGGCACTGAGTACAGTACCGTACTGAGCGAACAGGTCCCGAAGTTCTTCTTCGGTTGTCCGGTAACTCATGTTTCCGACATAAATTTTCTTGGCCATTCAAAGCATCCTTCACAGGCAGTGCCTGTCATTCAATATTGCTTCATGTGGCGCAGTCTTTAACTCTTACCTGTCTGCGGGAGCGATTCAGTAACGCACGCGTGCGAACATTAGGAATTACGTATCAGCTGCAACACAAAAACGAAAGCAATCAAACGGTATCACGGCCCATTTTAGCTGTCAATTATTGCACTCACCCAAAAAGAAGAATTGGCTCATGACAACCGGTGGGTTCTTGCATTTATTGAACATTCTCAGCATGATGTCGGTTATGAATAGCAATATACTTGGGTTGGCATTGTCTTTTCCCTTTTTTTTGGCGCTCGTCATCTTGGTAGGAATTCTCTTGAGGCGGTATGCTTCAGTCTCCAGTGAGGCGATGCGAAAGTTTGTACATATTGGCGTTTCGAATTGGTGGTTCATTGAAGTAAATTTCTTTACTTCACTATCATATGCCCTTGTCGGTCCAATTCTCTTCATCATCCTGAACAGCTTGTTTACCTTTCTTGACTGGGGCAAGGCACTTGGAATGGATGACAAGAGGCGAAACTATGGGTTGATCTACTTCCCCATTACCCTCCTGATCTTGGTTGTTTTGCAATATCAGGGAGTTGTTTCCAATTTGACCTGTAGTATTGCCGTGTTTGTCATGGGTTATGGTGATGGGTTGGCTGCTCTTGTAGGCACCAAATGGGGAAAGAAGAAGCTCCCGGTCCCCGGTATGATCAAAAGCTGGGCAGGTACACTTACTATGGCTTCTGTGAGTACCTTGGTTGCTCTCATTGGATTGGGCTTTTTTTTCTCTGCTCTCTCATTCCCCGCTGTCCTTGGAATCTCCCTGTTGATCGGGATATCTGCTGCGGTGATGGAGGCATTTACCCCACTTGGTCTGGATAATATTACAGTACCTTTTGTGGTGGTACTGCTCCTTGGAGTGTTCCTATGACCCACTATGCGAACCTTGTGCCCCCCCCTAGTGGGTCGCTAGCATCGCTCTTCAATACCTTCTTCTTTGCGCTTCCCTTTCCCTTCTGGATTTTGGTCGGTATCATGGCCGTGGTGGCATCTGCAAGTTATTTTGCCAAACAGCTCACTCCTGGTGGGGCTGTTGCTGCTTTCTTGGTTGGATTTGGCACTACATGGATTCTGGGCTTCGGCGCATTGGCAACCTTGTTGCTTTTCTTTCTATCTGCTGGGGTATTAGGAAAGATTGCAAAGCGTGCTTTAGCCTTCGATGTGATGAAAATCCAGAAAAAAAGGTGGAAGGCGTGATGCTTCCCAGGTCTATGCAAATGGGCTGATGGCGTTGGTAAGTGCTCTGCTCTATGCATTGAATCCCTCCATCCCATTCCTGGTAATGTTTGGGGCCTCTGTGGGGGGGGAAGCTGCAAGTGACACTTTTGCAAGCGAGGTAGGAATCCTCTCCAAAACCAAACCAGTTTCCATCATCACCGGACGGCCCATGACCCAGGCCTTAGCGGTGCGGTAAGCCCTCTTGGTCTTGCCAGTGGGCTTTTAGGAGCAATACTGGTTGCTCTTTGTGTATGGGGATGTTTTCTTCCTGTCACAGCTAAAAGCGCTCTCTATGTTTCGGTTATAGCGTTGAGTTCCTTTTTTTTGGGTGTTTGCTCGATAGTGTGCTTGGGGCAACCGTCCAAGCCCACTACTATGATGAGGTGAATGACCGCATAACTGAGCATGCAATTGTGGAGGGACGAATCCTTCCTCTCGAAAGGGGAATCCGTTGGGTTGATAATGATGTTGTGAATCTGCTGAGCAATGTGGCTTCAGCCTGTTTGGCATGTCGTTGACCCTGATATTAGGGTAATCTGAATTTTTTTTACTTGCTTCTCCGCATTTTTTTCTTTGTATTTTACATGTCGGTAGGCCTAAAGCGGTCTGCTATGTGTAATCGCACCACATATTCTTTAAGTGAGGATATATAGTATGGCAAAACAATTGCAGTTCAATGAAGAGGCACGCAAGTCCCTAGTGGCTGGTGTTGAAAAGATCTCTCGCGCAGTAATGGCAACGCTTGGCCCGAAAGGTCGCCTGGTTGTTCTCGACAAGAAGTTCGGTGCTCCAACTGTCACAAAAGATGGTGTTTCCGTAGCACGCGAAATAGAGCTGGAGAACCCGTTTGAAAACATGGGTGCTCAGCTTCTCAAGGAAGTTGCAACCAAGACCAACGATGTTGCAGGTGATGGAACCACCACCGCTACCGTTCTTGCCTGGTCCATTATCAAGGAAGGCATGAAGAGTGTAGCCGCAGGTGTCAACCCAATGGGTATTCGCCGTGGTATCGACAAGGCTGTTGCTGACGCCGTTACTGAGATCAAGAAACAGGCCAAGATGATCAAGGACAAGGAAGAGATTGCACAGGTCGCTTCCATTAGTGCAAACAATGATCGTACCATTGGCGATGAGATTGCCAATGCAATGGAGAAAGTTGGTCTGGACGGCGTAATCACCGTTGAAGAGTCAAAGACCATTGAGACCACCACTGATTTCGTTGAAGGAATGCAGTTCGATCGTGGCTATCTCTCTGCATATTTCTGCAACAACAGAGATACCATGACAGCCCTTCTTGATGATCCCTTCATTCTTATCTATGACAAGAAGATCAGCAACATGAAAGAGTTGCTTCCTGTGCTTGAAAAAGTTGCCCAGGCAAGCAAGCCTCTGCTCATCATTGCAGAGGATGTAGACGGAGAAGCTCTTGCAACATTGGTTGTTAACAGTGTCCGTGGCATCTTGAATGTAGTTGCTGTAAAGGCTCCTGGCTTTGGTGACCGCCGTAAGGCAATGCTTGAGGATATTGCAATCCTTACCGGAGGCGAGGTCATCAGTGAAGAGCTCGGCCTGAAACTTGAGAATGCTGATCTTTCCCAACTTGGACGTGCAAAGAGCATCAAGGTTGAGAAAGAGAATACCACAATCATCAACGGAAACGGCAAGCAGAGCGATATCAAGGATCGCATTGCCCAGATCAAGGCCCAGATTGGGGACACGACTAGTGACTATGACCGTGAGAAACTCCAGGAACGTTTGGCTAAACTTGCTGGTGGCGTTGCAGTCCTTAACGTGGGTGCTGCTACCGAAGTTGAGCTGAAGGAGAAAAAGCACCGTGTTGAGGATGCTCTTTCTGCTACCCGCGCAGCAATCGAGGAAGGCGTTATCCCTGGTGGTGGTGTTGCACTCATCCAGGCAGTCCAGATGATGGAAAAGATTGATATCTCCAAGTTCACTGAAGATGAGCAGGTTGGATATAAGATTGTCCGTCGTGCACTTGAAGAGCCAATTCGCCAGATTGCCCAGAATGCTGGACTTGATGGTTCACTTATTGCCGACAAGTGCAAGCATGAAAAGCCGGGTATCGGCTATGATGCTGAAAGCGGCAAGTGGGTCAATATGTCCGAAAGTGGTATCATCGACCCGGTAAAGGTCACCAGAAGTGCATTGCAGAACGCTGCATCCATCGCTTCTTTGATTCTTACCACCGAATGTGTCATTACAGATATCCCAGAGCCCGCAGCTCCTGCATCAGCAGGTCCTGAAGGGATGGGCGGGATGATGTAAACCCGTAATCTGCATGAGGGGTCGCTTTCTGGCGACCCCTTTTGCCGTCTTATGGCTTGTGATACTGAAACTTGACTAGCGGATAGCGAACGTGCTACTTTAATCGATACTTGGAAAATTGGATGCGAAGTCTTCTTCCGCCTCTTTTCTGCATCCGATTTTATGCAAAGTGAGGATTACCAATGCTTTCATTGATTAGTGCTATGGCAGCCCCTGAAACGGCCGGCGCCACGGGTTCAACCGGTTCGATGATGACGACCTTTGTTACGTTTGGTCTCATCATTGTTATCTTCTATTTCTTGATTATCCGTCCGCAGAAGAAGCGGGACAAGGAAACCAAGGAGATGCTCTCCTCTATTAAGAAAGGGGATAAGGTTGTCTCTATTGGTGGTATCCACGGAACCGTTGTGGCGGTCAAAGAGACTACCGTGGTGGTCAAGGTTGACGACAACACCCGTATGGAGTTCTCCAGAAATGCTATCAGCAGCATCGTAAACAGAAAAGGCGATGGTGCAACTGCTTCCAGCAAGAAGAAGAGCAAAAAAAGAAGAGCAGGTCTCTGCTCCTGAAAATAGTGTTGAGGCTCCCGTTGAGGAAGTCCCTGCTGAAGCTGAAGCTGAGAAGAAAGACAAATAATTCTATAAAAGACATCTGGAGAGTATCATGAAAAAAAACGGAGTCGTCTGGTGGTCGTTCTGGTGGTCGTCTTGTTGTGCGGGTTCTTCCTTTATCCCACGATTGCTTGGTATGGATTCGTACCGCAGGACACCAAGGAACTTGCAACAGGCTCAAATGTACAGATTAAGGAGTATTCCCGTGGACAGGCTTCACGCGATCTCCGCTCGCTCAAGGAGTTGGTCGCCGATGACCCACAGGCAGCCCTGCCTTCTGAGTTCTCCTATCTAAAGGAGTATGCGAAGGAAAACTACAAGTCGATGAAGCGTTCGGTTCCCCGGAATTGGACTCTTGGCTCGTTGTTTGCTGGGTTCTACAACGAACAGGATATGTTCGATTCAGCCGAGTCTTACTACCGCACTTCATTGCTTGAGTTGAAAACTTTGGGAAACAAGGCATTGCAACTGGGCTTGGACCTCGAAGGTGGTATGAGTATCCTGTTGGAGCTGATGTTGCTTCCTATGAAGAGAAGATTGGCAAGGCTGCATCTTCAAGTGAGATTTCTGAAGCTATTCGCCAAGATATCGAGATTCTTGAGAAACGTATTGACCAGTTTGGTGTCAGTGAGCCTGTTATCCGTTTGCAAGGTGATGACCAGATTCTCATTGAGATTCCAGGTGCCGCAGACCCAGAGCGTGTTAACTCCTTCCTTCGCGGAAAGGGTTCCCTTGTCTTCAAGATGGTCGACAATACATTGACCTCTGAGTTGAATGCTTTCTATGCCGAGAATCCTTCAGAAGTTTATACCGATACTGGTGCCCTGAAGCAGCCGGACTTCCTGCCTGCTGGCAAGATTGCTGCTGGTTACTATACCAGTGACGAGTATGGTATCGATGAACTGCAGAGTTATGTAGTAGTTGAGGATGAAATCGGGCTTGATGGAATTCACCTTGAAAGTGCAACCACTGCAACCGATGGAATCACCGGTCGCCCTGTGGTCAATTTCCAGTTGGACAGCCTTGGAGGAGATATCTTCTATAAGCTGACTTCTACGCATGTTGGAGACACCATGCAGTAGTGATGGACGGCAAGGTTAAGGCCATGGCAACCATCAATGAAGGAATCAGGAGCAACGTACAGATTTCCGGTTTTGATGCCGAGGAAGCTGCTGACCTTGCAATTGTTCTCCGTACCGCTGCACTTCCCATTGAGTTGATCGTCAGTAGCCAGCAGGCTGTTGGTGCTACACTAGGAGAGGATGCTGTATCTGCAGGCTTGAAGGCTATTGCTGTTGGACTTGCTTTGGTAATCATTCTGATGTTCGCCTACTACCACGTAAGCGGTCTGGTGGCAAACCTCGCACTGTTGCTTAACATGTTCTTCATGATCAGTATTCTTTCTGCTTTCAATTTCACCCTGACCTTGACCAGTGTTGCCGGTCTTATCCTAACCTTGGGTATGGCTGTTGATACCAATGTCATCATCTTTGAGCGTATCAAGGAAGAGCGAAGGTTAGGCAAGAGTGATATTGCATCGATCAAGGCGGGATTTGATAAAGCATTCTGGACTGTCATGGATGCAAACATAACTACAATCATTGCAGCTTTGGTTCTTTCCCAGCTCGGAAGCAGTGCTGTGAAGGGCTTTGCGAATACCCTTGCTATCGGTATTGTGAGCTCGGTATTTACTGCGTTGTTTGTTTCGCATCTCATCTTTGATGCGACCGTCGCCCAACGTGAGGGCAAGAAGCTACACATCAGCTGGAGGAAAAAAAACTAAATGCTTAAGAAAGATATTCCTGTTATCAAGCTTCGCTGGTACGCCTGGGCTTTAGCTGTAGTCCTCCTGCTCGCCGGAGGAATCTCCTTCGCTATGTTGGGTGGTTTTAACCTAGGTGTTGATTTTGAAAGTGGATTGAGCCAGAGAATTCAGATAGCTCCCATTGGTTTGGAAGTTACCTATACTGGAAACAAGGATGCAGTTCTTGCTGTATCTGGTTCTGGTCTTAATCTTGAAGTCCGAGGTGATGAAGGGGTTTCCAGTACCAACTTCAGTGCTTCTGAGTATCCAACTGCACAAGATCTTGCAACAGCACTTGGTGCTGTGCAGAACATCAATGCGACTGTCTTGGATGGTTCCTTGGACACCGCTCAGATACTTAGTGGGTATGGATTCCCTGCAACACTCTCTGATGAACCTACCAAGCTGAATTTCCAGAGTAGTGGAACACCAACATTGAGGATGTACGCTCTGCCCTGGATTCCTTGGGTAATGTACGTGTACAGACTGTTGGGATGGATGGAAGCCAGACCTTCCAGGTCCGTCTTGGAATCAAGGAAGGTGCAACTCAGGCTTCCATGGAAACTGAGGTCAAAGATGCATTGAATGCAGCATTCGGTGCTGGCAATGTCGTGGTACTCCAGAGTGATTACATTGGACCTAAGTTCAGTGCAACACTACTCTCCAGTTCCATTCTTGCTATCGTGGTTGCAATGGCTTTGATCCTGTTGTACATCTGGGTCAGATTCCGTTTTGCCTATGCTGTGTCATCCTTGATTGCACTTGTGCATGATATTTTGATGATGCTTACGGTTATCACACTTTTCCGCTTTGAGTTCTCTGGAATCACTGTTGCAGCACTGCTGACCATTATTGGTTACTCGCTGAACAATACGATTGTTATCTTCGACCGTATCCGTGAAAATGTGGCATTGGCACCAGACGCTTCGTTGAGTGTGAATATCGATCACAGTGTCACGCAGTCGTTGAGCAGAACGGTTATGAGTGCAATCACAACCTTGATTGCTATCATTCCTCTCGCAATCTTTGCTTCCGGTGACATCCAGCTCTTTGCAGTGAAGATGGGCTTCGGTATCCTATTTGGAACCTACTCATCCAACCTGTTGGCACCTGCGATGCTCTACTGGATCAGCAATGCCCAGGCGAAGAGAAAAGCGAAGAAAGCAGAGTAACCTGTTTCTTCTTACAAGTTATACGCTGCCGCAGTCTTATCATGTGGCAGCGTTCTTGTCATAATGGGGGGGGTATATGAAACTGATACTTTCCAGAACCATGGGATATTGTAAAGGGGTGTCTAGAGCCTTGGATCTTGCGGTTTCAGCCTTGGCAGATGCAAAGGAAGTTGGCAAGCCTGTATATTCATTGGGAAAACTCATTCACAATGATGACACGTGTGCCTATTTTGCTGATCAGGGAATGCAGATAATTGCAGGATCAGAAGGGCATGAGCAGGATTGGTCGTGCTTCGTGCACATGGAGTTCCTGACAGGGTGCGTTCTTCTTTCGTGGAAGCCGGGTTTGACTTGGTCGATGCAACATGCCCAGTGGTGAAGCACAACCTCTCAAGGATTGCTGAATATGCCCCCACCCATACGATCTTGATTGTGGGCCATCCAGGTCATCCAGAGACACTCGCCATGAGAGGTGTCCAGTTTGAGGGTAATCTCTGTGAGACTGTCTTGATTTCCAATCCTGAAGAGGTTGGTATGCCGGAGCCTGGTAAATCCTATGTGGTGTTTGTGCAGACAACATTCGACCAGGGGTTGTGGAATGAAATTCAAAAAGCCCTAAGAACATGGGAACAGTATGGATGTGAGTTACTTTTTGCTAATGAGGTATGTCCCAGTTCAATCAACCGTCGGCAGGCAACCCTCGAGTTGGCTGAGGCCTGCGATGCTGTGGTAGTAATCGGGGGGGAAGGGAGAGTGCAAACACCACTGCACTCTACCAGTGGTATGTGAAAAGGGAAAGAAGGCTTGGCATATAGAGAATGAAACAGAAATTACCGACGAAATGCGTAGCTATGATATACTGGGTATAACAGCAGGGGCTTCAACCCCCTCTGAGGTGATTCAGTGCGTAATCGATAGGTTGCAACAGGAGTGATACATGGAAACAGGTTATCGGGGAATTCCTATTCCCACCATCAAGAGGCTTCCCTCCTACCTTAGGCTTTTGCAGGGTTACCGGGAGCAAGGAATGGAGATGGTCAGCGCTACGACCTTGGCCGAAGAGCTTGGATTGAAACCAATTCAAGTGCGTAAGGATATTTCCTGTACCGGGATCGAGGGTAAACCCAAGGTAGGGTTCGCTGTTGTAAAGCTTATTGAGGCGATTATCCATACCTTGGGATGGGACAATGCCACCGATGCAATTGTTGTAGGTGCTGGCCACCTGGGCTCAGCACTCGCGCGTTATGAGGGTTTCGAGACCTATGGCCTCAAGATTGTAGCTGCATTCGATGTTGATCCAAATAAGTGGGATACTTGGCTTGGAGACGTTCCTGTCTTTCCTCTTGGCAAGGTCAAGGAGTACATCGATCGACACCATGTCAATATCGGAGTACTCGCAGTTCCTGCAGATCAAGCCCAAGAGACGGCTGAGTTGCTCATGGAATGTGGTTTGCTTGCTATCTGGAACTTTGCACCCAAGGATTTGAAACTTCCAGAGGATGTGGTGGTACAACGCACCGATCTGGCTACAAGTTTCGCTGTGCTTTCTGCCAAGGTTCGGCAAAAGATGAGCAAGAAAGATCTGAGTAGCAAAGTGGATGGTTGGTAATATCTAGTGTACGGTTAGAAGGGGTATCTCAAGGATACCCCTTTATAATGTGAATGATAGAATATTATAAAGCATTAATATTCAATTTATGTGCTTTATAAATAGTAATAACTAAATAATAAAAAAAACCTTTCAATCAAATAATCGTTGACTTTAAAGCTCTTCTTTCGCTACCATGGCCTCAGACAATAGATAATGAGGTCAGTGATGAAGAAATTGGTCGTGGAGCTGTGTATGGGAAGCTCTTGCTTTGCTCGGGGTAATTCCCAGACACTTGCAGCCCTGGAGTCCTATCTTCAGGAGTCTGGGTCAGCAGATCGGGTGGATTTGATAGGGCACTTGTGTATGGGGGATTGCTCCAAAGGTCCGAATATCCGAATCGCAGATACAACGTATCAGGGGCTTGCCGCTGATGAGGTGCTCCAGTTGGTTGCACATGAACTGACCGAGCGGGAAGATCTGCAATGATCCATCCCATCTATACTGAACTGACTGAGTGCCGTGACTGTTACAAGTGTGTTCGCGGTTGCCCTGTAAAAGCTATCCAGGTGAAGGATGGCTCAGCGGTTGTGGTAAAGGATCGATGTATCTATTGTGGACACTGTGTTGATATCTGTCCCTCCCATGCAAAAAAAATACGTGGTGATTTGGCAAGAGTTCGACAATTCGTCCAGAGCGGAAGAAAAAATCTTTTGTTCTCTTGCTCCATCCAGTGCGGCTGAATTCCCCTTCAGTACCGATAGCTTGGTAGTTGCACTTACTCGCCTTGGTTTCAGTGGGGTGAGTGAAACAGCCATCGGGGCACATCTGGTCAACCAGGCAATTGAGATGTATGCAGAATCTCACGATGGATATTGCCCATGGATTTCCACTGCCTGTCCAACGGTGGTTCAGACGGTGAAAAAAGTACTATCCCTCGCTGGTAGACCAACTCAGCAAGGTCCCCTCCCCATTGCAATGTCACAGCGCCTATTTAAGAGCACTTTACGGAGAAGAGATTGGCGTGGTTTTTATCGGGCCGTGTATTGCAAAGAAGGTAGAAGCCGACCAAACTCCCGGCTATCCGGACTTTGCCTTGACCTATGAGGAACTCAATGCTTGGCTCTTGGCTGAGCATATTGACTTGGAACTGATTGAATCGGAGATTGCTCTCGATCCTTCCATTGTGCCTTCATTGGTTCCCTGCCGTGCTGGCAAATCTACTCTCTACTGTTGAGGAGGAATGATTGCTTCCTTGAAGTGGGGTAGTGACCCGTTTCAAACTCATGCAGTTGCCATTAGTGGCATGAATCAGGTGGTAGGGACGTTGTTGGGTATGGAAAGGGAAGGAGAGAATACAGCATTTCTTGAACTTCTCGCCTGCGAAGGTGGTTGTATCAATGGACCGGTGAGCAACCAAGGGCGTTCCTCTGCTTCCAAGAAAAGCCTAAGCTCACGCTATACACGTAGTCGGATCACGGACCAAGGTCCTGTTTTTTGACGGAGATGCAGCATTTGTTGCAAAGCTCCTGGAGCGGGGCTATTCCCTGATTGATCACCACAATGGACAAGAGGAAAAGCCTGTGGCGAGCTTTATTTCACTCCATAGTGAAACTGAAATTGACCAGGCACTCAAGCTTCTGGGAAAGCGGGATACCTCTGATGAGTTGAACTGTGGTGGGTGTGGTTACAACAGTTGCCGGGAGATGGCCATTGCTTATCTTGATGGCATGGCAGAACCTGAGATGTGTGTAACCAAGATGAGGAAGGAAGCCCAGAGTAAGATGGATGTACTTCTCAGGACCATTCCGGTGGGAGTGGTTATTGTGGATGACCAACTCCAGATTGTGGACTGCAACAGCAACTTCATCAAACTGTTCGGTGATCTTGATTTTCCTTTGGAACCATCACAGTTGAACCTGGTCTTCGGATTGCCGGTTAAACGGTTTGTGCCGTTTCATGAAAAGTTCATGAACCAGTTCACCTCTTCCTCAGTGCAACAGTACCGCTTACATTACAAGGATACCTTTCTCAAAGTAACCTTCTTCTCTGTTGAGAAGCAGCATCTAGTGGGTGCTTTGTTTGAAGACATTACCACTCCGACTGTACGTCGTGAGACTGTCGTAAAGAAAGCTGAGGATGTAATCCAGAAGAGTTTGGAGACCGTTCAGCAAATTGCATCCTTGCTTGGGGAGAACGCAGCAGAAACTGAAATCATGCTCAATAGTCTTATCGATGCCTTCAAGGTTCCCCCCCCAGTGGGGAGCGAGATGGATATATGCAGGAAGGATCATGAACGACGTTTTCATTGATGTGGATTATGCACAAATCTACAAGCACGGCCAGAAAATTGGGGGGGATGTATTCCTCTTGTCCAGGCAGGATGCCTCAGCCCAGATCGTCTGTACCCTCAGTGATGGACTTGGTAGTGGAGTGAAGGCAAATGTATTGGCAAGTCTTACTGCCCGTATGGCCCACAAGCTTAGTTTCAGTCCCATGGATTTGACGCGTTCGGCAAAAATCATCATGAATACACTCCCTGTGTGCAAGGAGAGGAAGATAAGCTACGCTACTTTTACCATTGCAGATCTGAGAAGAAGCAATGCGGACGAGGTACTGGTGAATCTAGTTGAGTACGACAACCCTTCAGCACTTATGTTCCAAGGGAGTGCTCCCGTACAATGGGAACGGGAAAAGATTGATCTTAGGAGGGATGGGGCGTTCAAACAGGAGGTGTTGGAACACTCTCACCTCAAGCTCTCGGTTGGAAGCCGTCTTTTGATCTTCAGCGATGGGGTCACTCAGGCTGGGATGGGAAAATCACTTCCCTTGGGTTGGCGTCTTGAGGGAGTCCGGTCATTTGCCCAAAAGGTAATCGAACGAGATCCTGATATTTCCAGCCATGATCTGGCACGGGAGGTTGTATCGCGTGCCCATACGTTGGACCGTCTAACTGCTAAGGATGACATTACCTGTATGGTGGTATACATAAGAAAACCCAGGAGAACACTGGTAGTGACAGGCCCTCCTTTTAAACAAGAACAGGATCCCCTGTTGGTTGAGAAAATCCAGGGATTTGAAGGGAAGCGAATCGTCAGTGGGGGAACGACCGCACAGATTGTCAGCAGAATCCTAAATCGACAGCTGAAAGTCGACATGAGCTGCTGGTCACCACAAGTACCTCCTTGTTCCAAGATGGAAGGGCTTGACCTGGTGACAGAAGGAATGTTGACGCTGAGTAAGGTTGCCACTGCTCTAGAGCAGAAAAAAAACCAGCATACACACTACCCAACGATGCAGTGAAGAAGTTCATACAGGTGATGCAAGAGAGTGATCAAGTACACTTTATTGTTGGGACGAAAATTAATGAAGCACACCAGGATCCCAGTATCCCGGTGGAGATTGGGATACGCAGGACCTTGATTGGAAGGCTGCAACGAGCGTTGGAAGACAACTATTTGAAAGAGACCTCTTTGGAATATATATAGGAGATACGGTCATGGGAAAGAAAGAGAAGGTGAGTGTCAGGATTTGTGTGGGGACTGCATGTTTTGTACAGGGTGGGGCCGATCTATTGCTTTATCAGGACTTTTTGGATCCTGTTGTTTTGGCTGGATGTGAAATCCAAGGCATTTCCTGCATAGGTGGGTGCAAGGATGATGCGATGGTGGTACGTCCTCCCTATGTTGAAATTGATGGACAGGTATTTGGAGAGATGACGCAGGAGAAGCTTTGCAAGTTATTGCGGGAGGCCGTCCATGCTTGAATTGAACAACCAGTACACAACAATCAAGAGACAGGTACATACTGAGGTGCTCAAGCAATTTTTCCAAGATACGTTGGTCCTGAATGTGGATAAGATTCCCATTCAACTCATTCCAAAGCAACGTATTCCTACCAGATGTTGTATCTACAAGGAGCGGGCAATGGTCCGCTACCGAATCATGGCGTTTCTGGGATTTGATATCGAGACTGAAGATGATGAGATGAAGAGTCTCTCCTCCTATGTGAGGGAGATTATGGAGGAAGATAAGCCCCTGTCCCCCCCTGTTGACGACAATCAGTACTGCCTGTTCTTCCTGCCCTCCTGATCGGTACATGATCAGTGATGCCTGCCGTGGATGCTTTGCTCGTCCTTGTCTTGCCAATTGTCCAAAGGACTGTATCACTTTCTCCGGTGGCAAGGCCCACATTGATGAGAATAGATGCATCCGTTGTGGGAAGTGCATGGAGGTATGCCCCTTCCATGCAGTGGTACATATTCCTGTTCCCTGCGAGAAGGCTTGTCCAGTCGATGCAGTGAAAAAAGAATGCAGATGGCTATGTTGAAATTGATTGGGACAGATGTATCAGTTGTGGAAAATGTGCAATGAGCTGTCCTTTTGGAGCCATTGTGGAGCGTTCGTCAATCATGACGGTAGCTAAAAGACTCAAGAACAAAGACCATATGACCGCAATTATAGCGCCAGCTATTGAAGGACAGTTCCCTGGAACCCTTGCCCAAATCAAACACGCACTGCTTGCCACTGGTTTTCGTTCGGTGATTGAGGTCAGTGAAGGTGCTCATGAGACATGTTTGCATGAGGCTGATGAGCTGGCATCCAGGAAGGAGGAAGGAACAGGGTTTATGACCACTAGTTGTTGCCCAGCGTATATGAATCTGGTGGACAAGCATCTTCCCTTCCTTGGTAGCCGTCGTTCCTCTGCACTGTCTCCGATGGCATACACGGCAATGATTGCCAAGCAGAGATACGAGGAAACAAATGTGGTCTTCATCGGTCCCTGTCTGGCGAAAAAAAAGGATGAGGCGGCTTCCCTCGGCACCATAGATGGTGTATTGACCTTCAGTGAACTGGCGGCCCTCTTTGTCGCTAAGGGAATTGATGTGCGGGAGATGGATGGGACTGATCTTGAGGATGTCTCTCGCTTTGAGGATTGTAGGGAATTTGCCCTCTCAGGTGGTGTTGCATCCTGTGTGAGCAAACGTGCTGCTGTGGGGGATGAGATTTCGCTGTTCCAAGTGAATGGGATAGACAGGAAAATGGCCCGTGTAATGAAAACTTGGGAGAGAAGACCGGTGGATGCCGATTTGGTTGAGGTCATGTGTTGTGAAGGTGGTTGTATCAACGGCCCGGGAGTGGTCACCAAACCAGCAGTTGCAATACGGCTCAGGGGAGGCAATAAAGCCTCTAGTCCAGTAGATGCGATGCGTGCAATACTGAAGCCCAAGGAGTAATCATATGCATGTAGCCACAGACAGTTCATTCCTTGAACAACTCTCTACAATAACTGACGGGTGATGGAGTATAGAGAGACGATATTGCCATCTTTCCAATGTTTCAGCTCTGCTCAACCAGCATCTGGATAGTATCAACTGGGTAGGCTTCTATATGATGACTGAAGACCGGACTGCTCTGGTGCTTGGTCCCTTCCAGGGAAAGGTTGCCTGTACTGATATCAGCTTGGATCGTGGAGTATGTGGACTTGCTGCCCGCTCAAAAGAGAGTGTGAGAGTGGACGATGTGCATGCCTTCCCCGGCCATATTGCCTGTGACAGTGCTTCCAGAAGTGAATTGGTGGTTCCCTTGGTCAGCAGTAGAGGGGATGTAGTTGGAGTCTTGGATGTTGATAGTGCCAAAAAAAGGGCGTTTTTCTGAAGATGACCAACTTCTGTTGGAACGCGCTGCGAAGATCATTTGTGAAGCACTTTGGACTTGACTAATTGCTTCGATGTGAGCATTCTATAGAACAAGGCGATGAGAAAGACGAGTAGTCGGTAGCGGATCCACAGAGAGGACTTCCTTGGTTGAGAGAGGTCTGGATGGCGCCCGATGAAAACCCCTTTTGAGCTGCAGGTCGAACGCATTTGCTAGTAGGCCGTGCCGTATACCTGGCGATACAGGTGCAATGAGTGTCTTTCCCGGAGAGATAAAGCCGGGAAGGGAAGCAAGGTGGAACCGCGGAACATGAGAGCTTTCATGTCTTCGTCCTTGCCGGGAGTGGAACATGCCACCCGGTAGGGTTGAGGGCATGAAGGCTTTTTTTTATTGGAATGGTTATGAGTGAGGAGATAGTATGGCAAAGTTAGAAGCAGGAGAGAAACTCTCCAAGATACGGCATTCTATGGCACATGTGATGGCCGAGGCAGTGCTCGAGATGTTCCCTGATGCACAGATTGCTATCGGTCCTTCGATCGATAATGGATTTTATTATGATTTTGATTTGCCCAGGCAACTGGTCACTGAGGACTTGATGAGATTTCCGAGCGTATGCGCGCGATCATCAAGGAGAATAAGCCGTTTGTAAGGACGGTAGTCAGCCGAAATGAAGCAAAGCAGCGCTTTGCAGGCCAGAAGTACAAGTTGGAATTGCTCGAGGCAATACCCGAGGATGAAGAGGTAAGCCTCTACAACCAAGGTGGTTTTACCGACCTTTGTCGTGGTCCTCATGTGGACTCCACCAAGGAGCTAAAAGGTGATGCCTTCAAATTGATGAGTATTGCCGGCGCATATTGGAGAGGCAAGGAAACCAATCCCATGTTGACCCGTATCTATGGTACGGCTTGGTCCAATTCCAAGGAGCTTCGTCTCTATTTGCAACATCTTGAAGATGTAGAGAAACGCGACCACCGTAAGCTTGGCAAGGAACTTGATTTGTTCAGCTTACATGAGGAAGCAGGTCCCGGTCTCGTCTATTGGCATCCAATGGGTGCTCGTATCAGGCAGGCAATCGAGGATTTCTGGCGCAAGGAGCACTATACCAACGGATACGAAATGGTGTATACCCCCCATCTTGGGCGTTCCTGGCTGTGGGAGACCAGTGGTCACCTTGGTTTCTACAAGGAAGGGATGTACCTTCCATGGAGATGGACAAGAGTGATTACTATGTGAAACCGATGAACTGTCCGTTCCACATCATGATCTACAAGAACAGCAAGCACTCCTATCGTGATCTGCCTTTCAGATGGGCAGAGCTAGGTACCGTGTATCGATACGAGAAGGCTGGAGCAATGCACGGGCTGATGAGGGTACGTGGATTCACCCAGGATGATGCTCACCTGTTTGTCACCCCAGACCAGATGAACGACGAGATTTTGGAAGTCCTTAGGTTTTCGCTGCATATGTTGCACTCCTTCGGGTTTACCGAGATCAATGCATACCTATCCACGATGCCTGAAAAGGCTGTCGGAGACCCGCAGCGTTGGGCAGATGCAACTGAAGCTCTAAGGAAAGCCATAGAGACGGAAGGCTTGGAGTATGAGGTTGATGAAGGTGGTGGTGCGTTCTATGGTCCGAAGATTGATCTGAAGATCAAGGATGCCATCGGCCGTGAGTGGCAGCTTTCTACGGTGCAGTTTGATTTCAATGAACCTGAACGGTTTGATATGACCTTTGTAGACAAGGATGGGGTGGAGAAGCGTCCATACATGATCCATCGGGCCCTCCTTGGTTCCATTGAGCGGTTCTTCGGGGTGCTTATCGAGCACTATGCAGGTGCCTTCCCACCCTGGCTTGCTCCTGAGCAGATCAAGGTCATCCCAGTAGGAGAGACATTCTTTGATTATGCAAAGAGCTTGGAGAAGAGACTTCGCAGCGAAGGTTTCCGTGTCTCTGCTGATCTTGGGGATGACAGGATGAATGCGAAAATCCGTAACGCACAGAAGCTGAAGATACCGTACATGGTGATCATTGGTGAACGTGAGATGGAGAATGATCAGGTTTCTGTACGCCTAAGAAGCGGTAAGCAGGAAAACGGACTGGCAACCCAAGCTTTCATTGATATGGTGAGAGAGAAGGTTGAAAGTAAGGAACAGCTGTAGTACTAAAGAGTATGTAACACAGAGAGCCGGAGTCATCCGGCTCTCGATTTCAGTTGGAGGTATCCATGACACAGAGAGAAGCATATACACATTTACTTGAACTCGATCGCCAGATTGTATTGATAGATCATATGGAAGCAACGCTATCCTGGGACCAGGAAATTTCACTATCTTCTCTAGGTTTGGAAGAGCGGTCGGTGCAACTAGGCTATCTTGCCCAACTTCGGCATGACTTGGCCTGTTCCTCCGAAATGGGGGAGATGTTATCACATCTCGAGGGAATAAATGATGCATCTGATGTTGAGCAAGGACTGATCAGGATTAGGAGACGAGAGTACGAGAAGATGAAGAAGCTCCCTGCCACCTTGGTACGTTCAATATCTGAACAGGGTGCAAGAGCGCATAATAGTTGGGTTGCAGCCCGAAAGGCAGGCGACTGGTCGCTTTTCTCTGGTGATCTTTCTTCTATGGTCACATTGGTTAGAGAGAAAGCTGCACTCCTTAAAAGAGAGGGCGGATGTCTCTATGATGGATTGCTTCAAGAGTTTGAGGAGGGGATGAAAACTGATCAGGTAGCCAGACTCTTCAGTGAGATTAAGGCTCCTTTGATTTCACTGGTGGACAGGCTTGCTCCAAAGGCCGTCGATACTGGGTTCCTTTATGGTTCCTATCCAATTGAACAACAACAGATTTTTGCAAACGAGGTTTTGAAAGCAATGCGGTTTGACTTCCAGAGGGGAAGTTGTGCCGTCTCTGTGCATCCCTTTACCACTACCATTGGTTCTGATGATATTCGAATTACTACCCGCTACAGTGATCCTTCGGTCATGGATAGTTTCAGTTCCACAGTTCATGAGGGTGGTCATGCACTCTATGAGATGGGCGCTTCGAATTCAGTACTGAAAGGGACTAGCTTGGCAAGTGGTGCTTCACTGGGAATGCATGAATCACAGAGTCGGCTCTGGGAAAACATGATCGCAAAGAGTCCTGATTTCTGGCAGTATTACTACCCCCCCCGGTTCAAGGAACTATTTCCTGCACAAACTGCAGGGGTTTCCCTGGACCAGTTTGTCCGTGCAATTAACAAAGTGGAGAGAACTCCTATCAGGGTTAATGCTGATGAGGTCAGCTACAGCCTGCATGTCATGCTTCGCTTTAATCTGGAACAGATGATTATCAATGGAGATATCTCCATCGAAGAGGTTCCTGAGGCATGGAATGAGGAACACCGCTCACTCTTGGGTTTCACACCTGCATCGATCAAGGAAGGGGTGCTACAGGATGTCCATTGGAGCAGCGGTGATTTCGGGTATTTTCCAACCTATGCTCTGGGAAATCTCTATGGAGCACAGATTTGGGAGAAAGTGAAAGAAGATCTGCCTGTTTCTTCCTTATTGCAAAGTGGAGATCTGAGGGCCATCAGTGATTACCTAAAAACTTCAATCTATGAACGGGGAGCGGTCAATACCGGCCTTGAAACGCTGGAGAAGGTAACCAACAGAGGTCTTGACGCGAGTTTGTTCACAAGCTACCTTGAAGACAAATTCAGCCGCTTGTTCGGCTAATGAGAGGTCCGTATGAATATTCCGAATAAGCTTACTGTGTCGCGGCTGATTATGGCGCCGCTGTTCTTCATTGCGTTTCATCTTGGCTCATGGTTCGGACCTTCCTTCCAGAATGCAGCATCCATTCTTACCCTTGTGCTTTGGGCTCTAACCGAGCTGACCGATCTCTTGGATGGGCAGATAGCAAGAAGTAAAAAATTTGGTGACTGACTTGGGCAAGGTAATGGATCCCTTTGCTGATACCTTCAGTAGGTTGACGTATTTCGTCTGTCTTTCTGGTGCAGGTATTATGCCGCTCTGGACTTTTATTCTGATTATGTGGCGTGAATTCTCCATCCTGTTTGTTAGGATGTTGATGATGGGCAAAGGGAAGCCTGTCGCTGCAAATATCTGGGGTAAGAGCAAGGCAGTACTGTATGCGGTAAGTGGAGCTTTAGGCATCCTCTACATTGCGTTGGGTAACTGGGTTGGCGATTCCTCCTTGATCCAGGTTATGCGTCCTGTAGTCACAGGGGTTTTCATGTTGGCAGCCTTTGCCGCTGTAATGTCTTTCCTGACCTATATCAAGGCTATTATTCGTGATGGTAGTCTTTCTTCAATGAGTCGTTGAGTATGCAACCTTTAGAAAACCTCTCACAAACGATAGCAAGAAAGATTAGATTCCTGCTGACTGATGTTGATGACACAATTACCACCAGTGGTAAATTGCGTCCGGCTGCTTTGGATGCTTTGTATCGACTCGAAGAGGCAGGAATTCGGACCATTTGTGTAACAGGTGGTTCAGCTGGTTGGGGGGATACCTATCTCCGCCAATGGCCGGTGGAGGCAGTGCTAAGCGAGAGCGGAGCTGTTTGTCTGTATCGTGAAGACGGAGCTATTCGACATTTTGTACATCCTTCAATAGTGCAGGAAGGGTATCAGGAACGAGTGAAGGCAATGATTCAACGCGTTCTTTCTTCTGTTGATGGAGCCAAGGTGTCCAGCGATCAATTTGCACGGATATTCGATGTAGCGTTTGACCATGGAAGCGAGCCTCCCTTTCTTTGTGAGGATGGTATTGCTAAGATTGTCGAGATTTGTAGGGAAATGGGAGCTGGTACAGCGGTCAGTTCGATACATGTGAATGCTTGGTTTGGTTCTTTTGATAAATACGAAGGCTCAAGAGCCTTTTTTAGCCAAGTGCTTGGCATCGGCGAGCAATCAATGCTGGAAACTGGTTGTTACTGTGGGGATGCCCCAAACGATCAAGTGATGTTTTCTCGTTTTCCAGTGAGTTTTGGTGTCGGAAACATAAAAAAAAGAGAGCTGAATCGATGCAGTTTTTGCCTACATTTGTCTCAGAAAATGAAGGTGGAGAAGGGTTTGCTGAGATAGTTGACGCTCTGCTTGCCAAGCGACAGTAAGATTTGTGAAAAATCTTTGAATAGAACGCTTGACACTGTAAGAGGTCTTTTGTTATGTTATCGGAGCACGCTAAACGACACTAAGTCGTAAGCGAGCAGATTTTTGACAGACATATGAGAGAAGAGAAGAGAAGATATACCGCGAGATGATTGCCGTTTACGGCCGTTGATCAAGCGGGTTAGGAAGCTTTA
>JDSF01000093.1_pt1 | contig 70491 bp, 85 predicted proteins | sample 199441 | NCBI WGS metagenome assembly JDSF01 (sample SAMN02592751, study PRJNA231836) | bioreactor metagenome | isolation source: continuous culture bioreactor denitrification-DNRA | place: Germany: Bremen
GAAAATTTATAATATCGCTTGCGATACTTTTTATGACATACCCCAACATTGTGTTTGCGTATAACCCAGCTTCCGTCTAGTATGTGCTGTGATGAACAACAACCTCATGACACAACCGATATCATTCAGCAGAGCACCAATGGTGTTCTGCTTGTTCCTACTCCTTTGCTTCTCGCAGACACTAGCAGCAGAGCCGGTGTATCTTGAGTTTCGTCCAACATCCCCTGAGATTACCCAGTTCCGATACAGAACAAGTGATGAGCATCCTAATCAGTGGGTCACCTCTGAGGTACATGATAGCCTTATCAGTCTCGAGAATTTCGACAAGAGCGAAGAAGTTCTCACTATCCAGCAATCCAGCGATGGATCGTCTTGGGGAAAGGATATTCTCTTCAGGTTCAATATCACGGACAACAAGTGGGAAGTATTCTCAGAGGTATCTGTTCCCCCTATACAGGAAAGCGAACTGGAAAGAACGTTTAAACCCACATCCCTAGATATTAGAGGACAGTACCTGGCACCTCTTGGTATCTGCAGTGACTCCTACGGCACTGGATTTGGAGGGAAACTACAGCTGGGTTTCTCATTTTCTGGTCCCTCCAAAAGTATTGATCACCTGCTTCCTTATACCACTCTCTACTACCAGAAGCCATCATCTTCAACCAGCTTGGTTTCTTCATTCCAAATCATTGGAACAACTCTGGGTATCGGAATCCCAGTCAGAAAGCACCACGCTTTCTCGGTATGTATCGATATTGAGGCAGGGATCATGCAACATATTATTGAGTGGACAGCAGAAGAGGACGGGCCCCAGAGCCTTTCATTGTATCTAGATCCGGTGGCCCGTATAGCAGCAACTTTTATCCTTGGTACTGATGATGGTGTCCAAGTAGTGGTTTCCCCCGGCTACTCATTCTTCTTTGAACGGGGTGCGATTGGACAGCTGATAAGTATCGAAGCGGGACTACGGGTAAACTGGTAGGAGGGAAGCATGAAAAGAACACAGACATTGATTACCGCATTACTCATAAGTTTGATGCTGCTCTCTCTTTCCTCTTGCAGTGATCTTCTTATGCAACTTGGAGAACATGGGGATGCGCGCCTTGGTATCTCTGAAGGTCTCTCAGTAACCTTGCAGGTACAAGTAACTCCCGAAACCGTCGTGGAAGGCTCTAGCGTGCAAGTAGAACAAGGAACCTTGTTGAGTTTCTCTGCAGTAGTCGATTCTTCTGATGAGGAACTTCCCCTCACCTACCGATGGTTCTTGGATGGGGATGAACTTACTGAGTCCTCTACTGGAGTAACCCTGGATGAATATACCTTGGAGCTCGATACAGAGAATTTAACTGTCGGCACCTCTGAAGTAAGGGCCGTGGTACAAGAACCACTACGCAGCGTATTCGAACAAGAAACACTCACCCTCATGATCACCAGTCGTTCTCGTTGAGCTTGTTTCCTAGTGTCCACCTCGGTTGCAGTACTGAAGGAACAGTGCCCACTTTACAGCTATCTCTGCCCTCCAGTCATACCCACCCATATGGAGCTCATATGGTGCAAAATCCATGAACCAATCATGGTATCTACTGTGGCAGTACCACGCAAACATGGCTAGCGCTTCATCGTCCAAGGAGAAGGACTGCTCGGCGGCCCACTCACTGAGGGCGTTCTGCAGTAAACGGGAGCGGTACAGGAGAGAGGAGACTTTCTCTCCCAGGATTCTTGCCCCTCTAGTCCTCTCACGGAAAAAATCTACACAGATGGGTTGCAGGGTGTCATGGGCCAGAATCGAAGCTTGGTCCCAGTCATGAAATAGCTCATATTCCATCTCTGCTACCAGCGACACAAAGTCTTGGAGTAGCTTCTCGTGGGAAGTGCTACTCAAATCGAGGATTGCACTATACGCCCCAAGAAACCGCCGATAGGTGGGACGGGCCAGCAATTCTCTGGCATCCTCTCTTGTCATCTCCATGCTTCGTACCTCGTGAGCCATGGTATGCCTGTTCCTTCTCCCTGGCAAGAGGAAAATCTTTCCTACTTTTTTTTCCCCGTTTTCATCCGTGCAATGGGTGACATCACTTATTCAATACGATATAAGTAGGAAGGATGCATATATCTTTCTCTACTATGTTAATGAGGTAATTAAAAGCATGAGAACCGGTCGCATTCTGACATGGAAACACACACTCTTTCTCATCCTCTTGCTGCTCATTGGCATCGCATTATCTTTCCCTGCAATATATCTCCTCAAGCGCACTCAGACAGTATTGACTGAGGAAACTCAATCGAAAGCTGTAGACATTGCTCACACAGTCTCTTCATTCCTTGAGATGGATATTGATATGTATCGTGAGCTCTCAGAGACAGAAGCAATCACTGAAGAAGATGAGATATGGAAATACTACCAAAAAGCAAATGGATTGATGCAATCAATCAAGAATAAGGCAGATGCTACTTTCATCTATACCATACGATATCTAGATGACCAAACGCTGGGATATGTACTCGATGGAGAAGACCCAAAAACTGACCTTTTCTCTCCACATGGCAGTACAGATGAGATGAATTCCATCGAACTCTTGGCCTTTCAGACTGAACAACCCATCGTCAGTGATGTAATTAGGGCTCCAGGATGGGGTTCGTTCCTGACCGGATACAGCCCGATCATCGACAACAGGGACGGCACGATGGTTGGCCTGGTAGGCGTCGATTACTCTGCTGATTTTCTCTGGGAGCGGCTTAAACTCATTACTCGAATTCTTATAATCAGTTTTGGCTTGATTACCTTGGTTGCCAGTATCGCTATAGAAACACTCTTCCTTATTGCCCATGAGAAAGGGCACACCGATGAACTCACCAAACTTGGTAACAAGCGAGCCTTCAACAAGGCCATGAGACAGTTCCAGTCCCAAGCGACTCGGTATAAACGCCCCTATGCACTTCTATTGCTCGATATAGATCTATTCAAGAACATCAATGATGAATGCGGGCATCCGGTTGGAGATAAGGTATTGGTTGCCGTTGCCAAGGCCATTCTCTATGCATCAGATCAGGAGCAATTCTGTTTCCGCTATGGTGGTGATGAGTTTGCAGTACTCATACCACAAGTCGAGAACATGCAGGCATTGAGAGTTAAGCGAATGATCCAGGAAGAAGTAAGGAATATCATCGTCCCAGAGCTCGGAAAACAACACTTCACGGTAAGTATTGGAGTTAAGGTTTGGAACAAAGGGACCAGTATTGAGAACATGATCAGTGAGGCTGATGTCAATCTATACAAAGAAAAAACGGAACAGCGCATCCTCTCTCTTCTAGAAGACGCTTGCAATACATCACCATGACCGGTACTGTATCAAAACTGATACCGTTTGCAAGGATACCTTATGAAAACCATTGAAATACTCTTTCTCACCAGCACCCATTTCTGCCCTGATGAAGCAGAGATCACCCTGCTCAAGGAGCGTTACCCTCAGGTCTCCCTGACCATTGCTGAAGGGAAAGACTATACCGTAGAGCAACTTGCCAAGGCAGAAATACTGGTGGGCACTCCAAGAACTCGTGACCTGACGGAAGCCAAGAACCTCCGTTGGTTCCAAGCTCAGAGCAGTGGAGTCACCCCCTTTGTAGATACATCGCTGTATGTTCATAAAGATATCATTCTCACCAATGCAAAAGGGACCTATGGTAGGCAGATTGCCGACCATGTGCTGGGTATGATTATTGCATTCAATCATAATCTACTGACCTACCATGAGCAAATGAAGCAAAAGAACTGGGAGAGCCACTGGCCTACAAAGGACATGTGGGACAGCACCCTGCTTATCATTGGGTATGGAGATATTGGGACAAATTTGGCATTGCGGGCAAAAGCTCATGAAATGCGAGTCATTGTGGTGAAGAGAACTTCTATGGAAGTCCCTTCTCATGTTGATGCCATCTATACTTCTGACTCCTTGGATGAGGTACTCCCCCCCCAAGCTGACTATGTAGCGGTTTGTGCTGCGGCAACCCCCGATACTGAAAACTTGCTGGATCGAGAGAGGCTAGAGCTCATGAAAAGAGGATCTATCCTGATCAATGTCGCTCGAGGATCACTTGTCGATGAGAAAGCCTTGATTGAACTCTTAAGAGATGGTCATATTGCTGCAGCTGGTTTGGATGTCACACAGGAGGAGCCACTGGGGGAAAAGAGTCCACTTTGGACACTCCCGAATGTTTTGATCACCCCGCACGCCAGTGGGTTCTCTGAAAGTGATCCACACCAAGTCTTTTCTCTCTTTCTTGAGAATCTGGGCACTACCTCGGAGACCGAAAGATGAAGAATCTGGTGGATTTCTCACGCAAGTACTGAGCCTCCCTCCGACATAGGCCATTGCATGTCTATTGATTACAGCTCTTGGCTATGGTAGGTTTTGCTCAGATTCATAGAGGAGCAAATACCTTGGGTAAACGACCGTTCTTCGTCTTTCTTCGCTATTTCATTCTCCTGCTCGGTACGGCAATGATCGTCTTCGGCATCATGCAGTTCTCGAACAAGAGCCTTGAAGAAAAGACCCTACCCCGGTTCCAGTGACCACTGCGAAAGCTGAGTATGGGACACTGAGAGAGAGCATCTCTCTCAATGCCCATATCCAGAGCGACCACATGGTTGCACTCCTCCCTTGGTAAGCGGTGAATTGGAAACGGTCTCTTTTGAGCTTGGTGATCGTGTTGAAAAGGACCAAGTACTGGCACAAATAGACAGTGAACCCTACGAACAACAACGTGCACAAGCAGCTTCAGCGAAAGAAGTAGCCCAAACAACCTTTATCCGCATTGAACGACTCTTCAAGGCGAAGGCAGTTACTGAACAAGTCTATGAGGAAGCAAAAGCAAACAAGGATGCAACTGAGGCACAGTGGGAACTATCTGAATTGCAGATGAAGAACACTGCCATCAAGGCTCCCATATCTGGGACAGTCATCCAGAAGTATGTCTCACAGGGGAATATTGCTTCCTCACAACAACCCATTGCCCTTATTGCCGATCTCGAAGCCTTGAGTGTGAATGCACAGATTCCTTCTTATTATTTTGACATCATCCAAGCACAGAAGGATAACTTGGAAATCCAGGTAAGCCGAACTGATGCCTCGCTCAATGTACACACAGCCCAGGCAAGGATCAAGGCAGTCTCTCCCTCCATAGACCCTTCTTCAAATACCTTTTCACTGGTCAGTACTCTTCAAGAGCAAGATGGCTCGGTTGTTCCAGGGATGGCAGTGACGCTCCAGATCATCTACAACCAAATGGACGGAGCGTATCTCCTTAGGCAGGAAGACCGTACTGTCGATGGGGCCTTCTATGTGTATGATGAAGAGGCTAAAACAGCTCGCTATGAGAAGATTGCCATCATTGCTGAAAATGACTTCCTTGTCGCCATAGACCCGGCCTATAAGGATGCAACCTTCATCGTAGGAGGACAGCATACGGTACTGGATGGACAAACAGTTTCCGTCCAGCAAACCAGGTAGGGGTAGCTGATGAAGATTTCCCACTTTGCAGTGCGACACCCAGCAGTCATCGGAATGCTTCTCATCGCTTTGATAGCCTTCGGGCTCTATGCCTTGACTGGGCTGAATGTTGAATTCATGGCTGATATCAGTCTTCCTACCGTGGAAGTCCTTGCTGTCTATCCAGGAGCAGGGGCTGAAGATGTGGAAAGGGATGTAACCAAGGTGCTGGAAGAGCACTTTGTCACCCTCCCCGACTTCAAGAGTATCCAGTCAACAAGCAGTGGCTCCTTCTCCTGGGTAACCATCACCTTCCGTGATGGTGTTGACCCATACGACATGCTTGGGGAAATTCGCAACCGCATCAGACAGATGGAGGCTGACCTGCCTGACAATCTCGAGGGAGAACCGGTAGCAATCGTGGGTAGTGCCACCATGCTTCCTGTAATGATGTTCAGTGTGGACGCAGGAGAGGATGTCAGCCATCTCTCTTCCTACGTGGAAGACACGCTCATTCCAAGGATTACCAGAATACAGGGAGTCGCTGAGGTGTCAGTAACCGGCATTGGCAGTCTCAGGAAGTACGTGTTACGGTAAGAACCCAGGATCTGGCAGCAAGAGGAATCTCCATGGTGCAGGTGTACCAAGTGCTCCAGTATGCCAACATGCGCCTTCCTGTAGGGGACGCCCTTTGGCATGGCAACAGTGCAAACCTCCGCTATGATGGAAGCCTAGACTCCCTTGGTCAGCTGAAGGACCTCCCCATCGGCTCATCAGAGGATGGGACTGTGATCAGACTTGGCCATGTGCAGATATTGTTTTCGAGACAGCAGAGATGGATGCGTATGCTGATGCAAACCAAGTTCCGCGGGTGGTGGTCTCAGTCACTAAGCGTAGCGATGGAAATACGCTTTCCATTGTTGGGGAGATTAAGAAGGTTCTCGCTGAGGCACAAGAGGAAACAGGAGGAGCAGCTTCGTTCCAAATACTCAGTGATGACAGTAAGAACATCATTGCCTCCTTGTTGAAAGTTTCCCAGTCAGGACTACTCGGTATCCTTATGGCTGTCTTTGTCATATTTTTATTCATGAGCGATCCGAGGGCAACTGTTACCATAGCTCTCTCCATCCCACTCAGTATTCTCTTCACCTTTATCGGCATGCGTGTGGCTGGAGTGACTATCAATCTTATGAGTCTCTCAGGAATTGTTGTTGCCCTGGGGATGGTGGTAGATGGTTCCATCGTCATGCTTGAACAGGTCATGCGCTTACATAAAGAGCACAAGATGCCCAGCGAGGAAGCACTCCGCCGCGGGGCAGACTTGGTGGGGTCCCCTATACTTGCTTCCACCACCACGACCCTTGCTGTATTCATCCCACTCTCCCTGCTCTCTGGAATCGTAGGTTCAATCCTCCGTGATGTAGCTCTCACCTTGATCCTTGCCCTCATCGCAAGCCTCCTGGTAGCGTTAGTGGTTGTACCATTCATCCTTCGCTTGGTCTTGAGAGTACCGGAGAAAGTGAGAAAGAGAAAACCTCGCTTTTCCATGATGTTGGAGAGCCTTGAAGCAGGGTATCGCAAGGGGTTGGCCTGGAGCTTACCAACCGAAAATTTATTTTGGTGCTCGCCCTACTAGGCCTTGGCTTGGTCATCATGGCGGGAGGTATATTGGGACTTACGTTCATCCCTTCAACTGATAATGGTGATTTTAATATTGAGCTCAATTTCCCCCAAGGATACAGTTTGGAGCAGACCAGGGAGCGAGCTCTTGAAGCCCAAGCCTTGGTAAGCTCGCATGTGCCAGAGATTGAATCAATCATACTGTTCTCCGGGCAAGGAACTGGATTCGGCTTTTCATCACCCAACCAAGCAAACATCCGTGTGGTGCTGGTTCCAACAAAGGAACGAAAGCGAAGTATTCACGAGATTATCAATGAGGTGCAGTATTTGCTCTCCTCCTCCGTCGTCGATGCCACAGTCAATACCACTAATGGTGGTTTTGATGCCCTGGTTGGGTATATATCTGGTGGTGGCGGCTATGGACTGAAGCTTGTCGGTGAGAATATGGAAATCCTATATGAGACAGCAGAATCACTGAGGGTGAAACTCCAAGAAGATCCAGAGGTCCTCGTTGCCAGCATCGATACCAGTTATGATGCGAATACCCTGGTCATGGATATGTCCCACCAGCTTATGAGCAACCTTGGGGTTAACAGCAGCGAAGCAGGACTGAACGCCAGTCTCCTGTTCCAGGGGATGGAAGTGGGGGGGATCTTACCAATACAGAGGGAGAGCGATATCCGATCAGGCTGGAGTCAGACCTGAAGAACCTCCCCATTACCAGCTCCACCCTTCTCTCTGCACAAGTACCAGCATCCACTGGAGAGCTCATCAGCTTTGCCAGCTTGGCAGAGCTGAGAAAAGAGCGGGCAGTAAGCCGTATCGTCCGCGAGGATAGAGAGAAAACCGTAACCGTCTCTGCAACTCTTGTCAGTGAAGATACCAAAGGGGTGTCCTCAAGAATGCAGGACTATCTTGACGAGCACCCGCTACCTGAAGGGGTTAAGACAGCAAGTGGCGGGTTGATGGAACTCATAGCAGACTCCATTAAACCGATGGCCACCGCCCTCGCTATCGCTGTCTTCCTCGTGTACACCGTAATGGTCATTCAGTTCGAGAGATTCCGTCAGCCCCTGATCGTCATGGCATCAATCCCCTTCAGCTTGATTGGAGTGGTTCTAGGTCTCCTCATATTTGGCTCATCCATCTCATTGATCAGTTTCATGGCCATCATTGCTCTCGGGGGGTATTGTAGTAAACAATGGAATCATTCTCATCGATGCAATCAATGTCCTGAGAGAAGAACATGCAAATGAGGGAGAAGAAAACTTGGAAGATTTACGGATGAGTGTGGCCAATGGGGGGGGAGCCAGTCGTCTCCGTCCTATTCTGATGACTACCCTTACCACGATGCTAGGGGTAATTCCCATGGCTCTCGCTACTGGGGAGGGGGGCAGCCATCTATGCCCCACTTGGACAAGCCATTGCAGGAGGATTGCTTAGTTCCACCTTGATCACGCTTTTCATTATACCAATCCTGTACTATATGACTGAGCGTAGGATCATCCTGAAGAGAAAAACCATGAGGGGAAGCAGATGAAAACAAGAACCTTCATCCTGTATACCATATTGCTCGCGCTCTCTTTCCCTCTTTTAGCGAGCATCCCAGGAAATCTTGAACTCGCCTCTCTTCAGGAAGAAGCCAACCAAGCCATCCTCGATGTACGCGACGCAAAGGCTTCCCGTTGGCCTACCATTGAGTTGGAGATCAGTGGCACGTACATAAGCGATCCTCTTATTGGACCCATCACAATACCTGCTGGAGCATTGAATCCTTCCCCGCTTTCACCTCCTAGTGACCTTACCCTCTTTGAGGGAATGGAATCGAGTATGTATGACTTCACGGTGAACATCTCCCAGCCACTCTTCACCTGGGGGAAGATCAATGCATCAGTCGATGCACAGGAAGCTGTTGCTGAGGCTAAGTTTCAGGAGCTTAGGAATAGAGAAAAGGAACTCATGGCTGAGATTTCCACGAGGGCGGTAACACTCACCGAGTTAGAAGCAATTATCCATTTGCTGGAACAACAATATGCTCTTGGCAGGGATTTGGTCCTTCTTGCTCGAGAGGCTGTAGCTTCAGGAATGATGCTGGAATTGGAACAGCTGGAGACAGAGATAGCTCTCCAAGATATCGAGCTTGCCATCTTGGAGAGTGACTATGCGATCACTGAACAAACACTCAACCTACAGGCATTGACCAGTGACCAAGATATTTCTTCCTATAGCTTCGATGAGCAGGCGATCAAGGAGTTGTTGCAACTACCAGTCGAAACACTTATAGAAGCCTCTCTCTCTCCTAGGCATGCTTCCTTACAGGCACTCACCGCCCTGAAAAAAGCAACCGAGGCAGCCGGGAGGCTGGCGAAGGGTTCCTTCTACGGCAAACCAGATCTTGCTTTGGTGGTATCTGCAGGATACAGCGGACCAAAGTTCCCCTTGGTTGAGTCTGACTGGCAAGATCAGGATGCTTACAATGTAACAGTTTCTGTAGGGCTGAAAACCACACTCTTTGATGGAGGAAAGATTGCAAACTCCATCAAACGCGCAAAAAGCCAAGAAGAGACAGCTACCCTTGAGCTGCAGCAAGCGAGAGAGCGTATTACCCAAGAGGTACAAGAGCAGTATCTACTTCTGAAGACCGCCATACAGAAAATTGACCTGGAACAGAGAAAACAGACTACTCTGCAGCGTCGTGTGGCAACAAATGAAGAGCTCTATCAAAGTGGCTATGGAAAGAGAGAAGATATGCTCCAAGCCGAGATGAATCTGCTCTCCATCCCAGATTCGTGAGCATCAACTGAATATAGAAGCTTGGAGTGCATTTCAGATTTTGCAATATCTCACGGTAAACTAGATTTTTGAAAACGTATTGCTTTTCTTTCATTTTCTTACCCTTCATTTCTTTACCTATGGTATGCCCGATGGTACCATCATAATAGAAAGGAGATAGAAACAGTGTCAGTTATCCTTGCCATTGATGATTCTTCCACCGATCTTTCCCTGATTCAGTATATGCTTTCGTGTTGCACAGTACTCACCGCCGGAGATGGCAAGGAAGGATTACAGGTACTCATCAGGCATCCGGAAATTGACTTGATCCTTCTTGACCTGCATATGCCAAAGATGGACGGGTTTGCATTTTTGGATCAATGCAAGGCTCTCTCCATTGAGGTTCCGATTATCATCCTGACCAACTCAGAGGAGATAGAAAAAGAAATTCTGGGATTGGAAAAGGGTGCCGTCGATTTTATCCGAAAACCACTGAACTTTCGTTCCCTACAAAAACGTATTGAATTACAGCTTAATCTGAAGAAAGCCAACAGGCAGATGATAGAATACAACAAACAGCTTGAGCAATTGGTTGAAGAACGTACCCAAGAGATCAGAAAAACTACTGCAATTACCATTAATGCACTAGTGAGGCTGTTGGAAATACGTAATGTTGAGACCAGTGACCACTCAAAGCGCACAAAAATCATGATGGGGTACCTCTGTACTGAACTCCAAAACCAGGAAGATGAATCGTACCATCTCACAGACAGGGAAGTACAGGAGCTGGTAGATACCGCCCCATTGCATGACATCGGGAAAGTGGGCATCCCTGATAGTATTCTCCTCAAACCAGGTCGTTTAACCAAAGAAGAGACTGAGCTCATGAGGCAGCATGTACGTAATGGAGTTGAAGCTCTTGACTATGGCACAGACAAGGATGAAGCTCCCATCAGCTTCATTGAAACAGCTCGGTCCCTCATCGCGAGCCACCATGAGTGGTACGATGGCTCTGGGTATCCTGTGGGACTGCAAGATTCCAAGATTCCTCTCTCTGGGCGTTTGATGGCTGTCATCGACGTATATGATGCACTCACCAGCAAGCGTGTCTACAAAGAAGCGCTTTCTCATAAGGAAGCAGTTGAGGTGATGACGCAGGAAGCTCACAGACACTTTGATCCAGTAGTGTTCCAGGCTTTTCTCACCATAGCTGAAAAAACTCCATCGCACCTGATACAAAAAAAAGGAGCCTTCATGGTAAACCCTAGATACAGAAAGCTGTTGATTGTCTTGGTATTGCTTCTGGGTTTGGGTGGTGTCCTTTATGCAGATTCATCACCTCAGTTCACAAAAGAAGAGTTCCAATTTCTTGAAACGCACGATGCTGTATCTCTTGGTGTAGACCCAAAGTTCATGCCGTTTGAGTTCCTTGATGAGCAGGGCATCCATACCGGCATCGCTGCAGATGTATTGTCCCTTATCTCACAGAGAACCGGGTTATCATTCCAGTATGATCCTACCCTAAGCTGGACGGAGACCACTGCAAAAGCAAATGAAGGGACCATTGATGTATTGGCTGCCGTTGGGTATACCAAGGAAAGATCGGCGTATCTGAACTACCTACCCGCTTATATTCACTTCCAACGAGCCATCATTGTTCAAAAGAGCAATACATCCATTGAATCCTTTTCTGATATCGAAGGACGGCAGGTAGCAGTACAGAGGGGAAGCTCTCATGAAGGGTTCCTTACCTCTTATCCCTCCATCACTCCCCGATTCTATAATACGGTGGAAGAAGCCCTGCTCGCTGTAAACCACGGGGAAGAGGTTGCCTTTGTGGGCAATGAGGCCACGAGTGCCTATCTCAGTAGGTCTCTTGGATTGACAGAACTCAGGGTAATCCCTATTACCGAAGATACAGAGCAAACACTCCATATTGCTGTACAACGCAGTGAACCAATACTGACGAGTATTCTGCAAAAAGCATTCGACTCTATTAGTGAAGCGGAAATGGCAGAAATACTGAACAGGTGGATCCGCTATGAGACAAAAAAAATCGATTACCGACCGATCATCAGGGCAGCTATCGTGATTGCAATCATCATGCTTATAGCCTTTGCTCTCTCCTCATTCTGGATTGTCCGCCTTAGAAAAGCGATACGGGAAAAAGAGGAAGCACAGCTTCGCGCCGAACAAGCAGACCGAGAGAAAAGTCGCTTCCTTGCCCGCATCTCCCACGAAATCCGTACCCCACTCAATGGAGTCAGGGGTATGAGTTTCCTCCTTGAAAAGACAGCATTATCTACGGACCAGAGGCGCTATGTGCGAAGCATTTCCACAGCAACGCAGACCATGCAACAGATCATCAATGATATTCTTGAGTTCTCCCGTCTGGAAGAGAATAGGATTACCTTCGAGTCGGTCCCATTCCATCTTGACGATGTACTGGAGAACTGTGTATCGATTGAACAGCACTTGATCCAGCAAAAGGGATTGGATTTCAGGATTGATGAAGAAGCGAATATACCCAAAAGATTGATCGGGGATCCTACACGTCTCTCCCAGATACTTATCAACCTCATGAATAATGCTGTTAAATTTACTGAAAATGGCTCTGTTACTCTCTCGATTACTGCCAAAGACAAGGAAGAAACTACCTGTATGCTCTCCTTGGAGGTGTCTGATACAGGAATCGGTATGAGTGAAGAACAGCTGAATACCATCTTTACCCCGTTTGTGCAGGCTAATGAAACGATTCATCGTAAGTATGGTGGTTCCGGACTTGGGCTCTCCATCGTGAAAGAACTTGTTGAGAAGATGAAGGGAAAACTTGAGGTGGAGAGCAAACCAAATACTGGGACCCGCTTTACAGTCACCCTACCAATGAAATTGGATACCGATGCGGAAAAAAGAAGCACATGCATCGGTTGATTTCTCTTCTATCCGAGTCTTGATAGTAATCCAGGATAGAATGCTTTATGACCGTCTCGCTATAGTATTCAATGAGTATCACATGCAATATGAAGGAGTTACCTCATTCAATCTAGCAACCAAGGCGCTCGAAGAAACTCACAACTACGATCTCTTAATAATGGAATATCGTAAGTCTATAGTAATCCCAGATAGTTTCCGCAAGCTATTCCTTGCTCATAATACTTCCCGTCCTAAACTGTTGGCATTCACACATGACCAGATTGCAATGGAAGAAGAACTTCAGCTTCCTTGTGACTTGATCATCATGCTCCCTCTTATCACCAGTGTTCTATTCAATGGATTACTCCAGCTTTTTTGGGACAAGCGCACCCTCCAAACAAATTGTGGATGATGATGCGCATAGAGAGAGGAGCACATCATTAACCGTGTTGGTGGTCGAAGACAATCCAACAAACCAAATCATTGCAAAGGAACTGCTTGAACAGATAGGTGCAACCGTCTATCTATCTTCTAATGGGAGAGAGGGATACGAACGCTTCCTACAACATGAGGACGTAATCGAATGCATCTTGATGGATCTTCATATGGATGTCATGGATGGATATGAGTCAAGCAAGCTGATCAGGGAGAAGAACAAGGAGGTTCCCATTCTGGTAACCTCAGCTGACTTGATCTCCAGCGTGCTTAAACGATGCAAGGAGATTGGGGTAACTGAGGTCATCGGTAAGCCCTATGACCCAGAAGAACTCCAAAAGAAAGTAATAAGCTTCTCTGGAGAATATGCCACTACAAGGAAACTTCCCGATACATCCATTGATTTTAAAAAAAAGGGAATTCTACAACTTGGTAACAATAAAAAAGCCTACGCAACGGTACTGAATGCTTTCATAGAGGAAACATCCAGCTTGGTCGAAGATCTTAAAAGAGCTTGGGACAACAAAGACTGGAAGGAAGTAGCAGAACTTGCCCACCGAGCCAAAGGCAGCTGTGGGGCAATTGGGGCAACAAGCGCACAGAAGTTGTGTGCGCTGTTGCAGAAACAAATGGAGACGCAAACCAACATCCAAAATAGTCACTACCTAGAAGAAACTATAAAAAAAACTCTGAATGCTGTACTTCTCGATGCCCAAAAGTATAGAGAAAGCCAAAAAATGAGTTATCCCTCTTTTTCCTTACCTTTCTTAAGAAACAGTGCCAATACAAAACCAATTGTACAGAGTATACCGACACCGCGATAAGCAAAATGCAAACCACCAAGGAGTGATAGTTGTCCCACTACCCCTTCGCTTACCAGTACATGTGTCTTGGCTGACATTATTCCAATAAAAAAAAGGAGGCTCCCATGGAAGCTCCGATGAGCATCAAGGTATTCAACAAAGCAGTCCCATGCGGCAAGTCCTTTCCTTGCAATTCGCTCAAGCTATTTGTTTGAACCGGGGTCAAGATTACTGCAACAGATACCATGATGCCGATGTAACAGAGTATGGCAACAACAATAGAAGTCGAAGTAGATAATGTTGAGATAAGAAAATTCATACATGCCAATAGGAAAAACCCCGATGAAACAATCCCTCTTGGACCGATGCGGTCATAGATCTTCCCTGCTATTGGAGGCAGTATAGCACCCATGAAACCACCTGGGAGAACAGCCAGTCCTGCTAGAAATGTGGAAAGACCCAACATATTGACCAGGAACATCGGCATCATGATGAAGTTTGCAAACATGGTCATATGTGTCATCATGATCAAGCAAACACCCAAGGAGTACATACCGTTTCCCAATACCCGAATATCCAACATGGGAACATCCAACCTAAGTTGCCGTAAAGCGAATAGACCAAGAGCAATAATCCCGATAATGAATATAATAAGTGAAGAGATCTGCAACGAACTTTTGGAAAACAGACTTTCTAAACCATAAGACAAATCCACCAAAGCCAACGATGGACAGTACTACGGAAGCGCAATCAAAATAAATCTTCTCTGTAACAGTTGTTTGTTCCATGCTATGTAGTGCCCAAACCACCCCGATAAGAATGATCGGCACGATGGAAAAGAATATCCATCTCCAACTAAGAATACCGATGATTAACCTCCGAAGGTGGGACCAATAGCTGGAGCGAAAAGGACAATCAGCATAGCCGAACCCATTGCGGCGCCACGCTGTGATGGTTCGTAAGAAACCATAATGGCATGCATCATCATCGGAAGCATGACGCTGGCTCCAATAGCCTGTATCACTCGGCCTACCAGCAATAAGGAGAACCAAGGGGAAAAACCAGCAACAAGTGTACCAAGCAAGAACACGCCCAACGCAGAGAGATATAGGTTCTTCGTTGTCATCCGCTTGATCAGATATGCTGAAACAGGAACACAAATACCCATGGTAAGCATGTAGCCTGAAGTGAGCCATTGCACTGTATCCGCAGTTACTTGAAATAGATCCATACACTGCACCAAGCAGCATTTAGAAAGGTCTCCCCAAGCAAGCCGAGGAATACTCCTAGCTTCATGATGGTAATATCTTGTTTTCTCATTATCGTTGTATTCCTTCCTCTTGTTTTTGCGAAAGCAGCCAGTGTATCAATGGTCTGATTTGGTATACGAGCTTCCATGTAGCCATATGGTTTGCAAACATCACAGGCAATGTAGTATCAGAACATTGTGATTCAGGAACTACCGAGCTTCCCTTAAAAACTGTAAAATAGCAGGATGCATCTTCTTGGCTAAGCGACGTTGCTTGTTTTTTCAATTGATGGAGGCTGTTTCTTCCATTCCACCATGATCGAATAATCTCCACCCCTGCTGTTTCCAAAGCCTCCATACATGAACTCATACCTTTAAATGCACGGCTATCATCCTCCGCCACCAAAGCCCATAGGGGAACATCCTTGACAGCATCGATCCTACTTGGGTCCCACTGACCAGCAACCAACAACAACCCAGCAAACATCGTTGGATAGCGAATACCCATTTCCATGAGAACCATACAACCCATCGATTGCCCGGTTCCATAGACTCTTCTAGGATCAATTGCGTAAGTCTCTTTTATTGAGTCAATAATGGCTTTAATCAAATCAAGCTCATCAGTTGCCGCAAACTCGTCGTTTACGATAGCTCTACGAAAATGTGGAACTAAAACAAAGCACTCTGGTTGTTCTTTCAGCCAAATGACACCTCCAAGCCCTTGTACCACCCCTAGGTGGTGTGTTGTACTGCACACCCCTCTGTCGTGGATAAATACCACCAAGGGATACTTTTTGTCCGCATCATAGGAGGGAGGAACATAGAGGCTGTAATCGAGAGACAACTCACCTGTACTTCCTTTGAACTGATTTAAACAGAAATTATCAGCAAGCAATTGTCGTTCCTCAGAAATTGAGAGTGTTATGTTATCAGGAAACAAGACATCTCCATCAATTGTCTCAATCGGTTCAACTTGCTGAATCGAAATTTTAGGCAAGGATCTTTCAACCCGTTCCCCATCCTCTGTACTTGTATGGTGTATGGTAAGAAGCCTTTCGTCAGTTCTTGACAAGCCCAATACTATAGTATCACCGGCACCTTCAGATTTTTTGTAGAGTTCTCTCACCGGTGACGGAAATACTCTGAAAGTCTCTAAAGACAGAGAAAAAAAATCGGCAAGTTTGATGGGGTAATGCAAATGTAATTCAGTAACTCTCTGACCTTCGACCAAGATCTCAGATACTGCAATTACGTTTGAAGGTTGCATGTTCTTCATAATCCATAGATCCTTTGAGCATTCTTTCCCAGCACCATCTTTTTTTCTCTTCATCTGGAATGTTAAGCCCCTCTACAAAAGATGGCCCATCAAGTAACCAATCCCGTCTTACAGGATAGGAACTACCAAATAGCACTTGGGATGCCCCAAACACCTTAATTGCACATTCAAGCTGTGCTTTTCCCCAAGGAGCTGCATGAGACATCTCAAAATAGATATTGTTTGCTAAATAACGGTAGGCATCTTCGGTCTCTACGACAAATCTACCAAGGGACTCTTTTCGTGAAGGCCGTTTTGGTAACATGAGATTATAGTAGGTAAAAAAAACCGCCACCAAGCATGGAATGGATAATCTTTAAGTTTGGCAACTCCTCAAAGAGCCCAGAAAAAAACCTCTCTTGTAACTGCTGTTACCTGATCAGCACATCGTCCATACGATCTTCTGAGGTTATCATAATCTAACAGAGCGTCGTACTGTACAGGGAGAGGGGTATGGTGAACATAGATGGGAATTTGCAAATCATGAATATGCTTTAATAGTGGACGAAACTTCGGGTCATCGAGATAAGATTCACTGTAATGGGAAGAAAGCTGGACACCAACAAAACCCAACTGGTGCACACATCGATCCAATTCTTCAAGCACCTCACTGGTAGCTACAGGAGGTATAGTAGCTAATGCATGCAACCTTCCATTCGATTTACCAACTTGGGAGGCCAATCCGTCATTAAACACCTTGCATAAATCGAGTGTTAGCCACTCTTGGCACCCCGGTAGTTTTAGAATGGATTGCTGCACACCCGCCTCATCCATTTCTTTGAGTTGCGTCTCCAATTCGTATTGAGATTCCCCGTAGTTCAGGTTTTGGAAGCCTTTTGGCTTTTCCACAATGATTTGTTTTTTCATGGTTCCGGGAATATTTGCCTGATATACCGCAGTATCCTGTGGCACTGCATCCAAGAACTGTTGTAGCAATTTTGCATTGTGAAACAGTTCTTCAGGCATCCAATACATGTTCGCGTCAATTACCATCTATACACTCCTAATAATAATTCACCTATACTTACGATAGATGATTGGTTTTTTGATGATATAATTCCGGGACAGAGGACCTCCTTCTTCCATTACATACCCATCGTCTTATACAAGGCAGCAATGATTGCATCTCGTACCAATTCGGCAGACCCCTTTGCCCCATACGAATTCATTGCAGCATAGGTAATCTTTTCATAACTTGCTGCATCTGGAAGATACTTCATTCCTCCATTGACCATGGTCATCAGCATCAAATTTCGATATGGCTGTTATCACTGATCTCTTTTGCAGTGACACATACCAATTCAGGGGCCAACCCGACAAAAGCGATGGAGTCAACTACCAATACGTGTATCATTACTTCTCGATCCTCAGAAGGTGTAAAAACATACTTCTTGGTTGGTTTCATCGTATGGATATCAGGAAAAATCTCCTGACCTGGAATCCTGATCTTCTGTTCTAAAAGCTTGATCCCACCATAGGATTCCTTGGCAATGATCGCCTTCGCTGTGCGCAGGATGGCTGTACTCAATCGATCTGCCAACATATACAGGAGGCCGAAGGCTCCCTTTTCATCCATAGCATGAGTTACTCCATCGATGCTCTCCCAGTCAGCCTTATAGAGAGGATCCTGGTCTCCAGCTGCTCCCACTCCCCATATAGCAACAACATCATCATTAAACTGGCGTTCTACTGTTCGCACTACAAGACCTGCAAGATCCCCACTTATCAGCGATCCTGAATTCTGCAGCACAGAAGATTGCACTGCATAATTAATCCAGAGTGCAACAACGTTTCCTTCAAGGTCCTCAATTCGGACTATCCGTACCTGTTTGTCGGATGGTCCCTCTGGGTTACTTCCCTTCCACCACCCTCGACTTGTGAGCACATCACGATTACAATTTACATTGCAGGTACCTAATCCCATTCCAAGACGAACTAGTTTTTGAGATTGCAACGCACCTTCCGCTGCTGTGAGCATTGCAGATGTAACGGCATTACAAAACAGGTCGTCTTTTTCATCACCAGAGCCGTACCTAACGTGGGGCGCTTGGAATGTATGGGTTACACCGATCCATATTGCCATTTCATTCAAGCCATGCTGCATCGATAATTGCTGCCTGAGAACACGCACAAAATCATTTGGCAAACTCGTGAGATCAGCAACAATCCATAGAAAGCGATTTACCCCATCGGAGAGAAGGAGAGCACGTACATAAAGTGGATCATGGAGACCTGTAAATCCTTCATAGGGAAAAAAAATGAAGCAGGTAATTCAATAAGAACACGCGCCGTTCCCGCACGCAAAGTAGTTTTCTCATGCATCCTCGGTCCGCCTTTCCTTATGAAGCAGGGAGGAGACCATATCTACAGATTCATCAACCAAGGCTTTTCTCCCACACCCTCGCTTGAAATGAGAAACCACTGCTTCAAAGCTTTTATACTTGTAGCCAGCCTCATCACTGATATAGCTGAGCGACCCATTACAGTGAGTAACCAATATCACATCTTTTACCGGTATAGCTTTCTTGATATCCATCCCTATGCTGCAAACAGGTTCAGCGGGGATACCAATCAGCACCAATGGACCCAAGAAAAAAGACTCCAAGAGGCATCTGGACTGACTCTCCATCCTCAAATACATAGTCATCAGGAACATCCATTGGGCGCTCAGTTTTCTTTTGCCCTAATACTGTTAGCACTCTTTGCTCAGCACGAAGAAAGGGTTCTCCATTGTAAAGTTCCATTTCCTTGACTACACGAATAACTTCGTCAGCAAGATTTTCTGCCTGCACATCAAGCAAAACCCAACCATGAACACCGGCATCTACCTGAAAACGACCGCCCTTTCCATCATGGACAATACGCTTTGCCATGTATTTGGGAAGCTGGTCTCCAGCTGCACCACTGGTGAACATCACCACTATCGAGTCATCATACCGTTGCTCGAGAATTGAACATACCCTGCCAGGAAGATCCCCAGAGAGCAACATTCCCCCATCCTTCTGGATAGAGTCGAACATCACCACCCCGTGTACTGCATAATTAATCAGGTAAGCAAGAACTGATCCTTCAGTGCTTACAACTTTCACAACCCCAACTGTCTTGTCAGAAATCCCATGTATGTTGGGAGCCATGACACTTTTTCCGTTGATGACATAGTCTCGATTCACATTAATATCACAGAGCCCTTCACCAAACCCAAACCTCGCAGGCTGTGTATTCTTCACAGCTTGAAGAACTGCAGCTTCTGTTGTTTGCCAAACCAAAGAACCGAAGGCTTGTGTCTTTTGCACATCAACCACATCCTGATGGTAGTCATCACTAACATGAGGCGCTTCATGATTATGTGTCACAGAAATGAAAATATGATCTTGCGGGACTCCAGTAATAGTACTGATTTTTTTTCCTGCCATACAGAGATATCCCCAAGGTCTCCAAGCTCCAAAGATAGCAAAAGAATTTTTTTCCTCTTGTACTTGGAAATAAAAACATCGTACATGGAGTGGGTCATGAATACCTGTGTAGTAACGCCCACGAAAACTTCGATAGGGGAAAAAAAAGTCAGTAGGATAGGGAAATGTCATCTTTGAAGATCCGAATAGGAATGTTGTCTTATCACTCATGTTCGTTCCTCTCCTCCTTATCCAACAAGATTGTTGATTTCTTTAACTCGGCAACACGAAACCCAATGCCTAGGAGTGACCTCCTCCAGTACTTGTGGTTGCTGACATGCCTCTGTAGCATAGCTACAACGAGTGGCAAACCTACAACCGGGCTTTGGATTGATGGGAGAGACAATCTCGCCCTTTAGGAGTATCCTCTGTTGCTCGGCATGTATATCGATGGTAGGAACGGCTGACAGCAATGCCTTAGTATAGGGATGCAAGGGGTGTCTGAATAATTCCTTTGAAGAACTGGTCTCTACCAACTGTCCCAGGTACATAACACAAATATCATCAGAAATATGACGAACCACCGACAGGTCATGAGTCACAAAGAGGAAAGTAAGACCAGACTGCTTCTGCAGATCCTGTAGAAGATTCAAAACCTGGGCTTGTATGGAAACATCCAATGCAGAGACTGGTTCATCACACACAATGAATTTTGGATTCAATGCCAGAGCTCTCCCGATGCCTACCCGTTGCCTTCTCCCTCCATCCAACTCATGTGGATACGCTGAACGAAGTCTTTCATCAATACCCACCATGTTCATCAGCCGCTGAGTCTCTACCTCACGTTCACGCCTTGAGAATTTCCTGCTGATAATCAAGGGTTCCATGATGGTCTCTTCAACGGTCATCCTTGGATTTAGAGAAGAATAGGGGTCCTGAAAAAATGATTTGCATATCTTCCCTGAGCTTCCTCAATTCGCTCTTGGTTACTTTGGTAACATCCCTACCTTCAAATTCAATGGTTCCTCCAGTGCTTTCCAGCAAATGAATCAAAGTTCTACCCAAGGTCGATTTGCCACATCCAGACTCTCCAACAATTCCCATGGTCTTCCCTTTCTGGATAGAAAGAGAAACATCATCCACTGCATGCAAGGTACCCTGTGGGGTATCGAAATATTTCTTAAGATGCTTAACGGTAATCAATGGGTTCATAAGGCTCCTCTACTTGCTAGGATGCACCGGCAAAAATGCCCCGGCGTAATCTCTGTTAATTCGGGTTTCCCCGCCTTACACTCGTCAACTGCATACTTACACCGTGGGCTGAAATAACAACCCTGTGGAAGATTAGTAGGATCTGGTGGCATACCTGTTATTGGGTGCAATCTATCCAAATCATCCTCAATACGTGGTACTGCTTCAAACAAACCTGTTGTATACGGATGTACTGGGTTATCAAAGATTTCCTCCTTGGTCCCCCTCTCAATAATCTCTCCAGCATACATGATTGCAACATCATCACAGACTTTCCCTACAACCCCCAGATCATGGGTAATAAGCAGCATCGAAGTCGCAAATGTATCCTTAAGTGAGTTGATCATCTCAAGAACTTGTGCCTGAATAGTGACATCCAGGGCAGTAGTAGGTTCATCAGCAATGAGCAAATCCGGGCCGCAAGCAACGCAATTGCAATAACGACTCGCTGCTTCATCCCTCCGGAAAACTGGTGAGGATACTCATGATAACGATCTCGGCTAATACCAACCTTTTCCAGCATTTGCATGGCACGCTCTTTTGCCTCAAGTTTGGAAATATCATTATGCAACTTGATTACTTCACTAATCTGGTCACCCACCCTGGCGATTGGATTGAGGGCAGTCATCGGATCCTGAAAAATCATTGATATTTTTTTTGGCCTCGAATCTTTCGCATCTGTCTTTCGGTCAGGGATAGCAACTCCTGTCCCTCAAAGGTAATCTCGCCACCAATAATTTTTTGCTGAAACTTCGGGTAAAATACGCATGATAGCTTTCGCCGTTGAAGTCTTTCCTGCTCCAGTCTCTCCAACCAATCCAAGAGTTTTTTCCTTTCTCCATCTCTAGAGAGATACCATTAACAGCATGGACGATATTCCCTTCCGATGAGTACTGTACCTGCAAATTCTTTATAGTCAGGAGTTTTTTCATTAGTTACATTCTGCATATGATAGCATTCCTTTATTTCTTTAGCTTAGGATCAAGAGCATCACGCAACCCATCACCAAATAAATTGACAGACAAGACTGCGAGCATGATGAAGATACCCGGAAAGGTAACCATATGCGGAGCGCTACGAATCAAAGATCGCCCACCTGCAATCATGGCACCCCACTCAGGCGTAGGAGGCTGGATTCCCAGACCGATAAAGCTGAGCATGGCTGCTCCCAGAATTACGTGACCAACCATCATAGTTGCAGATACTAATACTGGAGCGAAACAATTGGGGAGTACGTGGCGCATAATAATCCTTGGTGTACTGGCATTGATGGATATGGCCGCCTCCAGATACTCTTCTGTGCGAATACCCAATATAGAAGCTCTTAACAACCTGGCACTCATCGGGATGGCACCAATAGCAAGTGCAAGCATACTATTGAAAAAAAACCAGGACCGAGAACTACAGAAACCGTTATTGCCAACAGAATACCTGGTATTGATTGCACCACATCAATGAATCGCATGATGACATTGTCAATCGCTCCACCAAAATACCCTGCAATTGCTCCGAAGAGCATACCTATCACGGTTCCAACAAGTACTGAGAGAACCCCAATACTCAAAGAAAATCGACTTCCATAGACAACCCTGCTCAGAACATCGCGTCCGAGTTCATCAGTTCCAAAAGGATGCTCTGAACTTGGTGCAGCGCGCGTATTGAACAAGTCTTGTTCATCGATGTCATAAGGAATTATGAGTGGAGCAAAAATTGCCATCAAGACAAGTAACGTGGCAACAACCAACCCGATAACTGCAGAAGGATTTTTCAACAATCTCCTGGAGACAATGACAAATTGGGTTTCTTTTTTCTTCTTTGTAAATTGCAATGGAGAGACCTTTACATCAAACATGAGCGTTTCTCCTCTTCTTCTTTGCCGTAAATTGTGATTTGATTCGAGGGTCGATTGCAGCATACATAAGGTCCATCAGGAGCATAATCAAGGCGAATACGATAGCCAGAATAATGACTGAGCTCATAACTACATTGTAATCTCTGGTATTGATACCACCGACCAAATACATACCTACTCCTGGTATAGAGAAAATTGCTTCTATAACAACAGCTCCGGCCAATAGTCTTCCCAGTCCATTACCAATTACGGTGATGACAGGAAGGAGTGCATTCGGTAAGGCATGTTTGAACAGAATCTGCATCTCGGACATACCCTTTGAACGAGCAGTCGTGATGTAATCTGATCGAATCACTTCCAACATACTTGATCGAGTCTGCCTCGCTTGTGTTGCAATACCTGCCAAGGAGAGAGCTATTACCGGCAAAATATAATTCACCCAACTACCTATGCCATACGGTGGCAACCAACCCAAATTCAATGCAAAGAGCAATACCAACATCAATGCCACCCAGAACTCAGGCATGGATATTCCAATAAGGGCTATGAACATGGTAACCCGGTCTCCCCATTTGTTATGGTTAACCGCCGCAACCACACCTAACGGAATTCCTATGAAAATCTGTAGGAGCATGCACGCAAGAGAAATCGCCAGTGTTCTAGGAAGTCTACTAAGCAACTCCGATGTTACGGGAGTGTTATATACCCAAGATTCACCGAAATCAAAACGAGTGACAATTCCTCCAACATACCTTCCCAGTCGAGTAAGATACGAGTCATCCAACCCCAATTCCACTCGTTTCGCCTCAACCTGTTCGGGAGTTGAGTCAGGACCTAGAAGAAGTTTAACCGGGTCTCCAGGTATGAAAAACATTATTGTAAAAATCAGGATGGTGACTCCGAGGATGACTGGATCATCCATAACAATCTTCTGAGTATATATTTACCCATGAATACAACCTCTTTCTCTTACATGAACCTATAGCCATATTGTAAGAGCTGAACATAATACATGCGGGATGACACGCGGACACCCCGCATTCCAAAAAAAACAATACTTATTAAATATTACGTCTTATTCCTGTATTAGAATCCTTCAGCGAAGGAACAAGCACCGGGAACAATCTGTCCACGATTATCCAAGAATACATCCTTAACTCCGTCTACTCCAACGACAATTCCATGGAAGGAAAGTAAGCCATATGCATACAACTGCTCTTTCTGGTATTGATGGAATGCATCAATTGCTTCAGGAGTGAATTCGGATGCTGCAGCGTCCAAGAGCGATTGCAAGGTATCATCCTTGAAGAAACCCCAGGTAGCACCATTGTTACGGTTCTTATCATACATCAGCTGGGCAGGACTAAAGATATAATCTCCACCAGCGGCAGCATCTATCATCAACTCCCACTCTGCTGGATTAGGCTTAAGTTCATTGAATACAGTGGCTTCGACCGTTTTGATCTCTACCTCAATACCCAAAGTCTTCAACTGATTTTTTTTGATTATCTGACTCATGAGGGTATATCGTGCGTCGTTCTGCACAAGCATCCTCACCTTCATACCAGTCTTGCTACCACTCTTTGCGAATAGGGATTTTGCTTTCTCAAGATTATATCCGTAATACTTTTCAGACTCCCACTTCTCAAGGTATCCGCCGAAATTACTATTTCCAATTGTGTAGAGAGGAGAAGAAGCCCCTGGTGCAACGGCTGCACACATCGCTTGTGTATCAAGAGCAAATCCTACTGCTTGGCGGAGATCCTTATCAGCAAAAGGGCTACCAGCAGAACCATTAAAGATTAAGGCCTGTGACAAATTATCTAGGAAAGTAAAGAGGCGGAAACCCTTCATACCCCTAAAATTCTCAATATCAGCAGAGTTGATATTTCCTGAGATGTGTGCAGAACCTGTCTCCAATGCAATGGCGTGTTGTGCTGGTTCAGTGATCACCTGCATTACAATTTTCTCAATATTTGCCTGGTTGTACTTTGGTCCTAGACTACGATCCTTCTGCCAGTAATCATCCCGTTTCTCGAAAACCAAGCTCGATCCTGGAACGTATTTAACCAATTCATAGGGAGCTGTGGTTACCGGATGAGTAGAAAATTGGTCTGCACTTGCTTCATACGCCTTTTTTTTGCTGACAATGGGAGCTTCAGTCAAGATCTTTTCCACATCACCCATTGCAGGATTCTTTTTCAGGACGAAGCGAACGGTGTACTCATCGACAATACTGACGGAATCAATATCACCAAGAGGTCTCAGATAGCCCATATCCATTGCCGTCTGATATGACCATGCAGCATCTTCTGCAGTAATATGATTTCCCGCACTATCAGTAACGTAATCAAAGAGTGTGACTTCGTATGTTCTTTCTGCAGTTTTTTCATAACTCTTTGCTATGTATGGAACCAATGGCTTTCCAGGTTCCTCGAGGTCGAAGAGATACTCATACATGGTATGAAGCATCTGTATTCTTCCGTAACTCATTCCGACAAAGGGTGCAAGATCTGCAGGATCGGCCCCAATTGCCACAATAACCTCTGAAACATCAGAGGTAGTAGATTTTGCATCTGATTGACCACCGGCAAAAAGTGTCATTGCCGTTGTCAGAATCAGTACCATGCAAAGTAGTGCAACATGCTTTTTTCATTCAATTTCTCCTTTTGAAAATTCTCTATAACTCACCGCAACAACCATAAGATTGTGATACGGACATTTCTATATAAGGATATTTCTTACTGAATCTCGCTCTATCAATATTGGATCAAGTATTTTCACTTGTGCAGAGACCTCATCCTTATCCAGCGTTTCCAGCAACAAATGCACAGCACTTGCTGCCAGCGAATTACTACCTGCCTTCATTGTGGTCAGCGCTGGTTGAATTTCACTTGCCAACAATAAATCATCAAACCCAATGATGGAGATATCATCCGGAATACGGATGTTGTGTCTCCTACAAGCACGCATAACACCGATTGCAGTCATATCATTTGTTGCAAACACTGCTGAAGGAAGGGATTCTCCACTAGTAATACACGCTTCAAAAAAAATGGCTTCAGCACGTTCAATCGTGTAGTTTCCTTCCTTAATTCTTTCTTCTCTTACAGGTATTTGGTATTCGATCAACGCCTGTTTATAACCTTGGAGACGATCACAGGCAGAAAGACGATCATGCAAACCACTAATATGCATAATATCTGTATGACCATTCTTGATTAGATACTCAGTGGCAAGATATCCGCCCTTGATATTGTCAGACTTGACAATATGTTTATTACGATACTGCGAAAGGTTGAAATCTGCAGGGAACTTATTCACGAATACCACTGGAAATTTTGAGTCAAACAATGTCTTTAGCTCTGACTCATCATGTCCCCCCACCAGTGACGATTGCTCCTTGGATGGTACCATCCTGCAAGAGCTTTATGACTGGGTCAGCTTTGTCCTCAGTGATAATGCTTGTTACTACTGAATATTCATTTTGCTGAGCCGAAGAGATCACATCAACCATCAGGCTTTCAATATAGCTATTCTGCATTCTGCCAGTCTGGCCATATACAAAATGCCCTATGATTTTCGGTTGCATCCCAACAAGTACTCGGGCTGCAGAATTCGGGACATATCCGTATGCCTTTATGATATCCCTCACCTCTTTTTTTTAGTTTTCTCAGCGATGTATGGATAGTCATTAATTACACCTGTAACAGTGCTTCTCGAGACTCCTGCAATCTTTGCAATTTCAGCTGCGGTTATTCTTTTTTTTTCTACCTGTCACGTGCTATATTTCCTTTAAACTCAAAATAGCACGTGACAAATGGCATGTCAATGATTTTCTTATATCTTTCTTCGATGCTACTTTCTACTAATCCTCCAACACCTTTTCTACAATCGCAGCAATTGCCTCAGCATTACTCTGGTAGATGAAATGGCTTCCTTCAAGAACTTCAAACTGAGCTTGCGCTCCGATACGTTCAAGATGTTGCTCCTGATACTCTTTCGGAGAGAGAGGAATCTGTGGATTGGGCTTCTCATACGTGTCCTTGGCAATAACCTTGAAGAAAGGAACCTCTTTTGGGTAGGGAAGACTCATGGTATCGCGTATGAATTCGGTTGAGTATGCTAGCTGTTCAAGAAGGGTGTCATTCATCGAGAACCCGGCAAAGGTAAGCATGTCATCCACTTCCTTCTCTGTGTATCCAAGCTCCATTGCATCACTCTTATTGGTAACCAGGGGACCGAGCAAGCTAGTCAGTCCAAGGAATTCTTGCACCTTGGCGATGGGAAGCAATGCAGCAACAAAGGCAGGAGTTTCCGCGTAGTAGGCGGTGGATGTTCCGTCCAGGCTGATGATCGCCTCAACCTCATCTGGATAGAGGGAAGCGTAGTGTTCGCTATACACGCTGGAGATGGAGTGAGGGATCAACACATAGGGTGGTTCATACCCAGCGGCGTTGAGTGCTTCCCTGATCTCTTCCACATAGTGCTCACTCGTGCGTGCTCTTTCAGTGGTGGTACTGAACCCCACCCCGAAGTACTCAACCACAACCGTTTTATAGTCTTCAGCCAAGGCTCGTTGCAGGGGACCAAAGTCAGCTGAGGGAAGTGCTACACCCATACCTGGCAGCAATACTGCGGTATGCTCACCATCACCCATCTCCCTAAGGTGCATCTGTCCATCAAATACAGGGACTATTTGTCCGTATGGGGAAATAGCATTTCTTCGTTGTCTGAAGAGTGTCGCATGTAACAAAGAGCTTATGATTAAAACAACGGCAATAACAGCAAGTATCCAGAGGAGTATTTTCCCAAACTTTCTCAGTCTTTTCCCATAATTTCCACCTTCTTGTAGTATCCCGATTATCCTACCATAAACCCCATATGTTGTATTCTATTTTTTTCTCTAACAAGACATTTGTACCAATAGCGAAGAAGCCTTGAGGGCTGGCCTAGGGACACCACTAGAGCAGGAGTATTATGCTAGGTAGGAACTACCCAGCATCTCATCCAGATGGTCCAGCAATCTCGTCAAGGAACCGAGAATCCCTTTCGTTCCAATCCCTTCTGTTACCAGTGAGAGGTCCTTCTCAAAATGAAGAGGGAGCATCTTACAGGTTTGCTTTGCCCAGGAAACCAATTGCTTTTCCCCAGGGTGGGTTTGTCTGTTGAAAGCAAAGAGTACATCAAAATAGCTCGCCAAGAGAGCGGCTGTTCGATGGACCTGACTTACAGCATCATCTCGCTTGATTGCTTTCTCAATCTGGTCATAGAAGCTTGCTGTGAGCTTGTTTCTCAGTAGTGGATAATTTTTTTCTCTATGATTGCATCCCTGAGCTTCTCAGGATATGGGGTATCAAGTTGTTTCTGCAATGCGCTGAACCTGCCCTTCGGGTCATAGAGGATTTTGGAAGTCTTCAGGTTATGGATGAATGCAGTTGAGTATCCTACACTTGCCTGATGGTGGAACCAGAGGCGCTCTGTTTCCCCTTCTGCCCAGGAGAGCGAACGATACATCAAGTCAACAGGCGTCCCATCTTGAAGGAACAGCTCATCACCCTCTCCGAAATAATCATTGCCGACCTCTGCTTTCTCGGCAAACCGCTCTGCCAGCTCCCGGCGAAAAGAGCGGGGGACCGGCCTCTCTCCATAGATATACACATCATAGTCGGAGAGCCCGTCACTGACCAACCCGGTACGGGAACCAGAGAGGACAACGGCATCGACTTCCTCACGGGAAAAGAATGCTTTCAAAAAGGTCTCAATCATGGTAACAATAGTTACAGAAAGCCCTGAAAAAGGGAAGCGTTCTATAGATCGCCATACAACTTGGCAAGCAACTCGTAGCGCCCACTAACCTTGCACTTTGCGTAGATATTGCGATTATGATTTGCCACTGTTTTCACTGAAAGACTGAGTACCAACCCTATTTCCTTGTCGCTTTTCCCCTCACTGATCAAATGCAATACCTGCTTCTCACGCTCAGAGAGGTTGCAAGCCGCCACCAGCTCATCCATGTACGGTCTCTTTTGTCCATGGGAGGGGTGTTCCATTGCATCCAAGAGGACATTCAGCCCCTCCCTGAACTGTTGTATTCGTGAGCCGATCAGTGCCTGGTCATGGGAGAGTATCGATTCGATGATTGCAAGCAATACCTCGCTTCTGAACGGCTTGGTTAGGTACCTGATTGCCCCCCTCTGCCAAGCTGTCAATCTTCTCTTCCATCGAATCCCGGGCAGTGAGAAAGATCAGGGGGATTGGGGTATCGACAAAGCGCCTCCTCACTTCCTTGAGGAATGCATGTCCATCCATTTGGGGCATCATGACATCGCTGATGATCAGAGCCACATCCTCCTTTTCGAGCAACTGAAGTGCTCGATCGGCTGAAGAGGCTGATAAAACCCGATACTTCTTCTGAAGAATGGATTGAATGTACCATCGCAGGTCATCATTATCTTCCACGACGAGGATAGTGGGGCTATCGGAGGGAGGCTCTGGGCACTCCATCTCCAGATGCCTGAACTCAGAAAGATACAGATGTTCCAGCTCACTCTCAGAGACTGTTGTCTCAGTTTGATGCAACAGTAAGGAGGGGAAGCGAAGGATAAAGACACTCCCTTCTCCTAGCCTGCTCTCCAACTCAATGGTTCCTCCATATTCCTCAAGAATATGCTTAACCAGAGGCAGTCCAAGTCCCGTCTGCATGGAAGAAGATGCGTCCTCCACCACCTCAAACTGTTCAAAAAATCCTTTCCTGGTCTTCTGGTGCTATACCGATTCCAGTATCAGAGACGGCGAGCAGAAGCTCGTGTGAGTCTACCTGCTGGAGGGAGACTACCACACAGCCCCCTCCCCCTGAGTATTTGATTGCATTGGAAAGAAGGTTCATCACCATCGATTCATAGTCTTCCTGTCTTACCATGAGACCGAGCTTTGGAGGTATCGAGCTTGCATCAAACTCCAAGGCAATGTTCTTCTCTTGGGCAATGGGCAGGAATGCATTGATGAGAAGACTTGTCAGGGGAACAAGCGGAAGAGCGGTCTCTACCTTAATATCCCTTCTCCGTTCCAAGCGAAGCATATGATTCACCTGTCTCAAGAGGATCAGGCTATTACGTTCTATTGCAGAGAGCATTGACTCAGCTTGTTTGATTGTGAGCGCCGCATTTTCTTGTTTCAGCTGTCTAACAAGACCAAGGATAACCGTCAGGGGAGTACGGGTCTCATGGCTCATGTTCAAGAAAAAAACGGGTACGCTGGAAGAGAAGCTCCTGCGTACGAGACGCTTCTTGCCTCTCCATCTTGATCCGGTTGTACCGGTTCCCCACGGCTAAGGAGAAGAGTATCGCCTGCAGGGAGAGTCCGATGGGTTGGTTGTACTGCATCAAGAAGGTCGTAAACTGCTCATGCCCCTGCATGAAAGGGAAAATATTCAAAGCATTGACACTGGTGGTGAATGCAGGGGGGGGAATGAATGCAACCAGGAGCAAGATTGCCTCCCTCTTCATCCATACCATTGCCCTGATGATGGTGTAGAGGAAGAGTGCATTGGTATAGAAAACAAAAAAAAGTTCCCGGATGAAATTGAGCGTAGTGTGCAACCGTTCAGCCATAGGAAACAAAATTTTCAAAAGCAGGAAAAGCACCGCATACCCACCAATGACTACGATATTGACCCGATTGAATGAGGACAGCCTCTTATCGTGGTCCCTGATGGAAAACAACTCCTCGAAGAAGAGCAGGAAGGTCATGAACAGCAAATGGGTAATTATTGTCACTCGGTTATAGGTGAGAAAGAAGAAGAATCGGTCATAGGTGGAAAAGGTCTGGAGTATGGTAAGGAGAACCATGATGAGGGAGAAATAGAAGAACATCTTCTCCCTGGTCGAGATAGCAAGAAAGATATTGTACCAGAGAAGTCCGAACAATACCCCGAGTGCTACAAGCCCTATGACAAAGGGCAATGCCATGGATTCGCTATATTTGGGTTGGATCAAGGGAGCAGCATTGCAGATGGCGGGGACAAGCAGAAAAAGCATTGTTCCGGCCAGAGAGCGTTTGATCGGGAGGTCTTTTCTCATCCCACCCTCCTACTCACACATGTTACTGTATTGTAACCGGTAGGAATCAGTGCGGTAAAGGGTTGGATGCAAGAGAGTACGCCTCTCTTTTCAGAAAGGCGTACCGGAGCAGTGTTGTTGTCACTAATCTGCAGCTAGACTCCGCTCCAATGTTCTGGCAGGAACCGTGTAGGAAGCACCTGAAAGGGAAACTACAGCTGCAGAGGGGACTTGTACGCTGTGCAAGCTCACCACCTGATTTGCAACTGTGGACGGATAGACGAGGTCCCCTTCAGTGAGACTATCCGAGCGGTCCATGTCAACAACCACAAGCAGATAATACGTCCCTGCCAGTACCTCTTTCAGACTTGCAGAGACCTTGTTCTGGTCTACATTCACCTGGGTGCAGGAAACAGGAGAAAAACTTCTAGCAAGGTCGAGCTCCTGGTCCTTGAACAGTAATACAAAGGCTGGCTTCCCTGCAGCCGCCACAGGGACTGCTTGAACTTCCACCGGGACAGAGTACCTCTGCGCACCACTTACCTCGTAGAACGCTTCCACGATCATGGAGGGGAATTGCTTCCCCGTCTGGTAAGCAATTGCCTTGATGGTGGTATTGGAAGAAACAGGAATTGCATCAGTATACCGTGTTGAACTATTGGTTGGATCACTACCGTCGGTGGTATAATACACACTCACCCCAGCTCCGTTTGTAGAAATACTAACATGAGTCTCCTCGGTAAAGGGCCCTTCCTCAGGGGAAGGATTATCAAGAATAGGAGGCAGAGCGTATACATCCCGGTAGGGATATTGTCTACATCGATGGCAAAGTGATTTTGCCTGAAAGACAGTTCGGTCTCCAATCCATGTTCGTCTGATCGGCTCCCATAAAACCCTCGCTGGGAAGGGACAGGACCATTAGGATCGGTCCCCACCCACCATACTCAGTCGATCCAAGTTTTGGAGCGAAACTGAGAAAGCGTTTTTTTCAAAGTCAGTAGTACCTATAGTTGTACCACCTCCCCAGCTTCTACCGCCACAATCTTCCCCATATCCAAAGGCAACATTAATCTGCAGCGTGATTGCTACCTCTACAATCGACATCTCCAGCGCATCAGGAGTGTTGGATGGAGGAGGATCATAGACATACCCTTGTTGGCTTAAGCCTGTGGGATCGGCCTCCCTCCTGCTTGCCACCACGCAGATTCTCCCCATGCTTAGGTCAAGCAAGGTGGGAAAATAATTTGTATAGGATCCAGACCCAGCATCCGCGATCCATCGTTGAACAAACGATGTATCATCGTAGATGTTGCTGACAAGTCCAGAGTCATAGGCATAGACCCCAAACATTTCCCGCATGGTGGCACGGTCAATGACAGTTGCTGGGTCACGTCTGGTATCACTATAGAGGATGCTAGACATGTCAGAAACACCTAGATGATCGTCCTTTTCGTAGTAAATGATACTTGCATCTCGATTGCTTGCTATAGTCCCTCCACTTTTGATGGGGGTGCTCGCAATGGGATTGCTAGGATCATACGTACCAAACCCTCCGGGATTGGTGACCTCCTCCTCAATATGGGGATGGTCGTAGGGAACCGGCTGGCCCTCCCCAACAGGTTGATTGAAAATCCCTTGACTTACCGACCAGTAGATGCAAGCTCCCGATGGGTCAGGATGCTTGTCTACGTTCAAGAGAAATGGGTCTTTTGGATCTGGATTTGTTACATCAGGCCATGCATCCCCTGTACTCTCGAGATTGACGAATGTTGGTATGAGACCAGAGCTATGGGTCTTTGCTGCTTCACCTATCCCTAAGATTGGAAAGTATCCTTTATATTCCACCTGTGGGTTAGGCTCCTCTACCGTATCGGTATCATAGTCATCATACCCACCTTCACTCACAGTAGGTACAGCTGACCCGTCCCAAGAGTCTGGGCCATCACCATGTTTCAGGTATGCCCATTGCCAGCCCTTATCAGGAGAATCACCTGCTTTGTCCACCATGAAGTCCCCTGCCTTGCATTGCCCGTAGTCGTTGTAATACAGTCGTACAGCCCCAAAGCCGGAGAGCTCTGCCTCATAATAGACAAGCTCATAGGCAATACCAGTGAAAACCACATCTTCTGGGGGGCAGGTCATCAACATCGACCTTGAAGGAAGTATCTTTTAGGTCAAATACAGCCAAGGTATCATCCGTTACATCTACTGGGGTATTGTTCGACCCATCAAAGATGACAAAGGAGCCTTCCTTTACTTCCTGCTTTGTTACAGGGGTGTCATCATCCACATAAACAGAGAACTCAAGCATATCATCCTCTGTTGGTGTCACATCAGGATAGTGGGAGGTATTGAACCCTGGAAGCTTGGTCATGGCATTGTTTTTATATGCAGTCAGGGCTGTTCCGTCCCATGCATTCATGGCATCATACCGCCCTCTACCATAGATACCCTTTACCCCAATCTTCTGTATGGTAGTGTCTGGGATCAATGCAATGTAGCGATAAGCAACCTTGAGGCTGTCTGGGGTGATAGGGGTAAATCCATTGTCAGTCTGACTTGCTGCAAGCCAACGGGAGGTTATGCTTTTATCCTCTGAAGCCTCATATTCACCTGCCTGAATGAAGACTCACCATCGGGTGCTCTGGCCAGGGAAAAAACCGTGACATCCTCTTGCTCCTCTTCACCAGGATTATTACCGGGATCCTTTTTTTTACAACCAGCAAGAGAAGTCAGAAGCAATAAGATCAATCCGATACATGCTATATAGTGGGTACTTTTTACCTTCATACTGTTTTCCTCTCCTATCCAAGAACAGTATGAAAGGGAACCATCCAAGGCGATAGCAGGTAAAAGCACCTAAGATTATAGGTATTCCTACCTAGAATTTGTTATCTGTTAGATGGATAGTAATATTATCAATCCGTACTCTTTTTTTTTCGCTTATTGAGAATAATTCCTTGAATTTGTTGCAATTTGTTGTATTATGAAAGTACGAAAAGAAAGCTCTGCCTTTCTGGAAGCTTCTATGCTCATCTTTCACAGAAAAAAAATGTGAAGTTTCTGCCTAGCCCCAGAATTTGCAGAAGCAGGGTTGTTGAGGAAACAAGGAGGAACTCCATGAATATCATAGGAAAATCCCCGAACCGAGTCGATGCATACGACAAAGTGACGGGAAAAGCAAAATATACCCCCCCGATCTGGTCTCTCCCCATGCCCTTCATGCAAAAGTACTGCATAGTACCATTGCAAATGGATGGGTAAAGGAGTTTGATCTCTCCCAGGCGTGGAAGGTTGAAGGTGTTGTAGACATTGTCACCTGTTTCGACGTTCCCGACATTCAGTTCCCTACCGCTGGGCACCCATGGTCGACCGAACCCAAACACCAGGATATCGCTGACCGTAAGTTGCTCAATGCAAGGGTTCGCTGCTATGCCGATGACATTGCAGCAGTTATAGCCGAGACTGAGATTGCTGCAGAAGAAGCAGTGAGAAAGATCAAGGTAACCTACGAAGAGTATGCTCCCATCCTCTCCATTGAAGATGCTATGAAGGAAGGGGCAACGGTAATCCACGAGGAGAAGCCAAACAACGTAGTGGTCCACTCTTCCTATGAGATCGGCTCCTTTGAAGAGTCAATTAAGGAAAAGGGCCTTATCAAAGTCGTAGGCGACTACGAGACCCCAATCGTAACCCACTGTCATATTGAACCTGCAAACTCGTTTGCATATGAGGAAGATGGCAAGATTGTCGTGGTAAGCTCCACCCAAATTCCCCATATCGTACGCCGTGTCTGTTCCCAGGCTTTGGGAGTAGGATTTGGCAAGATCAGGATTGTGAAGCCCTATATTGGTGGTGGATTCGGCAATAAGCAGGATGCTCTTACCGAACCCTTGAATGCATTCCTGACCACTCGTGTTGGTGGCCGACCTGTTATTTTGTCCTATACCAGGGAAGAGACCTTTGCCTGTACAAGAACAAGACACGCAATGAAGTTCCACATTGAGAGCTATATTCGCCCTGATGGGTCATTTGCTGCCAGAAGCATCGAAGCTTACTCTAACCAAGGAGCATATGCGAGCCACGCACACGCACTGGTTGCCAATGCAGTAAACGGATTCAGGATGATGTATCCGGTGGGGGCAATCAAGGGAGAGGCCTATACAGTCTACACCAACATGCCAACCGCTGGAGCAATGCGGGCCTACGGTATTCCCCAGATTGGGTTTGCCTTGGAAGCCCACGTGGATGATATTGTAGCCAAAACTGGATTCGATTCGATCAAGATTCGTAAGCAGAATATGATGAAGCTTGGATTCGTCGACCCGGTTACCACCATCACCTGTCACTCCACCGGCCTCGAGGAGTGTATCGACAAGGGAGAGAAGTATCTCTCCTACTCAAAGAAGCGCAAGGAGTACGAGAAGCAGGATGGTCCGATCAGGAAAGGAGTCGGCATGGCCATCTTCTGTTACAAGACCGGCGTCTATCCGATCAGCTTGGAGACCTCTGCAGTGCGCATGCTGCTCAACCAGGATGGCTCTCTGCAGGTACAGATGGGAGCAACTGAGATCGGTCAGGGTGCTGATACTGTCTTTGCCATGATGGCCGCTGAAACCATCGGCCTAACGATGGACAAGATTCATATGATCAGCAAGCAGGACACTGATGTCACTCCCTACGATACCGGTGCCTATGCCTCCCGACAGTCCTACGTATCTGGGTTGGCGGTTAAGAAAACTGCCGAAGCCTTCAAGAAAAAAAAGCTGCTTGATTTTGCCGGTTTTATGCTGAAGTGCGATCCATGGGATCTGGATATCAAGGAAAACTACATTGTGCACACCAACAAGGATGAGCATTTGCTCTCGGTTGCAGATGTAGCCATTGAATCCTGCTACAGCCTGACCAACTCACAGCATATCTCTGCTGAAGAGACTCACCACTGCACTGACAACACTTACTCCTTTGGAGTCTGTTTTGTCGAGGTAGAGGTGGATATCCCGATGTGTCAGGTAAAGGTTCTGGATATCATCAACGTCCATGACTCAGGAACCATTCTCAATCACCAGACTGCAAAGGGTCAGGTGCATGGTGGAATGAGTATGGGGCTTGGCTATGGATTGTATGAACGACATCTGTTCGACCCGAAGACAGGCCGGATGTACAACGACAATCTGCTTGACTACAAGCTGATGACCGCTCTGGATACCCCTGACCTCCATGCTGACTTTGTAGAGACCTATGACCCCACCGGTCCATATGGAAACAAGAGCCTCGGAGAACCTCCTACGATTCCCGTCGCCCCAGCCATTCGTAATGCAGTACTCAATGCAACCGGGGTTGCAGTAAATGCAATTCCGCTTCACCCCCCCCAACGTCTGTTTGGTGCATTCACCGATGCGGGACTGATCAAATAAAGGAAGGAGCGTATGTATAACTTTAATAAACTCTATGAACCAACCTCTGTAGAGGAGGCCCTACGCTTAAGAAGGAGCATCCAGAAGCTCTTCTGTTAGCCGGAGGGAGTGATATTTTGATCAAGATCCGCGAAGGGAAACTAGCAGGTTGTGATCTTATCAACATCTATATGCTTGAAGAACTGAGAGGTATCTGCTTGGAGGATGATGGTTCAATTCTCATTCGTCCACTGACCAGCTTTACCGATGTCTCGATGCATCCGGTGATCAGGGAACATGTTCCGTCCTGGGCGATGCTGTTGACCAAATCGGTGGACCCCAGATCAGGAATATCGGCACCATCGGTGGAAACATCTGCAACGGCGTCACCAGTGCCGACTCGGCAACCACGCTCAAGGCATATGATGCAGTCCTCGAGCTGACCAGTCTGGATGGGATCCGACTCCTTCCCTATGCAGAATTCAATCTTGGACCGGGAAAGGTAGACCTCCGCCCAGGTGAGATCATGACTGGTATCCGTATTCCTAAAGAGAGCTACGAGAACACCTATGGCCACTACATCAAGTATGCGATGCGGCGCGCCATGGATATCGCGACTCTTGGGTGCTCAGTCAATGTAACATTAAACAAGAACAAGGACGCAATAGAAAGGCTCCGCATTGCCTTTGGAGTTGCAGCCCCCCCCATTCCCATCCGCTCCACACAAGCAGAGGAGAGCGCCAAGGGACATGCCCTTGATGCATCATTGCTTGATGCGGTAGCTGAGGGTGCACTTGCTGATGTCACTCCAAGAACCAGTTGGAGAGCCAGCAAGGAGTTCAGACTGCAGTTGGTAAAGGAGCTCGCAAGACGGGCAACCAAGGCAGCTGTAGAGAAAGCAGGAGGAACAATCAATGGCTAATAAAGATATCACCTGCACGGTCAATGGGAAGCAGAGAACCTTTACAGTGGATATTCGTTCATCTCTTTCCGATATGCTCCGTGGAAACGCTGGCTTGGACAGCATCAAACATGGCTGTGATGTAGGAGAATGTGGTGCTTGTACCGTTCTGATCAATGGAAAGCCGTTCAACTCCTGTATCTATATGGCAATCTGGGCAGAGGGAAAGGATATCCTGACCCTCGAGGGATTGAGTGACACCAAGGGAACGATCAGCGACATTCAGCAAGCCTTCATTGATGAAGGTGCTGTACAGTGTGGCTTCTGTACCCCGGGATTTATTATGTCTTCCATTCCCATCATCAACAAGGATACCCCCTCAACCAGGGAGGAGATCAGAAAGCAGGTAGCTGGCAACCTCTGCAGGTGCACCGGTTATGAGCATATTGTTGATGCTATTGAGAAAACACAGAAGAAACGTATTGCAGAGAAGAAAAAAAAGAACTAGAAATTCTTTTCACTTGCTATAAACGGGATGACCTCTAAGGGTGGTCCCGTTTATTTTGTTTCCGAAATATGATGAATCTTCTGTCCATACATTGACTCTTTGTGAAATAAACCCTACTGTAAGGCAACTTACGTATTTGTGTTTCTTTCTGTTCCCAAATCCTATCTTTGAAGGCTTGTTGCTAAACTATCATGCTATCTGACGGGTCCCCGAACGAACTAATCCCAAATTCTTAAAATACCCTCAGAAAGCAAACACATAGTTTGCAAAGGAACTGTATCATGGCTAAAAAAAATTTATGTCGGAAACATGAGCTACCAAACTTCAGAAGAGTCCTTGTACTCCCTGTTCGCACAATTCGGTGACGTGCTGAGTGCACACATCATTGTCGATCGTGACACCAATCGCCCCAAGGGGTTTGCATTTGTTGAGATGGATCAGGATGATGCAGCAGTAGCTGCTATTTCCCAGCTCGATGGTCAGGAAGTTGATGGTCGTAACCTGAAAGTAAACGAAGCAATTGCGCGTCCCAGAACTGAACGCCGCGATTCCTACCGCTACTAGGCTTTAACCAAGCTATTATCAACAGAGGGACCGAAAGGTCCCTTTGTTTTATTGTACGCAGTTGCCCAGTACTATTTGATTGACTCCACGCATATCAGATGACTGCATATTTCATGAAGTGCAACACCCTCCATTTCTGTGGCAATCCTTTCACTTCTATCTTGTGCAATCTTTCCCCTTCCCTGTAGTCTACTATTCATAGGAGGAGGAAAACGTATGCGCATTGCCATCTATGGTGCTGGGTCGTTGGGAACCGTTTTAGGAGCATATCTTCATGAACGAGGGGCCGCTGTTGATCTCATCAGCAGAAACAAGGAACATGTTAAGACACTCCAAGAGAATGGTGCCCAGATAGTAGGCAAGCGAACAGCCACCATCCCTGTCACCGCGCTGCTTCCTGAGGACATGAAGGGAACATATGACCTCATCTTCCTGCTTACCAAGCAACTCGAGAACAGGCAAGTTGCTTCCTTCCTGAAACCCTATCTTAAAGAGGACGGGATGCTCTGTACCATGCAAAATGGAATCCCTGAACCCACCTTGATGGAAATACTGGGAAATAATCGTGTTTGTGGGTGCACCATCGGCTGGGGTGCCACATTGACCGGAAGCGGGGTGGTAGAACTGACCAGTGATGAGCATACATTCTCATTCAGCCTTGGCCTGCCTGTTCCTGGACGGGAGGCAATGCTTGCTGAAATCTCTGCAATACTCTCCCTGATGGGAGAGGTAACCATTGAGCATAATTTCATCGGAGCCCGTTGGTCGAAGCTCCTGATCAATGCCTCGTTCAGCGGAACAGCTACGGCTCTCGGTTGTACCTTTGGGGAAGTATCAGCAAACAAGCAAGCTAGACGAATAGCACAGAGGATCATAAAGGAGTGCATCGATGTGGTGAAAGCCTCTTCCGTTACCTTGGAACCTGTCCAAGGGAAAGACATTGCTTCCCTCTTCGATTATACGAATTCTTTCAAGAGATGGATCAGCTTCCAGTTGATTCCTTTTGCAATCCGCAAGCATCGTCAGCTGAAACCAAGCATGCTCCAAGACATCGAGAAAGGAAAACCCTGTGAGGTAGATGCCATAAACGGAGTACTCAGCGAACAAGGAAAGAAATTGGGAATTCCTACTCCCATCAATGACCAGGTAGTATCCATTATTCACCGCATCGAGGCCAAGGAGCTTCAACCATCAATGGAGAACCTGAAGGAGTTCATGCTTTAGAGGATACCAAGCAGCTTCCACCAGAGTGTTTCTACTACCACAGTGGTGAAATACACTACTGCAATCATGGGAACACCCAGTTTGATCGTCTCCCTCTGGGAGTATAGGCCATTCCCCTCTCCCTGCCCCACCAGCACATTCATGTGGTGGAAGGGCAAGATGTAGTGGCTTCCGATAACCGTATATGACCAGAACACAACCACCATCGGATTGATATCCAGTGGAGAAATATAGGCAAGCAGAGCGGGAATCGCTACACCCATGACAGAGAGTACGCTCCCCAGCACCATGTGGACCATCAAGGTGAAGGTGGTAACGATGATGGCAAGGAGAAAGATATTCGAGGGAATGAACGAGGGAAGTACCATATGTGCAATATAGGCATTCATCCCGGTCTCAGAACCTACCTTTCCGATAGCAGTCGCGGCGCTGATAAAGATAAGGACCTGGATGGGAACCTCCTTGAAATGCTTCGGCTCAAGGACTTCCCCAATGATGGGCAGACTCATCAGCACAGCCAAGAGGAAGGTGACCCAACCAATGTCGATTCCATGCAGGAAGTCCAGTGACCAAACTACAATGGCAATACTTAGCCAGACCACCACACGCACATCTTTCTTGGTGAATGGTCCCAATTCACGAGATGCCTCGCTGATAGCAACCTTATTGAGCTGCAAGGTTTTCTTGGGTGTGAATAATACCAGGAAGAGAGCCAAGGTCAGAAGGCTTGCAATAAATGCTGGCAACCCCATTATCTCCAGCCACCCAAGCCACGAGAGCTCAATTCCTGCATATGCCACTGCCAGTGGACTGGTGACACTTGCTCCGGTGAGGAAAATCAGGGAAATGGGTACTGAGGAGGCAAAGACCGCGAAGCCGATAACAATCGCCTCCTTACGCTCGATGTCAGCACTCTTGATGACCACACTCATTACCGACATGATCAAGAACGCACGGGGCCATGCATGAGGAATGAGCAGACTCAGGACGAAGGTCAGTGCAAAGATTGCAATAATTAAGGTTCTATAGGATGTGACAAAATGGAGCAGGAATGAATAGGCGATACGTTGCCCCAAGGAAGAAGAACGGACCGCAGCTGCAATAAGGTAGGCTCCTATGATCAAGTAGGTACTGGAGCTGGTCCAGGTAGAGAGAACCGTTGCAGGTTTGCTTACATCCAAGACAATCAACAACACCAAGTACATACCCGCGATATAACCGGTATGGCTTACCTGAAAAGCCCAGAACGTAACGGTCATCAAGGTAAGGGCAAGAGCGAGCCTTCCCTTACTCTCAAGCCCCTCCAAAGGAAGTACCAGAGCAAGTACCAGCACAGCCAGTCCTAGTCCCAAACCAATCACCCGGGTATGGATTTTATTGTTTTCTCTCTTCACTTCACTACCCTTTCTTACATCTTAACGCTTGACAGCGCGAACAAAAGCCTTCACAATTCGTATTGTTGCATGCAACAATACGGAGGATATCTATGCCACAAACCATTCTGGTCACCGGAGGAAGCCGGGGAATTGGAAGAGGAATCTGCCTCTCGCTTGCCTCTAGTGGGTACTCGGTTATCATAAACTATGCAGGGAACAAGGAAGCAGCCATGGAAACCCAACGTCTATGCCAAGAAGCCACGATTGACAAAAATCAAGCCTTCTTCATCATCCAAGCAGACATCTCTGATGAACAGCAACAAAACCAACTCGTATCTCAAGCTTTCGCTTGTACCGGTTCGCTGGATGGATTGGTCAATAACGCTGGTGTTGCACCAAAAGAACGTGCAGACCTGCTGCAGATGAGCCCTGAATCCTATGACCGTCTTATGTATACAAACCTCAGAGGGCCTGTCTTTCTTACCCAGAAAATTGCAAACCGATGGCAAGAAAACTCCTCGCTTAAAGGAAAGATGATCGTGTTCATCACGTCCGTCTCAGCTACCATGGTGTCGGTAAACCGAGGGGAGTACTGCATCAGTAAGGCAGGGCTTGGAATGGCCGCTTCCCTCTTCTCTACTCGTCTCGCCCCTGAAGGCGCTCTCGTCTACGAAATACGCCCAGGTATCATCAAAACCGACATGACCTCAGCGGTAGAGGGAAAGTATGACTCCCTGCTTGCAGAAGGTCTGGTACCACAGATGCGCTGGGGCACTCCAGAAGATATTGGCAAGACGGTAACTTCCCTTTTCCAGGGAGCCCTTCCCTTCTCCAGTGGAACAGTCATCACCGTTGATGGTGGACTTGCTATTCCCAGGCTGTAACGTTCTAATATCCCTATCTCAATGCGCTATGCGTTGAGATAGGCCTTTTCCTTGAATTCCCGCCAAACCCGCTCAAACCAAAAGGTCTCTGATGGTACTTCCCTACAGGTATCCCATCGGCACTGGAGTGAATTTGAGTCATCCAGGTCTATAACCTGTATGTATGAACGCAAAGACCTCTCCTCTGGCACCATGCTATAGGTCGCCAATAATGGATGAGGAGTCTCTCCTTCCTCAGATACCACAAGATATGATCCCCTACTTCCACCTCCTCTCTCCAGATAGGTTTTTATGGCATATAAGTACCACCCCTGGGCCAAAACCATATGTCTCAAGCGTAGTACCTTTGGTAGATACACTGAGGGTATCCCGGTGATTGTTGCAAGTGAGGATTGTTGCTGCCTTGCATCCTCAAATGCTTTTGCAACTAAGGAAAGCGCCCTGATAGGCCCGCAGAGCGAGACATACGCTGTTGCAGTACTGACTGCTGGGTATCAAGCAAATGCTTTGCTTCCATCAGGTTGCTTTGTTCGGTAGAGGTAACGTTCTTGATGTATTGGAGCAGGTTTTTTTTGATCTGCGTTCTGCAAGCCTGTACTGTAGCTGTTTTAGGAGTACCATACCCCATGATCCTTGTAGCAGCTCGTAAAGCTCCCACCTGTCCAGCGTTCAGCGCACTACCCCCCCTGGCCTGCTCACACCATGGCTTCCATTCACTTCTCCGATGGGATACAGATGAGCGATATTTGTCGATTCCCACCAGATGTCGGCAGAGAGTCCACCGTTGTTGTGTTGTGCACATACATCAATCTCAAGAGGTTCCTTGGAGAGATCAATATGATTGCTGGCATACATATCAATTGCTGCCTGGTTGAGCAGCTGAAGTCGTCTAAAAGGAGTTTCAGCCCATGCTCCGGATGTCTGCAAGTATCCTAAGGCGCTTGAAGCAACACACGCTTTAGAAAAGTCAGACCATTCGTTCTTCCCGGTAAGATTTTCCCGGAAATCCATGAAAACCCTTCTCCCCTTCACCTGTGTCTCCTGGTACACCAACAAATCGATCAAGGAAGATCCTTCATCGGGAATTTTTGCTGCATCGAATGGCCACTGGTAGCCTTTGAGAAACACTGCATTGGTCAAAGCTTCCCAAGAGGAGAAGTAGGGAGAGAGGAAATCTTCAGGATTATTCCCTTCCCTGTCAGTGCTGTAATATCGAGGAAGTACCTGCTGGTAACTTCCCGAGAGGTTCCATCTGAACTTGATGCTTGCAATACCGAACTGGGACTCAGTCAGGTTTGCTGCTTCTGCTCCAATCTCCATTGCCAAACCGATGCTTCCAACGTGTACTCTTGGATAGACAGAAGAGGCGTAAAAGCCTGCAGGTCCACCTGTTCCCAGTACCACATGGTCGGCAAGGATAACTGACAGTCCATGGTTTTCCTCATGCAATTTCGTCTTATCCAGAATGACGGCTCCCACCATCTGATCATTCTCATCAGTAAGCAAGCGTACTACATCACACTGGTCCCACAAGGGAGTACCATTTCTTTGGACTTCAGCACTGAGGACCCTCACCATCTCTCTGGAGGTATAAGGGCCAAGAGATATACCTCTTGAACTTGGGTCATGGTCAGTTTTGTACCCTGTATATCCCCCATAGCGATTGTAAGGGAATTCCATCCCCAACGAGACCAGGTTGTAGAATGCACGAAGTGAATTTTGGGCTTCAATGAAAGCAATATCCCCATGGGTAGCCCCTCCACGAATGTATGATTCCACCATTGCATACGGGGAATCTGGGACATGGCTTGCATCGCTTTGGCGATAGTACGTCTGTTTGTCACTCCCGGTATTACGGCTTGTACCCCCATTACTGTTATCGGTAACTATGAGCATCTCGCTGCATCCCATCCGATGGAGATGGATGGCACAAGAGAGAGAAGCCGTACCAGATCCTATGATCAAAACACCAGTTTGATGTACAGGAAGAGAGTATCCTTGGAATGTATACTGTTCAGTTGCATCAACCATCTAGATTGTTTCTCCTACGATATAGTCCCCTTCCAAGGCTTTCTGGATTGCATCCTCCACCCGATTGATAACACGACCATTCAACCACATACCTGCTTCCTTTCCCAATTTCAGGAGAGAGAACTCAATGGTATCAATCCTCTGGTCCAATAGTTGCAGCATTGGGGAATTATCGAATCCTGTAAGGGAGAACAGGTCAGGCACCCTCCAGTTCCTTCTCAGGGCAGTTTGGTAGAGCGAAACAGCCACAAGGTCATTGAAGCAGAAAACTCCGTTATAAGCATGCTTCTCTATTGCAGGAAGCACTTTCTCCCTTAGCTCAGTGAGAGAATCTACCATTATCACATCTTTCTCACGGTCAAAGGGAATATTACGGGCCACACACCCTTTATATACTCCCATTTCACGCTGTTCACTTACCGAAGGTAGTTTTGAAAATCCGACGTAGCAAGGCTTGAGGGTATCTCCCCGCTTCTTGTACATCGCATCTACCAATGCATCCATACCAACCAGGTTATCTACCAATACATAGTTATGTTCAGGATTTGAACGGTTCAGAAGGATGAACGGGACAGATCGGTCTTCCAGAAGTTCCTCGAGATCATCAGATGGTTTGGTGAATGCAAAAATGCACCCATCGATGTCCCCGAGTTTCTTGGAGTCAAAGAGAGAGAGATCTCCATCATTCAAGCTGGTAATGATATTCACACGAGTTTCGCCAAATCCATGCTGGATACCTTCGATCAATTCAGCCACATCATAAAATAGATGGATATAACTGAACTGAGTCTTGGGAAGGAACAGACGAATATTAATAATAGCCCGTCCCTTCTGTCGCTTGATCGCTCGTTTTTGGTACCCCATCTCTTCTGCAGTACGAAGGATGAGCTCCTTCTTCTCTGTACTGATGAGTGAAGAATTGTTGAGCACCCTCGAAACAGTGCTGGGACTTAGTCCCAGCCGTTTCGAAATATCATATACCGTTACTCGCTTTGTCATGCCATCAATCACCTATTCTTTAATCACAGGGTAGATGATGCACTTCACCTTCTCCTGTTTCACCATGAGTTTTGAACAGCCCGAACAAAGTTTACAATAATCCACCTGCTCTCCCAGAGCAAGGCGTTTAGGGAATAGTGGGTCGGCAAGTGTCTGTCTTCCCCATCCCACAAAATCAGTATCTCCGTTCTGCAAGTTCTCTTCTGCAAGAGGCAATGCCTCTTCCTTGAGTACAGAATATGCTGAGCCGAACACCTTCATGGTATCCCCAACCAAGGCCTTAGCCCGGCGGGCATACCTGAACTGATGAAGGTAGAACCACTTGGAGGTGGCAGTCGGTCGGGTAATCTCACTGGTTACTCCAGGGATACCTGCTGATACGTTGACGTAATCCAGTCCAAGGTCGACCATGAGGCGGATTACTTCGTCCATCTCAGTAAGATCTTCCATTGCATCATCAGCGCTCTTTGTTCCACAACCGCCCTTGATTCCTTCCCAGTAGCTGATTCTACTACCCAGGATGAAATCCTTGTTCTTAAGACGGGTTTTCAGTTCCTTGACTGACTCAGAGAGGAAACGGGTACGGTTTAGGAAAGAACCTCCCCACTTGTCATCCCTTTGGTTTGCAGAGCGCAGCAACTCACATCCGAAGTACCCATGGCACATCTTGAAGTCTACCCCATCGGCTCCGGCTTCTTCAGCGAGCAATGTTGCTTCTACGAACAGGCGTTGTATTTCATCAATCTCCTCAGTTGTGAGAAGGTGTTCATGCGGGGCTGGGTCATACAATGCAGTTGGCTGGGAGAAGTCCTTGCCACTCTTACGTCCTGAATGGGTAATCTGGAAAAGAATCAGGGCATTTGGATCAGCCTTTTTTCATCTCTGAAACCAGCTTCTTGAACCCAGGAAGATGATCTCTAGTGATCACCATCTGGTTCTTTCTTGCCAATGCATCGCTTTTAACTGCAAGAGCTTCGATAACAATGACGCCCCACTTTCCCTCTGCCAGCTGAGCATAACGCTTGATTGCGCGCTCTGAGACTGCTCCGTTCTCTCCATCATTCCCTTCCATTGGTTGGGCGACAAAACGGTTCTGGGCGGTACGATTTCCAATTTTCAGAGAACTGAGCAATATACTATTTGCATCAAGCATACGTTATACTCCCTTGCTATTTGTAATAATTTTCTTGAATTTCTTCATGACTACAGGGCCGGCAAGTACCACCACCACTACAATCAGGAAGAACAGACTGATAGGCCTCTGGACAAACGTTGCCCAGTTTCCTTCGTTTAGCATCAAAGCACGTCTGAAATTACTTTCAAACAAGGGTCCAAGGATCATTCCAAGAATAATTGGTGCGATAGGTAAACCTATTTTCCTGAAGAGGAATCCGACCAAGCCACTGATGATAAGCACCCAGATATCAAAGATTGAGTTGCTGATTGCATAGCTACCCACCAATCCAAAAAACCAGGATTGCAGGAATCAGGTATTTCTTCGGGAAGCTGATCAACTTTGCATATACGCGTGCACCAAGCAAGCCAAGAATACACATAAACACTACCGAGAGCAGCAAGCTGATGAAAATTGAGGATACAAACGGCATCTGCTGTTGGAACAACAGTGGACCTGGACGAAGTCCCTGGATGATAAGGCCACCCATCAAGACAGCGGTCATTGCGTCCCCTGGAATACCAAGGGTAAGCATGGGGATCAAGGCTCCACCGGTACTTGCATTGTTTGCAGCCTCTGGTGCAGCAATACCCTCAATGATACCAGTTCCAAGCAGGTCACGACGCTTGCCCAGACGCTTCTCTTGTCCATAGGCGACCAAGGAAGCAATGGAACCACCAGCTGCAGGGAGCGCACCGATCAAGACACCAATGAAAGAAGAGCGGACGACCGTACCAAAAATTCTCTTGATATCCTTCCAGGGAGGTACAATCTTACTTATCTTCTGTTCGACTGTTACCTTGTATTCGGCACTGGAAATCTGCACGAGCATCTCAGAGAGACCGTACATACCAATCATTACAGGGATGGAATCGATTCCCTCAAGCAACTCTGCCTGTCCCATGATGAACCTGGGATACCCGGTGATGGGATCCAAGCCAACAATACCAATGATTAGGCCGATGACACCGGCGATCAAGCCTTTACGGTGGAACCCGGTGAGATGATTGCAATAATACTCAGTCCAATAAGGGTAATACCTACATACTCCTCGGCACTGAATTTCAGGGCAACACTGGCAATTGCTGGCGCTGCAAACATCAGGACGAACACACTGAGGAATCCCCCCCCAATGGTTGAACTGATCGTCGAAATACCGATTGCTTCCCCTGCACGCCCTGCCTGGCTCATCGGATATCCATCCAGACTGGTTGCAATAGCTGAGGGAGTACCCGGAATGTTAATCAGGATGGCCGAGATTGACCCTCCATACACTGCTCCGGTATACAGCCCCAGCAGGAAGGCAAAGGAGATATAGGGTGACATCCCGAAGGTAAAGGGGATGAATACGGCAATGGTCATAGTCGCAGTAAGTCCGGGCAAGGCTCCGAACACAATTCCTACCAATACCCCCAGGAAGGAGGAAAGGAACATGGCGGGGTTGGCAAATTGCTGCAAACCCGAAAGATATAAATCCATTGAAAACAATTCCATGGTGAAATCCTTTCTGTGTTAGATCAACATCCCTTGTGGGAAGGGGATGGCAAGTATCATCTTGAAGATGATATAGACGATTACAGTCAGTGCGAGTGAGATTCCCCCGATAACCAAGGGTCTGCGATGTGCTTTCTCACTCAGCATCCACGTGAGTGTGGTAATGAAGATTAGGCTTGCAGTGGCAAAGCCCAACAGTTTCATAATAAACGGGTACAGTACCAGCAGAACAAGCGTAACAGCGAAGAGGGAAAAGGCGGCCTTGGTGGTCCACCATGCTTCAACGTCTTTCTGTACATACTGTTTGCGGATTGCTTCAATGATCATCAATACTGACAAGACAGCCAGGATGATAGCAAGCATTCTTGGATAAAACCCTGTATTGAGTGCAGGAATGCCACCTTCACGGGTTGGCATGAACCCAGCTGCAATAAAAAGCAGGCCTGCAAAAGCGAAGAACCCTATTCCTGCCAGGATATCCATGTTTTTTTTAGTCATCTACTTCTCCAAATATCTGTAGATTTGCATTAAATATCGTCCCCAATTAATGCTTGAGGACGATATATCTCATTACTGCGTCTTCAAGACAGATCAGTCATCAACAAATTCAACACCGAGCTCGTTTACCAAGAACTCAAGCTGCTTCTCAGCATCTGCAATAACAGTTGCAAAGTCATTGCGGTCAAGATAAACAGGCTGATATCCAGCATCAATCAAGAACTTACGGATGCCTTCATCCTGCATTGCTTTGCCGATTGCCTCGTCAAGAATCCTCACCTTCTCAGGATCGGTGCCCTTGGGAGCAACAAAACCACTGTAGTTACCCATTACTACATCAATACCAAGTTCCTTGAGGGTAGGTACATCAGGATAGGAAGGGTGACGCTCAGCAGATGCAATTGCCAGCAGTCTCAGTGCACCAGAGTCAACGTGTGCAGAGAGGTCTGGAAGTGGGATGTTGGTCATATCAACGTGTCCACCCAGAAGTGCAGTTACAGCTTCTGCATATGCAGGATACGGGATATGATTTACTTTGATACCAGCCATGGCTTCAAAGTAAGAGGCATAGATGTGTGCACTTGCACCGGAACCAGAGTTGGAATTCTTAAGTTTTCCAGGGTTGGCCTTGGCGTAGTCAAGCAAGTCCTGAATGGTCATGAATGGACTGTCAGCGTTGACGGTAACCGTGGCGGGAATGGTGATGACCTGGCTGATCAATTCAACATTATGAATGTCTGGGTACACTGGAGAGACATATTTTGCAGAGACAGTGGACATGGAAGTGGTTCCAATGACATACCCGTCTTTGGCGGATTTTTCAATTTCCAGTGATCCTACAACACCACCACCACCGGGCTTGTTCTCAACAACAAAGGGTACACCAAACTGTTTCTCGAGGTGACTGGCCACAGGACGGGTCAGAACGTCAGTCATTCCACCTACGGACCAGGGGATGATGACCCTTACATTCCGTGAGGGATACGCTTCAATTGCCTCTTCTTGCGTCCCGTTAGCAAAAACAGGGAAAGCAAGCATGAGAATGACAGCTAAAATCAACAGTTTCTTCATTGTCTCCTCCTTAGGAGTGTGCCACAGCAAGTAGCACGATAAATTGTTGCATGCAACTATTTTTTTATTGCATGCAACAATCTTACCCTATATAAGAATTCTGTCAAGAACTTTTTTGCAATTCTTTGCTTCTAGGCAAGGAATATGTTGTAGGAAAGGTAGATAGTTCACTTACAGCAATTAAGTATGCGAGATACCGAGCGATCCACTACTCCTTTCAGGAGAAAAAAATCAAACAAGTTAAGATGATGTATATCAAAATATGTCAAACAGCTTGACATACAGTATACTGTATTGCATAGTGAAGACGCAAACTTGATGGAGGAAGCTATGAAAAAAAATGGAGTCATGCTTATCACCTATCCCGACTCACTGGGATCTAATCTTTCCGACTTGGAAACAATCCTTTCCAAACATTTCAGCAAAGCATTGGCCTCATTGCATATCCTCCCTTTTTTTTCCCTCCTCAGGGGATCGGGGCTTTGCTCCATATACCTATGACCAGGTCGATCCTGCTTTTGGTAGCTGGAAGGATATCGACAACCTTGCAAAGCGATACGACCTGGTTTTCGACTATATGATCAACCATATCTCTGCCCAAAGCCCTCTGCTGAAGGAATATCTGGCTGAAGGCCCTGACTCCCCGAGCAAGGAATACTTCATTGACTATGAGACCTTTTGGGGAGGCGAACCCACCGAAGAGCAAATCCAAAAGATCTACAAGAGGAAGCCCAAGGACCCCTATGAAACTGTTACATTTTCTAGTGGAGAGAAAAAAAAGAAACTCTGGTGCACCTTCAGCGAAGAACAGATTGACCTGAACGTACAGAATGAAATTGGAGAAGCCTTCATGGAGGCTAATCTTGCAAGGCTTGCCAAGCATGGAGCGAAGATCATTCGCCTGGATGCATTTGCCTATGCAATCAAGAAGAGAGATACCGACTGTTTTTTTGTGGAGCCTGAGACTTGGCAACTATTGGCAAAATGTCGTAGTGCAGTTGAGAAATATGGCTCTGATGTACTCCCGGAAATTCATGAGCACTACTCCATCCAGCTCAAGCTTGCCAGCCACAGCTATCCAGTCTATGACTTTGCCCTGCCAATGCTGATGCTCCACGCTCTCTACTTTCACCAGACACAGTACCTGAAAAACTGGTTTGCCATTTGCCCGAGGAACCAGCATACCACATTGGATACCCATGATGGGATTGGGATCGTGGATGTCTACGGCTTATTGCCTGACGAAGAGATCGAAGCAACCAAGGAGCATCTCTACGACCATGGGGCAAATGTCAAGAGAATCTACAATAGTGAAACGTACAACAACCTGGATATTTATCAGATCAACTGCACCTATTACTCTGCCTAGGGGAAGACGACCGAGCATATCTGCTTGCCAGGGCAGTACAGTTCTTCAGCCCTGGGATTCCCCAGATCTACTACGTAGGAATGCTTGCCGGGAGCAACGACCTGGAACTGCTTGAAGAGACAAAGGAAGGTAGAAACATCAACCGACACTACTATACCAAAGAAGAGGTTGATGATGCAGTTCAGAGGCCGGTGGTCGTTGCCCTACGATTGTTGATGGAACTTCGCTCCTCCCACCCTGCCTTTGATGGGATCTTCCAGATGGAGGAACCCACTGATGAAGAGCACTTGATCATTACCTGGGAACACAGGGGAAGAACGATTACCCTTACTGCAGACTTCAAGTCCTACTCCTTTACCATTGAGGAAGGGGAACACACCCTGATGAGGTTGTAATATGCCTACTATCAAGGATGTTGCCCTCAAAGCAGGCGTTACCGTCACCACCGTTAGCAGAGTCATGAACAACCGGGGCTATTTGAGCGAGAAAACAAAGGAGAAGGTGCATCAGGCAATGCAGGAGCTGGACTACCATCCCAGCGAAGTGGCACGATCCCTTTCTCAGAAACAGACTACCCTACTGGGAGTTATTGTTCCTTCCCTGCTGCATCCTTACTACAGCGAGGTAATCAACGCCTTGGAGTACCATGCCTCCATCCTTGGCTTGAAGCTCCTTGTCTGCAATGCACAACGCAATGCACAAAAGGAAGCCGAATACATCGACATGCTCAAGGCAAACAAGGTTGCCGGGATCATTCTCTGCACCCAGAGCAGGAATGCTGTCAGCTCTCTCGTCAATCTTCCGGTGGTTACCCTCGAGCGCTCCATCAGCTCAGTACCAGCTGTTCTGTGCGACAACGAGATGGGTGGTCGTCTCGCTGCAGAGCATTTACTCTCCCAGGGGTGTAAGCATCTGGTCATGATACATGGAGGAAGATCAAGCGAGGAGCGTGTACAAGGGTTCACCCAGAGGTGTGAGAAGGCTTCAGTTTCCTTTCATGTGGTACAGGCAAGCAAACGACAGTTCAACCAGCTTGATTATGCAGACCTGATCAACACACTCTTCACTGACAACCCGGCCATCGATGGTGTCTTCGCATCAAGTGACGTCATTGCCGCACAAGTCATCCAGATCTGCCATAAGCGTGGATTGTGTATCCCCACGGAAGTAAAGGTCATCGGATTTGATGATGTTGATCTTGCCCGGCTCCTGAGCCCTGCACTCTCTACCATCCATCAGCCGATTGAAGAGCTCTGCGCACAGGCAATCCAGACCATTGTTGGCTGGGAGAGTACTGAGAGGCAAAGCCGCATTGTACTCCCCGTCAGCCTGATTCAGCGATCTAGTACCTGATCAGCCAATCTGCTCTTCTGATACTTCTTCAGAATCAGCACTGAGAATCCTATCCATCTCTTCGTGTACCGCCTGGTTATATGGACCGAGGTCAAACATCGATCTCAACCGTTGGAACAGTGGACGGACAAAATGCCTGAGCTGGGACTTGTCCTTCTCTAAGGTAGACTTACTCTGCAATACCAGTACTGTTACCTCGGAAGGTGAATTATAGGAGCCGACCTCCACGAACCCAAACTTCTTGTAGAGTTTCTTGGTCTTGGTATCGTCGGCAAACACATCGATAATCAGCTCTTCTATTCCGACAGCTCTGGCAAGCAGGAATACAAGGATGATCAGGCCGATGGAAGCAGAAGTGTTTCTCATCTCTGGAAGCACAGCGAGACGAATAATTTCTGCACACTTCTTGGTTTTCAGGACCGGCTCAATCTCAAAATACTTGGAAATTGGAAGCGGCCAGAAGTGTTCGCTGGTCATCAAGGAGACCGTTCCAACGGGTTGCACTCCCTTGAACGCAAGAATATGCATTGCCTTCTCATCCACCTTTCGATGGATTGACTCCTCAATATACCTTTCTCCCCTACCAGCACCTTCCTCTGGATGAAGAAAACATCATTCATCCCGTGATGGTCCTCCACCAAGGTGAATTTGATAACTTCCTTGCTCTCTTCGTTGAGAGGAAAAATAGCAGTGAACTCCGACCCCTTCCTCAACTCGCTACGGACACGGATTCGCCCGCGCATCTTATCCACAATACTGTAACAGTTGGCAAGACCAAGTCCTGTGCCCTTCCCAGGAGCCTTCGTGGTGAAGAATGGGGTGAAGATCTGGTTCATATGTTTCTCTGCGATACCACAACCGGTATCACCAATCTTTACCTGCACAAAATCATCCTGTTCAACACAGCTGAGTGTCAATGTTCCCTTGCCATCCATCGCCTGGAAGGCGTTTACGATGAGATTGAGAAAGAGCTGCTGCAACTCCCCTTCGTTTGCCTGGATAAAAGGAAGCGCGTGGTAGTTGCGCTTTATCTCAATATTCTGCGAGTCGATACCTCGCTGCGCAAGGCGAAGGGAGAACTCCAAGACCCTGATCAGTTCCACTTCCTGGGTCTCTTTCACTTCCTCCTTCTGCTGTAGATCGAGAGCTCCTTGATTACATCACTGGCAGTCTTGGAGTAGCTGAGGATATCGTTCACGTACTCATAGTGGGGATTGCTCTCCTCCAGTTCATCCAACATAATCTCTGCTGTACCCACGATGCCTGCAAGAGGATTGTTCAACTCGTGGGCAATTCCGGTTGCAAGCGTGCCGATACCAGCCATCTTCTCAGTACGGACGAGCTCCTCCTGCATGTGTTTCTGTTCGGTGATATCGTTGAGAATCTCAATGAATACACTCTTGGATTTGTCTGCAGAACGAACAGAGTGGAACTGGAAGGAGAAAATGCGTTCCTTCTCCTCAGCCTCTGTCTCATGCATAACCCCGGTGTGTAAGCACTCTAGTCCCTGACAGAATGGACAGGGGCGGCTACGCCCAAACAGAGCCCTGTAACACTTGCTCCCTATCAGCCGTTCCCGTTTCTGTCCGACAAAGCTGACCGCAGCAGTGTTTACTTCCTGGATGGTGTAGTCGATGTCAATCAAGCAAACGGGAGAGGCAATCCCGTTGAAGATAGCCTCAAGCTTGTTCTTGCTCATTGTCAGCTCATCGCCCTGGATTCTGAGCTTTTCAAATGAGAGCGCATTCTCCAAGGAGAGGCTGCTCTGGGAAGCAAGAATTTCCAAGGCCTCACGTTCTATCTCACTTATCAGTACATTGGACTGACCGTAACCAATAAGGATATAGCCTGCTATTTGGTGGCGGAACACCAAAGGGATCATGACATCACTGACGGGCAGGAAGTCACTGACAGAGAGGCGTTCCTCATCAGGGTTCACGCTGATGACCGACGAGAAATTCTCCTGTCTGCAGACATCAAGTTTTTTTTGTTCAATATTCTTAGGAAAAGAGAATAATACATCCTGTCCCACAGCTCTCTCGGTTGGGCAGTTGTTGTTCGCAACGAGGAAGAACCGCTGATCATCATCAAGACGACGTGCGATGAAGATGACCCACTCAGCCTTCAGCCCAGAGCGGAGGTTTTCTACCACTTCCTTGCCCAGTTGGTGCAAATTGACGATGGTGGTGAGTCGTTTACTGAGATTTCTGATGGTTGTTTGATATGGATGGCGTTTGGGAATAAGCACATTGTCCACCCAATAGGCCATGATGTTTCTCAGTGGATGGATGATGAGAACAGTGGCCACTCCAAGAATGAAAGAGAGTTGGAAAATATTCCCTGGAGCGAATTCACTATTGAACACTTTGATGAAACTGATAATTGCAAAATAGATGATTGAGGCAGCGATGGCAAGCAGAGTTGAATAAATGATGGATAGCCCAAGACGGGAGTAGTTGATCAACTTATACTTATAAATAGTGTAGAAAAGAAGGACTGCGTTGATGGTTGCTGCAAAGATATCGATCGGGTACCGGCCAAGATCGGGGAATACGTTCATGAAAATACCCACTAACATGATTACCACTCCAACCAAGGGAAGTAGAAGATTTTTTTTCTGGAAGTTGTGGAGACTCCGTTTCTTACTTGCAACCAAGAGCAAAACCAGCGTGAGAATAAGGTAAGCATAGCTAAGCGAATAGGCACTGAGTGATCCACCTGCCAGCTCATAGTAGAAAATATTGTCGCTGGTAAAACCAGCATCACTTACGATGCTTCCAGTGAAGTTGAGGTACATGAGGGGAATGAGCAGCAGATAACTCAGCTTGAGAAACAACCTGATAGACTTGTTCTTGAGTTCAAGGATATCCACAATGAAGTTACACAGCGCATAGGGAACACTCAAGAGACCGATGAGCATGATACGATTCCAGAAAATCGGCGTGAGTATATGACTATTAAGATGCATCATCAAGGAACCAAAGCTCCAGATGGCAACGAAAATCATGTAGAGCTGGAAGGACCAATAGAAGCGATCTTTCTTATATTGTAGAAACCCAAAGATAACAAAGGACACGTAAAGAACGAACGCCACGGCGGGAATAATGGTGGAAACATCAATGATCATGGGGATTCCTCAATTTTTCTTTCATTCGGACATAATTTGTATTAGTATAGTGGTAATTTATGGAGTTTATCAAACTATTTTTTTTGCTCGGAGCCAGTGGATATTTGCTTGCAGCCTTGTATGATATCGCTTTGTTGAAGGGTTATTACCGAATCAGCAAGCTATTATACCTTGGTTTTTTTGTGACAGCCTTGCCTTTCTTGTTTTTTATTTACAAGATTTGGAAGTCCTCACCACCCCACCTTTGCGTTCCTCCTCATCCTTATCATGGCCGGCAACGCTGCCCTGCTCATCTACTCAGTTTTGTTGGAAATTCCTCTGAAAAGCGACAAAAATGGGAGCCTTTATACCGGTGGCACCTATAAGATTTGTCGGCATCCAGGTTTTCTATGGTTTTCCTTTTTTTTCAATGTTTCCGCATCCCTCTTCTTCTGGTATACTCCAATTACCTTGGTCCTTGCAGGATACACGCTCTGCAATCTGGCGCTTGTAACTCTAGAGGATCAAGTACTGTTTCCTAAAATGTTCCCCCAGTACGGTGAGTATAAGAAAACAACGCCTTTCTTGATTCCCTGCTAACCTTGCACCACGGAGATGCTCGAGATGACTAGACATATTGTAACAACTGATGACGATCCTGCTATCCGAAAGATTCTACGGATTATGCTGAATAAGGCCGGGTATGAGGTAACTCCCTGTGAGAACGGGAATGATCTACTTCATCTGCTTGCCAACACTCCATTCTCAATAGACCTCATGTTACTGGATATCAAGATGCCAGGACTCTCAGGGTTTGATATCCTTGAGAGAATTGTAAGAAGATATCCCACTATCCCAGTAGTAATGCTCACTGCATTCAATGACCTCGATACGGGCATGAAGGCCATAAGGCTTGGAGCTGTCGACTATCTTACCAAGCCAATTCGTCAGGAAGAGCTCTACTCCTGTATACATCGGGTATTGGAAAAATCTGACGAAGAACAGAGACAAAAGGAAATTGATGGCGAGAATCTTGCTATCAGAATGAAACTTGAGGCTGAGTTGAGACGAACAAAGAACACATTGCAGCGTTCAACCATATCCACCCTTGAAGCCTTCAGTGAGACCATAGAACAAAAGGACCCCTACACTAAAGGGCATTGCAACAGGGTTAGAACACTCGCTGTTGCCTTGCAAAAGCCATGAACTTGAATGACGAGACACTCCAAATCATTGAAGGAGGAGCGTTGTTACACGATATTGGGAAAATCAGTATCCCTGAGGAAATCTTGAACAAGAATGGAAAACTCACAGGGGAAGAGTATTCGCTTATAAAGACGCACCCTGAAGCTGGGGTACGTATTATCACCCATATCCCTTCTTTCAAGCAGTACATTCCGATCATACGCTCTCACCATGAGAGAATCGATGGACGAGGTTATCCTGACAATATACAGGGAGAAGACATCCCTCTGGATGTCAAGATTGTAAGCCTTGCTGATGCATTCGATGCAATGACCAGTAGTCGTGCCTATCGATCAGCCCTCCCCACTGAGCTTGCGGTGGAAGAACTTAAACTCAATGCAGGCAGTCAGTTCGATGCGGATCTGGTGGATGTTTTCATAGAACATGAGCTGTATTTATTATGACTTCCTGGTACAGAGGGTGTACAATAAAGTGAGATGCATGGGGAGGTATCTATGGCTGAAGCTTGGTACATTTCTCTCTTCAAAAAAAACTATGCTCATCAGTATGACCGTGAAGTCTTCACGCAAGGGACAATAGGCGAATGCGACTTCCTTGAGCAGGAATTCCAGTACAATAAAAAAAATGAATCTACTCGATGTGGGATGCGGAACTGGTCGACATGCCATTGAATTGACCAGACGAGGCTATAACATCACCGGAATCGACCTCTCAGAAGCACAGCTTGTACTGGCAAAAGAGAAAGCACGAGAGGCTGGGCTCACTATCCCCTTCCTTCAAGCTGATGCAAGAAATCTACCCTTTAAAACCCAGTTTGATGGGGCTATCATGCTCTACGAAGGCGGTTTTCCCCTCATGGAAACAGATGAAGAGAATGCAAGCATCCTATCTAGCGTTGCAGGCGCTCTTAAACATGAGGGTATATTCATTTTCACCACGCTCAATGGCCTCTTTACCTTGAAGCACTCACTCAATGAGTTCTACAAAGGCCAAGCAGAAGGGAAACAAGCAACATATACAAGTACACAGTTCGATATCCTAAGCATGCGTGATCACAATACCACCTGCTTCACTGATGACAACAAAAAAGAACACAGCATCACCAGCAATGAACGATACTACATTCCAAGTGAAATCACTTCCATGCTCAAGCAATTGGGGTTTACAGCCATTGAGTTCTTCGGTGCACACCTTGGTGCATTCAGCCGGAAAGATCTGCTCAGTGATGAGGACTTTGAGATGCTGGTTGTGTCAAAGAAGCAGTGTACTGACCAGGACCTACTCAACCGTTACACAAGCTTGGTCAAACAACAACATATTGATGGTGCCTATCGAATAATCATCACATTCTTGCGTTCACTCCAACAGAAGCTTGCGATGAATTATCCTGAAGCCAAGGTGACCGATGTGTACCAAGGATATCTCGATATGAGTTATGTTGCGGTGATTACTCCTCAGCTACAAGTACATAATCTCAAACTTGCACTTGTCTATGTACATGCAGAAGGCTGTATTCAGGCATGGCTTTCTGCAAAGAATAGGACGATCCAGATGGAGTACCGCGAGTATTTCCGCTCCAGGCTCCCCAATTCATGTACGTTGGTGGAGCAAGGTCCAGGGGTAGATGCAATACTTCAATGGGATCTGCTTGATGCACCAAATTTCAATGACCAAGAAAACATGATGCTTACATTGATGGAAATAACAGACTCGATCCTGCATGAGATCCATGTTGCTCTGAATACGAAGGAATAAACCATGCCTTGCTTCCTGGTACGAAATGATATTACGAAGATGCAGTCTGACGCCATCGTCAATGCTGCCAACACTGCGCTGCTGATGGGAGGAGGCGTGTGTGGAGCAATCTTTAAAGCAGCAGGCATAAGCAAAATGACAAGAGCTTGTGCTCCCCTCTCCCCAATCAAGACTGGGGAGCTGTAATCACCCCAGGGTTTGCCATTCCGGCTCGGTATGTCATTCATACCGCTGGCCCTGTTTATCATGATGGGAAAAGCGGAGAGAAAGCGTTACTACAACAGTGCTACCATAACAGTCTCCTTCTTGCAGTCGAGCACCACTGCTCATCAATTGCCTTTCCCCTGATCAGCAGCGGTATCTTTGGCTACCCGAAACAAGAAGCAATAGAGGTTGCAAGGTCTACCATTGAAGACTTTCTTGCAAAACATGAGATTACTGTTTCCCTGGTACTGTTTGACAAGGAGTCTCTCCTTGCAGGGACAAAGCTTCATACCTCTATTGAACACTATATCGACGAGCATTACCTCAGGAAACACAAGAAAGTCCGTGAGCTGCTTGCCATCGAAGCGATAAGCCTCGGAAACATAGAAGAGAGCCAATCTGTCCTCCATGAACCTAATATTGAGCAAGCCCTCTCCCATCTCGATGAACCCTTCTCTGACTCCCTGAGAACCCTGATACAGAGTAAAGGAAGAACAGAGGTTGAGGTCTACAAGAAGGCGAATATCGACCGAAAGCTATTCTCAAAGATTCGAACAGGGGGTGGCTACGTACCCAGTAAACGTACGGTAATAGCTTGGCAATAGCATTGGAGCTTACGCTTGAAGAGGCTGACAACCTTCTGGAAAAAGCGGGCTATGCACTTTCTCACAGTAGCATTTCCGATGTCATCATCGAATATTTTATCGTACATAAGCACTACAAGATCCTTGAGATCAACGAAGTCCTCTTCTCTTACGACCAACCACTGCTTGGTTCCCAGTAATTGTCGCTTTCCGCGCGACCATCCATTCCCTTTTTCAGGATATCAATACGTATAGATCAGTATTGGAGGATGTAAATGAAAAAAAGGGATTGACTGAACTAGTTTGTATTCTTGACCGCAGTGGCTCAATGCATGGACTGGAGCGTGACACAATTGGAGGTTTCAATGCCATGTTAGTCGAACAGCAGGCGCTGAAGAGCCCGTGCAATATCACAACCGTGTTGTTTGACAACAACTATGAGCTGCTCCATGATCGCATTCCTATCGAGGCAGTGAGCGCTATAACAGAAAAGCAGTACTTTATAGGCGGCTCAACTGCATTATATGACGCAATTGGGAGAACAATTTCCAAGATTGTTCAGGTTCAGAGGACAACAACTCCAGCATACCAGGCAGAACGCGTGATCTTCCTGATCATTACCGATGGAATGGAGAACGCAAGCAGGGAGTATACCAGGGAGAAGGTTCGAGAGATGATCAAGAGAGAACGGGAGAGCTATGGGTGGGAGTTCATCTATCTTGGGGCAAACATCGATGCTGAGACAGCGGCCGAGGACGTAGGCATTCCCCCAGACCGCGCACAGGATTTCATTGCCGATACTGAAGGCATACAATTGAACTTCGAGGTAATGAGTGAGGCAGTCTCCCACTATCGTTATGAATCGGCAGTTCCTAGAGATTGGAACAAGAAGATCAAGAAGGATTTCAAGGAGAGGAATAAGCGGTAGAGACATAAGTATTTCCCAAGGATTCACAGTCTTTGGGAGATACGTGTGGTAACACTAATTCAACTATAATACTTTTTTTTATTCATATTTAGTAAAAAACTTTGTATTTTATTATAGTATTTATCTATATTCGATAAAAACTATGGATTCTTAGATAATTGTCGAGTATAATAGGTATATGAAAGATACTATTGTACCCCGGCCAACGTACTTGTCTACCTTGGAAACTTATATCAACGTACCTATAGTAAAGATTCTGGCAGGTATCAGACGATCTGGAAAATCTACTATATTTTCAATGTTCAGCAAATTATTGATACAAAAAAAACGTTCCTCATGATTCCATTGTGTATCGACGGTATACACAGATGGAAATTGATGAAGGTTTCACCGCAGTACATATGTATAAAGATTTGATACAGCAGATACGTACAGATACCACATATTATCTTTTGCTTGATGAAGTTCAAGAGATTGAAGGTTGGGAGAAGGCAGTCAACGACATATTTGAGAAATATCCAGTAGATATATATATAACTGGATCAAATTCCAGGTTGATGTCTTCGGAAATTTCTTCCTATCTCTCTGGGAGGTATATTGAAATCCCTGTATATACCTTGTCTTTCCGAGAGTATCTCCGTTTCAAATCGATGAGCACACTCACCCCGAGAGAATTGCTGGTTGCATACATCAAGGGCGGCGGTTTTCCTGTTACCGCACTATCAGATTTCTCTCAAGAAACAATCTATCAGATTGTGGAAGGGATCTACAATTCGGTTGTAACGAATGATATTGCTCGTCGTCATCAGATTAAAAAACCAAGACCTTTTCAATCGTACAGTCCTCTACGTGATTGAAAATGTAGGAAAAAACATTTTCTGCTCACGCAATTATTAGGTTCCTTAAGAATGAAGGACGGAAACTGAGTGTGGAGAGCATCTATGATTATCTGGACTGGTTGGAAAAGGCTTTCATTATTTATCGGTGCAAACGATATGACTTACAGGGAAAAAAAATGGTTTTGAAAACCCAAGAAAAAAAATTTTACCTTGCAGACTCTTCTCTCAAGTATTGTCTGATGGGATATAACGCTACATCCCTTGCTTCCATGATGGAGAATATCGTCTATCTAGAGCTCAGACGGCGAGGTTTTACTGTTTACATTGGAAAGAATGGTACCAAGGAAATTGATTTTATCGCCGAAAAGCAAGAAGAGAGGCTCTATATCCAAGTCTGCAGAAATCTTCCGGAGACATCAAACAGAGAGATTGGCAACCTTATGGAAATAAAGGATCACTACCCCAAGTGGGTTGTAACGTTTGATGACTTAGCGGGAGGGAATGAAAACGGGATTCAGATTATGCATCTGGAGGACTTTCTCATTCGAGAGTGGTAGGTTCTCTCCATCTGATTCCTCCTGGCTGTGTGTCTTCCATAGAGTACTTTTCCTTATAACTATGTATATTTGTTCGCTATGGCGTACTTTTAATAATAAAATTGATAATTTGTCTTATATGGCGAATTTTTTTTCTATTTATGGTCACTAGCAAGAAAAACCATACACTACGCTCATAACTCAGTACCTTCTGTGCTCCAAGCAGGGCAATGCTTCTCAATGAAGGTATTGAGCTTCTGCAAACCATCGGCATCATTTGGATGCCTCTTCTTCCAGTTATCAATGAACCCTGCTTAAGCAAGTGGGATAGTCTTCCATATAGTTCTCAAAGAATTCGGAAGTTGAATCCTCCATCAACTGATAGATACCTAAAAGCACCCCATGCAGGGACTCCTGTTCTGCAGCATATTCTCCTGCTTTGTAAAACACATCGATTTTCTGCTCGAATGGAAACAATGCTTCCATAATCATGTCATCAGCAACATCAACCTCATCGCGATAGCCGCCTCCCCACTGCTTACCCGATGCATTCCAACACTCTTCAATGTCGATTCCATCGAGTGCCAGGAATACCGAAGAGGCAACCTGCTCCACCGACACGTCATTGAAGACCATGGCTGAAAGTCTCTCAATTTCCTTGGCAATAGTTGCATCTTTCTCTGCCAGTTCGTTCAGAACTTGGCGCGCCTGCGACCCACTGAGTATATGCCTTCGAGGTATATTATTTTTTCTTGTTGTTGATATTAGCCATGAGGAATAGTTCTCCTTTATCCGGTGTATTCAGCAAGAGCGTGAGCTAGAACCACCGTCTTGTCAATATTTTGGGTCTGGGGAAATGCCCGTTTAAACCATTACATATGATTTTATTACCGGTGACTCAAATGCTGTATACTATGCAGTGACAATCATTTGGAGAGGAAGAGAATGGCAAGAGAAAGGTATCTGACTAAATCCCGATTCAAGCTGGCAATTGAATGCCCAACAAAGCTCTTCTATACAGGGAAAGAGTGCTATGCGAACCAGAATCTTGATGACAGCTTTTTGCTTGCTCTTGCAGATGGGGGGGGATTTCAGGTTGGGGAGCTCGCAAAATGCTATTTCCCAGGTGGTCATGAGATCAAAAGTCTTGATTATGGGCAAGCGCTCAAGGAAACCAATGATCTGCTACAGACTGACAGTGTCATACTCTATGAAGCAGCCATTGCAACGGGGAACCTGTTTATACGCGCTGATATCTTGGTCAAAGAGGGCAAGCAAATCAGGCTCTATGAGGTGAAGGCTAAATCATTCAATCCTGGGGGACCACACCCTTTTACCAACCGAGATGGAACAATCAGTGCAACATGGGAGCCGTATCTCTATGATGTGGCATTTCAGAAGTATGTGCTTTCCCTAGCTTTCCCTCACTATGAGATATCAGCACATCTTATGATGGCTGACAAATCTGCTGTTTGCCCAACCGATGGATTGAACCAGAAGTTCCGGCTCATCAAAGATGAAACAGGACGAAAGGGTGTCACCATAGCAGATACCCTTACCCAGGATGACCTAACACCCCCGATTCTCTGCACCGTACCTGTGGACGCTGAATGCGAGAGAATCTATCAGAGTCAGCATGAAGTCAATAACAACTCTCTTCAGTTCTCCCAATATGTCGAGTTCTTGGCAGATTCCTATAGTACCGATACAAAGATACATACCCCCCCCATTGCCTCGAAATGCGCTGCATGTGAGTTCCACACTAACGATGACAATGAAGAATCGAATCTCAAGAGCGGGAAGAAAGAGTGCTGGAGAGAGGTTCTTGGATGGAGCGATGAAGTTCTTGCATGCCAAACTGTCTTGGATGTCTGGAACTTCAGGAGAAAGGACGATCTGATTGAAGACGGTATCATCAAGATGGATGACATCAGTGAGGGTGATATTCATCCAAAACCCGATACAAAACCAGGGATATCGGCGAGTGAACGACAATGGCTGCAGATTCAAAAGTACAAAACAAGAGACTCTTCTCCTTGGCTTGATAGAGAGAACTTGATGAAGGAAATGAAGAGCTGGGTTTTCCCCCCTTCACTTCATCGACTTCGAGACTACCATGGTTGCTATCCCATTCAATGCAGGTCTCCACCCCTATGAAGGAGTTGCATTTCAGTTTTCCCATCATATCGTTCGCTATGATGGTACTGTTGAACATGCTGGAGAGTATCTGAACACAGAACGCGGGGTATTTCCCAATTACGAGTTTATACGGGCACTGAAAGAACAGTTGGACCATGACCAGGGAAGCATTTTTTTTCGCTACTCCAACCATGAAAATACATTCCTCAATTTGATCTATCAGCAAGTCACCTCTGATACAGGAGTCATTCCTGATAAAGAGCAACTCCTGAGCTTCATCAAGACCATCACCCATGCAACAGGTAAGTCTTCTGAGCAGTGGGTAGGTGAAAGAGATATGGTTGACCTGTGGGAAGTTGTGAAACGTTACTATTATGATCCAGCTACCAATGGGTCCAATTCCATCAAACAGGTACTCCCAGCAATTCTGAATAGCTCGACCTTATTGCAAGAGAAATACTCAAAGCCAATCTATGGGATGGAGGGAGGGATTAAGAGTACTAATTTCAAAGATTGGCAATGGGTCAAGATTAAGGATGGAAAGGTAACTGACCCCTACAAGCTGCTACCAAGGATGTTCCAGGATGTATCTGAGAAGGATCTTGAAATTTTGAGCAGTGATGATGAACTCAGGGAAGGGGGGTGCCGCTCTCACCGCATATGCAAGGATGCAGTTTGAGGAGATGTCAGACTACGAACGTAGCGAAATACAGAAGGCCCTTCTGAAGTACTGCGAATTGGATACGATGGCGATGGTCATGATCTGGGAAGGATTGAAAGATCTCTGCCGCTAGGATTTACTGACAAATCTGTTTTGCAATATGAGTGATATTCTCATTACTCACGCCATATTGCCTTGCAAGCGTATTCCACCCTGATAGCGCTGAACGAGTCTGGTCAATGATCGAGGTGATTTTGTGCTTCGAAAGCTTGGTATTAAGACCCAACCTGAGAAGATGCTCTACATCAGGAGATCTGCCTTCCCCCCCCATGACCATGGTACTTTGCTCCCCTCCTGGGCCGGAGGAGAAGGTAAGGTCATAGGCCGGAGAAAGTGTCCACTTCCCGTGTGCATCCATGAGGAAGCTAAAGTTTTTTTTCGCGTGGTCATCACGATTATGCGCTAGGACGTTGAATACTGCAAGACGATACATTTTCTCTACCTCCCGGATATCACTGGTCAACATGGATGTAAGATTCAGCAAGTCTTGGTAATCAAGTGAGGGAAAGCGAAAATCAGCATGTAACAACCCACTAACAGTATGCATATGCAAGCGCTTAGCCCCATTTCGATCAAACCGCTTGGCAGCAAAATACCCCGGCCCTTCATGGGCTGAGAACAAGTGAACTTCGGGCATTAGTATGCCCGACTGCTTTGCCATCAAGGCATACACATACTCAATAGCACCAGCATCGATACCATCTTGTGTGTTTGGAAATTTCACCAACCAAGGCTCATACCCCGCGGTAAATGGTTCTTTTCCATGAAGAATTCGCTCTTTGTTCTCAGAAACACCAATTAATGCCTTTGGCCGTGCGCCAGAGGAGGATCCATTCAACGCAAGAAGACGGCTTACAACCTCTGAGGAGGATCCCTCAAGTACTTCTTGTGCCTGTGATGCAACAAGGTTCAAGTCAACTGGCCCACCATCAAAAGGAACATCATACTCAGGTTCATATACCAATGCGCCAAGACCTTGTGATCCAATCATTGCCAATCGATCCAAGGGAGAAAGCTCTGATGGTAAGATACCTTGAGAGCGAACAAAACGATCTAGGAGAAGCCTACCCCAACCGTCAGGAAGACTGTCATTGAATACACCAGGCAATCCTTCAAACAAACTATGGTCGAAAGTCTTCACACCTACTTGCAAGGGAAGAGAGAATGGAGAGATATCAAGGCCTTGTTCGAGGAAAGACAGTTCATAAGAGAAGTAGATACGACGATCTCGCAATGCCAGACGACCAACAGGAATGGTTCCATTACCAAAATTGATCTTCACAATGATGGTCTTCACCGCTGTGTAAGGTTTCATGCTTTCCTTCCCCGCTTCCGCTTTGGCAAAGTCTCCAATGCGATGACTTCATCTATTGAGGAGAATGAGGTTTGTGAAACCTTAGTGGCTGCAACCATAGATTCCAACATACCCAGTACCATCATAAGCTTCAAGAGCGATTCCAAGGATATAAGACCCTGTTGTTCAAACTTGCGTAGGGTTGCCAGCGGTACTCCCGAGCGAGCTGATAACCCTTCTTGGGTCAAGTTCATTTGCAATCTGCGCTCTTTCAAGTTCTGTGCTATCTTCTTCTGGGCTATTGATGGACTTATAAGTGCTATCATAGTATTAATTATAACCTATTTTGGACCTTTAGCAATAGTATAGTAGTAGTTGTGGCAATTTACAATCAACAGATATGTTGAAAGAATCAAAGAGAATCTTGTTATAGATTTCGGGATAGTTATTGGGAATTCTGGGAACGATTACTCATCAATCACGCTTTGAGTATGTACTGTTCAATTACCTTAGGATTGTCCCTAATCAACTGAAGCAGCCTCCTAGATGGCCCTTCAGGCATATTTCTACCGCGTTCCCATGCTACAACTGTCTTCTTGGAAACCCCAAGGGAGGAAGCGAAGACAACCTGGCTCAAACCAACACTTTGCCGGATGAGCTTGATTTCAATACCACTAAAGGTCTCCACCGGTTTGACGGCGATTCTTGTTTTTCTGGCAACAATCTTTCCTTCCTGATAGATTATGCTTAGAGATACTCTGAGCTCGGCTTGCAGTTACTTTACTGGCTTCTCCCCGGATGCCACGGATATAACAGTGCTCATCTTTTATTTGTCTGAGTAGATTAAAATAAACTATCCTCTTTTTTTTAAAGATGACAATTAGCAAAAAAGGTCTTCGTGTATCCGTTTTCCAAGAAATTAGCTGCAAGAATATCCCAGAGACCAAACTGTACGGACCAGACCTCTGCCATGTTCCTGGTAGTACGTGACAGCTGTGGTCATTTACACTTTTGTCAAACTGAATGCAAGGTTCAACAGCTTTCTTCCTTTGTTCATATGAATGCATTCTCTTCTCCTTTTTTTGGTCCATGAAAACGTCATCAGCCCCATATGAACCAAGAAGAGCTCCGTTCTTGAATTAGTCTTTCAACTTCTTCACACTATTTCTTTCAACAAGTTTCCCACCCAATAAATACTTTTGCGATTCATATTGATCTCCTTCCATATTTTGATCAAACAAGAGTTTCACAGCCAAACGACCTATGGAAACTTTAGGAACGCTCATTGTAGTAAGCGAGGGTTGAATCAATGAAGACGTAGGGAGATCATCAAACCCCACGAGGGAAATATCTTCTGGTACTCTAATATGCAATTCATGCAATGCATGCAATGCCCCAATAGCTAAAAGGTCATTGCAAGCAAATAATGCTGAGGGCAAACTAGTTTTTTTCTTTTTTACTAAATTCTTTTCTTAACTCATCATAAGCAACAGTCAGTGAACTGTGAACAGAAAAAAAACATTCTCCTCGGAGAGAGTCAACCCCAATGAATGTATTGCTTGACGAAATGCAACTTCCCTGCATTGGAAATTGCTGCATCCTCTTGCGGTAATCATACCGATAGATGTGTGTCCCATACGATGTAGGTATTCAATAGCTTGGTACACCATATAGCTATTGTCCATAGTTACGAAACGTCCTTCCTCGAATGGATAATTCGCATCTAGAAACACGTGAGGGACTTCAAGTGAATTTAGAAAATGTATTTCATCTATCGATAGTTCAGTTGCGAGAAAGATATACCCAATGAAATGATTCTTTCGCTTCAGATCAATGAGCACTTCAGAAACTACAGCATTTTCGTACGTCAACATCTCGACACGGATATTTCTGTTCTTTGCCTCTCTGACAACTCCATCGATATATTCAGAGATAAAAATATTATGTCTATCATTGAGAATGTGACCGTGCTTGATTATCTTGCAGAAGCAAATAGCATCTTCAAGAATCTCGCTTTCAGAATTTTTTTAGGGTGAATATCATTTTCCATAAGAATCCGCAATATTTTATCCCGCGTCTTCTTACCAACACCTGGCTTATTATTCAGTACCAGCGATACTGTTGATACAGAGACTCCTGCTTGTTCTGCAATAATTTTACTCGTAATCTTGCCCAAAACGAGACCCCTTTCTTATATCCTAATTCTTATTATATTTTATTTTATGAGTACGTAAAGCAGAATATAAATCTTCCTTTTCAGAAACCGTTAAATCCAATGCAGGAGCCTCATATGAGTAACGGGCAACCCTTGCAGCTCTAAGGCTGCTTTGAAAATCGCCATGTTCGATCCATTTCCCACAATCTCACAGAGTTCAGTAGCTTCTTTCTGCGCTTTCCGAGCCTGTTCCAGCTCACCTGCAATATACGCTTCATAGGTACGGACAAAGGGCACAGGGTCACAACTTGCACATCCCGAGACTGTGCCTACGCACCCCATGGACATCGCAGGTAACAATAGCCTGTCGGGCCCAAAGACTACATCAAAATCACCATTATTGCACAGTAGATAGTCTTTTACTCTAATCATATTAGCATAGCTATATTTAATTCCAACAATATTTTTTTTGTCCTCTTCAGTATAGCATCAACAACTGTTGGAGTTATATCGTTAGCGGCGCATTGGGGAATGCAATAGAGGTAGATAGGAAAATCTGCGGGAAGTGAATTTGCAATCGTAACGAAATACTCCTCCATCTCCCTGTCATTAACACCAAAAAACTGTGGAGAAACAACACCAATGCCATCCGCACCATTTTTAAGTGCATGGCGCGCCAAGAGCATAGTTTCTCGTGTAGTTGAAGCACCGACATGTATAAAAACAGGAAGACGCCCAGCTGCTACATCGATCACAGTTTTTGCGACCAACATTCGTTCATCCACTGACATTTTCAGCATCTCGCCAGTAGTACCACATGGATACAAACAATGCACCCCAGCTTGGATCAAGTATTCTGAGTACCTAGTAAGATAATCAGTATCAACTTGGTCCATATCAGTAAACGGAGTAACCATTGCAACAGTAACACCATACATTTTCTTCATGCTATCCTCCAAAATATTTTATCTCAGTTTCCTTCAACTATGCTCGATTCTTTCTGGTTTGTATGTAACTCATTACCAAAGGTAAGAAAAGCGAAATGACAGCAACAATCAACAAAACACAGGAAATAGGTCTGGTGAAAAAAAATCGAAAAATTACCATCAGAGATAACTAAAGATTTCTGAAGGTTCTTTTCGACCATATTCCCTAGTATTAAACCTAAAATGATTGGTGGCATGGAAAATTCGAGCTTGATGAGTGCAAACCCAACAATACCAGCAATGATCATGAAAAAGATATCTCTGATATCATGGTTCATTGCATACGTACCAACAAAACAGAATACAAAGATTACCGGTGTAAGGATCATATTCGGAACTGAGGTAATTTTTGAAAATAATCTAATCCCTGCAAATCCAAGTATTGCCATACATATATTTGCAAAGAGCAAACCAAATATAATAGAGTAAACGGCTACAGTCTGTTCTGTGAACAATAGTGGGCCAGGGATGATACCCTGCATCATCAATGCACCGAGCATAACTGCCGAACCAGCATCTCCTGGAATTCCCAGCGTGAGCAAGGGGATCAATGCACCACCAGACATAGCATTGTTTGCAGCCTCTGGAGCCGCTACTCCCTGTGAACATCCTGTACCAAATCTTTCAGGATGACGTGAAAATCGTTTAGCTTGCATATATGCTAGCCAGCATGCAATATCTCCACCGGTCCCTGGAATTGCACCAATCATTGTACCTATGGCACTAGATCCTAAAATTGTTGGGAGAATATCTCTGAAATCCTTTCGATTGGGGAAAATTCTTTCCAGCTTAACTTTTTTTTGAGTTATTGAACTCTCTTTTTTTTCCCTCTTCAATATTTGCCAATCCTTGAGCGAAGGCATAGAGCCCAATCAACAAGGGAATAAAGGAAATACCTCCCAATAAATATACTGAACCTGCGGTGTACCGGAGGCTGCCAGAAATGGTATCAATTCCTATTGTTCCAAGAGCAAGACCAAAGAGCGCCCCCCAGCAAACCCTTTGTTACTGTAGAAGAGGATATTCCGGTTACAATACTAAGGCCGAATATTCCTAAAGCAAAATATTCAGGCGAACCAAATTTCAAGGCTACTTTAGCTAATAACGGAGCCGTAAAAAACAACACTGTGGCTCCAAATATACCTCCAATAGTAGAAGAAGTTGTAGAAATTGCAAGAGCCCTTCCTGGCTGATTAAGTGTATTTGCCATCGGATAACCATCAAGACAAGTTGCTGCAGAATTAGCAGTTCCTGGTGTATTTATTAGGATAGCAGTGATAGATCCTCCATAGATCGCACCAACGTAAATACCAAGAAGCATGAAAATTCCTGTATATCCACCAAGGGCAAATGTAAAGGGCATCATGATGGTCAAGGCCATGATTGAAGAGAGTCCAGGCATTGCACCAGCGAGTATCCCGACAAGTGCGCCGACAAATGTCACAAATATATTCAAAGGGACGAACACAACTGATAATGCTGATAAAAAAACTACTCATTTCTTTTCCCCCTGCTTAGAAAATTTTACCATTAGGTAGCCCCACTTGTAGGAGCATCTCAAACACGATGTATACGAATGCGGTAATTCCTAAGGTGATTGTTACAATTTTTTTTCTTATTGGATTCCCCAAGCACGACAATTGTTGATGGAATTAAAAAAAATCATTGCGAGAATCATCCCGAGAAAATAGAGCAGGACAGAAAAGACCACCATGATGAGTATCATGAGGAAAACTCTCTTCATTCCGATGGTACCGAAATCAATCGCCTTTCCATCTTCTTTCTTTACTACCGTCTGTAACAAGAGGATACCAGATAATATCATTATCAGAATCCCCAGCAGCCGCGGCCAAAACCCAGGACCAATATTGTCGAAACTTTTAAATTCAAAATGTCTCACAAAAAAAATATCATGGCCGCGCCAAGTATCATGGAAAGCATTGATACTATGATGTTATATTTTTTCATCCAATCCTCTCTTACCAAACATATTAACCACAATAGAGGGACATTTTTCCAAATGCCCCTCTATCCACGAACAGTTAGGC
>JDSF01000094.1_pt1 | contig 70428 bp, 80 predicted proteins | sample 199441 | NCBI WGS metagenome assembly JDSF01 (sample SAMN02592751, study PRJNA231836) | bioreactor metagenome | isolation source: continuous culture bioreactor denitrification-DNRA | place: Germany: Bremen
CTTAGTATTATCGGTAGACGTTTAGGGAGGTAAAAAAAGTTGATGCTCAGGATACATTTAAGACGGCATTTATCTTATTAAGCATTATTTCAATAATAGGAGCACTATTAGGTGGGCTGTTCAGTCGTCCTATAGGCTCTATGTTAGGGGCTAATGCGGTATTATTAGATGGAGTAGCAACTTATCTAGGAACATTTGCATGGTTTTTCCCATTCTTAGCTGTCATGTTTTTATTTGGATTTACAGATAGACTTGTCGGACATCCAGAGCTTTATTTGTGGAGTACCATCGGAAGTCTAGTTATAAATGTTAGTCTTGATTATGTGTTAATCAAAGTATTAGGATTAGGTATCCAAGGGGCAGCTCTTGCTACTGGATTTGCCTATACGGTAGCATTTATCATTGTCATGTTGCCCATGTTGAAGAAACATAATAGTGTGAACTTATTGGTAGGTCATTATAAAAAAGCCCATGTAGCCCCCATGATTTATAATGGTTCGTCTGAAGGGGTTGTCTCTATTGCAGCGGCTTTATCAGCCTATATTTTTAATATGTCATTTATGAAGATGGCAGGTGAATCAGGTGTTGCAGCATTTACCACCATTAATTATTTAGCTAACTTCGGTATACTGCTTATGTTTGGCATATCCGATGGTATTGGTCCCATCATCAGCTATAATTATGGGAATCAACAACCAAAACGCTTGAAAGAAACGTTGAAATTAGCTAACAAAGTTAATATGGTCATAGGAGTCTTACTATTTACGGTCCTCATAACAGGGGGAAGGTTTCTTGTAGGGTTATTTGCAAAGGGTAACGAAGCGGTCATAGATATGGCTGTCCAAGGTTCCAGGCTCTATGCTTTTGCATTCTTAATGGTTGGTTTTAATATCATTAATTCCGGCTATTATACTGCTATTGGTGATGCAAGATCATCCATTATTATTGCTTCTAGTCGAGGTATTGTTTTCATACTATTAGGTATCGCTATATGGCCTACTATCTTTGGCATGAATGGTGTATGGCTTACCGTACCAGTAGCTGAGACCTTAACCTGTATAATGGTTATCGTCATGAAACGAAAAAAGTTAAGGGTTAGTTAATTGAGAGGCTTATTTCATCTAGTAAAAAGATGAAATAAGCCTCTTAAGATAAGTGGATTCATATATGTTGCTTATGGATAGTTACTATGTTAGGATTATAGGTGACATAGATAGCTTAGATAGGGAATAATGTAGGCATTATTGAATAGTTACAACTTGGAAACATAATTTATATGGTTTAGAAATTATGGTGATTTATAATACTCCTATAATAAGTAAGGAGGTTGAGTGATATGATATCAAGACACATTAAAAGAAGTATTAGTGCTTGTCTTATAGCAGGTTTAGCTATGATGAGTGGAACAGGCTGTTCTAGCAAGGTACAAGCAGATTCAACATCAGAAGTGGTTGTTTTAGAAAACCAGCAACAGGAAATCAAAGATGTATTAGCAGTTAAAAAGATTACGCCTGTAAAGGGATTTCGTAGTATACGTTGGATAAGTGATACCAAACTAATTGGGGAAACTCAGGAAAATGGCATCCCGAATATCAGTATCTATGATATGGAGGATGGTTCCCTTACACAGGTTACTAAGAATACGCGTCCTGATGAGGAAGTGGATGTTTGGCTTGCTTATGAAACAGCAAAGCAAGGGAGCAAGTATGTATTATATAAAGAAGTAGTATACAAGGATAAGTTAAACCCATTCAATAATCAATTTACTATCTATGCTATTAATCTTGAAACCCATGCTATAACGTATATCGGTAATGGTATAGGAGCAGTTTCTTCAATTGAAGATGATAAAGTATTGTTCGCCAAAGGCATTCGTATATTTGAATATAATCTTGTTACAGGTGAAGAAGAAGAGATTTGTTTGCCGGAATCACTTATAACCAAAATGATGGCGTTCCCAACCACTCATGAAGGGTATATGGATATGTATAATGTACCACAAGAAGATAGAGGGAGCAATTATTATCAGAATAATAATAAAGAGTCATTCAAATCAAAACAAGAACATTATGATATGATATGGGTAAAACGTAAAGGTGACGAATTAAACTTAAGAACACAGAACCTAACGAACTTTATATACAATAGGAAGACAGGGACATATACAGTAGATGCTAGTAAGGTAATAAATAGAGCAGATGATGATCATAGTCTTTATCCTCGCATAATAAAAAAAAGGCTTAGTAGAAAGCGTTTATTATGATGATGGTGTAGTTGAACTATGGAAAATAGATCAGGAAGGGAATCGTCAAAACCTTATCGATGAAGGAATGCCATTATCCTTCTATCCATCTCCAGATAATCAAAAGCTAGTTTATATGTTGTTCGAACAAGGGCATCGTAAGATTTATATATATGACCACAATTCTGGGGGGAAAATAGCTCTATTTGGTGATTGTAATTCAGCAGCTTTCTGGAATGACGCTTCAGACAAATTTCTATATTTAAGTACTGAAGGTACAATGATAGACCCATCAGCTATTACAACCAATATTGTCACCTTAAATTAACTAAGCTAATGATAATATTAGAGAGAAGATCCCAAAAGATAACAAGCAGGTGAATGAAATGAACACAAGTATCCTTATTGCAGATGATGAAATAAATATTGCAGACGCTATAGCCTATGTGGAAGAGGGTAATCATATTATTTATGGAGCTCCTGTTTACGATTTTAATGAACAAATAGGCGCACTAAAAAAAATAATCTATGATATTTCCACTCAAAATAATTTTTATGAAAGTATTAAACGTTTATTATGGAAAGTTGGAGGCATATCCATTACCATTACATTTATTATTGCTTGGTTCTATTTTCTATCTATTGTCAGGCGGATACGAAGACTCAAGACATCAGTAAAAGCTGTAGGGCATGGATATTATAACCAAGTTAATAGCTTTAAGACAGGCGATGAATTAGGTGAGCTTAGTGTAGGGATAAAAGCTATGGCTAATAAAATTGAGGGAAATATAAATGACATAAATGCAGAAAAGAGAAAGCTAGAAAAGGCATTAACCCACCTACAAAAGCTAGAAAAAAAGCAAAAAGAATTCATTGGGAACATTACACATGAATTTAAAACGCCCATTACGGTTGTAAAAGCCCAGCTAGATCTCATTCATCTATATAACGATGATAATGAGATGTTCTATCAATCTTTAGATATAGCAGATAAAGAACTCAAGCGATTAAATCAGATGGTAGAGAATATTCTTTATCTATCAAGTATGGAAAAATACGATTATGAATTGCAAAAAGAAAGCATTAGTGGGGATGAATTATTACATGAAATTATTAATAGGATGAGAGGAAAAGCAGCAAAATATGGCATTAGTATTCATGAGAATATTGAGCAAGGAAGACTCGTTATGGATCAAGAGAGTTATATGCAAATCATGATTAATCTTATTGATAATGCCATCAAATACAATACTCGAGAGGGTAAGATATTTATTCGTAGTTATCAGAATGAGGGACAGTATAAAATCGAAATAGAAGATACAGGTATTGGTATATCCCATAAACATAAGAAAAGGATTTTTTGAACCTTTTTTATACAGTGGATAAAAATCGTTCACGCCAGTTTTCGGGAACGGGTCTAGGCTTATCGCTTGTTCAGAAACTTCTAAAAAAGCAAAGGGGCTATATAAAAGTTATGGATGGCAAAAAAGGAACTTTATTTTTGGTTAGCATACCCCTAGAATAATATAATGGTATAACCTAGAAAGGCTGAACACATTCATCATTAGATGGATCTGGTCAGCCTTTTATTTATCTTATAAGATAGTCCTTGAATTTAGCATATGAAATAGAAGCATTTTCATATGCGTTAAGGATACTTTCCTAACGAAACAACTTGCTTCGCAAGACGCGACGTAGTCGCTTTGTTCTAATACTTTTTGATTATCCGTAAAAAAAAGTAAGCATTCTTACCTTCACGTTTTGCATGATACATGGCTTGATCAGCATAATTAATCAATTGCTCACGGTCTTTCGTATCTGATGGGTAGATGGAAATACCTATACTTACACCAATTTGCACCGTATCACCAGAGGGTAAGGTGATACTTTTATTAATTGTGTCAATGATGGTATTTGCCATCTTTGACGACTCTCGTTGAAGCTTAAAAGGCATAATAATAAGAAACTCATCGCCACCAATACGATATGTACTCAGATCTTTTAATGCTGTTAGTCGCTTACCGATTTTTTGTAAAACATAATCTCCTGATTTATGCCCATATTGATCATTAATGGATTTAAAACCATCAAGATCAAGATAATAGACAGCAAATTTCTTGGAAGATTTGAAGCAGTCAAAATCAATATTAAACTGTCGCCTATTCCGTAATCCTGTTAGTTCATCATGATAAGCCATGTAGGTGTTTTTTTTGAATATCTTTTACATACTTGGTTACATCATTGACAAAACACAAAATTTCATTAACCTTCTTATGGGTTTCATCTGGTATGTCTGGAATCATAATAACTTCATAACAAATGTCATTTTCCTCAAATTCAAAGCTTACTTTCTTATTAGAAAAAGCTTCATGAATATAAGGGGTAGCGGTAGTAATAAATGATTGACTGTAGAGCTCTTTGATAGAACGAGGTTCTTTATCGACACCAATGTAATTGTCTTCTTTCACCAAACGTCCTTCATTAAAGGAAACCATCAGCTGGTCATTATCATTGATGATCAGTCGGAATATGTAGTCGGGTACATTGGTGATAGCATTTTTGAACTCTTCTACTGCCTTTAAACGTTGTTGCTCACTACGCAATAATATATCAGATTTTCTAGCTTCTTTTCTAACAATCAAGGATATAATCAAACTCATAATTAAACTAATGATGATAATGGAAATAATGATTGGTACAGTGATTGTTTGGAAATAAGAGTTACTAATCAAAGTACATATGATATGATTGTCGTCTAAAGCCATAAAACTTAATTTATAGGGTGTGCTTCTATAGGTGACACTAATATATTTAATATCATCAAGGCTTTCTAGAGAAGATTGACTGATATCAAAGGAAATAAATTCTTCAGTGGTTAAGTTTCCATAAGATACGATAGGCTCTATATCGGTATTAGCATTGTTTTGAATATAGGCACGCCAATTATGCGTATCAATGATGCCAAACTTCTTAATGGATTTTATTTGTTTACTATATTCGTCTAATAAGGTATCCAAGCGGTTAGTGCTATTAAGACTATAAGATTCTTCTGAGGTTACAGCGTTGATAATATAACCCTGTTCTTTATTAAAATAATAAGCATATTTATAATAATTTTTTACGCCTGTTGATTTGTAATCAATATAGGAATAGGATTTTGGTCCTACCCAAAAATTATTTATGGAGACTCCTTTTGAAAGTGTTACTGTACCTTGTTTGTAGAGTTGTAAAAAAAAGGCTTCATTCCAAAATCCCCAATCGGTAGTTTTAATACCTATTTCTTCTTGATGCGTTGAGCGCACAATGGTAATCTCATCTTTGTTGTTTTTACTAAAGATGGATAAATGTGTTAGGGTGTATTTATCCCGATAATTATATAACATCCGGTTGGTAATCTGATCCAAAGGAACATCCATAAAATCATTACCAATACCCATTAATTTGATATAAAGCTCATCTTCTTCTTTTTGCTCTTCTTGATTAGCAATGCGATAATTTTCTTCTATAGATATTTTCATAGTAGAAGAAAACATATTCATCAATTCCTCTTGTTTGGAAATAATATTTTGCATCATGAGTACATAGGTTGTTGTAAAAGTGGTTAGTATAATAATAAAAAAAGATGAGGATTTGCTTCATCAATTTCGTCTTCATAAAATATGAAAGGTACATAAGACATTCCTCCTAGAAGAAGTAGTGATATAGACCGAGTATGCTATATCATTATACCATATATAGTATGTTATTAATATACATATCGTACAAAATATGGAAATACATAAGAGGGTTTGACGACTTTTAGTATGGAAAGCACAATAGACGTCAAAAATATGATGGAAGTACTGTAACATACTATGGAAGTGACTTGAAAAGTGCTATAATAAGAATAAGAAGAGATATCATATGTAGAAATTGATACAATCAAAACATTTAATAAATTAAATGTTAACTTACTGTAATTAGACGATGAACAATATTGGAGGGCGGCAGTATGCGTTTGGAAAATAAAGAAATGATTCAACAATATCTGCAAATATATCATGAGGTTAAATCCGCACTTGGAAAAGATATATCTCAAGAAACGGTAAAGATTGTGGCACTGCTTTATACCATTTCTAATCGGCCATTTCATGATGAGCTGTTTCAAGAAATCAGTGCTCGCATTAAGAGCAAAGTTGACTTTTCTGATTTGAATGGTGAATTACGTTATATTCTATCTACAATTATAACCCTCAAATACGATTATCCCTTTACGAAAATTAATCTCCTATTTAATAATCTACAGATTGTAGATGAATTTGATTTGTATGTGAACCATCGCCTATTTATCGCATTTATGTTGTTAGATGAAAAACATGTGAAGGAACGCCTACAATCGGCCAGTGATATTTTTTTATGATATGCAGGATCATCATGCATTTATTACAGGTGAAGAAGATTATGCCTTATCTATTCTCCTTTCAAGCGTAGATGAGTCCAAAGAAAATCTCATGGACCAAGTGGAGTATTATTATAAACGCTTAGCTAAAGATTGTTTCAAAAGAGGAAATGCGTTACAACTCTTATCCCATGTACTCACATTAATGCAGTTAGAACAAAAAAGAAGAGGCGATTAGTACGTGTATATTCATGTATAAACGCATGCACCGTGAAGGGTTTAAAATAAAAGGCATCATGATGGGTTTATTTGGGCTTTTGAGTGCAGTCGTTAATTTTGATGAAGGTGATGCAGAACTTTTTATTACAGAATTCAAAGAGATATATCAATATATCAGTAACACTAAATTCTTTAAAAAAAAGTAAAGAATACAATATGATTATAGCCATGCTTATACAACTAGGTATTAACGATCAGAATCAACACACGTGTTATGTCATTGGCCAAGGTAGTAAGAAAGTAAGTCTCGATTATTCACTTGTTGCCGCTATACTCATTGAAGGTATACTTTATTAAACTGAAAATTTTAGCTGGTAATTTTCGTCATAGCATAGAAAAAAATTATAGATACCATAGTCTCATGCGTATGAGAGCATGACGGGCTTTCATAGACAATACTTATCTCGTCGTGTCACAAAAAAAAGCGTTGAATCAACAGGAGTTTTCACGAAAAAATGTTTGGAAAAGGAAAATGGCACTTGATTTTTTGATCATTATCATGTAAAATTTGTGTGAAATAAATTTAATAATAAATACATATATCCCGTATAAATCTGGAAATAAGGTCCAGGTGTTTCTACAAACTGCCATAAACAGTTACAGGCTACGAGATTATTAGTGTATGAGTGTATTCTAGTGTGTCTATTAATGATGTTAATGCATCCGTATTGACAGCATTGCTACTGGTCATAGTGATGATTTTATTAATAGTGCCGTAGCGTTTCATTCATATGTATAATAACCTTGCCTGTTGATGGACAAGGTTTTTTTTGCGTTAAGGAAAGTTTAATATGACGTTTAATGATGCTTTCCTTGTTAGTAGAAATGTTAAAGTAAGATAACCAAGTATGTCATACTTGAGATTATGTGAGAGGAAGTCTATATCATGGAATATTTAAAGAATAGAATTATAAAAGATGGTCGAGTAGAAGGTAAGGATATATTGAAAGTCGATTCTTTTCTAAATCACCAGATAGATGTAGAATTGATGAATGCCATTGGAGAAGAGTTCTATGCTCGGTTTAGGGACCATGGCGTGACGAAAATACTCACCATTGAAGCATCAGGCATAGCTATAGCAGCCATCGTGGCTCAGTATTTCAAAGTACCTATGGTGTTTGCCAAGAAAACAGAATCACGTAACTTAGACACAGAGACTTATGAAAGCAGTGTCTATTCATTTACAAAAGATAAAACCTACAAGATAAGAGTATCTAAAAAATATCTTAGCCCTACAGATCGCATTTTAATGGTTGATGATTTCCTAGCAAATGGTAAGGCAGCGAATGGGCTTATTGATATCGTTGAACAATCAGGGGCTACTAATTGTGGGATTGGAATTGTCATTGAAAAAGGTTTCCAAGACGGTGGAAAACGCTTAAGAGAAAAAGGTGTTAACGTACAATCTCTTGCTATTATTGATCGCTTTGAAAATCAGCAAGTTATATTTGCATAAGGAGCTACCAGCTTGATGAGAAGGCGATATGACTTTCTCATCAAGGGTTAACGCTGAAATACAATATTGCTACGCATAAGCTCTTTAACATATTACCAAATTAGCACATTAATTTATTGTATTGTATTTCGCATATATATAATAATGCATACAACAATGGAGGATAACAATGAAAAAATTCGTAACAATAATAATGGTATTAATTCTAGCAATGACTGTAATAACTGGATGTGGAGAGAAAAAAGAGGCTACTTCAGGAGAAGCAAGCAATGGTGAAAAAACTGGTGATACTGCTTCCCAAGCTAACAAAGAAGGATCAGAAGCTAATACTAAGAGTAAAGAAGATGTAACTGTAGGTTTTGTATTTATCGGACCTGTTGGTGATGGTGGATGGTCAGATTCACATAATGAAGGGCGTTTATATGTTGAAAATGAACTAGGTGTAAAAACGATTTATAAAGAAAATGTACCAGAGACACAAGAAGTTGAGACGGTTATGCGTGATATGATTGACCAAGGTGCTAATGTTATTTTTGCAACAAGCTATGGTTATATGGACTACATGGAAGCTATGTCGGCAGACTATCCTGATGTAACGTTCTTCCATTGTTCTGGATATAAGACAACAGATAACATGTCTAACTACTTTGGACGTATCTACGAAGCAAGATATTTATCAGGTATTGTTGCTGGACTTAAGACAGAGTCAAATAAGATTGGTTATGTAGGTGCTTATCCAATTCCAGAGGTTATCCGTGGTATTAATGCCTTTACATTAGGTGCTAAATCAGTAAACCCGGATGTAGAAGTAGAAGTGGTATGGACATCTACTTGGTATGACCCTGCAACAGAAAAACAAGCAGCAGTAGCCTTACTTGACAAAGGTTGTGACATCATTTCTCAGCATCAAGATACAGCTGGTCCACAGCAAGCAGCAGAGGAAAGAGGCGCTTTCTCAATCGGTTACCATACAGATATGCAAAAATCAGCTCCAAAAGCGAACATGACGTCAGCTGTTTGGAACTGGGGTCCATATTACAAAGAAGCAGTAGAATCTGTTATGAATGGTACATTCGCATCGGGTAGCTACTGGGGTGGTTTGAACGCAGGTATCGTTGGTTTATCGCCTTTAACAGATGTAGCACCAGCAGAAGCTAAGGCCTTAGTAGAGGAAGCATCAGCAAAGATAAAAGACGGTTCTTTACAAGTATTTGCTGGACCGATCTACAATCAAGCAGGTGAAGTGGCTGTAGAAGAAGGTCAAGTATTAACAGACGAAGAAATGCTTAGTATCAATTGGTTTGTGAAAGGCGTTAACGGAAAAATAGAATAAGATAGGTGACGTATACTTATATAGATTTTGCCGTGGGTTATCTCTTAGAGGTTACCTAACGGCATAATTATTGTCTTAGATAAGTTGAATGAAATAATAATCATATATAGAGATAAACGCTGTGGATAAGCATAGGAGAAGGTAAAAGTGATTGGACCTTTTCCTATGCTTCTGAGCGTTAAGTACGAGAAGAAATAAAATACAAAATGATAGAAAGGGGCATGACATGAAAAATCAAGGGTTAGTTGTTATGAAAGATATCTGCAAGAGCTTCGGTGAAGTAAAAGCCAATCATCACGTTAATCTCTGTGTTAAAAAAGGTGAAGTACATGCTCTGCTCGGCGAGAATGGTGCAGGGAAAAGTACATTGATGAATATGTTATCGGGTATCTATCTACCAGATGGGGGGCATATTTATATAGCGGCAATGAAGTAAGTGTTAACTCGCCAAAAGAATCCATTGCATTAGGTATTGGTATGATTCATCAGCACTATAAACTTGTAGATGCAGCATCAGCCAAAGAGAATATCATAATGGGACAAAAAGGCAGCTTTTTTGTAAACCAAAAGAAACTTACAAACGAAATAGAGGCTTTATCTAAGATATATCATCTAGACATAAATCCAGATAAGAAAATCTATGATATGTCCATTGGTGAAAAGCAAACAGTAGAAATTATAAAGGTCTTATATCGAGGGGCTAATATTTTAATATTAGATGAACCTACTGCGGTTCTAACACCCCAAGAAACAGAAAAACTGTTTAAGATTATTAGAGAGATGAAAGAGCAAGGTTGTGCAGTTATTATTATTACCCATAAGCTTCATGAAGTCATGGCAATATCCGACCGTGTAACGGTACTTCGAAAAGGTACCACTGTAGGTACGGTAAATACATCAGAGACAACGCCAAAAGCTCTAACAGACTTAATGGTAGGTTGTTCTGTGGATTTAGCTATCCATCGAGCCAAGGTGGATAAAAAAAGAAGCTAAGATGTTGTCTATTAAGAATCTGACAGCCTACAATGCTGATAGAGTGAAGGTGCTTGATGACCTTAATTTTGACTTGAGTGGTGGAGAGATATTAGGTGTGGCTGGTGTAGCAGGTAGCGGGCAGAAGGAATTATGTGAAGCCATGGCAGGACTCTATCAAGTAGAGGAAGGTATCATTAACTATAGAGACGAAGATCTTATAGGAAAAAACACCAAGAGATATTATTAGAAAAGGAATTAGCATGAGTTTTATACCTGAGGATCGACTGGGTATGGGTCTTGTGGCATCCATGGATATGGTGGATAACCTTTTGTTAAAAAAGCTACCCAAGAGATAAAGGGATGTTTGTGAAGAGGAAGCCATTAAAAGAAAAGTGTCAGAGAATCATTGAACAATTAGATATTAAGACACCAGGTATCCACCATCCTATTAAACAATTATCTGGTGGTAATATTCAGAAGGTATTATTAGGTCGAGAGATTGATTTAGATCCCCAGGTGCTTATTACTGCCTATCCTGTTAGAGGATTGGATATAGGGGCATCCCATACTATCTATGACTTGCTGAATGAGCAAAAGAAAAAAGGTGTGGGTGTTTTATTTGTGGGTGAGGACATTGATGTGTTACTGGAACTCTGTGACCGCATCATGGTACTCTGTGATGGTAAAATAACAGGCATACTTCAGGCAGAAAAGACAACCAAAGAAGAAGTAGGCTACTTAATGGCAGGACAGCAACTTGACAAAGGGGGAGAAAGCCATGTTTAAGCTGGTCAAACGTGCATCCATGACCAAGAGAAAAAAGATAATGATACGTACAATCAGCATACTACTAGCCCTTATGACAGCTTCTGTATTTATGCTCATATTAGGACATAATCCATTTAAAGTCTATGGGTCCATGCTATCAGGTGCATTTGGAAGTGCGTTGCGTTTCAAAGATACGATTACGATTACCATTCCTTTGGTGATTGCGTCACTAGGTATTTTAATAGCTTTTAAGATGAAGTTCTGGAACATTGGTGGAGAAGGACAGATTATCATGGGAGCATTTGCTGCAAGTTTTGTGGCACTTAACTATGCCCATCTACCCAAGCCAGTGGTTATGATATTGATGATGGTAGCTAGTGTTATTGGTGGAGGACTTTTTGCACTTATTCCGGCCTTGTTAAAGGTTAAATTTGATACGAATGAAACCATCATTACCCTTATGCTTAATTATATTGCCATTAAGTGGATTACGTATCTTCAATACGGTCCGTGGAAAGATCCCAAGTCTTTAGGATTTCCTAAGATTGCAAATTTTGCTAAAAGCGCATTACTACCAAAAGTATTTGGCATACATATGGGGTGGATCATTGCTATTGTATTAGCTGTTATTGTTTATGTGTTTATTCAACACTCCAAGAAGGGATACGAGATTACCGTCATTGGTGAAAGTATGGATACGGCAAAGTACGCAGGGATTCATGTTAATCGTGTCATTATATCGGCTATGTTTATGAGTGGTGGTATCTGTGGTTTAGTTGGGATGATACAAGCCTCTGGAGTCAACCGTACATTATCTGTGGACGTTTCAGCTGGATATGGATTCACAGCTATTATAACAGCATGGTTGTCCGGGCTTAATACAGTAGCTATTATTCCTGTCTCCCTTCTATTTGCAGCCATGATTAAGGGTGGTTCTTATATTCAGACGGCTTATCAGATTCCTCAGTCAGTAGCGGATATACTTCAGAGTTTAATTCTATTTTTTGTATTAGGTAGTGAGTTATTTATTCGCTATCGTATAGCAGCTAAGAAAAAACAAGTAAAGGAGGCGTGCTAATATGTTATCTTTTTTAACGGCATCAATTGCAGCTGGGACGCCTTTGGTTTTTGCTACATTAGGTGAGCTTATTACGGAGAAAGCAGGTAAGTTAAATCTTGGGGTAGAAGGTATGATGCTTCTAGGAGCAGTAGCAGGTTTCGCAGTTGGGTTATGGACGAAGAGTCCTGTTCTTGCCCTTATATGTGCTGCTGGAGCAGGAGCATTAGGTGCTTTGGTTTATGCTTTCTTAACGGTTACATTACGTACTAATCAAGTTGTAACAGGTCTAGCCTTAACAACTTTTGGTGGAGGACTTTCTGGTTTCTTTGGAAGTTTTTTTATTCGGTGAGAAAATGCCAGAGAATATTGCTAAGACCTTTGCACCTGTTAAGATCCCTCTACTTGGTGATATACCGTATATAGGTGAAGTACTATTTACACAAGATGTATTTGTCTATCTAGGTTATATAGCCAGTGTCTTACTTGGTATCTATCTCTATAAAACCCGAACAGGTCTTAATCTTAGAGCTGTTGGTGAGAATACGAAGGCGGCCGATACTGCGGGAATAGGCATAACAAAATACAAATATATGCACATTCTCTTAGGTGGAGCTCTTTGTGGTTTAGGAGGTGCTTACCTATCTGTTGTAGAAGTGGGACAGTGGCAAGAGCATATTACAGCAGGTAGAGGTTGGATTGCTATTGCTTTGGTAATTTTCTGTAATTGGAACCCATTTAAAGCATTAATCTGCGCGTTTTTTCTTTGGTGGACTCAATATATTAGGATTTCGGATACAGTCTTTGAATATTTCTCAGAACTTGCTCGATATGATTCCTTATATAGCAACCATCGTTGTTTTGGTTATTAGTACATCAGGCAAATCCAAGAAATATTTACCACCAGGGAATCTTGGTGAAGCTATTTTAGAGAAGAGAGATAATTGATTCAAACTATTTATTATGAGTGCTCATATTAATAAATGTATGATCTAAAAAGCGATATAACATGATCCCAAATTCAATTTGAGATTTTGTCATAGACGCTTTTTTTTATTAAATTCATAAATAGTAAATAATAGACCCCATATATCAAATATTTGGTATTTTAATTTTTAAAACACATGCTACAATTAGGGTTAATAAAGGTTCTACTCATTTCTGTAAAATCGAAACAAATATCAAACTATTAAGTGGATATCATACAATATAATGGAATAGGTCTCCTGCCTGATTTGGATATGTGTGGTCATTGATTGCTTTTTTATGCGGATTAGGTGGGGTGCTCTATATAAATCCCTTATTCATAAGAGGGTAAGCGTTTAGTTATCACCTAAAACATTAAAAAAGTAGGAGGAGTTTTTATGTGTAACAAAAGCCTTAAAAGATTGATGTCCATGTTTTTAATCTTTGCATTAATGTGTGTCTTTACAACACCCAAGCTGACGGGAAAAGTATATGCGAACACCTCATTGGCTTATTATGTATCACCTGATGGAAGTGACCTAAACACAGGTACACAACAAGACCCATTTGGTACATTAGAAGGAGCAAGAGATGCTATTCGTGACCTTAAGAATAGTACAGGTTTACCAGCAGGTGGTGTAACGGTCTATCTTAGAGAGGGTATCTATAATAGGAGTAACTCTTTTGAGTTAACCTCCGATGACTCAGGAACTGAAAATTCGCCTATCATTTATAAAGCGTACAATGGCGAAGAAGTAAGTCTTATGGGTGGTTATGACATGGATGCAAGTGCTTTTGGGATTGTGACCGATCAGACTATTTTGAATAGACTTCCAGCAGAAGCGAGAGATAAGGTATTACAAATAGACCTTAGTACACAGGGAATCACGCAATACGGAGAAATAGCTAAAGCTGGATTTGGTTGGACAAAAGTACCACCAGCACCAGAATTATTTGTCAATAACAAAACCATGACATTAGGACGGTATCCTAATGATGGGTACATGACAACAGGGAGTATTGTTACACAGGGGTATATTCCACGAAATCATGTTGATGACGATCCTTCTGATCCAGGATATGTACCACCAGAAGAGTATATTAATCAGGCTGGACCTATTTTTACATATTCAGATACACGTGCTTCCAGATGGGTAGATGAGGATGAAATATGGCTGTTTGGTTATTGGCGATGGGATTGGGCTGATGATAATCTTAAAGTAAAAACCCTTAATACCTCATCTAAACGAATTGAGGCTGATCATCCAAGTTTTTATGGTGCAATGGAAGGTAAACGTTATTACGCTTTCAATTTGTTATCTGAAGTAGATATGCCAGGTGAATGGTATCTGGATAGAACAAGTGGCATTCTTTATTTATATCCAGAGACGGATATAGCAAGTAGCCAAATACAACTTTCTATATTAGATACACCTTTGATTAAAATGGATGGAGTATCACATATAACGATTCAAGATATCACATTTGAAATATCACGTAGTGATGGGATACAGATGCATAATACGTCCGACAATCTTATAGCTACCTGTACATTTCGTCGACTCGGTCAAAGAGCTGTTGTAATCGGTGATCCAGATGCAGCTAATCATGCGTCATCTGATCCAGCCACAATACCAAACGGGGGTATTAGCAATGGTATTGTAGGTTGTGAAATTTATGAAACAGGCGCTGGGGGTGTTTTTATTGCAGGTGGAGATCGAATCACCCTTACATCTGGAGACAACTATGTAGAAAACAATCACTTTTATGATTTTGCTCGTGTGATAAGAACCTATACACCAGCTATTTCATTACGAGGTGTTGGTAACAGAGCATCCAATAATCTTATTCACAATGCACCACATTTTGCAATAAGCTTTAATGGTAATGATCATATCATTGAAAATAATGAATTGTATAATGTTGTTTATGAAACCAGTGATGCAGGCGCTATTTATACAGGTCGTGATTGGACCTATCGAGGTAATATTATTCGAGATAATTATATTCATGATATTCCAACGATTGGTGGTCATGGTTCCCATGGTGTTTATTTGGATGATGCCATGAGTAGCGCTGAAATTACAGGTAATGTATTTTATAACATTAGTAGCAGAGCCTTTTTGATTGGTGGTGGACGGGATAATATAATCAATAATAATATCATGATTGATTGTGGTCTTTCGTTATCTATTGATGATCGATTACTTAATTGGGGATCTGATTCTGCAAATGCTCCCGATGGAACACATTATAAAAGGCTCATAGCTATGCCTTATAAACAAGAGCCGTGGAGTAGTCGATACCCTGATTTAGTAGGTATCTGGGAGGATAGTCCAGCAACGCCTAAAGGTAACGTTGTTACAAATAATGTGCTATATAAGACTGGAGCAATGAGTATAGCCTCCAGTGCCTCAACATATGGCACTATCAATAATAATCTAACATTAAGTGCCAGTGACGATCCAGGTTTTATAGATGAAGCTAACAATAACTTTGCATTAAGGTCTGATTCAACCATTTATCAGCAACTACCTAATTTTCAAGCCATTAATTTTGATCAAATGGGATTAAAAGTGGATGCTTATCGTACAGATTTAAGTTCTGCATTTGGGGATTATGTAACAACTTCACCACAAAATAATAGTACCGATGTCAATGCGGCAGGTGTTGATTTTACTTGGACACCTTGTGAAGGTGCAGATGCCTATCAATTAAAAGTAGCCTTAGATGCCGCATTTACCCAAATGGTTTTTGATGAAAGATTAGAGGGTACAAGCAAATCTATTGGTGGTTTAGATGCCAATACGACCTATTATTGGAAGGTTGTAGCCCTTTCTGATGCTCAATGTTTAGTGGGAATAGAAAAATGGAACCATGATGGCGTTCAGCAGTTTACCACAGGAGAAGCTACAGGAAGTACCTATTTAAGTGATATGAGCTGGGCATCATGGACCGGATACCAGGAGCCAAGAAAAGATACAGATAGAGATGGTGATTCCCTGGATATGAATGGACAGACTTATACGAAAGGGATAGGAACTCATGCGAATTCTACCATTATATATAACTTAAATGGACAATACGCAAGATTCATGAGTGATATAGGTGTGGATGATGATGTGGATACAAATGGAACAGTTGTATTTAAAGTATACGGGGATGATGTACTAAAATATGAGAGCGGGACAATGACTGGTTCCAGTTCTACTCAATCCATTGATTTGGATATTACCAATGTTCAAGTATTAAAATTAGAAGTAACAGACGCTGGCGATAACATACATTATGATCATGCTAACTGGGCTAATGCTGTATTGTATAGTGATAGCGGAACACTTCCACAGCCTCTCATTATAGAAGCAGAAAATTATACAACCATGAGTGGTATCAATAATGGAGGAAATGCTATAGGAAGCTGTGATGATGGCGATTGGGTATGTTACAGTAATGTTAATTTAGGTACCGGTTATAATCTTATGACGACAAATGTTGCTGTGCCAGCTCAATATGCTGGTTCTCGAGCAGAAGTTAGACTGGATAGTACAACAGGGTCATTAATCGGTACATTTACCATACAGGCAACTGGCGGTTTTGATATATTTAGTGAACAGTCCATTAATGTAGTAGGAGCTAATGGGACACACGATGTCTACATTGTATTTAAAGACTATTGGGGTGTAGGCAATTTCGATTGGTTTACATTTAGCTTCTAGAATAAGTGATAGGGTTATCTCACCAAATAATGATACTAGGGTGAGATGCCCTTTTTTTTAGTCCATTTATCAGGTGGTTGGGCAACAAAGATGTTGAAGGTGTATGGGTTAAAGATCTTTTTATTATAATAGAGTAATGGATAATCACATATAGGCAATGCACCTAATACATGATATAATTTTGAGGTAACTAATCCGCTCCACCTTAACATTATTGGAATATTGATTGAACCAAAAGTGAGGTAAAGATGATGATAAAGAATATTATATTTGATTTAGGTAACGTATTAATACATTTTCAACCAGAGGTGTACATAGCCCAAAAAGGTTTGCATGAGGCATACCATGATTTAATCATGAATGAAATTTTTTTTAAAAGTGAAGAATGGGTACAATTAGATCGAGGGACCATTACACGTGCTCAAGCAAAAGAGATAATCATGGCTAGAAATAAACAGGCTGAAACAGTGATAAATGAGTTTATGGATGATTATCATAATATGCTTAATCCAATAGAAAATAATATCAAAGTATTAGATAGACTAAAAGAAAAAGGATATCATCTATATTTCTTATCCAATTTTCATGATGAAGCTTATCAACAATTATTAGAACGCAATAAGTTTTTTCAACTATTTGATGGCGGGATCATCTCTTCCCATGAGAAATTATTAAAACCAGAGGAAGAGATCTATTTTAAACTTGCTGAAAAAATACGACATTCTCCCTGAAGAGTCCTTTTTTATTGATGATACAAAAGCCAATGTAGAAATGGCAGAGAAATTAGGGTTTAAGATTATTCATCTTGAAAATCCAGATCGACTGGTTAATACATTACAAGAAGTAGATCTCATTTAGTTTTTATGTTGTAACCTGTAGAGAAGGTAGAAAACTAGAATGTGGGTGATAAAATGAAACCATTCTATAGTTTATATAATGAGGTATGGCTAAAAGATAGATATTATTTGAAAGTTGTTCGTCATTATTATCGGCATTGGCAACATTATGACATGGCTTTGCATAGTCATAACCAACTAGAGATCATGTATGTGATTAGGGGGCAATGTCAGATAAAAGCAGAAGAACACATGTATACCTTGAAAAAGGGAGACTATATTCTATTAGATGCAAATGTACCCCACATGTTACTTGTTAACAAGGAAGAAACATGTCGGATGCTTAATATTGAATGTGTTTTTGAAAAAACAGCTGGTAAGTGTATAACACTTGGAGAAATAGCATCGACAGTTCCATCAGTAAGTTCCATGTTAGAGATGGGAAAATCTCATTTAAAATTAAAGGATACGGGTGAAGTGTATCAAGGGTTACATAAAGTAATTAATGAACTGAACCAAAATAACGAGCAAATCATGATACAGCTGCTATTAATGCAAGTGATAATCGATATTTCACGGCAGCTTATATACATCACAGATGATTGTGTTGATAATAAAAAATATCTATGTCAAAAAAAAGCCATTGAATATCTGTATCATCATTATGATTGTGATGTGAGAGTAGCGGACATAGCTAAGAGCATTAATATACATGAAGGCTACTTATATAGAGTTTTTAAACAAAGTACAGGTAAAACAATGATGGCATATTTACTAGAAATTAGGTTGGATAAAGCAAGAGTTATGTTGGAAAATACAGATATTTCAATATCAGAAATAACTGACTATATAGGCATTAATAGTAGGCAATATTTTACCTATGTCTTTAAAAAAAAGTTATGGGATAACACCTCGGAATTATAGAAAAAAAGTTCTATCCTCAAGTATGAAATGATAATTAGGATAGAATTTTTTTCTTTTTATTTGGCTTTGGTTAGAAATTTGAAAGCATTATTTTCTTGAAATTGCTATAATGCACCTATAAATAATGATTGTATTTCTTTAGATCATATTAGGAGGCGTTAAAATGGCATTTAAAGTTACATTTATAGGAGCAGGTAGTATCGGATTTACAAGAAAACTTTTACAAGATCTATTATCAGTACCAGAATTTAATGATGTTGACATAGCTTTTACAGATATAGACGAAAACAATCTTGATATGGTGACTCAGCTTTGCCAAAAGGATATTCACGCTAATGGGTTAAATATTAACATTCATGCTACGAGTAATCGTAGAGAAGCACTTAAGGGTGCAAACTATGTAATAAATGTAGTAAGAATAGGAGCCCTTGAGGCATTTAAACCCGATGTTGAAATTCCATTTAAGTATGGTATCAGTCAATGTGTTGGGGATACTTTGTGTGCAGGTGGTATTATGTATGCTCAAAGAGGTATACCTGCTATTTTAGAATTTTGTAAAGATATTCGAGAAGTAGCTCACCCTGAATGTATCATGCTAAATTATTCTAACCCTAATGCTATGATAACATGGGCATGTAACACATATGGTGGGGTCAAGACAATTGGTTTATGTCACGGTGTACAGCATTCACATGAACAAATGGCAGAAGTGTTAAACATTCCTCAAGAGGAATTAGACATTATATGCGCAGGTATTAACCATCAGACGTGGTATATCCAAATTAATCATAAAGGTAAAGATGTTAAAGATAAATTATTAGAAGCTTATGAAAAGCATCCGACTTATAAAGAAACAGAAAAGGTAAGGATAGACATGTTGAAGCGATTTGGCTATTATAGTACTGAATCCAATGGGCATCTAAGTGAATACTTACCATGGTACCGAAAACGTCTTGATGAAATAGATAATTGGATAAGTGATACATGCTGGAATGATGGGGTATATGCTGGTTATTTAAATGAATGTATTAGCAATAGAAATATATTCGAAACAGATTTTCCTAAATGGATCAATGAGCCTTCTAAAGTTTATGACAAAAACAATAGAAGTAATGAGCATGGTTCATATATTATAGAAGGTCTAGAGACAGGAAGAATTTATAGAGGGCATTTTAATGTAGTCAATGAGGGTATAATTTCTAACTTACCGGATGATGCTATCGTTGAAGTTCCTGGATATGTAGACGCTAATGGTATGAATATACCAAGGGTAGGTAACCTTCCACTTGGCTGTGCAGCAGTTTGTAATGCGAGTATAAGTGTTCAAAGATTAGCAGTAGAAGCGGCGGTTCATGGTGATGATAATTTACTTAGGCAAGCCATGATGATAGATCCTTTAGTAGGTGCTGTGTGTAATCCACCTGAAATATGGCAAATGGTTGATGACATGCTTATAGCTCAGGAGAAGTGGCTTCCACAATATCAAGAGATTATTGCAAAAATTAAATCAGAACGTTCTATAGAGGAAAAGTAATTTCGCCACATTTAAAAATCATTCCACTAAAGAATTGAACAGAGATAGAGTATGACCCTTCTTAATGATTCCAAAAAAGAAGGGTCTTTTAATGCTAGAGCAGATCTCAAATTTGGCAGCAATTTTAGCTAATAATATTAGCTAAAATATGACGACAAATAGTCGATAATATTGACTAAAATAATAATATGGTATATATTGTATTTAGGAGGTGATTAATGTGTTAGTGACAGCAACAGAAATAAAAAAATAATTTTGGTCAATATCTCAATATGGTTATGGAGGATAATGATGTCGTTATTTCAAAGAATGGTAAAAAAGTAGCAAGGCTTACACCTTATGTGACAGATATTGAACGTTATTTTACGATTCGAGAAACAGCATTAGATTATCAATATGGTGGGAAAAAAAGTATCCTATGAAGAATTCATGCTTATTAATGAAAAAAGCACAGTAAGGATGGAATTTATTAATGGAGAAATTGTCATGCTAGCTTCACCTAGAGTAAGCCATCAAGACATTCTTGGTAAACTGTACGTCATATTTATGGAATGGTTTAGAGGTAAGAAATGTCGACCCTTTATAGCGCCATTCGATGTACATTTTAGAAAAAAAAGATATCAAAGATCCAGACGTGATGCAACCAGATCTACTTGTAGCCTGTGATTTAGATCTTATCGATGAAAAAGATAGGTATATGGGCACACCAACACTTGTTCTCGAAATTCTATCGCCAAGCACAAGAAATAAAGATATGGTGGATAAATTAAATACCTACATGACATCAGGTGTAGAAGAATACTGGATCGCGGACCCTAAGCAGCAAAAAAATTATTATATATAACTTTAAAAAATATGAAATCGAAGATATGGAAGTGTATAATATAGAACAAATGGCAGTATCTATGGTTTTCTCTGGGTTGAAAGTTAGTGTTAAAGATATCTTTACCAATTTGTATTAAATATAAAAATTTCATGCTTCAAACAATATATATCCGTCTGCTATTGAAGCAGGCATATTGCGTGCTTTTTTTTAAGTAGATTTCATATATAATAAACCCTATATGAAAAAAGGAGTATTTGAATCATATGAAGATCAAGAGAAGAACCATAAGAAGCCATATTATCTTGTATTTTTCAATTATTATCATTATAACCATGAGTTTTTTTTGGGAATTGTGGTTTATCAATATTTTGCTAAAACCATGACTCAGGAAATTTTACATAACTCCTCTCAAATGGTGGATCAGAAAAGTATAACAGTGGATTCCTATTTTAGTCAAGTTGAAACACTTCTAAGGATTATTTCAAGCAGTGATATGATCATTAAACCTTTAAAAAATATTCAAGATCAAGAATATAAGTATAATCTTAATTATGATCGAAGTATAACGAATTATCTCATGGAAATCATGCGATTTAATCGAGATATTAAAGATTTTATAATCATTGGGATGGATGGTCAAGTTCTGTATTATTCAGGTCCTAATATCATGGTGGATTATAATTTCTATGAACAACCATGGTTTCCAGACTCTTTATCACAGTACTCTCAAGTTACGTTCATCGGAAATCATGAACAAGAATATTACTACAATAACATAAATGATGATCAAGTCGTGTCAGCAATCATCCCAATAATGGATTTTATGAATGCTGATAGGCAGGTACTAGGGATGGTCTTATGTAATTTAGATACGAGGAAAATAAAAGCCATCAATGGAGATGATAAGGTTGATACGAATGAATATCTACTCATAATGGATAACAACAATCACATTATCAATGAGGATAATGGTTTTATCGTAAGTCATCAGATGAAAAACAAACTCATTAAAAATTCAAAGGCTAATCAAGAAGGGCATTTTATTTTGACTGATTCTTTAGATAAGATGATAGCTGTTTATTCAACTTCAACCATTACCAAATGGAAAATTGTAGCCCTTAGTCCGACAAATAAATTAATGAAGCATCTACAAAACATTAGGAATTTCACTGTTATCGTTATGATATCCTCTATTACTATCATGAATGTTATCTCTTTGATTCTATCAGGTAAGATAACAAGACCCATTTTTGAGTTAATGCGAAAAAATGAAGAATATTGAAAAAAGGCGATTTCAATGTAAAATTATATGATGATAGCTACGAAGAAGTGGAGAAGTTAAGTAGTCGAATTGATCTAATGATTGAAAGGATTAACCAATTAAATAAGGATATTTATACCTATCAACTGACGAGTAAGGATGCCAATATAAAAGCATTGCAAGCACAGATTAACCCCCCACTTTCTTTTTTAATACCTTACAATGTATTAAATCATTAGCTATATGTAATAGGAATAAAGATATTAATCATATTGTCACATTAATCGGTAGTATGCTCCGTTATTCTGTATACGATACCATGGGTTTCGTTTCTTTGGACAAAGAAATAAACCATGTGAAGGAATATATGCATATACAAAATTATCGATATCCCAATAAGTATGAATTGCTCATTAATGATGAAGATGGATTGGAAGGAATAATGATTTTAAAATTAATCCTACAACCAATTATAGAAAATGCTATAAAACATGGTTTGGATGACCAAGTAAAAGGTAAGATTAAAATAGATATCAGAAAACAATCACAAGAGGTTTGCTTATCAGTTTCAGATAATGGTAAAGGAATGGATAGTGAACAATTGGACTTTATGAAAGCGTATTTAAAGGATTCATCTAGAAAAGATGATAGTCATAGTATTGGTTTGAAAAAATGTACACCAAAGAATTCAACTAAAATTTGGTCAGAGCTACGGACTTTCTATTAGCAGCGAATATGGTAAAGGGTGTGAGATTAAGATCAAGGTACCCTATATTACGTATAATGAGGTGAATAGTCATGAAAATGTTATTGGTGGATGACGAAGTTCTAACGTTAGATTATTTAGAAAGAGTGTTTAATTGGGAAAATCTAGGTATACAGATTGTAGGTAAAGCGCTAGATGGACAAGCTGCAATGGAGATTATATTAAGGGAAAAACCCGACATAATACTTGTGGATATCAAGATGCCGAAGATGGATGGTATCCAATTAATGGAATGGATAAGAAGTAAAAAAATTATCCATAAAGATAATTATACTAAGTGCATTTGGTGAATTTGAATATGCTCAAAAAGCATTGGCAAATGGAGCTACAGGATATCTACTTAAACCTGTAGATGAGTCTAAGTTGGAAGGCATTATCCATAAAGTTATGGATGAAATACATGAAGAAAATCAAAAAAAAACTAAGAATTAAAAAATTAAACGAAACAGCTCAAAGAGAGTAAAAAAGTAGCTAAGGAAAGAATTTTTAGTCAGCTTCTCTATCCCAGACTAGATATGCATGAAGTCTATAAGTTAATTAACCAGCTAGATTTAGATATTGGTCATAAGGAATACCATTTAATCAATATTTTCATTCATACACTATCTTATGATGCATTACATAAACAAAGTGAACAGTATCAAATGTACTTACATGAAATAACAGATGTACTCTCTAAATTAATAAATGAGCATGAAGGAAATTTTGTATTTATGAACCGCATTGGCGAGTGGATTGTTATTTATAATGGCCATATGGAGGATGAAATAAAAGAAACGGCAAATATGCTTCTAGATAGTCTATATAATCAAAGTCAATTAAGTGCATTTATTGCAATTAGTCACTGTTTTAGTGATTTGCGTCATATAAGTAAAGCTTATTTTTGTACAAGGGATATCATAAAATATAGATTTTATTTTGGTAACAAAGCAATTGTTTTTAGTAATGAGCTCAATCAAACCACTAAACTTAAAGATATTAAGAAAATGGATTATGAAGAATTATTTCTCGAATATATAAAGAATGGTATGGAAGAGCAAGCAGTAGTATCCATGAATACTTTTTTTTGAAAATATCAATAAAAATAAATCCGTTGAACCTGATTGTATATACAGTTATTGTTTAGAATTATTGATTCTTATTAAGCAAGAGATTTATAAGGATAATATAGATGATTTGCATTTGGAATTTTTGGAGGCGATCAATATTCTAAAACTAAAGGAATACAAAACGTATGAAGATCTAAGACGATATATAATGCAACTCATAAAAAACATTGTTCATGCTATTAGAGAATACAAAAAAGATAATAATATTAAGGTCATCAAACAAGCAAAAGAATACATAAAAGAAAATTACAATACAAATATTACCTTGGATGAAATAGCCTATGAGGTAGAAATGAGTAAGAATTATTTCTCTTATTTATTTAAGAGAGAAACAGGAATAGGTATGTGGGATTATTTAATCCGTACAAGAATAGAGAAAGCAAAAGAACTTTTACAGGAAAGTAATGTTAGAATTTATGAAGTTGCCTATAAAGTAGGGTATGAAAATTCAAGTTATTTTAACAAGATGTTTAAAAGATATACGGGTATGACACCGCGAGAGTATAAAATAAATAAGTAGTATAGTCAATGAATGCTAGTGTTAAGCATTTTCACTTGTGGTCATAGAGTAAGTTTGTTCCTAGAGTGTGGAATAAGCTTTTTTTTTTTGAAAAAATAAGGGCGTAAATCAAAATAATATTATAGTTCTATAAATAGTAATATTATTTCTTTAAGATATTTTAGGGATATATTATAATAAATTGTGTTAACGGATATCTGTTAAAATTAATATATTAATGACATTGAAAAAATTGGAAGAGAGGTAATGGTATGTGTAAAAAAATACATAAAGGATTAAGCATACTACTTTTGTTTGTATTAATATCGACAATGTTTACGGGGTGTGGTAAAAAGGAAGAACCAGCTATATCAGAAGGGGCTAAAAAACAAATGACTGAATCGGAAAAAGATTCTGTCAACAAAAAAGTGAAAATTAGAATGGCGGGGATCGCTAATGAAGAACAAAGAAAACCTATTTTTGATTTGATTAGAGAAAAATTACCAAATATTGAGTTAGAATATCAATTCATTTCCAATGAACAATTTGATAGTGTTATTAATACCCAATTAGCAGCTGGGCAAGGACCAGATATTATTGAAGTAGGTGCTCAAACTAAAAAATTTAGCAAGTGCTGGATATTTGTTAGATATATCTTCAGAGGCATTTACGTCAAGATATCATGAATCAGGATTATCACCATATGTTTATGAAGCAAGAATTATGCCGTACCAGATTTATCATGGTTTGAAGGTATATGGTATAACAAGGATATATTTAAAGAGCATAATTTAAGCGTTCCACAATCATTTGATGAGTGGATAGAGATACATAGAGTATTAAAACAAAATGGCGTAAAGCTCAAATTATGGGCGCTAAATCATGGGAACCACAAATGAAACAAACCATTACAATGGTGTTAAATGAATTCTATTCAAAAGAAGAAAATAAAGGATTTGATGAAGCATTTAATAATGGAGAAGTTACCATGGATGGAAATTGGAATTATATCCTAGAGAAATGGGCAGTGATGGTTGAAGAAGGTTATATCACGCCAGAAATGTTGGGTATATCCTATGATCAGGCACAAGATGAATTTGCTACTGGTAAAGCAGCTATGTGGGAATCTGGACCATGGGCAGCTGGATCATTACATGAAAAGAACCCTGATGGTAATTTTGGTATGTTTCCAATCCCAGGATTTAATAAAGGTACAGGTTGGTTAGTTGGTGGTCCTGGTACAGCTTACGCTGTAAATGCAGATACAAAAGTAAAAGAACAAGTCCTTCAGGTTATGGATTTGATATCAACAAAAGAAGGTCAAGAAGCATTATTTGCGGCAAGTGGCGAAGGTAGTAGTTTCTTAAAAGGTATTGACTTTGATTTAGGACCAGAATTTGATGATTGTCAAGCAGCATTTGACGAAGGGCATGTATATTGTCCTTGGAATAATTGGTTTAGTGCACAGGCGATTATCATGGAATATGGTAAAGCGATGCAAGATTTTATTGAAGGAAATAAAACCATTGATGACGTATTACAGGCTGTTGACAAAAAAGCAGCAGAAGTAAGACAAAACAGGAAGTAAGAAATGATATAAATAGTATAAGGTGGACTTAAAAGTATAAGTTCACCTTATTTATCCAATAGGCTCCAAATTTTTATTTATAAGGTGAAACGAGGTTAAAAGTATGAAAAAGCGTCGGATGTTACTTAAAAGAGAATTTCAGTATGAAATCTTGCTAGTTCCTGCTTTAATAGGCTACTTAATCTTTTTTATTTATCCTGTTTTAGGAGGTTTTTATTATAGTTTAACAAGTTGGTCAGCTTATTCAAGAGAAATATCATTCATTGGGTTTGATAATTTCAGACGTCTTTTCTCGGATACTGATATCTTAATAGGCATAAAAAATACATTTATTTATGCGTTACTCATGACTATCTTTCAAAATGGTTTTGCTATACCAATAGCAGTAGTATTAGATAGGAATTTAAGAACAAAAAATTTATTAAGAATGATTTTCTTTGTACCTGCTGTTCTTAGTACGCTTATAGTTGGCTACTTATGGTCATACATCATGTCAGCAACGGATTATGGTCTACTGAATCAAATACTTCTGTTTTTTTGGATTAGAAAAAGTGAATTGGCTAGGTAATTCTAATATAGCGTTATATTCAGTTATTGCAACTCAAGTCTGGCAGTGGTGTGGATGGTCAATGGTTATTTATCTAGCCAATTTGCAATCAATACCTAAAAATTTATATGAAGCAGCAGATATTGATGGTGCGAATTGGATTAAGAAGTTTACACATATTACATTCCCTATGCTAGCACCTTCATTTACGGTAACATGTATGATGACAATGATTAGTTCATTAAAAGTATTCGATGTTATCTTTGCTATGACAGGAGGAGGTCCTGGTCATTCAACAGAAACCATATGTACCATTTTAATTAATAAGGGATTTACAGATGGTAATTATGCTTATGGATCAGCAATAGGTGTTGTGCTATTTATAGTAATAGCATGTATATCTGTGGTACAGATGAAATTCTTCCAGGGAAGGGAGGAACGACTTCAATGATAAGGGCATTAAAAGGTAATCATTATATGAATTCAAAGAAAAGAGTAGATATTATGTTAGAAATAGCCATGATAATACTTGCTATGTTGATGGCTATTCCCATTTACTATTTAGTAGTTACGACTTTCAAAACACCTGCAGAAGCTGTTGCTAGTCCGTTAGGTTTGCCAAATAAAATCAATTTTGATTTGTATATAGATGCATGGAAAGCCATGAATTATCCTAGTGCTTTTAAAAAAATAATTTTATTATAACAGGTACATCAGTTACGGTTTTAGTTATTATAACGACAATGGCAGCATACCCACTAGCAAGAAGAAAAAAACAGAGTTAATAAAATAATTTATTTTGTTATATTAGCTGGCATAATGGTACCCTATCAAATGGCGCTTATTCCATTATATAAATTGGTAATTTCATTGAATTTAATGAATAAGTTAATCGGTGTCATCATGATTTTATGCTTTACCCACGTGCCTTTTTCCGTATTTCTCTTTACCAGCTTTATTAAAACCATTCCGTATGAATTAGAAGAAGCTGCACTAATAGATGGATGTAATGTCTTTAAAACGTATTGGAAGATTACATTACCTTTGTTAAAACCAGCTGTTGCAACAGTTATTATTTTAGAATCATTAGGTATATGGAATGATTTTATGACACCATTATTATTTTTTGCAAGGGAGAGAAAACTCAGTGATTTTACTTGAAGTTTTTTAGAAATATAGGGCAATTCCAAACAAACTGGACCAATTTTTTCCCTATGATGGTGTTAGGTATAGCCCCTATGTTTATTTTATTTTTATTTATGCAAAAATATATTATCAATGGAATTGTTGCAGGTTCTGTTAAAGGATAAAGTGAAAATAAATTTTTCCACCCTTGTTGTGACTGTATCCTTGCAAGCAAACAAGTCATGGCACAATAGATGGGGGTCATGTATGGGTTGTACTATGATTGGGATATAGAAAAATGTATGCAAGTGGGTAATATAACAGGTGGGTATTCTACTACTGAGGTTGGGTTGCTTCAAAGCACATTTGAGAATTGAAAAGGCAATGGAATATATGAATTATTATAAAATCGTAAAAGCCAAAAAATCCTTTGTTTTAATTTTTGGCAATGCTAATTAAAGGAGAGGTATGTATGAGAAATAACAAGAGATATAAAATGATTAGTGGGTTGTTAACATTTCTATTAGTAAGTTTATGTTCTTTTAATTCTGTATTTGCTTTAGACATTCCTAGTACCAATGTCAATCAGTCTCAAGGTGGTAACTCATTTACATTTGTTCATCTGACAGATCTTCATATCGGGGAAGGAATTGCTGATTATGGCACAACTGGATATGATGATGTAATGCCTGTAGGAGATGTTGGCTATGCGGCTCAAAGACTGAGAGAAGCAGTGAATTGGATTAATGCAAATGCAGCACAAAGAAATATTGCTTTTGTTATGGTGACCGGTGATTTAACGGATAGTGCGGAAAAATCAGAATTTCTCAAGTGTAAAGAAATTCTAGAGGAATTAACAATACCTTATGTTCCTATGCTTGGCAATCATGATATATGGCCTTATACAGATAGTATAGATTCAGGAGGGGCCTTAGGGACCCAATATTTTATGGAAATATTTGGACCTGTTTTGGATGAACTGAGCATTACGTTTGCTGGGTGGGATAATGGAACACGACTAACCCAAACTTGGAATCCAGAAGAGAATACCTATAATTATTTTCAAAATTTTGCTTTTGATTATAACGGTTACCACTTTATATGCGCAGATTTTAATGCAAGATGGTTTAGTGGTACAAAAGGTGTGCCATCGGAAGCAAATTTATATGATTTTACGGGTGGATCATGGCCGTGGTTTAAAGGTCATTACAATAGCTATCCAAAAGGAAATGATAACATGTTGATTTTTGCTCATCACCCATTAAGCAAATTGGATATAACCAGTTCCTTTTCAGCTGGCGAATACAGTACCGCTGCAAATTTTTTTAAATGATAATGGTAATAATGTTCATACAGGGTTGTGGTGTGCAGGGCACCTGGAATATAATCGTGTTTATGATGTAAGAACTTATTTATTTAGTACCGTATGCCCGGGTATTATTACAAGAGCATCTAAAGACGGAGAAGGTGGCTTTAGGTTGGTAACGGTATGGGGCGCTAGGTAAAATTTTATGTTTAAAGTATAAGTTGAAAAGTACTGAGTTAACTGTATATAATTAACTAATTTTAAGTTAAAATAACCAGAGCTTATGAAATTATAAGTTCTGGTTATTTTATACCATGTTCGCTATATTAATAATTTGTCTGTTAATAAGTAATCTTTTAATATGTCACTCCTTGTGTTCAGCACTTTTTTTTAAGTTTTTTGTTGACTATTTTAGTTTTAACATTAACATTTATTTTGGCAGTTAAGAATGCGTCTGCCCAATTCATTTTTTTTATACAGTTTATAATGTTGAGCGTTGAATATTTTACCGAATGTAAAAAATATCACATTTAAACTCTCTTTGAGCTTTTTTAATCATATTAAGAATTTCATTTGTTACTTTTAACGATAGTTCAGTTTCAAAGTCTTTAATCATGTCGTCTGTTATTTTGTTAATATAATATTGGTAACGTAACTCAGCATCTAAATTTAAATTAATATTGATAACAACAGTATCATTTTCATAAGCTGTTAAAATTTTTCGTTTATCAATTGTTACTCTAAAAGAATATTTGTTTTCATCATTTATTGGATCAGCGATAAGCTCTATTATTTTAGGATTATTTGCTAATATATATAATAATGGTTTAGTATCTTTAATATCGATTATATCAATGAGCTTAGAATCCTTAAAAACCCCTAATCCTAAATACTTTATCTCATCTAATTCGTGACCGATATATGGTATAACATAACCTTCAGAACCAAAAGCAATATCAGAAAGTAAATCGCCTATATTTGGACATATAGCATGACCATTTTCTTGTAAGTGTATCAGTATATTATCTATTAAAAAACCAACTGCAATATCTTTGTCTGTTTTGATACTAAAAAGTTTTTTAGTTGGTTCACGACTTACAGCAGTAAGTAAAGTTTTCCTATAATCATATAAACTATCAATTCTGTTTAAATAGGATTCTATACCAAGTTTTGCAAAGTTTTCTCCAAATACTACAACTCTAGTTGCTCCAAGAAATATCGGATAAGGAACATTAGAATTAGAATTAGCTCTAGCTTCTTCAAAGGTTTTACCATATGAAGTCATAGTATATGTAGCAGATGCTTCAGATTTTCCTTTAGTTTCTTTTGAGGATGTAGTAAACTTAACAATTTCACCAGAAAATTCTACGAGATTATCTACATAATCAACCCCAACTGAAAGTCTTATAGCTTTCTTATTAATATCTTTTGAATCCCAACAGCCAGTATTTAATATTATGGGAATACACAAAAAAATACAAAGTATTTTTTTTATACATAGTTTCACCTTCTTATAACTATTAGCTTAAGTTAAACATCTATATTGTAAACGTTCATGATGAGATGTTTCACAATTTTTTTATAATGCTTTTTTTATTAAAGTAAGTATACATAATATGAGAGGGATTATTAATAAAACGACTACTCCCACATAACTAATATAGTCAAGTATTTTTCTTAATGAATCCATTGTTTTAGGAATTAGGCAAATAATAAATGATATCAAAGTAACAATAAATACAATAATATTACGGTTTATATTAGCAAATAAATTGCTAAGTAAGAAGATTGCCATATATAATGCTAAATTAATTGTTGAGTAAATGGCCAATATCCATGCGAGTATAAAAATAGAATCTAACCTTTTTAGAAATTGTAAGAAATCAATTTCAATTCTTCTAACTGTAGCAAATAAAGCATCCTCGTAGTGTATGATGCTTTCAACCCCCATAACGGATATGCAGGATTCTACAGCTAGAACATAAAGTATTCCAATAAAAATTATCATAAGTGATATATGTTTAAAAACTTTTTTTGTTTTTTATCCTTTATATCCATAGGAAGGACAGCTAATATTTCTATTCCTATGAAAGGAAATATAATCTTAGGTAAAGTTTGAAATAAACTATTTAGATCCTCTAACGCCAAGAAAGGCTTTATATTAGTTAAATCGCCTTGAGTAAAAATTCCAAAATGAAGTGCTAGTGCACTAATAATAATAATTATACTTAATATTTCAAAAATTCTTCCTAAAACTTTAATATCGTTGATTAATGTATAAAAAGAAACTAAAGCTATCAATAGAGATAAAGCCCATGCAGGGGTATTTATTAAAAATGAAAGTTTTATAGTTTCGCTGGATAATCTTGTTATTATTGAACCAGTAGCTATTGAATAGACAATTATAATAAGCATAATACAATAGGATATAAACTTACCAGTAAGAATTTTACTATAATCAAAGATTGTTTTATTATTAAAGGTTTTTGCTAAATAAATGAATAAATAGGCAGAAAAAAGTATGACTATATCACCTATAACTATTGATAGCCATCCACTCGTACCAAGATCTTTGGCAATGTTTTTTGGGAAGTGATATAATTCCATATCCTACAATATAAGAAAAAACGATAAAGGCTATTTGTTTATTTGTAAGTATCCGATTCAAAAAAACACCTCTCATTAATATAAGAAAGCTCTGCTTTCTATTTACCTTGAAATCAATGATGTGACGAAGTCACTTTTGTTAATATAAGAAAGCTCTGCTTTCTATTTACCTTGAAATCAATGATGTGACGAAGTCACTTTTGTTCCTGTCGAGTATTATCTGTCGTATTTAAATATGTTGGTCTTTTTTTTAGATGAGTTAACATCACTTAAAAAATAAATTTTTTTTCAAATCTTTAAAGTTTAATGGAGATAGAGGTGAAACATAGGATACACCAAAGGTATCGATAGAACAGAGATTAACCGTTATTAAAATAATCCCCATGGTAAAACCATATAATCCAAATATACTTGTAATGATAATCACCATAAACTTTAGAACTCTAATTGTATTGGTAATGGTATAATCAGCAGTTGCAAATGAAGCCATTATGGATAAGGAAACAATAATAACTAATAATGGACTAATTAGACCAGCAGCAACTGACGCCTGGCCTATGACTATTGTTCCTACTATACCTATAGCTGGACCTATTTGTTTGGGAAGTCGTATACTAGCCTCTCTAAGAATTTCCGCAACTAATTCCATTAAAAATGCTTCTAAGAAAGCATTAAAAGGAACCGATGCTCTTGAAGTAGCTAAACTTATAATGTATTGAGCGGGTAGTATATCCGGATGAAAGCTTACTACGGCAACATATAATGCAGTTAAAAATAAGGAGATACAAATACATAATATACGAATGAATTTTGAAAATATACTGTTGTAAATATTATCATGATGGTCATCACCCGCATCAACAAATTCTATAAACGTTTTGGGAAGAACCAATGCTAAATTACTACCTTCAACAAGAATGATTATCTTACCGTCAAGTATATTTGCACTTGCAATATCAGAACGCTCAACAATGCCAGTTTGGGGGAAAAAATTAAAAGCATTATTTAAAATGAATTTTTGAATATGTCCTGATTGCAATATACCATCAATATTTATTTTAGATATTTTGGTTTTTACAGTATTTACTAAATTTTTGTTTGCTATGTCTTTAATATAGATAATAGCAACCGCTGTTAATGTTCTTTTTCCAAGGGTAAATTCATCAATTCGTAGTTGAGGATCTTTTAAGCGGTATCTGATTAAAGATAGGTTATCATCATAATTTTCGGTAAAAGCATCTCTTGCACCTTTTATAGTACTTTCTATAGTAGGCTCCTGAACTTGTCGTTTTTCAATCTTCAAGGTGTTTGCGATGATATATTTTTTTTCAGTCGGAATAATGATAATGGAATTACCCTTTAAAATATAATCTATTATTTTATTTTCATCATCATCCGTGAAGACATTGTCAATATAAATAACAGAGGTCATAATCCTATCAATGGTCGTAGTTTTACTACGATCTGATAGTAGAGGTTTAATAATATTTTCTGTAAGACTTGCCCTATCAGTAAGTTGTTGAATATAAAGTATAATAACAGATGTATTATTCACTATAAGGTTTCTGGATATGATGCCAAGTTCTTTTAAGTTTTTGGGATTTAATTGGTTGCTAAACGTATTGATACTCATGGTTAATGACATCCTTTTTAATCATATTAATTTAGTTTATATCAGTTATGAATGTAAGCTCTTTTTTATGCTTTTTAATTAGCATCAGTATAAATAAGAAAAGTGGAATGATTACATTGACAAATACACCTAAGTAACCAACATATTGTAGCATTGCCTTAGTCATTTTAATATTAGGAGGGGTAAGGCATATAATTAACGATAAAAAGAAAACGATTAGTAAAATAATATTTTTTTTTTGACCTTTAACTAATTTGGAAATAAGGTAAATAGCCACATAAGCTTCTAGTAGAATAGTAAGATATATAGCAAATAGCCAAGCTATTATAAAAATTCCATCCAACCTTTTTAAGAACTGAAACGCCTGAATTTCAATTTTTCTAATTGTAGCAAATAAAGCTTCATCATAATGAACAATGCTATCAATCCCCATAACAGATAGACAACTTTCAAAAATTAATATATACATTAAAGCGATAACTAAGAGAATAAAGAGTATATATTTAAAAAGCTTTTTGTTTTTAGTATTCATGGGTATAACTGCCAATATATCAATTCCGACTAAGGAAAAAGCAATGGTCGATAAAGCGCCTATATAGTCTATATCGCTAAATTCAAAAATAGGCTTAATATTTGTTATATCCCCTTGAGTAAAAACAGCAATAAAGATGGCTATTCCAGATATAATAATAATCATACCAAATATTTCAGAAACTCTTGCTAAGGTCCTTATACTTTTTTTTGTTAAACTAAAAAATGCAACCATTAGTATAAATACAGCTAAAGCCCATACAGGCGTATTAAGTAACGCCGTAAGTTTTATTGTTTCGCTGGTCAATCTAGTTACTAGAGAGTATGCTACAATTTCATATATAATGATGATGATTAATAACAAGTGAGATATGAATTTTCCAGTAAGAAGTGGCATATACTCAACGATTGTTTTATTACGAAAGGTATTGCCTAAATAGGTAAATATATATCCAAAGATAATAATGATGGAAGTGGCAATAAGTATGACTATCCAACCTCCAGTTCCAGCTTTTTCGCCAAGATTCTTAGGAAGTGAAATGACACCATATCCTACTGTTGCTCCAAAAAGTATAAAAGCGATTTGTCTATTAGTAAGTGTCTCGTTCAACTATGTCACTCCTTTTAATATAGGAAAGTTCTACTTTCTATTTACCTTGAAATCTTTTATGTGACGAAGTCACTTTATTGATTAGCGCTTTTTAAGTTTTTATTAACTATTTTTGTTTTAACATTTACGTTTATTTTAGCTGTTAAGAATGCATCTTCCCAATCCATTTCTTTAGACAACTTATAATGCTGGGATTTGAATTTTTTACCAAATTTAAAGATATCACATTTAAATTCTTTTTGGGCTTTTTTTACCATATCAAAAATGTCATTTGATATTTTTAGTGATAGCTCCTTTTCAAAGCTTTTAATCATGTCCTCTGTTATTTGTTTAATATAATATTGGTAACGTAACTCAGCATCTAAATTTATATTAATATTGATGACAACAGTATCATTTTCATAAGCTGTTACAATGTTGCGTTTATTAATGGTAACTCTAAAAGAATACTTGTTTTCATCATTCATTGAATCGGAGATAAGCTCTATTAATTTAGGATTATTTGCTAACACATATAATAATGGTTTTGTATCTTTGATATTGATGATATCAATGAGGATAGAGTCTTTAAAAACCCCTAATCCTAGGTATTTTATTTCATCTAATTCTTGACCAACATAGGGTATAACATAACCTATAGAATTAAAAGCAATATCAGAAAGTAAATCACCTATATTTGGACATATAGCTTGTCCATCTTCACGTAAGTGGTTAAGTATATTATCTACTAAAAATCCTACTGAAATGTCTTTATCTGTTTTGGTATTAAAAAGTTCTTTTACTGGTTCACGACTTATAGCGGGCAGTAACGTTTTTCGATAATCATATAAACTATCAATTCTATTTAAATAAGCTTCTATACCTTGTTTTGCATAATTTTCTCCAAGTACAACAACTCTAGTTGCTCCAAGAAATGAATCAAAAGGAATACTTGAATTATAATTAACTCTAGCTTCTTCAAAGGTTTTGCCAGATCCATTAAGACTATATACACCAGATGTTTCGGATTTTCCATCCCCTTCTTTAGTTGAAGTAAGCTTAACAATTTCACCAGAAAATTCTAGAAGATTATCAACATAGTCCACACCAATTGCAATTGCTATACTTTTCTCATTAATATCCTTCGAATCCCAACAACCTGTTGTTAGTATAATGGGTATACACAATAATAGACAAAGTATTTTTTTTACACATGGTTCCACCTTCTTAATTTTTTATATAGAAATACTTGTTATACCATTAGTCTTAATGAAAATATTATTGCCATTATATGGTAGCAATAATCATCTAGGGAATGATAATGTGTTATTTTATTTGTCATCAGCATTATAAAGTCTTATATTGTCGAAAGATAAAAAAAACACAAATACCAAATTTTTAGAAAACAACTCTAGTAACATATAATTATAAATGTACATTGAAAAGTAAATTATTCGCAAAATATATAAAACATAATAGTATTTTAAACGTAGTTTATGGAATAATGTATTTTTATGTGAGAATATATATGCAATTTAAGTTTAAAAAAAGTTGAAATATAATAGAATGTGTTATATATTTAGTATATGTAATAAACGACTTAAACCGTTAACTTCCTTTGGGAAGAAAAGGTTATAGGAATAGTTATATCGTATCATTAGAGGGTTAACAAATGGTTAACTCCACATGAATATGATATACTATTAAGTATATGATAAAGAATGTGCATGTCTTAGACAACGTATAATATTCATACCAAAAGTAAAGAAGGGGTAGTTATGGAAAATACGGTTTTAATCATAGAAGATGAAGCGATTATGAGAGAATTGATAGCGGTTGCATTTAGAGATAATGGGTATCATGTCCTTGAAGCAGCAGATGGGCTTGAAGCATTAGAAATATTTGATGAAAACCATATCGATCTTGTTTTGCTGGATATTGTTATGCCCAAATTAGATGGATGGTCAGTATGTAGAAGAATTCGGTCCAAGTCGGACGTAGCCATTATCATGCTCACATCAAGAGATGATGACGAGGATCAATTATTAGGATTTGAATTAGGGGTAGATGAGTATGTCATTAAGCCCATAAATATACAAGTGCTATTAGCTAGAAGTAATCGACTTTTAGTAAGACTTGCCAACAGTGACGACAAATTAAAGAACATTATTCAAAAATCCGGAATTACCATTGATCGAGATGCATATTCTGTAATGGTGGACAATATAAAAGTTGATTTTGCTCCAAAAGAATATGAGCTGCTTTTATATCTTGTAGAAAATGAAGGGCGTGTATTAACGAGAGAGAAAATATTAAATACCATATGGGGCTATGATTACTTTGGGGATTATAGGGTAGTTGATACCCATATTAAAAAAATAAGAAAAAAAATTAAATGATAAATCAAAGTTTATAAGAACGGTTGTTAGAGCAGGGTATAAATTTGATACAAATTCTTAAAAAAAACCCCCTTGTGGAAGCTAACTGAATATGAGATACTAGAAAAAAAAGTGGTATTCAGATAGTGACGAATACATATAGAGAACTAAAATCTGGATAGAGAGAAAGGATTATAGCACCCTATGAAGATTAAACTGGATTATGGGTATATGAAAAAGATAAAATATATAACCCTAGGCTTTGTCATTATATATGTTATATATCTTGTTATAACGGATATGTCGGATGTTTATAAGGGGCTCTCTTCTACTTTTTTCTATTATCGTTAAGACGTTATCACCCTTTTTATGGGGATTAGTTATTGCTTATCTACTTAACCCATTAGTTCGTTATTTTGAACGCATTATAGGTAAAATACGTATCGGTAAAAGATGGAGCAGAAACCATCCAAAACAAAGAAGAGCCATTATTAGAGGATTAAGCCTTGTATTAACACTTGCGTTTATTATCGCCATCTTGGTCTTATTGTTTAATAGTATATTTGTTATGATTAACGGTAGTTTTGAGAAATTTGAATTCACCGTATTTATTGAAGAAATCACCACGAGATTTGCCAATTATTCAACGGAATTAGAAGGATTAGAAGAGAAACTGGAGATGATGGGATTTACAGCTAATATATCCCAAGCTATCAAAAACTTATCAGGTGATTTAGTTGCTGGAATTCAAACTATACTTGGTAGTTTAACCAATCGTATTACCACTATTGGTAGCTATATTATTGATATATCTTTTGGATTTGTATTTGCATTTAACTTTATAATGAATCGTGAATATTTTAATGGTTTGGTAGAGAATGCTTTAAGACTTCTATTTAATAACAAGAAGAAAAACAGTCTAAAAGAAGTAGCTGGAGAAATCAATATGGTTTTCCTAAATTTTATTCGTGGTAAAATCATCGATTTAACCATATTGAGTTTAGTAACAGTCGTATCCTTAGTGATTATCGGTTTTAAATATGCTTTTATTGTGGGCACATTTGCAGGTTATACCAATATTATTCCATATCTTGGTACATGGGTTGGTATTATACCCGCTGTTATCATTGCCTTAGTGTCAGGAACTTGGCAACAAGCCGTATTTGTAGGTCTTTATATTGTTGTTATTCAACAGATCTATTACATTATAGTCAGTCCTAGAATTCAAGGGAAAAGCGTGGGTATGCACCCTGTGTTTATCTTACTTGCCATGTTTGTATTTACCAAGTTTTTTGGTCTTGTTGGTATGGTTTTATCGATACCAATGGGTGGTATTGTGAAGATATTTATTAACAGGTGGGTAAAGAAACGGCAGGAGCGAAAAAACATCAAATTAATTCAATTAGAAAAAACGTAATTGCAATTACAACCAAAAGGAGATACAATATAGGTTAGGGGTTCTTACACGGAACTAGCTATGAGAATAATAAAATAATAGCGATTATACGCTAGCTTTATAATGGAGGGCTTGTTGATGTATAAGAATTATGTATTTAACCTATATGGTACATTAATTGATATTAAAACCAATGAAGAAAAAAATGAGATTTGGGAAAAATTAGCTATTTATTTGGGGTACAATAGCGCTCACTACGATAATGAGGAACTAAGAGAGTGTTTTGATAAGATTGTAAAAAAAACTTATTAAGAAAAATGATCAATATGAATGTCCAGATTATCAAATTGAGGATGTATTTTTTCAAACTTTATAAGGACAAGGGCGTTAAACCTAAGAAAAAAGCAAAGTTTGCTGCTAAAACATTTCGCTTATTATCCACAGATTACATTAAACTCTATGATGGTGTTCTTGATGTAATGGAACAACTAAAAAACCAAGATAAGAAAATCTATGTATTATCTAATGCACAAAAAAGCCTTTGCTAATTCAGAGATGAAATACCTAGGTATCAAAAAACTTTTTTGATGGCGTCTGCATATCATCAGATGTGGGTATTCGTAAGCCAGATACCAAATTCTACGAGTACTTCTTTGAAAAGTACAATATTGTACCAGAAGAAACCATTTTCATTGGCAACGATGCTATAGACTTAAAGGGTGCTAATGATATGGGGATTGATTCTATGTATATTCACACCAATTTATCCCAGAGTAATGCAGAAGATGTTCCATCTAAATACAAAATATTGGATGGTGATATTCGCAAACTTCGTGATATAATTAAGTAGACCATTAAATCACATAAGGAACGGCTTAAATAATAGTTCATGTTCTGTTTACAATATTCCAGTGTTAAGGGAATTTTGTTAATAGATTATATGAAGTTATCGTTCAACGTTTCCTAAATATTCAACTTATATCTATGAAATGCAAGAAGCATTAAAAATAATTGGGTAGGTGATGGATCATGAAAAAACTCTATAAATCCAGAACGGACAGAAGGATTAATGGTATATGTGGAGGTATAGCAGAGTATTTGGATGTTGATTCTACAATTATTCGTGTTATATTTGCTATTGGCATATTATTTGGATTTGCAGGTGTGTGGGCATATCTGATTTGTTTATTCATTATGCCAGAAGAACCAATCGTGTAACGACAAATAGGGCTGTATCATTAGCATTTTATCATAACAAAAAATGCTAATGATACAGCCCTTTATGCATGTTAGACACCTTTACAACCAGGTCGAATACCAAAATCCGTATCGTATTCCATAACGGCAAAAGATAGTTCTTCAAAATGTTCTTTTTTCTTCATTAATAATTTCTGTATACACCTCATAAACATCACGATACTTACCATGCTTCATAATATCTTCATAGAGAATAATAGCTTCTAGTTCTCCTTTCATATCACTTCGTATAGCACCAGGGATATTTACTTTATTGACTGATTTTAAGGAATAGCAATTCGTAAAATCAATGTTAACATGTCCTTTAGTCTCTTCATAAAGCTTTAATTGAGTCGGATCATATTTCCGAAGCAACTCTGAAAACATGGAGAAATGACGCATTTCCTCATCACGAATATGCATCCACAATTTCACCAATTGGGGGCATGGTGTATTATTAATATGATAATTATATTGATTAATGGCTACAATTTCTGATATAAGAGATTCACGAATAAAATTAGTAATCTTAGTGGGCATGCCTTGAGGTTGACCTTCAGTAGTATAACTCATTGTAACACCTACTTTTTTTGCTTGTTCAATTAAGTGTATTCATATAAACATGATAATATGAATACTCCTTATAGAAGATGTAGCATATAAACCAATATTTAAGCCTTTCTCGTATTGACTCGGGTAATATGATAAAGTACAATGGTAAATAAGTTGAATTAATGTAAAACCACTAACATGTCTAATTCAACATATACAGGGGTTTAGGAAACGATTAAAAGTATGTAGCACATAAGAGGAGGATATAAAATGGACAAAAAAAAACAATGGAGCATTGGTAGATGGTATACAATCAGCATTGGTTGCGTTCTTAATCATGTTAGGTATATCACTTATTTTATCCATTGCTGTGAATTTTTCATTATATGAGCGTTTTAATGAGTTGATGTCAGGTACATTAGGTGATAATAAAGGTGCAACCATAAGTAGCATCTTGAAAATAACCATTATTATTTTTTAACATGTCTTTATTTAACGCATTTGGTACTCTACGACTAGGCATTATTGTATTAGCTATTGTACCTGGTATAGCATTTTGGATAAGTAACAAGCGAATAAATGAAAATGGTGTATTAAACAACTATAAATTAAAAGTATATGGTGTAGCTACTCTTGTATTTGCCATTCTACAGTGGTTGGTATCTTTTATCACAAAAGGTGAACTGGTGGATGGACTTACAGTTAATTTTGCATCTATCCGTAATATTATATCAACTGTAATCATCATCTATCTGATGCAATTGTTTATCATAATGAATACCAAGTCTAAGGGGAAAACATTTGATGGCATTAAAGCCTTTCGTCATACCTACCGAACTTTAGCAATTATAGGAGCTGTTATTGGTTTAGTAGCGATGGTATTTGGGTTGAAATCATTGTATGATGAGATTATTTTATTACTATTTGTTATTATCTTTGCATTACCTAATGTGATTGTATATTCATTCTTCTATATGTCTGGATTAACCATGGCATTTAATGAAGAATTACGAGGCGGGTTGAATTATCTAGGGATAGACCCTACATTACAAAACATGGTTTATGTGCGTTATGGAGCAGTTCTTGTTTTTGTTATTGTACTTGTGATTTTTACCCTGAGAATGAAAAAAGATGAATATTTTTATATCAATACATTTATCTATTCCGTCATAACAGGTATATTTTTTGGTGTTCTCGGGTATTGTTCAAGTATTCATGTAGCTAACATACCCGCAGTTGGTAATATTGAATTTAGCGTAAGTAGTTATTTCTTATCGGCTTTTATACCATTTACAGGCATATGGCTTATTGCATTGGTTTACTATTTAATTAAAAAAATGAAAACTATTATTGCACAATAGACAAGAAATTATTATAGCTCTTCACCAATAGACTTTAATTGGTGAAGAGCTTCTATTTTTAGGAAAGAAAAAAAATTCCATGGGTATGGTTTTGATTTATAGATTCCTTTCTCAGTAAATGATTATATTGCAGATTGTTGTAAACTAGTAGAGTTTTGCCATATAATACTCATCAACAAAAGCCCCATCTACAACAAGAGATTTCACCTTAGTACCTTCGATATGAAAGCCCATTTTAGTATAAAGATGAATACCACCTTCATTATGAGTCATAACCGTTAATTCAATTCTTGTAATGTGATTCTTTTTAGCCCAGATATCCATCTCTTGAAACAATCTTTTACCCAAGCCTTGACCTCTGTAAGCAGTAAGTATACCTATTACCAGATAGGCACTATGCTTAATACGATTGGCAAACCCTTTTTCTAGGGCTAGAAAGCCTGCAATACAATCTTTTCCTGCATCTTCTATAATTAATATAAGAGATCCTGATTTTATGGTATCTTCAATATGCTTTTTCATCTCTTCCACCGTTGTTTTTCTCTCGCCAGGTTCATACATCATATTTTTCGTTTCTAGATCTAATTGATGCAGCATCTTAAGATAGGATTCTGCGTCTTCAATATGAATGGGTCTAATCGTCATGATGGTTCCTCCTATAGTTAATATAGTATCTATGTCATCATTATAACGAAACAAGATGGCTTGTTCAAGAATGAAGCCTAACGCCAGTACTAAAGGATACAGTGCAAAATCAGAAGGTGTAAAAAAGATAAGTCCAAGACACAGGTTTGTATAAGTGGTCTTGGGCTTATTTAAACGTTGAATAGTCTATTGTTTGTCCCTGAAGAATATACTGTCATATCGGAATATATCTGTTCCGTATTAAATCATAATTTTATCATAGGATTAAAAGAGGTGATAAAGTTCAAATGAACAGTGTGATTAAGATCTATATAGAACGATGGGATTTCTTCAAGGATTTACTGATGCAACATATAGCACTTACTATGACTGCTGTTAGCATCATTACGGTTATAGGGATTATAACAGGTATTCTCATAACAAGAAATCGTGTTATAGCAGGGATTGTCCTAGCAGTCATTAACTTTCTCTATACCATACCGTCCATTGCACTTTTTGGCTTTCTTGTAGCCATTACAGGCATAGGGAATAAAAGTGCTATTACAGCTCTAACCATATATGGTGTGCTACCCATTATTCGTAATACTTACGTTGGTATCATGGAAGTGGATAGGCAAACCATGGAATCGGCCATAGGTATGGGAAGTACAAGAAGACAAATACTCTTCAAAATTCAATTACCCTTAGCATTGCCAATCATCATTACTGGTTTTCGTACCATGGTCATTATGACCATTGCTCTAGGTGGTATAGCTTCCTTCATTGGTGCAGGAGGGCTGGGTGTGGCGATTTGGAGGGGGATTACCACTAATTTTCCCCAGATGACTATAGCAGGGAGCTTATTAGTAGCCCTACTAGCCATCATAACAGACTTGATTTTAGGTTTCGTTGAAAAGATGATGCGTAAAAGAATATTAGGATCAGAAGAAATAGGAGGACATATTCATGTTTAAAAAAGTAGTGGTTGTTATGTTAGTATGTGGTTTAATAAGTTTAGTCATAGGTTGTAAAAAAGAGGAGAAGAAAGTGGTCATCGCTAGTAAGCCTATGACAGAACAATTAATCATAGTGGAGATGCTCACAGAACTCATTGAGGCAAAGACAGATATACAAGTTGAACAGAAAATGAGCATAGGTGGAGGCACATCCAATATTCACCCAGCGATGGAAAAAAAAGGTGAGATTGATATGTATCCTGAGTATACAGGAACGGGATGGTTATTTGTTTTGAAAGAAGAATTAATCAAAGATCCAACAGAGCTCTATGATGCAGTAAAAAAAAGGGTATGATGAGACTTATAACATGACATGGTTTAATCTATATGGCTTTAATAATACCTATGGATTAGCTGTTAAAAAAAAGAATTGGCTGATCAGCATGGTTTAAAGACGTATTCCGATTTAGCAAAGATGAGTGATCAATTGAGGTTTGCAGCAGAGTATGATTTCTTTGAAAGAGAAGATGGTTACCCTGGTCTTGAGAGTACCTATGGATTTCATTTTAAGTCAAAGTCAGAAATTGATATCGGTCTAAAATATCAAGCTATTGGCGAGGATGAAGTGGATGTGATTAATGTCTTTTCTACAGATGGGCGATTAAAAGAAGAGGGGCTTATTGTTCTTGAAGACGATTTATACTTCTTTCCTAACTATGCCGCAACTACCATTGTACGTGGTGAGATTCTAGATGATTATCCAGAGTTAGAAGAGGTGCTGAATCTACTAGGTGGAAACATTAGTAATGAAGAGATGATTCACATGAATTACCTTGTAGAGATCAATAAACAAGAGCCAAAGCAAGTAGCAAAAGATTTTCTTGAAAAAGAAAGGGCTATTGCCATGATCGATATTGAATTTAAGCAAGTGGTGAAAAGCTATAAGAATGGTGATCAAGTGATAAAGGATCTGAACTTGCAGATTAGACAAGGGGAGTTTGTGACCCTGTTAGGTCCGTCAGGTTGTGGTAAGACTACTTTGCTGAAAATGGTTAATAAACTCATTAAGCCGGATTCCGGCGATATATGGGTTAAGGGGAAATCCATTAATGATTGGCATACAACGACCCTTAGGCGTAGTATAGGTTATGTGATTCAGCAGATTGGTCTATTCCCACATATGCGTATCAAAGACAATATTAGTTATGTGCCCATGATTAATAACATGACTAAATCCTATCGAGAAAAAAGAGCCAGAGAATTAGTCCATTTAGTTGGGTTACCAGAAGATATGCTTGAACGTTACCCAAGGCAGCTAAGTGGTGGGCAAAAACAGAGAATAGGTGTGGCGAGAGCTTTGGCTGCGGACCCTGACATCATCCTTATGGATGAACCTTTCGGTGCTGTTGATGAAATAGCAAGGACTAAGTTACAAGATGAACTAAAACACATTCATCAGCAATTAGGGAAAACCATTCTATTTGTTACCCATGATATTTCAGAAGCTCTTAAGTTAGGTACGAGAATTATCTTGATTCATGAGGGACAGATTGAACAGAGTGGTACCAAAGAGGATCTGATTTTTCATCCAAAGACACCTTTTGTAAAAGATTTCTTTGGTTTGAAGGGATTCAAAGCAGCACTAAATGAGGGTGTTATGCAACAACTTTATGGGGATATTCTAACAGGCGATACCAGTATGGAAGCATTCTACGGTCAGATTGATGCTAGAATTTCATAAGCATATGACTGTAAACTAGTAACTTATTTTAATATTCGTAACAATATTGTAAATTGAACAATGACTATCATAGGTGTATACTATTATAGAAATATGCACTCTGGCATGTGCTTCTGGATTAACATTCTTGTATTTGATAACATGACAATAAAATACAAATGTATTAGGCTACTGTGATTCTAAAGGTCATATAAATTACCTTTCGTAATCAGATACCGATTAAGACCTTCCATAGTAGGTTATAAATCTAATAAGCCTTAATACAGGAATGATTAAATGAGGTGCATATATGAAAAAGAAAATAATCTATCCAATGATATGGTTAGGCTGTTTATTAATGGTATATCTGTTACTCTATTACCCTAAGTTCGTAGGTATAGGGGATAACAGTGATTTTGGAAGAATTATGGAATCTGTTGGGTTACAAGTAGATGTGGATGAAAAATACTTCTATGCTCAGAAGACTTTCGAGTATGGTCGGGAATGGCATGATCTTGGTGAGTATTTAGCATTTGTCAATCACCCAGGGGTACAAGTAGATCATCAATACCATTCAACACAATTTATTTTGGTAAAAATGGCTGGATACATAAATGGTTTTTACCAATATATGAGACATGGTTTTATAGATACATTTGATATATGGACGTTGGCCATATTATATATAGGGATATTTAGTATGGCTGTTACGGCTTTTTTAAGGAGTATACCTCTAAAGTATATATTTACTAAAGTCTTAATGGCTATGCTATTTATCTGGATATTCTTTGATAAAGGCTATATCTTGTATTTTAATAGTTTTTTATGGAGAACCTTTAATTCTTGTTTCTTTTTTTTACTCTATGTGGCATCTATAGGTATTATATTGAAAGAGGAGAAAGCTCATGGTATATGGTTCATCCTAAGTTTTATAGCAGGAGGCTTATTCATTGGAGCCAAAGTTGCTAATATACCCCTTGGGGTATTGATGCTACTCTATGGATTTTTGCTTTATTGGAGGAAAAAGGACAAGTCCATTAGGCTTATTATCATTTTAGGAAGTGGGTGCTTGTTGCTTACATCCGTATATTTTTTACACCACTATACCAGAATGGATGAACCACTATAATCGTTATCATGCTGTTTTTTATGGCATTTTAAAGGATTCATCTCATCCCAAAGAAGATCTAAAGGATTTAGGTATTGATGAGGCATATTATACCTTACAAGGCACCCATGCTTACATGGATCATAAAGGGTATGATATTCATAGTGAAGCTTTTTCAAAAGATGTCTATGATAAGGCTACACCCCTCAGAGTAAGTACCTTTTATCTAACACATCCTAAGAGGTTATGGGATAAGATGCATATACTAGCAAGGTCAAGTACCATTATTCGGCCACCATATTTGGGGAATTACTTAAGAGAGGATAGTGCAGAAGCCTTAGTATTTGATAGACGATGGAGCAGTTGGGAAAAGCTTCGGAAGATAACATATCCTTATGCACTTATTTTATTGGTATTAATAAGCTCCTTATATAGCATTACCAGTGTGATCACCTATATACAAAGTACCAAATGGAATACGTTATTAGTTTTGGTATTTCGAATCATGTTATTGTTATTTGCTGCAAGTCAGTTTATACTACCTGTTATTGGTAATGGGGAGGCAGACTTGGTAAAGCATATGTTTTTATTTAATATGATTTTCGATATGATAATTGTATTGATGGTTATGGATATGATAAGGTGGCTTGAAAAAAGGGCACTATAAACTATCTTTTGGATTGTTAGCGGGATTTGTGAGTATACTAATTATTGTTAATATCAGTGCCTATAGTAGGCCTCATAAAATAATAACCATGGGACGTTATAATAATAAACCCATTAGGTGGGAGGTACTTCATAAGATGGGTAACCAATATTTAGTAGCTGCAAAAGATATTGTAACTTATGAGGTGTTTGATCAAACGGGTAATGTCTGGAACACATCAAAATTACGTAAGTGGCTAAATAGTGATCAAAAAAGTGGTTTTTTATATGATTTTACAGAAGAGGAAAAGCATTGTATCCGACAGATAAAGAAAAAAACCATAGTAGCGCCACCCTATAAGGAACAGGTTAAGATGGGATCAAAATCACTGTTTTGGTACCCTATTCCTGGTAATCTGAAACAGAATTATTATGAGGCATATGGTAATTTTAATGATGAAAAAAAAGTTTTTCTATTGGGTGTAAGGGAGTATGAAGAATATTCTTTTACCAAGAAAAAAAGAGAGTATGTATTGGTTACGGACACCCTATTCTAACAAAGATATGGTAAGAATCGTTGATACAGATGGTTTCGTATATCACAAGGAGGCTAATCAGCAGTCTATTGGGGTGGTACCATGTATGGTAATATCCATTACGGAATAAAGGTGAGTATTAATAATATCCTAAATATTTAAGAATAATTAGGAAAATGAATATTTTAATCAGATTTTAATGAAAAAAGCTATAATTTGATTTATAATATAGTTGAGTATATATTTATTTAAAAGATAGTAAGGAAGTTATATAGACATGTTAATGAATTACGAATGAAAATCTCGTTAGTTATTTAGCATGGAAAAAATAGGAGGAGAGATAAATGAATCTCGCTATAGTAATTCCTGTTTACAACGAGTCAGATGCTATTAATAAAAAATTTTGCTGTTATACATGATATACTAAAAAAGAGTGGTATACAATGCCATTATATGATAGTGGATGATGGTTCATCAGACCAAACTTGGATAGAAATAAACAGCATTAAAGAGCAATATCCTAACGTTTCAGCTATTCGATTTGCTAGAAATTTTGGCAAAGAAATGGCTATATGTGCAGGGTTGGACCATATTGAAGGTGATCGATATCTCATCATGGATTCAGATCTTCAACATCCACCAACTTGTATAAAAGACATGATGCGTTTAATGGACAAGTCTGGCGCGAATATAGTAGATGGGGTTAAGCAAAAAAGAGGAAAAGAATCATTCAGGTATCGATGTGTTGCTAAACGGTTTTATAGGTTTCTAAAGACCATTACTGGACTTAACATGGATAATTCATCAGATTTTAAACTCATTGATGGGCGTGTTGTGGATTCAATAAGGCAATTTAGGGAGAGTAATCTCTTTTTTAGAGGAGTTGTGGATTGGGTTGGCTTTCAGCGGGTTACCTATTACTTTGATGTGGAAGAACGATTAGAAGGAGAGACAAGCTTCTCTACTTTTAAATTAATAAAATTAGCTTGTAATGCTATTTTATCACATACAAGCAAACCCCTCTATCTAACGATTATAGGTGGAGGCATATTTCTTATATTCGCAGTGGTACTAGGGGTACAGACTTTGGTTAATTATTTTATTGGACATGCTATCAGTGGGTTTTCAACAGTCATCTTATTATTATTGATTACAGGCTCTATGATTATGTTATCCTTAGGTATTATTGGTATCTATATATCACGCATATATGACGAAGTAAAAACAACGACCAAGATACATTGTATCTGAACGTGCACACATCGATCAGAATAAAATAAAGACAGGAAGATTATATGAACCGGTATATACAACGAATAAAAAAAATAATGGTTAATCCAACATATCAAAAAATCATACGTTATGTATTTATAGGTGGCTTGACAACGCTGGTTAGCTTTGGTTCTAGCTGGATTATGGTCTATCCCTTGCAGATGAATACCAATCTAGCCAATACCATCTCAGTTATACTAGCCGTACTATTTGCTTACATAACCAATAAGATATACGTATTCAAAAGCAAGTGTGACTCCTATATGGAATTATTTATAGAAGGTTTGCGTTTTTTTCTCTTCAAGAGCTGTAACCATGTTAGTTGAAATTGGAGGTGTATTTGTTCTTAATACCCTAATTCATATGGAATTTATGCTCTCCAAAGCTTTGATAAGTGTATTGGTCTTGATTTTAAATTATGTGTTTTCGCAATTTCTGATATTTAGAAAGAGCACGTGTTAGTATACGTTCAAATAGAGGAGAAGGGAGATTACAATGCAAATACAAAAGAAGGGATTATTGGATCGTTATGGGTTATGGTGCATAACAATCTTTGTATTTATTGGGGCTTACGTATTAAGTAGTTACGTCCGTCTCTATGGTGACGATTTATTTTATTCTGTATTTACCTCAGGGGATTTTAACTATTTTATTGAGCGACATATAGACCATTATCAGCGTGCTAATGGTCGTGTTATTGTCCATCTACTAGCAACCAGTTTTCTAGGTATGAACCATATATATTGGGCAATCTGTAACGCTATTATGTTAGCTGGAATCGTTTACTTTGGAGCAAAAATAGCTTTTCATATGGAACGTGGTGATAGAGGGAAGATGATAAGTGGTGGTGTGATTATGGCGGTGGTACTAGGGTTTCTTAATCCTCATGTTACCCGTCAAAGTGTCTATTGGATAACAGGTTCTTTTAACTATGTTTACCCACTATTTGTTCTATTAATATATTGGTATTTCTTAAATAAATCTTTTTTTTATCAACATGATTATAAATGGTATGTTCCATTACTGGCTTTTCTGTCAGCAGCAACAGTGGAGCAAGGGAGTCTGATGACCTTTGGATTAACACTCTTGATATGCTTGGACATGACGTTTATGAGGAAATACAAATGGAACAAGTGGATGACCATTACATTATTAGCAGCCACTATAGGGATGTTAACGGTGATTTGTTCACCTGCTGTCTTAGTACGTGTAGCCATTGAAGATTCACCTAGACAAGGGTTTATAGAGCTTCTTAAATTCAATATAAAGAGTCAAGGTTATATGTTCTTATTTTCTAAGTTCATGGCACCTTATCATGTGCTATCTTTAGGCGCTGCATGGGGCGCTATTCTTTCATTGCATAAACGGATAACCAGCAAGTTCTTATGGCTTAAGGTTGCAGTATTTGCAGTGGGAGGTATGGCAAGTCTTGGACTACTTATACATTTATATCGATATAAACCTGAGTTTTACGTAGATTTTACTGGTTCTTATAAATACTTGATTTACTTAGGGATCGGTGTGGGTTATCTTCTTACATTGTTATACGCAGCTATATTGGTTTACCGTTACAAATGGATAAAAAACCATACATTGCCAATCATTGCGTTAATTCTAGGTGTAGGATCACAAATGATGATGCTTGTTTTACCTGTTTATGGACCACGTAACTTATTATTTATTATTTTTATGTTGGCCCTATATGGGGCTTCACTCATTCCACATTTTAATCCATGGGGCATAGTAGGTATAACGGGCATAGTATTGTGTATGATTATGAAGGTGACATGGTTATTACCAATTCCTATAGCTGGACTTGTATTAACCTTGTTCCTTTACAAAGATAAGAGCAAAATACTGGGGGAAATAGGTATTGTCATGGGATATATAACCCTTGTGATATTGGCTGTCGTATTGATGAAGCCAACGGTGGAAGGGTACAGAGAGAATGCGATAACATATGATGATAACTTAGTTCTAGTAGAGAAGTATAAAGAAGGTGGACAGGACGAGTTAGTCCAACATAAGTTGAGGATAGAAACCTATGGATGGGTAATGCCATATCATAACATCGATTATTTGCCTTATTATAAAATCTATATTGGTGTTGATAAAGATACGCAGATACAGTGGAAATAAATAGCATATAAAATAGTGATGGGTCAATGATAGGGATGCCATCACTATTTTTTTTGAAAATAATTACTAATTTTAATCAAATAAGGTGTATGGATAGGAATTCCAATAAATAGTTTAGCCATGAAAATAGCTATTCCTTTTATTGGAATTTTTTTTGTAAAATAGAACAGTGTTAATCAAAGTTTATCTATAAACTTAAATGTAAGAAATAAGAATATCTTAAGAATTATCATAGACATTTCTTTAGATCTACCTGATATGATTATGCAGTCATGTATTCAAATATAAGAATAATGTTTCCAAATTTTGCTCAGTATAAGAGGAGACATACATAGTAGATCTTACAGGAGGCTAACCATGAAAACTATAACAATTATTGTGCCATGTTATAACGAACAAGAAGTGATTCATACCTTTTACAAGGAGGTTACTAAAGTAATTGACAACCTACCTTATGGTTTTGAGTTATTGTTTATTAATGATGGTAGCCGAGATACCACTTTATCTGAAATTATAACCTTACGATTGAAGGATAAACGAATTGCCTATGTGGATCTTTCAAGAAATTATGGGAAGGAAATCGCCATGGGAGCAGGACTGGATTATGCTTCAGGAGATGCTGTCATCATTATGGATGCCGATTTGCAAGATCCTCCTAGGCTTATACCAACCATGATAAAGGAATGGGAAGAAGGGTATGATGATGTCTATGCTAAGCGTACCAGTCGTAAGGGAGAGACGTTCATGAAGAAGTTTACATCCCGTTGTTTCTATCGTCTCCTTTGTCGTCTTACTCGCGTCGATATACAGAAAGATACAGGAGACTTTCGCCTCTTAAGTCATAAAGCGGTAGAAGCGCTCAAAAGCTTTCGAGAAAGTCAACGGTATACCAAGGGACTATTTAGCTTAATAGGCTTTAATAAAAAAAGAGATAACCTTTGAGAGAGATCCAAGAGTAGCCGGAACAACTAAATGGAATTATTGGCGTTTAATTGGACTTGCTATTGAAGGGATTACAACATTTACCATAGCACCACTTCGTATTGCTACTTTCTTTGGTAGCATAACAGCCATTGGAGCATTAGGATATATGGTATATATTATTATCCGCACCATGATTCAAGGCGTGGATATACCGGGATATGCCTCCTTAGTCAGTATCATGCTGTTTCTAGGCAGTATTCAGTTAATATGCATGGGTATATTAGGGGAATATGTTGGACGCATTTTTAATGAAACCAAGAATAGACCATTGTATTTTATTAATCATTATGAAGGTGGAAACCAATAAAGCACCAAGAGGAGAGCTATATGAGACGACTTGATAAGGTTTTTGATATCTATCTAATTCTATTTTTTGTTTTGGTAATTGGCATTACTACTGCTTTTTTTGTTTGAAAAGCAAGTCAATATACTCTATATTATACCAGCTATAATATGGTTTTTTTTGCTATATATTGGATCAGCGTGTATGGTACACTGAAACATTTTGGGTTTTATCTTTTTCTATTCGTCTTGATAACCAAGGTTATAACCGTTGTTGTCATTGATACACCCCCTATTTCAGATTTTAAGATGATGATTGAAGCCGCAAAAGCATTTGCAATTGGAGATTACAGTTTCAAAGATAATGGTTATTTTACAGCATGGGCTTATCAATCAGGATTTGTAGTTTATGAAGGGTTGGTTATAAAATTATTCGGTTATCACCTAATCCTTATGAAGCTGATAAATTGTTTATGGATTGCTCTAACGACAGCTCTTGTCTACAGCATAACGAAACGATTACTTAATGATGTGGCAGCTAGAGCGGCAGGCCTTATTCATGCAACGTATATACCTCTCTTTCTATATGCTCCAGTACTGACTAACCAGCATATAGCTACTTTTTTCTACTATTTAGGGTTCTATTTCATTGTTAAGGAAGAATCAGAAACTTATAAAAAGTGGATCTATGCAGGTATTGCTTTAGCATTAGGGAATGTCATGCGACCAATGGGTATCATATGGTTAACAGCTATTGGTATATGGGCTGTATTTGAGTTGTTTTCTTCAAGAAAAACTTACCATCATCTGGAAAGTCTTAAGCGATTTGGGACATGTTTAATAATCTATCTTGTGGTGTTCTATGGGATATCACAGATCCTTGTCAGTGTTGGTGTCACAGATACAGGACTTAAGAATAACAATCCTTATTGGAAATTTGTCGTGGGATTAAATGAGGATACGAAAGGTCTCTATTCATTTGAAGATGTAAAAATGTTGAAAGACAAGCCCATAGACAAAATACTAATAGATAAGGAAAAGGCACTGATCCGTGAGAGGCTAAGTATACCACCTTATAGGCTAGCCAAGTTAATGATTAACAAAGTAGGCTCCATGTGGGGCAACTATGAGTTAGGCGTTTTTACATTTCCCCACATGCTAGGTAAAGACATCAAACGCTTTGGTAAGGATTTTGATAAATTATACACCCGCATGCTGAACTTAGAAAAGATGGTTTATATGATAATCATTGGTTTGGTTTTGTATGGTCTATTTATACAATTTTTTAGTAATTATAAAAGCAAATATAAAATAATATATTACGTGTTAACCCTATACACTGGCATTCATTTTCTTATAGAAGTGAGTCCTCGTTATAAGTATGTCATGATGGGTATTATTTTTATGTTAGCTGGAAATGGCATGCATAAGCAATAGGACATATAACAGAAGGATGTAATCATGGATATTAGAAGCATAACAGTAATCTTGTCAATAAACTTAAAGCAAACTTTTCTATTATGGAAGGTTTGCTTTTTAGTATAAGAGGTATTATATAGTAATAACTAACTTTTTCTTAGGTATGTAAAGAGTATCTCTTGACAGATAGAATATTTAGATGTATAGTTAGTTACATAAGCAACTAACCAAACAACCAACTAACTAGGAGGTGATGTCTTGCAATTGTCTGGTGATTCAACTAAAGCACTGTTTAGCCAAGTTGCGGAACTTATAGAGGATCAGATACTTGGTGGCATTTTATTGGCTGATGAACAGGTTTATTCGACGAATCAATTAGCTAAGCTGTATAACATTAATCCTGCAACAGCACGGAAAGGGCTACATCTATTAGTAGAAGAAAATATTATATATAAAAAGAGAGGGCTAGGTATGTTTGTATCAGAAGGAGCTGTCACATATATTAGGGAGAAAAGAAAAAATAATTTCTATTATGACTATATATTAACCATGTTAAAAGAAGGTGAGAAACTTAAAATAAGTAAAGAAGAAATTATCAAAATGATTAAGAAGGATGAAGGAGGTAAGTAGTCATGGGTGATCGTATTGTATGTAAGCACCTTAGTAAAAAATTTGATGATATCTATGCTTTAAATGGTTTTTTCTATGGAGCTTAAAAAGAATAAAATATATGGATTAATAGGAAGAAATGGCGCTGGGAAAACCACTTTGCTGAAAGTATTAGCCAATCAACTTTTTCTTACAAGTGGAGAGATTAATCTTCAATTAAATGAAAATGATGAAGTGTGTTTAGCAAGAGAAGTTATTCATAACAAAGCGGTTATCGAGTATAAGGTTAAAGATATTTTTAAGATAGCTGCTTTAAGTTATTCACGGTGGCATGAACCTTAAAAGAGCGTTTAGTAGAATCATTTGAACTTAATACCAAAAAAGAAATATAAAAAACTATCCAAGGGCATGCAAACCATGGTAGGTATTATTATCGGCCTATCAAGTCGAGCACCTATAACCTTACTAGACGAGCCTTATGTTGGGCTAGATCCTGTAGGACGTCATTTGTTTTACCAATTTCTAAGGGAGGAATACGAAGCTTACCCCCGTACATTCATTATTTCTACCCATCTAATGAACGAATTACAAAATATGTTTGAAGAGGTCATTCTCATTGACAAAGGAAAAGTCGTTTTTTCATAAAACCATGGATGAGATTGGTGAGATGTCCTTTACATTAGAAGGTAAAGAAGAAGATCTTCGGCCATTCATTCAACATAAACATGTTATTGGAGCTGAGAAAGTGGGGCGTTTTATGGTTGCCCATGTGATGGATCGGTTGACTGAGGATGACATTAAAAGAATAAAAGCATTAGATATAAATATTAGTGGTATGGATTTGCAGACTCTATTTGTTAAACTGACCACCAGTAGTAAGGGGGAATAGGTAATGAAACAGGATGTAACAACAAAAATATTGTGGAAGATGAATCGTGCAGGTTTATTGGTATGGTTTATTGTTACAGCATTTAATATGGGGATATCCCTTATGGTATCATCTCTTGAAAGTGATGGGTTTGCTTTTGGTCGATTTATTTCGGTGGCTATTATTAATGTAGGTATAATGGTAATAGGGACGCTTATATCAGTGACAGCAGTTATGGCATCACAGGGGCTTGACTATATGATTACAGTCTATCTTGATCGAGGGCATATCTTTAAAAGCATTATGACGAATATGCTAAAAATATTAGGTGTACTCATACTATTGTTTACCATTGTACTAGGACTTAATCTTCATTATGGCTTTTCTTCACTTGATGAAGTGTTTATTTTTGGGATAAGGGGGGATTAATATTCATGCAGTATCGTACGTTATATTTTTCATTTATCTATCTATCCTTGGATTTCTTACAATTGGTTATATCATGTTTATTACCTTGTTAGGAAAACGCTTTGGTTGGCATTATTTAGTAGGTACTATTTTCTTAACCCTTGCCATTATTCTACTAGGATTTAATGAGATTCGATTGTTTTTTATAATTGGTGAGCAAACACCATTGGTATTTGGAGGTTTATTGATAATAGGTGTTCTATTGACGATTATTAATAGTAGATTGATTAGAAAAGTAGAAGTGAAAGGATAGGAGGGATAGATATGCATAAAAAAGCTGTGGTTTTTATATGGGTTACAGGACTTGTTTTTTCTATTAGCCTTTTACGGACAATTAATGCTGATGAAAAATGATGTTAGAACATATGTGAGTCATTCCCAGAGTAACTTCAAAAGCCCTGAAGCTGATGAGATAAAACAAAAATATCATGTTATACCAATGGATGTTAGGGAAACAAGTATTATTTATGTCAGTTATAAGGGTGAAGTTGAAGGCAAGGGGCATACGTTCAGGATTCTTGATATGAAAAATAATGAATTAATCAATGAATCAGGGGAAAATATCAATCTTTTTAAAGAAAAATTACAATTGGAAAAAGGACGTTATCAAATAGTTATTGATATCGACCATATAGAATCAATTGAAAGAAAGTATCGTATTGTCTATCGTAAAGAAGATGTAGTATTTCCGAAACTAGTGAGTAGAGATGATTAGCTCACATAAGCTCTAAGGCAAAATAGCTTTAAATATAGTCCGATGTAAAATAAATAAAAGGAGTCAACTCATGCATGATATATGGTGTGTTGACTCCTTTTGAGTAGTGTGGATAGTAAATCATAAGAATTGAAATAATAAGTATAGTTCATGTATTGTTTGATAATTTTTTAAATATGCATATCTCATTTACAAATATAAGGAAAAAATGATAATATCTTAATAACTATACCCGTATATAGAAGGAAACGTATAAATTCTTGATACATAAGGTAGTTATTTCACAAAAAAAATATAAATGATAAATTACCGATTTTAATACATGGATAAGGATACAATTAATAAGTTAGGTCGTGAAAATATGAAATGTAATACACTAGTAAATATTCTTGATGATTTTAATGATGATGTAGCTTATATGTCTAAATTCATAAATCCCCAGAAAGTGATTAACATTGCTCATAAAGGTGATATCTCTGAAGATGTTCTAACGGACATGCGTCGATTTTTAACCAAGAAGTTAGAGGGTATTCAGATTATCGAAGTAAGCTACAGTACCCCATATCGACTACAGAAAATATTAGGACAATATATGGATGAACATACGATTATTAACATTTCTTCTGGGAATAACCTGTCATCTGCAATTGCCTATGAAGCTATGCTCAAATATAATTCATCCATGATCTATATGGATGTATCAGAAGAAAAAGTATATAAAATTAATGCTAAAGGCATTAAAACCATTGATTATCACCATGCAAGGTTCGGTGTAAAAGATTACATCTCCATTACAGGTGGTAAGATTGTCACAGATGAAACCATTGATTATATGGCAGAAGACTATTATAGTATGCTCTTAATTATTCTAGAGCATTATAGTTTATGGATTAATACCAAGGATTATATTCGAAATCATACCCTAAGCCAGACAGATGAACGGATTGATATTGCATCTTCTGAGTATAATGAGCATATAAAAGAACTCTTTAGTGAGTTTATGAAAGTTGGTTGTGTGAGAGAAATACGAGAAGAAGCAGATAGACTTATTATGATTTTTTTTAAGAATGACAACATAAGAAAATATATCTTATCAGGTATTTGGTTAGAGCATTTTACCTATAACATTGTCAAAGAACATAGCAAAGTATGTGATGTACGAACGGGTGTAAGATTTCTATGGGATGAAGATAGTACTGAAGTTGAGAATGAACTGGACGTCATAGCAGTAGCTGGAACACAACTCATATGTATATCTTGCAAGGATACAAGACGGTATAATAGCGGTTCTTTAAATGAATTAGATATCTATTCCGAACAGATTGGTGGATCCTCTGTTAAGAAAATTCTCGTTGCCACAAAACCATCAAAAGGTCAATATGTGGATGAAAGAGCAGAGAAAATGGGGATAAAGATATTGGTTTTTGATGGAGATGTGGATAAGTTTAAGGCCCAGATAGATGAGATCATTGATGATTAATATAGCCATTAGAGAAACTTTTCTTATGACTCTTTACCAATTATTATTAAGCGTAAAAAAGATAACGCTTTCATTAATATGTTATCTGAACATAGAAAGTAAAAAAAAACTGTTATTAAGTGCTTATTTATTGTACAATGTAAACAGAAAACGTATCTCAACCAAGTTGAGGTTAAAAAAAATATAAAATACGATAATATGGAGATGATGAAAATGTCAAAGAAAGTAGTAGCAACAACAAAGGCACCAGGAGCTATTGGACCTTATTCACAAGGGATTATCATTAATAATCTTGTTTATACATCAGGACAGCTTCCTATTGATATGGCGACTGGTAATGTTCCAGATACCATTGAAGAACAGACAAAAGCATCTTTAAGTAATGTAAAAGCTATTGTTGAAGAAGCGGGTTCCTCTATGGAAAAAGTCATTAAAACAACTGTATTTATCAGCGATATGAATAATTTTGTTAAGATGAATGGTGTATATGAAACTTTCTTCAGCGGTATCTACCCTGCTAGAAGCTGTGTGGAAGTAGCACGTTTACCTAAAGATGTTATGGTAGAGATTGAGGTAATTGCTGAAATATAGGCTAAAAATGATCATAGGCGAAGAGAGGTAGATTGTATGTGTGATATTCAATCTTATATTGAGTTGATACGTAGAGAGGTTAAACCTGCTACAGGTTGTACAGAACCGATAGCCATTGCTTTATGTGTTGCTAAGGCAAAGGAGGTTCTTGGTGAAGAGGTAGAGCATATTGACCTTTCATTAAGCCCTAATATTATCAAAAAACGCAATGGGCGTTGGCATACCTGGCACAGGTCAAGTAGGTATTCACATAGCAGCAGCTCTTGGCGTTGTAGCAGGAGAATCAGAATTAGGACTTGAAGTATTGTCTAAGGTTAATAACGCACATGTGGAAGAAGCTAGTCGGTTGGTTGAGGAAGACATTATTCATATTGAAGTAGCGAATCAAGTGTGCAAACTCTATATAAAATGTACTTTAAGGGGTAAAAACCATAAAGCAACGGTTATTATTAGTGGAAGTCATACTAATATTGTTTATGTAGCTTACAACGAGGAGATTCTACTTAATAATATAACAGACTCTGAAGAGAATAGTACATGTAACGACATAGCTATATGCATTGAAAATATATATAGGTTTGCTCTGAATACTCCCTATGAAGATATAAAATTCATTCTTGAAGGGGCTGCCATGAACAAAGCTATTGCTCTTGAAGGATTAGATAAATGTTATGGACTAAAAGTGGGTAAGACCATTGAGCAGAACATTGAGAGAAAGATTATAGCGGATGACATGAAGAATTATGCCATCCGTTTAACTGCCGCAGCATCAGATGCACGAATGGATGGTTGCCAGTTACCTGTTATGACGAATTCTGGTAGCGGTAATCAAGGCATTACAGTCACACTGCCTGTTATGGCTGTATCTGAATGGCTAAAGAGTTCTGAAGAAGCTCTTGCAAGAGCTCTAATCCTAAGTAATCTCGTTGCAATTCATATAAAGGGACATCTAGGTAAACTTTCCGCTCTATGTGGCGTTATTGTAGCAGGTATTGGGGCAGGATGTGGTATGGCTTATCTATTAGATGGTGATATGAATAAGATTAGTGCCACCATTAAAAACATGATTGGTGATGTATCAGGGATGATATGTGATGGTGCTAAGACAGGGTGCGCATTAAAAGTCGCAACTGTTGTAGAATCGGCATTTAATGCTGTGTTACTAGCCCTTGGTGATATTGAGATTACTAAAGAAGAAGGTATCATTGATGAGAACTTAGAAAGATGCATACAGAATCTAACATGTATTGGTTCAAAAGGCATGGAAGAAACGGATAAAATGATTTTAGATATTATGATTTCAAAAAAATAATAATCAGGGCTGCCACTTTGTGAAGTGACAGCCCTTGTTTTATGCCAAATCTTTATAAAAACTCGTACGAATCTTATGTTGGCGATGCTTGAAGCGATGCATTGGGATCGTACTTTTTTTATTATCTTCTAGTTGAGGATTAAGGTCTGCACATATAATACCTCGTTTGTTACAGGAGCGTATAAGTTCTTGAAATAGGATTGCATTCACCCCTAGACGTCGATATTTTGGATCTACAGCTATCTGTACAATCTCTAAACGTTTGTTTTTTTTTCAGTGCTTTTAATAGGTATAAGATTCCTAATGGAAAAAGGCGACCTTTCGTTTTCCTTAATGCTTTTGCTAGAGATGGAAATCCTAATACATATGCCACCAATTGATCTTTTTTTTCGTTCAAGACAAACTTCACAAAATCTGGGTCAAGGATGGTTATGTATTGTTTGGTATAGAGCTTAATTTGCTTATCATTAAGCGGTGTATATTCATAGAGTTCTTTAAAAGCGTTATTAATAAGCTCAAATAACTTGGGCACATATTGAATAAGTTCCTTTTTCTTCTTGGCATCAAGTACATGTAAATTATTGGACTGAAGAGCTCGTTCAGCTACAAGGGTAACGGCATCGGGTATGGTTTCTGGAATAATGATTTCATATTCTAGCCAATCCACATCTTTCATATAACCCAGCTCTTGCATATAAGTCATGTAATAAGGATAATTGTAGCTGGTTGTCATGGTACCAAGGTATTCGAAGCCTTTTGTTAACATACCTTCATAGTCAAAATCAGTGAATCCAAGTGGTCCTTGAACTTTACACATACCTTTCGATGTTAACCAGTTTTCTACAGTTTTTAGGAGCTGCTTAGCTACATTCATGTCATCAATAAAATCAAAAAAAACCAAAACGACCAGCGCTTTCATGCCATAAATCATTGGCAGCATGATTAATGATACCCGCTATTCGTCCTACGATTTTGTTATCATCATAAGCTAACCAATATTTCGACTCGCAGAAATCCATGGCAGGATTTTTATCTTTTCTTAAAGTATTAAGTTCATCAGATGTTAGTGTGGGTACATATTCTTTACAGTTTTTTATATAAAGTCATTGGAAATTTAACAAATGCTTTTAATTCTCGTTTAGTACATACCTCTACGATTGAAAGCATACATGGTCCCCCCCTAATGGTAATAATAGTAATGTGTGTATTATGGAGTCGATAAGTTGATTATATATTTAATGATTAGTTTTATAAAGCCTTAACCATAAGTAACATAAGAATATTATATCATAATTAAGGAGCGTTTTAAAAGAATTAGAAATAATTCATGAATATGAGTCTGAATTTTCTTGCATTGTAAAGGTCGTTACAACATGTTCTTTTAGGTTTATAATTAAATATACGCAGTTTTAATCCAACATAGTATTTTTTTTAAAAAATGTTCTTGACAAAGCTAAGAGTTCTATATATACTGTGTATATACAAGATATACAGTATAACGTAAAATAATTAATTAGGAGGTAAGTTTATGATAGAGGTTAAGAATTTAACCAAGATATATAAACTCAATAAAAAACAAAAAATGGAATTAAATACAAAATCCAATACCAAAATAGCTGTTAACAATGTATCTTTCACAGCTCGTGAGGGTGAAATATTTGGTTTGTTAGGTCCTAATGGCGCAGGGAAGACGACAACGCTTAGAAGCATTGTTACTTTACTAAAACCTACAAAAGGTAGTATAACTGTTGCAGGGTACGATGTGGTAAAGAAAAGTGAAGAAGTTAGAAGACGCATTGGATTTTTAACCAATGAACTTAAGCTTGACGGACACTTTACACCAAGCTATACTATGGGATTTTTTGGACGGTTACATGGTATGAGTGAGCAGCAAATCGAGACACGTAAAAAGGACTTATTTGACTACTTCGGTATTAATGAGTTTGCAGATAAGAAGATCAATGAGCTATCAACGGGTATGAAACAGAAATTATCCATTGCTGTCAGTGTAGTACATGACCCTGAAGTGGTTATTTTTGATGAGCCTACCAATGGACTTGATATTATTACAGCTAGGGCTGTTATGGAATTTCTAGAAAACCTAAAAAAAACGAGGTAAACTTGTTATTGTATCAACTCATATTATGACGGTTGCTACAAAATTATGTGATCGAATTGGTGTTATTATTGATGGTAAGAAGGTAATAGAAGGCACTATCGATGAGGTACTAAGAGATACACAATGTGATGACTTAGAGGATGCGTTCTTTAAACTATATAAAGAAGCAATTGGTGAGTAGTATAGACCAAAAGGAAAGGGTGGAAATCATATGTTATTAAATGTTATTAAAAAAGAATTAAAAAGAGTTTTTTTCAGATAGACGATTAGTATTCTCTTCATTTATTATGCCTGCCATTATGATCTTTATAATCTATTCTATTATGGGTAATATGCTCAGTAGCCGTGTAAGTGATATTAAAGAGCATCAATCGGTTGTTTATGTGCAGAATGCACCAGAGGGATTTGAGAAGTATACAACCAATGAAGATTTAAATATGAAAGTTAATTTTATGAGTAGTGGTGATGATATATCTGCCATAAAAGAAGATATAAAGGTCGGCAATGTGGATTTACTTGTTCAATTTGAAGATGGTTTTCTTGATAAGGTAAAGGGATATGATCAATTAGATGTACCTCCACAAGTAAAGACATTCTATAATCCTTCGGAAGATTATTCACAAAGGGGTAGAAGTAATTTTGTAAGTGTCGTTCTTAGCGATTATCAAAGAGAATTATTAACACAGCGTTTTGGTAACGAAAGCCATGCTGTTGCATTTGATATTGACCGAGAGAATGCAGAAAGTATTGTTCAAGATGAGAAGAAAGCATCTGGTCAAGGTATGAGCAATATCTTGCCTATGCTCATAGCTATCATTCTATTCTCTGGTGCGATGGGTATTGGAATAGATACCATTGCTGGTGAAAAAAGAAAGAGGTACCATGGCGACCTTATTATTAACACCTGCTAAGCGTGAAACCATAGCACTTGGTAAGATTATTGGACTTGGTATTGTAGCTATTATCAGTGCAATAACATCCTTTATTGCCATTATAGCATCCTTACCATCATCTTCTAATGTCTTAACAGGTGAATCATCAGTGAACCTTGGTGCATTACAATTTACACCATTACAAATGGTTCAATTATTGGTAATTATGTTAACACTTGTTGCCATATTTGTTGGTTTAATCAGTTTGATTTCTGTAAGAGCGCGTACGGTAAAAGAAGCAGGTACGTATATAGCACCAGTGTACATGGTTGTTATGATTGCAGCTTTTTTCAACACTATTTGGTAGTGGGGCTGAAGAGTTATACCAATTCGCTATTCCAATTTATGGTAGTGTATCAGCCATTAAAGCAGCATTATCCTTTGACTTAACCATGAACCAATTCCTAGTATCAGCATTATCTGCTTTTATAACCAGTTTAATTTTAGTTCGATTAATTACCATGACCTTTAACGATGAAAAAGTCATGTTGAATGCATAGGTGATGATGCATTGTGGATAGGATAGAAGGTGTTACAACCATTGTGGATGTAGCACCTTCTTTTTTTCCGTATGAAGAAAGGTATACAAAGGCTAGAACCTTTGGTATAATCGATAGAAGAATAGAAGCTATAAGATGATAGTTTCTTCATGTAAATACTGATTCAACCACGTAAGAGTGAAAGGAGAAAAGCATGTTATATCCATTATTTTTTTGAAGCTGATTATAAAGAACGTGTATGGGGAGGTACATCCCTTAGGGACCGATTGAATAAGAAAATTCCTTATGATCATACAGGAGAAAGCTGGGAAGTGGCTTGTCACGATAATGGTGATTCCATTATACGTAATGGTGTACTCCAAGGGCTAACCTTAAAGGAAGCATTACAAGTGCATGCTAAAGAGATTACTGGGCAAGATATGAAAGCTGATGAGAAGTTTCCATTATTGATTAAATTCATAGATGCCAAAGATAAGTTATCCGTTCAAGTTCATCCCGAAGATGCCTATGCCATGATAAATGAAAATGGTGAATTAGGGAAAAGCGAAGCCTGGTATATTCTAGATGCAAAGCCAGGAGCAAAGCTAATTGCAGGGCTAAAAGATAAGGTGAGCAAAGAAGATTTTATAGAAGCCTTAGAAAAAAAAGGGGAGCTTGAGCATGTATTAAATGAGGTGGAAGTACACACAGGAGATGTGATTAACATTCCAGCAGGGTTCGTCCATGCTATTGAAGATGGCATTTTACTGGCTGAAATACAACAGAATTCTGATACAACATACCGCGTTTATGACTGGAATCGTGTGGGCCTTGACGGTAAGAGCCGTGAACTTCATGTTGATAAATCGCTGGACGTTATTGATTTTGAAGGTAAACATGCAAAAGAGATCACCAAAGGATTAGGTATAAAAAAGGGTGAAAATGAAATAATCTATTATGTAGCCAATGGTTATTTTTCATTGGAACAATTGAACTTGAAAGTACCAATGACCGTGACAGGCAATGGCAAATACCGTATCTATATGTGTGTGGATGGTGAAGGTAAAATCATACATGATGGAGAGAATTATCCCTTTACATTAGGTGATACATTTATGATACCCGCTGACATGGATTCTTATATCATAGAAGGCAAGGCTACTTTGGTTCAAACTTATGTACCAGACATTCAGATGGATGTGATAGATGTATTGCAATCAGAAGGCTATACACAAAAAGACATTGAAGCAAGTGTAAGAATTGGCTAAACTTAATAAAGGTGACAAGAGGATGAGAACAATGAAGGACATAAAAATAGATATTCCAGATTATGCAAGAGATATCATTGAACGGCTTAATGAGCATGGCTATGAGGCTTATGTGGTTGGTGGTTGTGTAAGAGATCGATTAATAGGTAGAGAACCTAACGACTGGGATATTACCACATCTGCATTACCGCAACAGGTGAAGAAGTTATTTGGGAAAACCATTGATACAGGGTTACAACATGGTACCGTAACCATTATGGTAGGTAAGGAGCCTATAGAGGTGACCACTTATCGTATTGATGGGGAATATGAAGATAACAGGCGACCTAAATCCGTAGCTTTCACAGATCAGCTTATTCGGGATCTTGAAAGAAGAGATTTTACCATTAACGCTATGGCATACCATCATGAAATAGGTCTTGTAGATGCTTTTGGTGGGATAAAGGATTTAAAAGCGTCCATTATTCGCTGTGTAGGTGCACCTTATGAGCGCTTTAATGAGGATGCTCTTAGAATGCTTCGAGCTATTCGTTTTGCTGCGCAGTTGAATTACACCTTGGAAGAAGGGACAGGTCAAGCTATTATAGATCTAGCAGGGCTTATTCAACATGTGAGTATGGAACGTGTTCATGTAGAATTGAATAAATTACTGATTAGTCATCACCCAGAGCGGTTTATGGATATCCATAAGTATGGTTTAATGCCTTATGTGATACCAGAATTTATCCCTTGTATTGGGAATTCTCAACATCATCCGTATCATTATTATCCTATTGGAGAACACATTATGCGATCTGTGGAAGCTATCAAAGCTGATAAGTCGCTAAGATGGACTATGCTCTTACATGATATAGGAAAACCAGGGAAAAAAACCACTGATGATGAGGGTATTGACCATTTTCATGGGCATGAAAGACTAAGTGCAGACATGGCTAATGAAATTTTGTGTCGTTTGAAATTTGATAAAAAAACATTGAATAGAATTGTAAAATTAATAGCATATCATGATATACACTTAGAAGACCGTCCTAAGATGATAAGACGTGCTGTTAAGAAGATCGGTTCTGATTTATTTGATGATTTTGTGTGTGTGCAGGAAGCAGATATAAGAGCACAGCATCCAGATAAATTAGAAGAACGTCTAGTAAGCTTAGCCAAGGTGAAGGCATTATGGCAAATAATACAAGAAGAACGTCAATGTGTTTCTATGAAAGATCTAAAAGTTAATGGTAGAGATCTGATGGTATATGGTATAAAGGAAGGTAAAGAGATTGGAGAGATTCTCCATCAATTACTTGATAGAGTAATTGATGAACCTGCTTTGAATAATAAAGACTCCTTGCTTCAGATGGTAGAAGAATTAAAAAAAATAAAGAATTTAGACCGCTATATATAGATATGAAACATGAATTTTAACTATATATGGTGGTTTTTTTTATGCATATTTTTTTTCAAAAAAGAAATAATTATTTCCTGTCCTCATAATTGTGAAAAGTGTTACATATATTTTAAAGTAGGACCTATACGGATTCAGGAGGTACAACATATTTAGAATATATGACAAGTGTTAAGGTTGGGGTGATTAGATGCTTGAAGAATACAACAACATATTTGAACAATTTGAAGTGAAAGTGAAAAAAAATGGTTATAAGGGACGAGGAGCATACATTTTAGATACTGATAAAGGGCTTAAGCTCTTTAAAGAAATCCGTATGCGTAAAGAAAAGATTAAGTTTATGTATGAAATAGAAGAGTATCTACATAATAAAGGCTTCACCAATATTGATCGGCTTAATGTATCAGCAGATCATGACCCATACATAGAAGAAGATGGTTCTCTCTACATTCTAAAAGATTGGGTGAATGGTAGAGAAATATTTTTTAATGATGAAGAAGAGATTTATAAAGCTGTTAAGAATCTAGCTATCCTACGTAAGTCAGGTGCCAATTTCCCGAAAGGAAACAAGTATAAAAATTATATTAAACTTGGTACTTTGTGTACAAAATTAGATAAACATAATGTAGAGTTAGTAAGGATACGTAATAAGATTCGCCGTGTTGGTAAGTGGTCAGAGTTTGATATCTGCTTTTTGAGCAGCTTTCATTATTACTATCAAAAGGCTACAGAAGCCCTTAATCTAATGAAGGAATCCGGATATAACAAGTTAGTAGAGGAATACAAAAAGAAAAAACCCTATCATACATGGGCAATATATTCATCATAATATTTTAGTCAGTAATAAAAAAAACTCTATACCATGAATTTTGACTATTGTAATATAGATCTACCCGTTATAGATCTCTATCGATTGTTACGAAAGGTATTAGAGAAGAATGATTGGGATGTTAGAATGGGTATAAAAGCTATTAATATCTATAATAGCATTAGCCCATTAGGTGCAGAAGAGTTACAGATGTTACTCTTCCTTATTATGTACCCTGAGAAGTTTTGGAAAATCAGTAATTACTATTTCAATCTTAATCGAGCATGGAAACCAAAGCAAAGTCTTATAAAGCTTAATAAATTAATTGCTCAGAAAGAGAAGAAAGAGAGATTTGTGAAGGAATTACAGAAGACCCTTAGTGCCCATTGAAAAATTATATAGTAGATAAAAGAAACCATATATGTTAGATACTAATAGTTAGTATTAGCATATATGGTTTTTTGGATATGAACTAAAAGGATAGATGTGGGGACATAGATATCCTTTTTTAATGTAGTAATTGTCTGCTAAAAGTCGAATGATGTCGAAAATCTCTAATCAAGTGCAGTTTATCCAGTGAACCGTGTCGTTCGTCAGGATTTGTTGAAATGGTGGTCATAAATCTGTATGATAGAGCAGTAGAGCATGGTAGCTGTAACTTTTCTATTTAGATCTTCTATAGATTTAATGGAGACCATGTTCCAAATTATAGACATACATTCCATCAGGATTGTTGAAAATAATGGAAATAAATGATAAAGTAAATATACATTATTTTCAATATAGAAAAATATTTCTATATATTGTAGAAGGAGGTAAGTGACTATTAATCTAAAAGTACAAACACAGAATCTAAGAGAAAAAGGTTCTTCTATAAAGCGCTCAGGAACACATATTGCTGGCTTACATGATAATCTTATCCAGATCATAAAAGAGTTGGATTACCATGTGAAACAGAATGTATCATATAAGATAGCGGATTGTTTACATCTACTACAAGATAATTATAACCTTGTTGGAGAGTATGGTAGGCAGATTATGGATGCTGCTGAAGCTTATGATAGGAGAGAAGAAGAACTGCACAAAATGTTTGAACAATTGGAGATAGAGATACTAGGTATCGATGTTAAAGGGTCACAGGAAATAGAAAAAGAACAGAGTAAGCAACCAAAAGCTGATATGGCGACACTAGACAGAAATTTCACAAAATCCCCAAGAGACCTATATGATAATCAAGATAAAGAGATTTCCAAGAAGGAAACATCAAGAGAAGAAATTAAGAAGATTCTAGAACAGATTCCAGAGCTTCAAGAAATAAATTACGATATGTTTTTTGGATAATGAACAGGTTAAGAGAATACAGGAGTATATCAGATCCAAAGGATACAAAATAATGATCACATCAAAGCTAGATTCTCAAACTAAATTTGCTTTAGTTAGTATGGGGATAGATATTAGTTTTTTTGCAGGAGGATAGTTACTTGGAAGATGGGCTTAACTTATACGCATATTTCAAGAATAATCCAGTTAACTACATGGACCCTACAGGTTATTGTAAGGAAGATAAAGATACTTATAGATCAGTTGATTTAACTAATGGTATGAACATGTATGATCCTAATTCACAACTTGCACAATATATTCATGATGTTAAAGGAGTAACCTATGCATTAACTAAGCCTTTAATAGATAGTGCTTATAGAAATCCAACAGCAGGTAATCTTTATCCACCAATGGAATTCAAACCAACCGTTGTTGAATTAATTTATGAAGAGCTAGGTTTAGCTGTTGATAATAAAAAAAATGAGCCTGCTATTAAAATTGCTCTTAAAGTAGTTAAAGAAGCCGAAGATATATACAAGTCAATACAAGAAGGAATTTCGGTAGGTGGACCTAATGCAATAGCTGTAGGTGTTACGAGTGTTGCAAGTTATTTATACAAGAAGAATCCAGAGAATATTGAACCTGGTTATCTACAAGATTATTTATTTGATATTTGGAGTAAGAGTAATAGAAAATCTCTGATTATTAATATGAGTAAAGCATTATATATTAAGAATACAGATTTTAAGTATCTTATTAATTCAATAGGAGCAAGAAAAAAAATTCATAGAACGTCTAAATACTATTAGAGACTCTGTAGACGATTTTGACTTAAATGGCTTTGACAAAACAACTCAAAATAATATTAGATATCTAGCTAAGAGTGCTATTGATAGGATAATTGAAATGAATAATAATTATTCTGACTCAGTGAAGCTCCTTGAAAATAAGCTAAACAGAATAGAACAAGATATAAGGGAGAAATTACAATGAACAAATTAAAAACTAAATGGAAGATATTACTTCCTATAATATTAAGTATACTCATAGTTGGTATATACTTAATATATAATCATACAACTAAAATGGCTGAAGATAAAGGAAGAATTTTATATGCAGAGTGTTATGAAAAGTATCAAGAAAAAAAATATGATAAGTTAACAAATGGCATTAATCAAAAAAAATGCTCAAGAAAAAAGTTCCTACTCTTTATAACGATGAGAATAAAAAAAAGATTATAAAAGAGATGGGTATTGTACTAGATGAGTATGATAATAAATTAGCATCTTATACGGATTCTTATATTGTATTCTTCGACTTAAGAGAATCATATGATAAACTAAAAAAGTGATTTTTATGAATTAGAAAAAATGGGATGAATTGAGTTATACAGAGAAATTAACAGTCAGAGTGTCTTTTCTGTTGAATGATTTCTAATTTCAATACATAACAATTACTTTTAAATAAACCCTATGAATGAGCCTTCTACAACTAATATTGTATAGGCTCATTCTCATTACAATTGATTAAATTTATAATCATTCTAATAAAAAACTGGAATGCGTAAGAATAACCAGTAGATAAGATATAGAAGTTTATATCTTAAGCTTCATATCAATAGCCATCCAGTGAAGACCACTGGGGTCAAAGCCTACGATGCAGACCGTCGGCGGGGAAAAGCTTTTCAGGGTCTTGCTCTGGGGTTAAGAAACCAAGAGCCACCAGAATAAAGGGGATGAGTAATCTTACTGAATTATACGAAATAAAATGAAAGGTGATATCTATTATCATACTATGAGATATTTTAGGCTTTACAAATGACAAAGAGAAGCTATGTATACAATGTACATATTCGTCCTATTCTACTACAGAGGAACAGTTATGTTTATCACATCATTAGCTATCAACAGTAATAACAATAAAGTAGTTCTAGGTTTTCAACCATTAACTATTAAGTGAAAAGTACTAGGGTCAAAGCCTACGAAGAGATTCTAAGGTCTTCCCCCCTTCTTTTTCTTAATCGCCCTTTGGGCGACTAACATCAAACAGTACAACTATCATAGGGTTTTATAGTCCAACAGTTAATAATCCTTATCAAATAAGTGTGGGTAAAGCAAGTATTATTAAAGACGTATATGACCAATTAGAAACAGACAAAAATAGTAGAAAGAATGATACTGCAATAAAAATAGGCATTTCTATTCTTGATGAGGCTCAGGACATTTATGAGTCAGTACAAGAAGGTGTTACTGTTGGGGGACCGAATTTATTTAGTGCTGGTGGAGTTAGCGTTGCAAGTTATCTCTATAAAAAAAGTGATGATAATCCAGAACCCGACTATTTAAGAGATTATTTATATGATAATTGGAGTGGAAATACTAGAAAGTCATTAATTATAAGTGTTTGTAAGGCTTTATATATACAAAATTCAGAATATAAATACCTAGTTAATGCAGGTTCAAAAGATAGATTCATAAATGAATTAAATAAGGCCAAGAATACTATTAATGAATATCCGTTAAACGATTTTCCAGAAATCACTCAAAAAAATATAAAATACTATGCAACAGAGTATATTAATAGGATAATATATATAAATAA
>JDSF01000095.1_pt1 | contig 69574 bp, 70 predicted proteins | sample 199441 | NCBI WGS metagenome assembly JDSF01 (sample SAMN02592751, study PRJNA231836) | bioreactor metagenome | isolation source: continuous culture bioreactor denitrification-DNRA | place: Germany: Bremen
ACCGTATCAGTTATCATGCCAAAAGGTAAAGGTTTTACCAAAGACTATGAGCAATTGTCTGGGGTTCATATCTACAGACATGATTTGCCAGAAGAAGGCAATGGTTTTATTGGCTATGTGAAGGAGTACTACGCAGCGCTTCGAGAAGAGCTGCGATTGGCTAAGAAAATCCATAAAGAAGTTGGTTTTGACGTGATTCATGGGTGTAACCCACCTGACAATATATTCTTAGTGGCCTGGTTCTTCAGGAAATACGGGGTCAAGTATATCTTTGACCATCATGACATATGTCCTGAACTCTATATAGCTAAGTTTAGGAAAAAAGGCTTGTTATACTTGTCTCAGGTCTTCTTTGAAAGGTTAACTTATCGCTATTGCAAGATGGCATTTGTAACCAACGAGTCTTATAAGAAGATAGCCCTTGAGCGTAATAAAATGAAGGCAAAGGATGTCTTTGTCCTTAGGAGTGGTCCAAAGATTGAACGCCTTAAGATTCAACCACCAAAGCCAGAAATCAAGCGTGGAAAGAAATATATGGTTGGTTATGTTGGTGTTATTGGTCAGCAAGAAGGCATGGATTATCTTGTTGATGCGGCGGTTTATATTAAGAATAAGCTGGGTAGAGATGACATATTTTTTGGTATTTGTGGCGGTGGTCCTTACCTTGAGACCATTAAAGCCATTGCTAGCAAAAAAGGTCTTGATGACATAATGGAGTTCACAGGACGCATACCAGATAATATATTGCTTGATTATCTCAACACAGCCGATGTGTGTGTGAACCCTGATGAGTATAATGAAATGAACGACAAATCAACTATGAATAAGGTGCTTGAGTATATGGCTCTTGCCAAGCCTATTGTTCAGTTTGATTTGGTTGAAGGTAAGTACTCAGCGGCTGAGGCCTCTGACTATGCCAATCCTAATGATGCCATAGATTTGGCTGAGAAGATTGTTCATCTGATTGATGATGAAGAGCGTAGAAAATCGATGGGACAACTAGGCAGAAGTCGAGTTATCAATGAACTAAGTTGGAAACATACAAGTAAAGTACTACTCGAAGGTTATGAGTATTACTATAAAAAGTGGGTGGAAGCATGAGAATATTGATGTATGGGCCTAGTCGTAAAGTGATGGGTGGCATCTCAAGTGTGGTTAATGGTTATTACGAGCAATGGAATGAGGACTATGATTTGACGTATGTTGGGACAATGGAAGATGGCTCCAATCTTAAGAAAGCCTTTGTCTTCTTGATTGCCTATATAAGTAGTATCTTCATTATGCCTAGTTATGACATTGTCCATGTCCATATGGCTTCAAAGAATTCTTATGAACGTAAGAATTTGCTCCTAAAAATGGCCAAGTTCTATAAGAAAAAGACCATAATCCATGTCCACGGTTCTAACTTTATGTTGTTCTATGGTGAGGATAGCAGTCCAGTGAAACGAGCTAAGATTCGAAAAACATTTAACGAGGCTGATTATGTAATCGCTTTGTCAGCAAGATGGGAAGAAGATTTGGCGACTATTACCAAGACTCCAATTCAAGTAATCTATAATGCTGTCTCGTGTCCACCACCTTATGAAAAGGTGTTGAACAACAACATATGTTTTCTTGGTCGACTTGGTCCTAGAAAAGGTGTTTTTGACTTGATGGATGTCCTTGTAAAACTTAACAAAAGCTATAAAGATTATCAAGTATATATAGGCGGCGATGGTGATGTGGAAGGCTTGAAGAAGTATATATCAGATCACAATATGACCAATGTTCACTATGTTGGTTGGATTAGTGGAAGAGATAAAGAACGTCTTCTTAGAGATACTACCATATTTTCACTGCCGTCTTATCATGAAGGTTTACCCATGGCCCTTCTTGAAGCCATGTCCTATGGATGTGTGTCTATTTCAACCACTGTTGGTGGCATACCAGAAGTCTTAAGGAATGGTGAGAATGGTTTTATCATGGAACCAGGGGATAAAGAAACTCTGTATACAGTACTGGATGATATACTATCAGGTAGAGTGGATAAAGGCTTGATATCAAAGAATGCAAGAGAGACCATAGAGGTGGACCATTCTCTAGCAGTCTCTCTTCAGGTACTCTATAATTTGTATGATGTTGTGAATGGGTGATATAGGTGAAAGCATTTCTCAAGAAAATAAATAATTTGACGCCAGACATTGTCAAACATATGGTAGGACCATTTGTAAGGCGGCGATTGGTTGGTAATAAGGAATTTGTTGATCAATATGAGACCCTTGTGGCCAAAGAATTTTTAAGTGATGAAGAAAAGTTTAAAAAAGTAATGGCAACACTAAGGCATGCTTATAATAACGTTGCAGAATACAGGGGGCGTTGGGATGGCCTAGGTATTGACATTAATTCTTTTACAAGTCTAGAAGACCTTAAACAACTCCCGATTCTTACAAAAGATGATGTTAAGCGTATGTCTTTTCCCATCGAAGGTTATGACGATTATGTCACATACACGGGCAGTACAACTGGCAAGCCTCTAAAACTCTATATGAGTGGTAATAGCATCTACCATGAAAGGGCCTTTATTTATCACTATTGGTCTAAGTTTGGTTATGATTATAAGACCAGTAAATTGATTACCTTTAGGGCCTTCAAAATCAAGAAATCATTTAAGAACTACAACCCCTTATATAGGGAGTATCAATTGTCACCCTTTTTACTTTCTTACAAGACCTTTTATGATTATGTCAGGGTAATTGAGAAATTCAAACCAGATTATATCTGTGGTTATCCCTATACAATTATGAACTTCTGTCGCTTGGCCAAGAAATTTGGTTACCACCATGAAGTTAAAGGTTTGTTTTTTGTGTCTGAAGGCATAACCAAAGAGGATAAAGAATATGTGGAGGCTGTGTTTGGGTGTCCCAGCCATATTTATTATGGTCATTCTGAAAGGTCTGTATTTGCAGGAGAGGTAAATGGCAGTTATACTTTCTCAGACCAGTATGGTTATACAGAGTTATTGCCTGTTGAAGATGAAGACAATGTCTTCCAAATTGTTGTAACAGGTTATATGAATCCATCCATGCCTCTAGTGCGTTATCATACAGATGATTACGCTGTGATTGACGAAGATGGTAATGTCACAATCGATGGCTGGCGAAAGTCAGATCATTATATCTACGGACGCAACGGTGAAAGGCTCTCTACAATAGCAATGTCTTACCAACAGGAGATATTTGAGAATATCCTCAATTACCAGATGGTTCAAGAAGAATACGGTAAGATTACCATGGTAATAGAAGGCATAAGGACCTTGCAAGAAGAAGAACGTGAAAAGATTGAAGCTTATATTACCAAAAGGTTATACCGCCTTGTAGATGTAGAATTTAAATATGATAAGGTGCAGATGACACCTGGTGGTAAATACAAACGTATTATTCAAAATACCAATGTATAATTAGTGACAATAGCTTAAATGATGCAAATAGTTATGTGTGAATACGAATAGACCTAACGGTGTTAGCCCTTGTGTGGTAAGGATTTGACACTAGTAAGAATTGCCCAGAGGCCCCTACTATATATTAGGCCCTTGGGACTTGAATCCGATTCGGCTTATGGTATATTTTAGAGTAAATAAGTATAAGTAGAGGTGATTTGTGTGGGAAGCAAGGTTATTGCCACTCTATTGTTATTGGTCTTTCTTGTGTGGCCGACAATAGAGCTTGGTAGTGGTGAGCTTGATGATGATGAGACAATCTATGTTTACGCTAAGTCAATGGCGGAGACCAATGAAATGGTAGATGGTGAGCCACTGGTCCAAGAAATGGTGGCACTAGAAGTGACGGGTATTGATACTGACTACGTTGACAACGCTTTAGATGAGGATTTAAAAGATGTAGAATCTGTAGATAATGGGGCAGTGGTTGGAGAAACGGGAGAATTAGAAGGCGAAGAAGTCGAAGTATCAGAAGCAGAAGACGAAGAAAAAGCAGGGGAAGTTACAGAAGAATCACTAGAAGACGTAGTGGAGGAATCTATAGAAGAAAAGGCATCAGAAGCAATGACAGAAGATATAGAAGCAGTGGAAATCGAAGAAGAACTGGCAACAGTGCCAGCAGCTATACCAGAAGAATCACCAGAAGAATTAACAGAAGCAAACACTGAAAAAGTAGAAGAGAAGCCTGAGAAGGTTCTTGATATAGATTATGACGCTTTGGAAGTGGCAAGGTATATTATGTCCTGGCAGCTACCATCAGGTGGTTGGACTAAGAATCAAAGTGCCATCTACAAAAGATACTGGGATGGCAAAGAGGCTATTGCCAAGTATTACCAAAGCGACAAAGTGACACCGATTGGAACAATAGATAACAATGCAACAACAAGTGAAATTATCTATTTGGCCAAAGTGTATCAAAATTCCAAGGACACTACAGTCAAAGAGGCTGTAATAAAGGGGTTAAATTACTTACTAGAGATGCAATACGATAGTGGAGGATTTCCACAAGTTTATCCTTACCAAGATCACCCTGGCTCCAATTATGAAAACATGGTGGCCTTCAATGACGACGCAATGACCAATGTCTTATGGTTATACCAAAGCCTTATTGCACAAAAGTACCCATTTAATGGCGATTTGGTCAGTGCAGACTTAAGAAATGAGATAAAAGCCTCTTATTACAAGGGGATAGATTTTATACTACAAGCACAGATTGTTGTAAATGGTAAGCCGACGGGGTGGTGCGCACAACATGATCCAGTCACTTATGATCCAGTAAGAGGCCGTAAATTCGAGCCAGTATCAATCTCTGGACAGGAGTCTGTTTCCGTTGCTAAGTTTCTGATGTCGGTTAAAGGCACAGATGCTCGAATTGGCAAGAGTATTGATGATTTTGTGATTTGGCTTAAATCTGTGGCCAATCATAATATGAAGTATGATCGATATACGAAGACAGACCATTATTTTGACTATTCAGAAGGCGATTATATGTGGTATCGATTCTATGAGATTGGTACCAACAAAGCTTTGTTTGCAGACTCAGACGGTAGTATCTACTATGATTTTTTGAAAGTCAGCAAAGAGCGCAGGAAAAATTATGGTTACGCAGGTAACTGGGGAAAAGTGTTTATGGACTAGGGTGGCCTTATCTAACAGATAGAGGTGACGAGTATGTTAAAAAGAATAGTGTGTGGATTCATAGCCTTTATATGGTTGTTGTTGTCAACAACCACTATGGAAGGTGGCGATGAGTCTGAAAATGAACTTACCGAAGTAGAGATTGGTAAGTTCATTGTGTCTTGGCAACTGGATAATGGTGGCTGGACCAAAGATAAGGAAGAAATATACTTAAGATACTGGGATGGCGCGGAGCCAAAAGCTAAATACTACCAACAAGACCATGTGACGCCACTAGGAACTATTGATAATGGGGCTACAGTTGGTGAGATTATGTATCTGGCTAAAGCATACGATCATTCTAGAGAAGTTAGTTTCAAAGAATCGATTAACAGAGGGATAGATTTTGTCCTTGAAATGCAGTACCCATCGGGCGCTTTTCCTCAGGTATATCCACGACAAGATGGTGATATATCCAACTATGAGAATATGGCAACCATTAATGACGATGCCACAATCAACGTTCTGGATCTACTATTTAGAATAAAGAACAGAGAAGGGTACTTTAATAGGAACCTTATTGATGAAACGACGAGAATAGAAGCTTCGGATGCCTTTGATCGAGGTCTTGAGTTTCTCCTTGGCGCTCAAATTGAAGTGGATGGCCAGTTAACAGTGTGGGCAGCACAACACAATCCTTTAACCTATTTGCCAGAAGCTGGAAGAGGTTTTGAACCTGTTGCTCTTGTAAGTAAAGAATCCATTCATATTATATGGTTTCTCGAATCACTTGATATGGAAGATGATGCCAAAATAAGGAAGAGTATTACAGCTGCAAGAAATTGGGTTGAAGAGGTTGTTGTTAGAAATGTTAAGTACCACCGTGAAGGCGTTGATGGAGAGTACTTTGTGCCTGAGGCAGGTGTGAATACTTGGTACCGTTTCTATGAGATAGGCACAAATGAACCACTGTATGGTATTAGTGAAGGCAATAGCAGTCACGATATAATGGATCTTGACATAGAAAGACGGCATAACTATGGATGGGCAGGAAGTTGGGGGGAAGAGATTCTTCTCACTGACCAGGCACCAGGACCAAGATATAAAGCGGAGGACTTATCTGAAATGATACCATTGTTAGTAGGTATTGGTATTGTCCTTGTGGGTCTGATTGTGGTTATCAAGAAAAGAAGACGTCTTATTTACAAATTGAAGAAAAGGCTTGGCATTAAACGAGAACAGTTCTCAAAATAGTACTCTGGTCCTATATACCTATAGGTCTCCGGTATGATATACTAGTGTTAGACTACAATTTCTAACACTAGGTCATCATAGCAGAAGGAGGCCGATTTTTATGAAAAAAATTATAAGTATGATGATTGCTTTGATATTGATTGGCCAACTGATGATGGTCGTTACTTATGGTGCCGAAGAGGATGTTAATCCAAAGGTTGCAGAATATGTAATGTCTTGGCAGTTAAGTCATGGTGGTTGGACTAAAGACAAAGATGAAATCTATGAACGTTACTGGAATGGCACTGAGAAGAAAGCAAAGTATTATCAACGAGATAAAGTGACACCACTTGGAACTATTGATAATGATGCTACGGTAAGTGAAATAGAATACTTATCAAGAGTCTATAATCAGTATGGCAAAGCCGAAGTTAAAGACTCTGTTCTTAAAGGGCTAGAATTTTTGCTGACAATGCAATATGAATCAGGTGGTTTCCCTCAGGTGTATCCAGAGCAAGACCACGGTAGTTCAGTGTATGAAAATGATGCAACCTTCAATGATAATGCGACTGTCAATGTTCTATATCTATATAAGGACATTTTGACTAAGGAAGAACCTTATAGTAGTAGACTTATATCAGAAGACTTATATGGGCGAATTGAAGAAGCTTATTACAAAGGTATTGACTATGTACTAATGGCGCAAGTTGAAGTGGATGGCGAATTAACAGCATGGGGTGGTCAACATAACCCACTTACCTATGAGACAACAAAAGGTAGAGCCTTTGAACCGTTATCCATTATTAGTAAAGAATCCGTTAAGATTGTTGGATTTCTTGAAAGCATTGATACCACTATAATGGAAGCAGATGAAAAGCTTAATAGACATATCGTTGTTGTGGAAGAAGTGAAAGATGACGCTGGTATCATAGTAATAGAAGAAAGACACTTAACTGTTGATAGAATAGAAGCAAGTATAATGGGCGCCCAAACATGGTTGGCTGGCGTAGCTGTTGAAGATACTAAGTATTACCTCAAAGGTCTTAATGGACGGTACTTTGTAACTCAGAGTGGTAAGTTGACTTGGTACCGTTTCTATGAAATAGGAAGTAATGAACCCCTCTTTGGAGATGTGGATGGGTCTGTAACTCATGTTATTACTGAAATAAGTACAAGTCGACGTCATGGATATGGTTGGGCTGGTACTTGGGGTAAAGATATTTACCGAGCAATGTTAGCAGATGATGTGATCTTTGATGATGATATACCAGCAGCCCTACCAGACTTAGATGCTGACGAAGAAGAATTTGAACGTATCTATGAAGAAGAAATGTATCTACAGGATATCGAAGAAGAGGATAGAACCCATAAACGTAATGGTATTATAGCCATTACAGCATTGGTACTGGGACTTACAGGACTCATAACTTGGAGTCGTCGTTCATTACTGTAAAAAAAAGTAAGGATAATACAGGTTTACATAAAGTAAGGTCCTGGGTACTATATTGGCGTATGCCAATTAAGTACTAAGGACCTATTTTAATACATAGTGCTTCCATGCTATACTTAGTTCGTGGTCAAGATAATAACGTTACTTGTAGGAGAACACTTATCAAATAGTAATCATCATTGATGACTTCTATTGATAAAGGCAAACCAACCGAAAGATTGGGACGCAAAACTGTAGGGCCTGTAAAATGGCAGCCAGTTACCAATATGGAAGTTTTTTTTATTGCGATAATTACTGTAATAATGAGAGGCACTTCCTAATGGCCTTAACATTCTCTAACTTGTAACACCAGTAAGATTTATTCAGAAAAGTACATACGAAACTCTTTTTTATAAAAAGGATCATGGTAAGTTCTTAAGAACTTCTACTGATAAAGGCAAACCAGTCGAAAGGCTGGGACGCAAAGCTAAAGGGCCTGTAAAATGGCAGCCAGTTCCCAAAGGGGAGTTTTTGTATTGCGGTTTTGGGATAAGAACTTGAGGAGGTTCTTTTTTATGAAAAAACTATTAGCACTTATCGTCATTTTAGCATTCACAATCAATCTCGGACAAATAAATACATTTGCAGCAACAAGTTATAGTTCAACTGTTGGTAAATACATCATGTCATGGCAACTTGACAATGGTGGGTGGACAAAAGACAAACCAGAAATCTTTACAAGATACTGGGATGGCAGTGAAAACAAAGCCAAATATTACCAACAAGACAAGGTAACACCACTTGGAACTATTGACAATGATGCTACAGTAGAACAAATCGAATACCTTGCAGGTGTTTATGCTAACACAGGTGACAGCTCAGTCAAAGCTTCTATCCTAGAAGGATTTGATTTCTTAACTACTATGCAATACCCATCAGGTGGCTTTCCACAAGTATATCCAAAGCAAGATGCAGGAAGCTCAGTATATGAGAATGATGCAACATTTAATGACGATGCAACGCTTAACGTAATGCAACTTCTAAAGAAAGTTGTTGATAAAGAAGGGTTTTATAACAGTTCATTAATTAGTTCATCAAGATACGCAGAACTTAAAGATGCCTATGAACGAGGACTTGATTTTATTCTCAAATCACAAATCGAGGTCAACGGCGTTAAAACGGTATGGGGTGGACAACATGACCCAGTATCTTATGAAACGACAAAAGGACGTTCATTTGAACCAGTGTCACAAATTGCTCAAGAATCAGCAAGACTTGTAGCCTTCCTAGAAGACTTGAATAGTAGTGATCCAGCAGTAAAAGAAGCAGTAGTATCAGCAAAGATTTGGTTCCACGACGTTGTTGAGAAAAACACAAAGTATTATCAAAAAGGTTACAACGGCGAATATTTCGTTTATAGTTCAGGAAGCGAAATGTGGTACAGATTCTATGAAATAGGTACAAACACACCAGTATTTGGTGACAGAGATGGATTAACCTATTATGATATCATGGATATCAGCCAAGAACGAAGAGATGGTTACGGTTGGGCTGGAACATGGGGCAAATACATCTATGCTGACTCAAATGTATCTGATTTATCAGTAGAATTATTGGCACTTCAAGGATCTCAAGAAGAACCAGTAGTAGAAGAACCAGTAGTGGAAGAACCAACATCAGAACCAATCGTTGGTGGTTATACAGTAAATGGTGATTCATACATTGATGACGCAGGATTCCATTTTGTTGAAAGTGGTACAGATTCAATTATTACTCCACTTTTAACATCCGTAGAAAAAGGTAGCAGAGTTGAATTAGCTATCTCAATCGCAGACACAAACAGAACAACTAGTGAACTTATAATGAGTAATTCAGGACTTAGATCAGGTAAATCTGACTGGATCCTTGGCCACGGAATCAAAACAAAAACTTTAGGATTTGATGTCACTGCTGATTTAGCAGACAATGACAAATACATTGAGTTTGAAATAGCAGGTGGACAAAATGGCGAAAGTATTCACGTTAGCAAAATTGTTGTAACTGTGGATGGAGTTGTTCAAACTTTTGAAGAACCAGTAGTAGAAGAACCAGTAGTAGAAGAACCAGTAGTAGAAGAACCAGTAGTAGAAGAACCAGTAGTAGTTGGTTATACAGTTGAAGGTAACTCTTATATTGACGATGCAGGTTTCCATTTCGTTGAAAGTGGTACTGATTCAATTACAACACCAGTAATTATTGACGCAGTAGCTGGTAGCAGAGTAGAACTTGAAATTACAATAGCAGCAACAGATAGAACAACTAGTGAGCTTATAATGAGCAACACAGGACTCAGATCAGGTAAATCTGATTGGGTTCTAGGACATGGAATCAAAACTAAGACATTAGGATTTGATGTAACAAAAGACTTAGCTGAAGCAGATAGAACCATTGAATTTGAAATAGCAGGTGGAAATATAGGCGAAAGCATTCATGTTAGTTCAATCAAAGTTTTCGTTGACGGCGTAGAGCAAACTTTCGAAACGTCTGACGACACAGCAGCGGAAGAAGAAGCGGCAAGAATAGCAGCGGAAGAGGAAGCAGCAGAATAGCAGCAGAAGAAGCGGCAGAATAGCAGCGGAAGAGGAAGCAGCAAGAATAGCAGCGGAAGAAGAAGCAGCTAGAATAGCAGCAGAAGAAGCAGCTCTTGTAAACAGCTATAGCAAATCAAGCTTTACATTTGTAAAAGGTTCAAACGATGACTTGGTTACAATTGATTTAACTGGAGCAGATGTTGGTGAAACAGTTCAAGTATCATTGACTATAGTAGCAACAGACCGCAAACGTGCAGACTTATTCCTTGACAATGTTGGCCTTAGAACTGGCAAATCACTATGGAAAATAGGTCATGGTCGTAAAACAAAATCATTTGAATTCACTATTTCAGATGCAGATGACAAATTCCTTAGATTCTACATTGATGGTGGAAACAATGGTGAAAGTATTACAGTTGAAAATATTAGCGTATTAGTCAAGTAGACCACAAACTACTATTTGATAGTAACTTGGAAAAGGCACCCTTCCTCAGGGTGTCTTTTCACGTCTATATCTTTAAAAACCTGGGTTTGTTATTGATTTTGTTTCTCAGTTGTGGTACTTTAGACTTAGAGAAACCTTCGGAGGTACAGCCATGGATCGACGTAAATTAGTGTACACAATTATATTTACAATAGTTGGATTGATTTTGACATTACTCGCAGTAATGTTGTTGCTTCCAAGCCCAGAAGTTGAGGATGGACTTACTGACTCCGACGTGGTTCAAGATCCATTGATAACACCTGAGATTGTAGAACCAATTGATTCTCAGGATACATTCAATTCTGGTAATATTGAAGATGAAGTGGATGAGGTTAATGAGGTCAAGGAAGTTGAAGTTATATCATCAGATGATAACTCAGATATTCCAGAAGATGATGTTAGAATGTTCTTATTTCTAGGTATAGACAGAACAGAGGAAAGAGATAAGACTCTTGGCATCTATCGGTCAGATAGTATTGCCGTGTTACGAATAGATATGGTTAACAAGTGGGCAAAGGTGCTCTCAATTCCAAGAGATACCTATGCTATTTACCTATAAGAAGTAAAATGGATAAAATTAATCATGCTTACGCATTTGGTTCTCTCAAAGGTAGAGGTGAAGCCAGTGTCCTTGAGGCTGTTAATGGTTTTATTGGTGAAGAGGAAATGCGAAAATATTTTGCACTAGAAATGGAACCTATTGCTGAAATAGTGGATGCCATAGGTGGTGTCTATCTGGACGTTGAGGTGGAAATGAAATCTCATGGAGCTGACCTTAATCCTGGACCACAATTACTTGATGGTGAGCAGGCTTATGACTATGTTCATTGGCGTTATTCTGGTGATGGTGATATCGGACGTATCAGAAGGCAACAGCAATTTGCAAATGTATTTTTGGATAAGCTAACCGTTACTTATGCACCTAACAATATAACCAAACTAATGATTAACAATGGTGACCATATCAATACCAACATTCTATTTTCGGAAGTGACAGAAATTGTTCAGGTCCTGGCAGAAGTGGATGAAGTTGAGTATTATACCGTACCTGGTAGAAATATGAAGATAGACGGTATTTATTATTGGAGCCCAAAGGAAGAGGGTTTGAAAACAGTCCTAGAAGAATTTTACAATTAGACAGAGTCAAATATGATATAATATTGAGGTTATCTGGTAAATATAGAATAAGTAAGTCAGATAATGTATACACGAGGAGGAGTTAATATGGAGAAGGTACTTATAACCGGCGCTGCCGGCTTTATTGGATTTCATTTATCAAAATTATTAATCAGCCAAGGTTTTGAAGTGGTTGGCATTGATAATATGAATGATTATTATGATGTAAAATTGAAGGAAGGACGCCTTGACTTGTTAAAAAGTTTGGAGGGGTTCTCATTCTACAAAATGGATTTGAAGAACAAAGCGGATATTGATCAACTATTTGAGGACAATCAGTTTGATTATGTTGTGAACCTGGCAGCACAAGCAGGTGTACGTTACAGCATTACCAATCCTTATTCTTATGTAGACTCAAACTTAATTGGTTTTGTAAACATTCTTGAAGCATGTCGCAACAACCCAGTCAAACATCTATTATATGCATCATCAAGTTCTGTCTATGGTGGTAACAAAGTTGCTCCGTTCTCAACAGAACACCAAGTTGACCATCCTGTCAGCTTATATGCTGCGACCAAAAAAGCAAATGAATTAATGGCTCATACATATAGTCATTTATACAAAGTGCCTACAACAGGACTTCGATTCTTCACAGTATATGGACCTTGGGGAAGACCTGATATGGCATATTTCCTTTTTTCAGATGCCATAACGAGCAATAAACCAATCAAGGTTTTCAATCATGGTAAAATGGAAAGAGATTTTACTTACGTGGATGACATTGTAGAGGGGATTTCTAGACTTTTGCCATTAATACCTCAGGCAAATACTGAATGGAATGAAGAAAATGATCCTTTAAGTGAAAGTTTTGCACCTTATAAGGTTTACAATATTGGAAACAACAAACCAGTACAATTAATGCACTTTATCAGTGCATTAGAGACACACCTTGGGAAAGAAGCTGAGAAAATCTATATGGATATGCAACCAGGTGATGTCCATAGAACTTATGCTGATGTTAGTGATTTGGAACAGGCCATTGATTTTAGGCCAAGTACGACCATAGAGGAAGGTTTAGGGGCCTTTGTGACATGGTATAAGGATTTCTATAATAAGTAAGGTGATTGAATGAAAAGTGTTTTAAAAAAACTCAATGAAAGTACCCCTGATTTTATTAAGAAATTGATGGCAAGGCCTATTAGGTCAAAGTTAGTTAAGAATGCCATCTTTTTAAATCAATATAATAGCTTACTTAACACAAAAGATGTGTTTGCTCCTGATTTTGCTAAAGTTAAGGAGATACTTCATTATGCCTATAATCATGTAGGCTTCTACAGGAAGTTATATGATGAAAATGGTATTGATATAAATCAAATTCTAAGCTTTGATGATTTTGAGCAGATTCCTATCATCGATAAGCAGACTTTGTTAGATAATAAGATTTTGACAAGTGGTGATATTAAGTACTATGAAGGTCATACAGGTGGTTCTACAGGTGCTACAGCTGATTTGTATTTGAGCCTTGAAAGTATTTATAGGGAAAAAGCATTTATATACCATTACTGGCAAAACTTTGGTTATGACTTCACTAAGTCTAAGATAGTCACCCTAAGAGGGGTAAAAGTGGGAAAAAATACACCTGTCAAATTCAACCCTCTTTACAATGAATATATTCTATCAGCGCATCACCTTTCAAAAGAGAGTGTTGTGAGATATAGCAAAGTTATCGATAGCTATAAGCCTGAGTTTCTTCATGGTTATCCTTCAGCCATTATTAGTTTTGCCAAGTATGCAAAACTAATAGGGTACTTCTACCAGTTCAAAGCCATATTCTTGATTTCAGAGGGCGTAAGCCAAGCTGAGAAGAGTGAGATAGAAAATCTCTACCTATGTAACGTTCATTCATTCTATGGGCATTCAGAGCGGTGTGTCTTTGGTGAGGATTTTGAAGAAGGATACAGATTTAACCAATGTTATGGCTATACTGAGTTGTTACCTTATGACTCTACCCATGAAAGAATCATCAGCACTGGGTTCATAAATAAAGCTATGCCCCTTATTCGCTATGATACAGGGGACTTCTTATTCAGAGACCATAACCGCCCTATTATTGATGGATGGCACAAGATTAAGTTCTACCTTATTGATAAAGATAAACGACAAATAACTCTACGCGATATTTATTTGTGTGGTGAGGCATTTATGAAGATTGGATATTATCAATTTGTCCAAGAAGAGGCTGGAAAAGCCAAGCTGATTTTGGAACTCGTAGATAGGATTGACAGGAATGAAAAAAACAAACTTGAATTAGACATAAAACGCCACCTGCCAGAATCAATTGAGTTCATAATAGAGTACGGCAGAGTTAATAGAACCATTAGTGGTAAAGTGAAACGTATAATACAACATTTATAGAAGGAAGACCTAGAGTTATACATATAAAGAGATTACTAAATGGAGGTAACTTATGAAAATTACAATAGCAGGAACAGGGTATGTTGGTTTATCCAACGCCATACTACTAGCACAACACAATGAAGTCATAGCCCTTGATATAATCAAAGATAAGGTTGATATGGTCAACAATCGTATTTCGCCTATAGTAGACAAAGAGATTGAAGAATATCTGACAACAACAAAAGATTTAAATCTAAGAGCCACAAATGATAACTTTGAGGCTTTTTCAGATGTTGATTTTGTTGTCATTGCTACACCAACTAACTACGATCCAGAGAAAAACTATTTTAATACAAGAACAGTTGAGGCAGTTATAGCTAATGTATTAGCCATTAACCCTGAAGCTACGATGGTGATTAAATCAACAGTGCCAGTTGGATATACTGAGAAGGTTAGAGAAATGTTTGAAACAGATAACATTATCTTCTCACCTGAGTTTCTTCGCGAAGGCAAAGCTCTATATGACAACTTATACCCATCAAGAATTGTTGTTGGAGAGCAAAGTGAGAGAGCTAGAGTTTTTGGTAACCTACTAGCAGAAGGTGCTATAAAAGAGGATATAGATATTCTTTATACGGAATCTACAGAGGCTGAAGCTATCAAGCTGTTTGCCAATACTTATCTGGCTCTAAGGGTTGCTTACTTCAATGAGCTTGATACTTATGCTGAGATTAGAGGTCTTGACTCTAAGCAAATTATTGAAGGTGTTGGTCTTGATCCAAGAATCGGATCACATTACAACAATCCATCCTTTGGTTATGGAGGTTACTGTCTGCCAAAAGACACAAAACAACTACGTGCTAACTATTCTGATGTTCCTAATAATTTGATTGGTGCAATTGTTGATGCCAATGTAACACGGAAAGACCATATAGCTGATATGATTATTAAAGAAAACCCAGAAGTGGTTGGTGTCTATCGCCTTACCATGAAAAAGGATTCAGATAACTTTAGACATTCATCTATCCAAGGCATTATGAAAAGAATTAAGGCTAAGGGGATTCCGGTTATCATTTATGAACCATCCATCGAAGAGGATGATTTTTATAGATCAGAGGTTGTGAAAAGCCTTGATGAATTTAAAAACAGATCATCTGTAATATTAGCAAACAGACTGGATGATGAGTTACGTGATGTAGTAGATAAGGTCTATACAAGAGACCTCTATCAAAGGGACTAGACAATTAATCATGTAGTTATGTCATAACATATCTTGAATTCTCAGTTAGATCGTTGTATGATTAGGTTATACATACACTAATAGAAATGGGGCTTCATTAAATGAAATGGTTAAACGTGTTGTTACTCAATAAGGAAGCAAGGCTTTTTGATACCAAGGAATTCTTGGTCAAAGCCTTTGTTTCAGTTTTGATAGGTTCTCTGATTGGTAGGGCTGTGCCATATGTATCAAAGGATATGATATCCTTGCTGTTTGGTATGATTTTAACCCTTGATCCAGTCAACCTTACAGGCATAAGGAACGGGTTTAAGCAAGTAGAGGCAACAATCATAGGTGCCGTGGTCACAGGCCTGATTTTGGCCCTTCTGGGCTACACACCTTGGTCTGCAGCCATCGCAGTAACCGTAACCTTATATATTAGTCTCTTAATTAATTGGAGAGAGTTCTCAGTGGTAGCTGTATTCACATCTATCTACATGACCCAATACGTACAAATAGATGCTCTTGGTAATCCAAGTGAGATTGAGACTTTTAAGCTGCGTATTGCCGCCTTGCTAACAGGTGTTGTTATTGCATTGATTGTGAATCTTTTATTCTCTGTGTTTGGTTATAGACACATGCTTGAGAAGCGTATTTATCATCTAATGAATGATTTGACTGGTAAAATGAGAACGGTTAAGGAAATGTTGCAAACAGATTCTTATGAAGCAATTGGAGAAGTAATGGGGAGTTACCCTAGCCTGTTTAACAATATTGATTGGATTAACGGAACCATTATGGACTTTCGTAAGGATCCTTTTGTAAAACGAGGGAAAATGAAGCAAATTCGTCTTGAAAAAATTCTTAAGATGGCAAGTCTTCTAAGAGAAATGACCCATATCAATTATGACATCTGCTACAAACTCTCAAAAGGAATTCATGATTACAAAGAGGAGAGTTTTATTGAAGCTTATGGGCGAATGGAAAGTCGAATGGAGCTTCTAAAAGAGAATCTTGATGCCATTGTCCATAACAAATCTGTTCATGGAGATGTGCTCATAGGTAATGGGGATAGAGATACATATGAACTTGATCAATTAGGAGAGAACATAGAACATATCAATCAATTACTCAAGCATTATTAGGAGATAATAATTATTTATAAAATCTAAATAACTATATCTACAATTTATGTTATAATAAATGACTATAAGTAGCACCTGCTGCTTATAGTCATTTTTGTATCATAGTAAATTCCTTTGAATCAATCAATGAAATTGGAGCGTTTTCATTGAAGGGTATGATAATTTCCTATGATACGACCGAAAAATGAGCGAAGCTCATAGAGATGCGAAGCATCTTTTCTTGAATTAAAGGAGGTCTACATGAGAGTAGGACTGGGATACGATGTACATAGATTGGTCGAAGAACGTCCATTAATACTAGGAGGCGTTACCATAGATTATGAAAAAAGGTTTACTTGGTCATTCAGATGCTGATGTTTTGACCCATGCAGTTATGGATGCCATTCTAGGAGCACTTGGTCTAGGGGACATTGGTAAACATTTTCCAGATACAGACCCAAAGTACAAAGGCGCTAACAGTATTGAGTTACTTGTACATGTAGGTGACTTAATGGAGAGCCACGGTTATAGGATTGGCAACATTGATGCAACGATTATTGCACAGCAGCCAAAGATGGCCCCATACATAGATAGGATGAGAAAGCATATTGCAGGAGCACTGAATACGGATGTGCAAAATATAAATGTCAAAGCAACAACAGAAGAAGGCCTTGGATTTACGGGCAATGGTGAAGGTATTAGTTCGCAAGCAATATGTTTGATCTGTAACATTTAACGTAACTAGAATGGAGATATATGGATTTTACACCATTAAAAACAACCGATCAAGATTTATTGAAGTATTACTTTGATATGAGAGACATCAAAAGTTGTGAGTATTGTTTTGCAACTTTGGTACTTTGGAATAACAGGTATAACATCACGTATCATACAACAGAGAACTATGTTTTGTTTATGGAAGAGTACGAGGGCGAAGTCTATGCAATAATGCCAGTATGTAAGGAAGAACATTTTGAAGAGGCATTTGGGGCATTAAGACGACATTTTGAGGACCTTGGCTTGCCACTCATTATTTATGTGGCAGATGAAGTTTTTACTGATTATATAAGAGAGAATCATCTTGATGAGTTCGAGATTACAACTAATAGAGATGAATATGATTACATGTATGATGCTCAGGCGCTTAGAAGCTTAAAGGCAAGAAGTTAAGGAAGAAGCGAAATCATGTAAATGGTTTTCTTCGTGAATTTGATGGACGTTGGCGCTACGAGGAGATTCATACCAACGAAGACAAAATGATTTGTAACTTCATGTATGAGTGGGCCCTTCAAAAAGGTGAAACTGATGAAATGCTTGAACAGGAACTAGAAGGTGTCTGCGCACTTTTAGAAAATCTTGACCATATTAACATAACTGTTGGAGGTCTCTTCATTGATGATAAGCTTAAGGCCTTGACGATGGGTTCTGTGGTCAATGGCGGTGAAGAAGGTATTATACATATTGAGAAAGCTGACCCGACAATCAGAGGTTTGTATCAGATGATTAATCAGCAGTTCTTGATTAACTCTATGCCAGATGTTTTGACAGTCAATAGAGAAGATGATGTTGGGATAGAAGGATTGCGCAAAGCAAAGATGTCTTATTACCCAATAGATTTTGCCAAGAAGTATAACATAAAAGAAAAATAGTTAAGAGTTTTATATAGAGAACAGAAAATGTTATTAGGAAGTTGATTAGGATGAATAATGAAATTAGATTTTTAAGTGAATTTGAAAAATCTTCTGTTAGAGACTTGTGGGAAAGAACATTTAAAGAGGATGGCAAGGGTTTTGTTGACCACTATTTTGATGTTTACAAAGACATGACTGAAGTTGTTGGCATGGTGAATGTGGATGATGAAGTATCTCCAAATGTCTTACTATGTATGCTTCACATGAATCCATACCAAGTTATGTGGCAAGGTCAATTATACGATACAAGTTATGTGGTGGGTGTTGCGACTGATGAAAACCATAGAAGAAAAGGCTACATGCGTGACATTCTTAAATGGACACTGAGGAATCGATATGAAGCTGGTGAAGTGTTTTCCTTGCTTATGCCAATTGATTCAAGGTATTATGACCAATTTGGTTACGGTTTTGTCCAGGATGTGATGATTTACAAGTTCTATTATAAGAACCTAGGTCGACCTATTAGAGAAGTGCCATGTAAAGAGTTAAAACCAAGAGAAGCCATTGAAATGTTGGCTCCTTATAACCACTACAAAAGACAGTTTAACCTTTCTCATAATCGCGGTATGAGAGCTTGTGATATGTTGGTTGCAGAAGCAAACTCAGAAGGTGGAAAAGTTGTGGCTGTGCCAGAAGGCTATGTAGTCTATTACCCATCAGAGTCAATATTTGTAAGAGAATGTGTTTATACAAGTTCTGAAGGACTTTATAACATACTTGATTATATTGGCAGTATTGCTGGAGATAAGAAAATAGAGTGGCAGATGCCTTTGGAAAACCCTCTTGGACATCTAATTCCACATATGACCAACCACGAAAGAGTAAGAAAACCATTTATGATGGTAAGAATTAATAGGGTCCATGAGATGCTAGAAGATATGGCAGGTGTTCTAGGTGATCTTGTTATCAAGGTGAGCGATGGCCAATTGTTTGAAAACAACTCAACTTATAAGCTAAGTGGTGGTTCAGTAACAAAGACAGATGTTGACCCTGATTTAACCATTGATGTTGAATCTCTGGCCCAGTGGCTCTTTGGTTATGAAAGCCTTGAAACATTGGCTTTTGTTAGAACGACAGTGACCATACACCGAGATGTGATCTATTATCCAGAATTGCCAGTCCTTAATTATTTTAATGAATTTGTTTAGCTATATATGAAAGAGAGAAACCACATGGTTTCTCTCTTGTTATTTAGTGAAAAGGTTCAATATAAATAAAGAAGTTGGGTGGTTATTACCAGTGTTCCATATTATCTTTGAGGCCAGTTGAAGCTTCTAGGATTGATCCGGCAATCTCGTCCATTGATGTAATCTCTTCGGTTTGTTCTTCCATTGAAACATTGACCTGCTCTGTATTGGCTGAGAACTCTTCAGCAATGGCAGCAATGTTTTCTATTCGTTCAACTACCTTCTCCTTCTTATCAACGACGACTTGGTTAGAATCAACCACCTTTTGGATGCTTTTTAGGGCTTCTCTAAATGTTTCATTAATAAGTGTGTAGTTGGTTGTTGTAGCTTCAATAATATCATTTGAGTTGGTAGATTGATCTTGTAGTTCTGACATAATGTCTTGGGTCTTTTCAACTTGTTTCTTAAAGTTGTCAATGATTTCTTCAACACGTCCAGCACTTTTGGTGGTCTCTTCTGCCAGCTTACGTATTTCATCAGCAACAACTGCAAAGCCTTTACCAGCTTCACCAGCCTGGCACTTTCTATGGATGCGTTGAGGGCTAGAAGGTTGGTTTGTGCGGCTATAGAATTGATTGTCTCAACAGAAGCAATAATCTCAAGGAAACCATCACTTATGCCTGCAATCTCATCTTCAATGGTTTTATTAAGTTTGGTTGATTTAATGGACGTGTCCTTGAGTTCTTGTATAATCTTGAAGCCTTCTTCAGAATCTGCTTCACGACTTCGAAGTTCATCAATTGCAACCCTTACGTTGGTCCGCACACCATTGATTTCCTCAGACAGTTCCTCAAGCTCTCTGACACTTTCTTGAAGGTCACTTGCTTGGCTACCTGAGCCAATGGCAATATCAGATACAGCAGTGGTCACTTCTTTGGAGAGAGTCTTTGACTTGGCAGTAGCCAACTTTAGGTTGTCCAGTTGATCAAGAATAACCTTAGTGGCCTCTTTGGTATTCTCGTAGTTGCTAAGGCTTTCGATGTGAAGCTTATCAGCTTCAGTCATCTTACTATCAAGGGTGTCAATGACTTGCCTAAAGCCAGAACGTATGAAATAAGAGAATATTGAAATCAAAAGAAATAATATTGCGCCAGTTCTTTGATGGTTTGACAAAACCTCATAGGCAGTTGGTCTTCCAAAGAGTAGGAAGATTGAGCCACCAAACATGACAATATTAAGAAGAATGAAAAAGCCTAACTTATAGGAAATAACAGATAAAACTGCTATTAAGCCTAGGAAGGCTATACCAAATGGGTTGGTACCATAAACAAGGAATGAGAGGTAGAAAATAAACACAGTCAAAACAGCGAGAAGAACTGCGAGTTTGGTTTGGTCACCTAAGCGGAAGTTCTTTGATAGAGCAGTAAAGACTATGACAGCGCCTGCAAAGATGATGATAAGGATGATTCTTGGCCAGTTTCGTATATCTTCTGGTAGTAGAAATTGATTGATAAAACCATAGAACATGATGAATCCCATTAATAAATAGACAGCTCTTCTAAGCCATTTTAGGATTACGTCCATAATTGAATTAAGATGTGATTGCATAAAGGGGCCTCCTTATTTTCATAAGAAATCCCCTACATATCTAGTGTATCACAGTAATGAAATCTATACAATCGATAGACTTTTAATTTGAAAACGCAGCAAGCGGGTCTTCTTCAACAAATTTCCATGGATTCAGATAAACCCCATTCTTCCAAACTGTCCAGTGGAGGTGAGGGCCTGTTGAGTAGCCGGTAGATCCAACCTCACCGATGATGTCTCCCTTTTCAACAAAATCACCGTCTTCTACATGGATTTTGTAGAGATGAACATAACTTGTAAATAATCCAAGGCCATGGTCAATAACAATGACGTTGCCACTGATGATTAGGTCTGAGGCAAAGGTGACATAGCCACTATTAGCAGCTTTGATAGGTGTGCCTTCTGGGACTGCGATATCAAGTCCTGAATGTCGTGAGCTTTCAGTATCACCATTGACATAACGAATCATTGAGTATTCAGTTGAGATTCGATAAGGCTTATCAATTGGCATAAGAAAATTGTCTTCCCATAATTTGGAGCCTTCTGAGTAGGATTTGGCATCACCAAATTTGGCATTGTCCTTTTCTCTGTTCTCACTTGATTTAAGAGAAGCCGTTGAGCTTGAAACAGTGAGTTGTTGTGAGTCAAATTCTTTAGGAATGACAGTATAGTCAATGCTATCTAGTAGCTCATTTGTTGAGTCCCGGTAAATCATAACACTATAGTCACCTGCTTTTGTTCGACTGTTTAGGGGGATTAGACCAACAAGGTCTGTTTGATTCTCATCAAAATAGAAGAGGCCTATTGTCTTTGTAAAGGCTTCAGTCTCAACTCTATAATCAAGGTCTTTGGCATCTTTTATTAAGATGGCCATGGAGTCACCAGGTTCGTATGTAGGTATAATTTCATTTGAGTTAAGTTGATACGTGGTTGGCATCTCAATAATTAGGTTAAACATGTATTTGATGGTACCGTGATATCCTTTTTCTGTTTTGTCCCAAGTACATTCAATTTCATAGTGATAATCACCTGTTTCTTTTGGTTTGGGAAGATTAGGAAACACTGATGTACTGATGGTTTCCTCAAGTTCATAATCATTTATAATAACATTGGAAGGGTTCATGTTGTCAGTAATTGATATCCGTATTTGATTAGGTATGGTTCTATCGAAAAGGCCAGTTAAGGTGAAATCAAGGGTCTCCATTGTTCTAAGCTCATAACCTTCTATGCTGTAGAATTGTGGGTAGAGCGTTGAAGGTGTTGGCTGTAAATACCATTCCTGACTGAGTCCTGTAGAGATAACATAATCATCCATCATCAAGGTGAATGAAGGTGGTTGCAGGTGGGTGAATTGTTCTGGAATTCGATAAGCGTCTAGATATAAGTCGACCCATTCAAAAGGTACTGGGTAGTAACCAGTTGAGTCATGGGCCACCCCAATTTTATTGCCTAAGTCAAATCCTATATCGTAGCTGAGGGTCTCTTCGGTTGTTTGCAGTGTGAGTTTGTAGGTAAGGTCAACGCTGATATCTGTATAGGATTCAAGTGCTTCAACATTGACTAAGATATCAAGGTAAGGTTGTAATTCGGTGGTGTCTGTAAGGGTTTGAATTAGAGGGTTCTCATCTAGGCCATTACCCATAAAATAGACTTCTCCATGTATGAGCTCCTCTATAGGAAGCTCAGCTTTTTTGCAAGCAGAGGTCGATAATAGAAGTATTAGAATAGCTATTAGGTAAAGTGGCATCTTTATAGAAAATTTTATTGGAAGGTTTGCTTTATTCATCAAATGTTTGGCTCCTCTTCGTATCTTATGGGATCTCGTTTATTATAACTTTTATTATTGGTTTTAGTAAATATCCTATGCTATAATAGGAAGGCATTAAAAAAAATCGATGGAGTGACGAAGATGAGTAGAATTAGAACTAGATTTGCACCAAGCCCAACTGGTAAGATGCATGTGGGGAACCTGAGAACTGCTTTATACGCGTATTTGATTACAAAACATGAAGGCGGGGATTTTCTTCTAAGAATAGAAGACACAGATCAGGAACGTCTTGTTGAAGGTGCAACAGAGATTATATATAGAACTATGGCTGGAACGGGATTGTTACATGATGAAGGTCCGGACAAAGATGGTGGCTGTGGCCCATACATTCAGAGCGAGCGTGTTAGTTCTGGCTTATATATGAAGCACGCCCTAGAACTTGTGGATAAAGGTGAGGCATACCATTGTTTCTGTGGAAAAGAGAGACTTGATGGTCTTCGTGCAAGGGCTGAAGCCAACAAAGAGACTTTTAGATATGACAAGCATTGTATGAACCTTAGCAAAGATGAGGTTCAATCTAAGATAGACGCTGGTGAGGCCTATGTCATTAGACAAAACAACCCAGTGGACGGTAGTACAACCTTTAATGATGTCATCTTTGGTGATATCTCAGTGGATAACTCTGAGCTTGATGACATGGTTCTTATGAAGTCCGATGGGTATCCAACCTATAACTTCGCCAATGTTGTGGATGATCACCTTATGGAGATTAGCCATGTGGTTAGAGGGAATGAGTACCTTTCATCTTCTCCAAAATACAACAGACTCTATGAAGCATTCGGATGGGATGTTCCAACATATGTTCATGTGCCACTTATTACAGATGAGAACCACAAGAAGTTATCTAAGCGTAGTGGTCATTCTTCATATGAGGATTTACTTGAAGAAGGATTCTTAAAAGATGCCATTGTCAACTTTATTGCACTTCTAGGATGGAGTCCAAGTGATAACCAAGAAATCTTCAGCCTTGATGAATTGATAGAGGTATTTGATTACAAGCATATTAGCAAATCACCAGCTGTCTTTGATATGAAGAAATTTGCTTGGATGAATGGTGAATACATCAAAGCTATGGACGTTGAGGCTTTCCTTGACCTAGCTCTAGTGGAAGTTGAAAAAGTAATCAAAAGAGATGACCTTGATAAGAAAGTCATTGCCCTATTAACACAAGGAAGAATTGAGAAGTTTAAGGAAATCAGTTCCATGATTGACTTCTTTGAAGCCGTACCTGACTATGACCTATCACTATACAACCACAAAAGAATGAAGACAAATCCGGAGAATTCTCTTGAGAATTTGACCAAGTTGTTACCTCTTCTAGAAGGACATGAGGATTGGTCAATGGATAGCATTCATGAAGTGGTCATTGGATGGGTGAAGGACCAAGGGATGAAGAATGGTCAGATACTTTGGCCACTAAGAACTATTCTATCAGGTAAACAGTCAACACCTGGTGGTGCTTTTGATATAGCTGCGATTCTAGGTAAAGAAGAATCACTTAAGCGTATCAATGATGGATTGTTGAAATTAAAAAATGAGATAGAGTAACCCTTAAGCCAATAAACATTGTATATGTAACATAATGAGAGGTTGAATGTATGATACGTTTATTATTGCATCGTCGTAGTGTGCGCAAATTCAAGGGGCAGAAGATAGAAAAAGACAAAATAAGTAAGTTACTTGCAGCAGGACTTTTGGCGCCTAGTAGCCGTAACCGTAAACCATGGGAATTCATCGTTGTAGATGATCCTGATTTGCAAAGAGATTTGGCTGGGGCTAAGGAACATGGCTCAGCATTTCTTAAAGAAACACCTCTGAGTATTGTGGTGATTGCAGATGAGACAGTAAGTGATATGTGTGTTGAAGATACATCGATTGCAGCATCTTACATACAGCTACAGGCTGAAAGACTAGGTCTTGGCAGCTGTTGGGTTCAGATACGAGAGCGCCTGGATAAAGCCGGTGACTGTTCTCAAAGATACGTGAAGAAGCTTTTATCCATTCCAGAGAATTATATGGTTGAAGCCATTATTGGTGTTGGCTACAAAGACGACATCACTGTGCCAAAGAGCATGGAAGAGATTGATGAACACAAAGTCCATTACCACTACCATGGCATGAAATACCCAGGTCGTTTTGGTAGGCACTAATTTTAGTCAATGTGAGGACATTATGAATATCAAAACCAAAGGGTGGAACAAAATCCTAAAAGAAGAATTTCAAAAAGAATATTATAAAACAATGTGGGCATTCCTTGAGGATGCCTATGTTAATGAAACCATTTATCCGCCTAAGGAGGAAGTCTTTAGTGCCTTTGATATAACGGATCATGAAGATGTGAAAGTCCTTATCCTTGGTCAAGACCCCTATCATGGTGAAGGCCAAGCCCATGGACTTAGTTTTTCTGTAAAAAAAGGGATGAAATTGCCACCTTCACTTAAGAATATCTACAAGGAATTGTCCGCTGATATTGGTGTAGACATGCCAGACCATGGATTTCTTGAGACTTGGGCCAAACAAGGTGTCATGATGCTCAATGCATTCTTAACAGTTAAAGAGAGTAGTCCTTCATCCATAGTAAGATTGGGTGGGGACAATTTACAGACAGAGTTATTGAAGTTCTTAATGAAAGAGAAGAGCCTGTCATATTTGTCCTATGGGGTAATTTTGCCATTGGTAAAGAAGAGCTGATTACTGGTTCCCACCACAAAATCATCAAAAGTCCTCATCCGTCGCCTTTTTTCAGCTAGAAAAGGCTTCTTTGGCAGTAAGCCATTCTCAAGGATTAATGAACTACTTGGTGAACTTGACTTGACGCCTATTGATTGGGAGATACCTTCTGATCAACAAATGTTGGATTTATGATGTTAAGTTGAGCGATAACATAAGCTGCCGTTGTCGCTTGTTACTATGTAACCATGTCTGCATGATGTTATAAGGGTAGTAAGTCCTATTAATAATACATTCTACATGTGCTATTCTAGTGAAAGAGTTCAAAAAGCAAGTGGGGTGCAACATTCAATGAAAAGTTACAGAAAAGAACTTTGGTTTCAGACTAAGCAACGACGTGAAATAATTAACATCACAGGTGACCTTAACCAATGTCTTGCAGAAAGTGGCATTCAAGAAGGAATGCTCCTATGCAATGCAATGCATATTACAGCAAGTGTTTTTATTAATGATGATGAACCGGGATTACATAGAGATTTTGAACGGTTCCTCGAAAGAATTGCTCCAGAGAAACCTTATAGTCAATATGACCATAATGGATACGAAGACAATGCTGACGCTCATATTAAGCGCTCGATAATGGGTCGTGAAGTTGTTGTTGCCATAACAAATGGACGATTGGATTTTGGACCATGGGAGCAGATTTTCTACTATGAACTGGACGGGAAGAGAAAGAAAAGAGTTCTATGTAAAATCATAGGAGAATCAGAGATTTAGCCTATTGATAAAAGTGATATTGACACAAAATTAAAACGAGCATGGAAGCTCGTTTTTTGTTGTCTTTTTTGTTATTATTATTCCATTTAAATGATACCGAAAGTGTAGATGAAAAATCCAAGCATTGCAATACCAGAGATAATCATAGTTGTAACCAAAGAAATGCTTATGGTGTCGTATTTTCTCTTAAGCCTTTGTGAGTTGAAGAGTAGAGATATAAGGGTGAATACAAAAGTAATGATGGAAAATGTAAAGGCCGTATTGATGAGATTAACATCCCAGCCAGCTCTAGATGTCTTACCATAGTGAATATCTAGGATGGAATAAACCTGTGGTCTTGCAGAATCCCAAATCAGCAATGTGGAAAAAAGCAGGAACCAGGAAAAAATACTTGAGAACTTAACCCATTTGACCAATAAGTCAGGGCCTTTTCTGTGATCAATTTTTTCTAAGGGTTTTTCATCTTTCCAATATGCCATTTCATCATCTCCAATTACTTATCTAATATTATCTTATATTACCGAATAGACTCTATTATATATATCGGTCAAAGTGCCTAGAGAGATTAGCTTAATGTTAAAGAAAATTGGACGTTTTAACGCACAAATAATATAAAATAATGGTTGAATTATTATGCGATCATGATATAATATTGAGTAATGTACAATGAGGCATAAAGCCTTATTTAGAACTGAAAGGGGAAGCTATGCTCAACATTGCGATTGAAAAAGCGACAAAGCTAAAAGAAAAGCCAGCACAGGATCAGCTGGGATTTGGGAATCTATTTACTGACCATATGTTCATTATGGATTATGTGGAAGGTCAAGGATGGATTGATCCTCGCATCGTCCCTTATCAGGATATAGTACTTGAACCATCAGCTATGGTTTTCCATTATGGTCAAGAGATGTTTGAAGGGCTTAAAGCATATAGAACCAAAGAAGATGAGATTCTCTTGTTTAGACCAGAGAAGAACATTGAGCGGACCAATGTAACAAATGAAAGAATATGCATTCCACAAGTCAATGAAGCAGATATTCTTCAGGCAATTAAGTCAATAGTGGACGTGGAAAAAGAATGGGTGCCTAGTGCGGCAGGTACATCTTTGTATATTAGGCCATTTATTATATCTACGGACCCATTCCTTGGGGTAAGACCTTCTCAGACATACAAGTTTATGATTATTTGTTGTCCAGTAGGTGCTTATTATAAGGAAGGTATTAACCCAGTAAAGATATGGGTTGAAAATGAGTATGTCCGCGCTGTAAAAGGTGGTGTTGGTTTTGCTAAAACAGGGGCTAACTACGCAGCAAGTCTAAAAGCACAAATGAAAGCCAAAGAGAGAGGTTATACTCAAGTATTATGGCTGGATGGTGTTGAACGAAAATATGTTGAAGAAGTAGGGACCATGAATGTCTTTTTCAAGATTGGTGGAGAGATAGTAACGCCATCACTTGAAGGCAGTATACTGCCTGGTGTGACAAGAGCTTCTGTTATCGAACTACTCAGATCATGGGGAATGACAGTGACAGAACGTCGTATTACTATCGATGAAATATATGAAGCTGGGGCTGATGGCTCATTGGAAGAAGTCTTTGGAACAGGTACAGCTGCAGTCATTTCACCAGTGGGCTTACTTGACTGGAAAGGCGACAAACTTGTTGTTAACAACGATGAGATTGGTGAAACCGCTAAGAGATTATACGATACCATTACGGGTGTACAATCTGGCGATATTGAAGATGAATATGGTTGGACAGTTAACATCAATTCATAAGTACTGAGATGGTCTAGAAAATAGTTATTATGATATAATAAGCTGTAGCAAGGAAACTTGCTATGGCTTTTTGCTTTTGCTTAGAAAAGTCATACAATTGCGGAGCAAGCGAGGCGAGCCTCTTTGTTCTTTTATAGTAAATTCCTTTGAATTTAACAAGTTGAATAGAAACATTTCAACTTGTGCCAAGGAAGATTTACTATAAAACGACCGAAAATGGGCGAAGCCATAGAGATGCGAAGCATCTTTCTTGTTTCTTTGAGAAAGATGATATAGATTTCGTATTATGAAATGATACAGATTGGACGGTGTACTATATGAAACCAAGGATGATATTTCATGTAGACATGAATTCGTTTTTTGCCTCATGTGAGCAGGCCCTAAACCCAGAACTGAAAAAGAGACCCCTTATTGTTGGTGGAGACCCAAAGACAAGAAGGGGTATTGTTCTTGCTGCTTCATATGATGCCAAAGCCAAAGGTGTGTACACAACCCAATTGGTCCATGAAGCAATGAGAATGTGCCCAGAGGCACTGCTCATTAAGTCGACCTATGGCTTATACACTAAGATGTCTAGTAGTGTCATGAAGATATTCGACGATTTCACACCTCTTAAGCAACAGGTGTCAATCGATGAAGCTTATCTTGATATGACAGGTACAGAGCATCTCTTTGGCAACCACCTTGAAGCAGCGGATAAGATTCAACAAAGAATACTAAAAGAGCTTGATTTGCCATGTTCTGTTGGTATTGCCCACAATAAGTTATTGGCTAAGATGGCATCAGATTTTAAGAAACCAATGGGTGTTACAACGATCTTTGAAGAAGAGGTGGCTAGCAAATTATGGCCACTAAAGGTTGGTGACTTATACGGTATAGGCAAGAAGACTGTACCCAAACTCCAGGAAATAGGCATAAATACCATAGGGGATTTGGCCAATTTTGATAAAGAAGCATTGATAGAACGATTTGGCTATAACGGTGCAATACATATGCAATCTATTGCCCATGGCATGGGTTCTGATAATGTACGCATAGAACATGAGCCAGCTAAAAGTGTTGGCAATGAATTAACTTATTCAACAGATATTAAGGATTTTGAACGTATTCAAGAAGAGATTCTCTTGTTGTCCGATCGAGTAGGTTACAGACTGCGTAAGAAAATGATGAGCGGTCGTACCATATCTGTGAAGATAAAGTTCAATAACTTCAAGGTCATTACTAGGTCAAAAACTCTAGAAGCACCTACCCATCATACAGAAATAATTAATGAAGTTGCCATAGAGCTGGTAAAGAATGCACTAACAGGTCGACCAATACGTCTTCTTGGTGTAACGGTTTCAGGCTTTGATAGCGAGAAGAATCAACAAGTCTCCTTATTTGAGATGGAGACAGTGCCAGAGAATTCAGAGGTTGACCATATGGTGGATGAGATTCGGGATAAGTTTGGCTATGGCATGATAAAAAGAGCGACGTTACTTGATAAAAAACCACCGAAATAATTTTGGCGTAACATACAAACTTAAAACTGAGAGCCTACTATATCAGCTTCCACTTCCTTCCTCAGAGTCAGCTGCTATAGTAGGCTCTCAGTTTTTTTTTGTTTGTAATCGAAAGCACTAAATGATTATTGCGGTGGTTTTTTATCAAGTATTTGAGGCGGGAGTGTGTTGGGAATGTTGGGGAGAGTGTGTGGTGGCCAAGCGCCACACATATGATGGTGACGAGGAAAGGTTGTCGAGTGTATTAGTGTGATTGGCATCGGAAGATGAACGTGAAAAAGAGGGGTACCTTTATACAGCCGACTCTGAGGTAGGAAGTGGAGGCTGGATAAAGGTACCCCTCTTTAAAAGTGATATCTTAGGACTATCTATAGTATACGACCTATGTTTTTGAGGATGATACTTATTTTGCCATCATGTCCAGTGACAAACTCCATGGCGCTTGGATCATTATAGATTTCCATAGGAATCTTAAGTTCTATGCCTGTATCAGTTTTAACCCTTTGCTTAACGAAGCTTCGGTTGATTGTGGCTTCTTCAAGTTCGACCACTGCTTCTTCAAGTCCCTTTTTTTCGATTTTATCCATAAAGGCTTCTTTGACTTCAGCGTTATCTTTGAATGTTTCTTCTGCAAAAGGTTGGAGTTCTATAACACCGTTTTCGTCAAGTGCCTTATATAGATTTTGCTTGATTTCAGCTTGTTTCTCAGGGTTTTGGTCAAAGTGCTTTTTGCTTATCTGATCAACCGTTGATTTGACGATTTTCATTTGGTCTTTGGAGGATATCTTGGTGTCACATTTAAGGTAATGTTTGCTAAGATAATAATCAAGTTGACCATCTATTTCGTGTTTCTTCTCGAGAACTCGAACGGTCATATCATCAAGAGATATAATAACAGCTTCACTAACTTTTTGTGTTGGGCTAGGTAAAGTAGTTTTGTGTTCTATAATCGTGTTTACGTTCATGTCACTTTCGTAATCGGTGAAATGAATATAAGTACTCTGATAATTTAATTTAAGTAAAGCGAGGTGAGGCTTGGTCATAACATTGAACTCAAGAATTGCTAAGTCACAGGCAGGAATCATCATATGAACACTCATAATGTTAAATAATTGCTCTGCAATGTCTTTGGAAAATGTGACAAAATCTTTTTTCTCACTTTTTAGAGATTCAAGATGACTCAGAAACATATTTTCCTCATCATTGAAACGACAAGTCTTGATACCATCATCATTCATAGTCTTAGCTATGTGGCTTGTGAAGAATTCTTTTATTTCATAGGAGGATGGGATTTCGTCTTGAGAGAGTACGGGAATGCTTAGACTATGGTCCAGTATATGGACAATCATTTTACGAATATTAATTTCTTCCTGACTAATCATTTGAAAGCTCCTTTTGTTGTTGGATTTTGGTAATTATTGGGTAAATACTTGGAATATTATACCACACAATACTTGACTATTTTAATAAACCTTTAATTGTTTTTGAGAACTCTAGGTGCTATAATAGGGAAAAGGCTTTCATAAGAAATGTCAATTGGACATAAGGAGCGAGATGAATGTTAGATTTTAATGAAAATGTCTATAAAAAAGATTAGTAATGCAGGTGCAGGCAATATCATAGTTGGTATATTGATGATTATTGTTGGAGTGACTTTAGGTGTACTAACAATTGTACATGGTGCTAAGATTCTAGGTAGTAAAAAACATCTGATTGACTAGATTTTGTTGATAGATTTTTATATGTCATATCTAAAATAGAAGGATAACCTTCTATTTTTTAGCGTTGAATGGTTGGGTGAGATGATGAAGTTATACAAGGAAACAAGACAACATGGTGTTGCATCGGCGGTACTTGGTGCTATTGGAATGCTTGCATGGTTAATTCCCTTATTTGGATTGATCACGAGTGTACCGGCTATTATGCTGGGTGTGTATGCTTTTGACAACGATAAAGACAACTTTGCCATAGCGGGATTGGCACTTGGTATTCTTAGTCTAATATTGACTATTATTAGAAGTGGGTTGGTGTATTTGAATGGATAAGAAAACATCTTTGAAAATAAACAATAGAACTGAGACCATCTTTGGCCTGGCATCACTTTCTCTGGGTATAATGTCTTTATTAATATTCATATTGGTTGTGTATATTAGTGCTTACCATTCTGAAGGCAAACAAGTTTTGCTTGGAGTGGTCGAACTTGGTGCTATGCTTATGTGTCTAGTTGGATTTGTTTTTGGTCTCATTGGTGAAACCAGACTTGATAAGTTTCGAATGACAGCCCATATAGGTATTGTTGTCAATGTGGTCATAGGAATCTTTCACATTATTGTCTTAGTACAAGGCTATTGAACACTTAATTAAATTATTTAAGGCTATGAATTCATGACTCTTTAAAGAGTATTGAATCCATAGCCTTTTTCTTATGAACTAATATGTACTTTTTATCATGATGGTAAACATGTTATGTTTTATGCAGTCTCAATTAATGAGAAACGTTTGGTCAAAGGTAATAAGAGTAAGGCAAGTACAACACCACATGCATATTGGACTAAGTTAGCTGGTATTGAGAAGACTGGTACAACCCAGTTGCCATATAATATTCCATAAGTTGCATAATATAAGATGACCATAAATGACCCAGCAGCAATAAAAGCTGTTGCTCGGTTAATCACTTTTCCTATATCTTCCTTACTTTTTGTAAGCAACAAGAAGATGATGACAACTGCTGGTATAGCTAGTCCTGCTATCAATAAGGTTGTTTGAGTGCTTCCTGCAAGTGTTAGAATTTCATCGCCACTGCTGACAACTTCATCAGCGATTAGGGCTTCGGTTTGATTTAAGATACTTCCAGCACCAATTAGAGCTCTAACAACAAAGTTAAACAGTGTCCAAGTTAATACATAGATTCCAGTTAAGCTTAACAATTTTTTGTAGTTCTTTTCATCTTCAAATATGTAACCAATAATAAAGGCCATTAGTGCTTTGATAATAAAGGTTGGTAAAGCCCATGAGGCATAACCAAGATAGATGTCGGCTAGTGCAGACCCAATACCTGCTGCTAAGGCTCCGTATCTTTTTCCTAAGACAACACCACAAGAAAGTACAATAGCATCTCCTAAATGAACATAGCCACCTGTAAATGGTACTGGAAAAGCTATGATTGCTGTAGATATGAAAGTAAGTGCGGCCATTAGACCTGAGTAAGTTAGTTTTTTTTGTTAATTTATTCATATTAATTCATCCCTTTCATTACAAGCACCCATCAGGTGTCTTGTCATAATTTATACAATACTATATAATGATTGTGTCCCTATTGTAAGGGGCAGATATGATTAAAATGAGGGGGACAGACACTATGCTGTTAACACCTAAACTAGATTATGACCTTAAAGAACCAATCTATATGCAGTTGAAGCACTACGTAGTTCATGAAATAAGTGCCAAAAGATTGTTAGCACAATCAAAGATGCCCTCTGTTCGAGAACTATCAAGTCACCTTGGCATCAGTAGAAATTCTGTGGAGAATGCTTACAATCAGTTATTAGCAGAAGGTTATATTGTTAGCAAGGAGCGAAAGGGCTATTACATAGCTGACATAAGTGGCTTGAAAAGTGCTCTGCCAGCGACCGAGGTTTTTAGTGAATCAATCATCAAAGAAGGTAAGGATACTCAAGGCCTTGTGCCGGTTACTTATGATTTCAAAAATGAATATGTTTCACATTCAAGTTTTGACTACAAATTATGGAAGAGGCATTTGAATTATGTCCTCAATTATCACTCTGACCTTCTGTATGGGTATGGTTCAACACGGGGCGAGATTAGGTTAAGAGAATCTATAGCTAGATTCTTCTACAGAACAAGAGGGGTTGTTGCCAGTCCAGATTCTATTGTAATTGGAGGTGGTGTATCGCCACTATTAGCAATTCTGGTATCCTTACTAAATCGATTGGAAATTAATGTTGTTGGTATGGAAGATCCTGGATTTAATAAGGCAAAAGACATTTTTGACTATAGCCATATGACAACACTGCCTATACCTGTGTCAGAACATGGGATGCAGATTAAAACTCTAAAAAAAAGCGATGCTAGGGCTTGTTATGTAAGCCCATCTCATCAATACCCAACAGGTTTTGTCATGCCAATTAAGAATCGATTGCAACTACTTGAATGGGCAGCAGAAGTTCAAGGTTATATTATTGAAGATGATTATAATTCAGAGTTGAGATTTGAGGGCCGTCCCATACCAGCTATGCAAGGTATGGACCAAGAGGGGCATGTTGTATACCTAGGTTCTTTTTCGACAATCTTAGCACCGGCCATTAGGATTAGCTTTATGGTTTTGCCGAATTCTCTTAATGAGACTTATGAGAAGAATCGATCACTTTTTAGCCAGAGTGCCTCAAAACTTGAACAATTAGCTTTGTCTGCCTTAATCGATTCTGGTGATTTTGATAAACATATTAAAAGAATTCGCAAGAACTATGCAAGGAAACACCAGCAAGTATACGAGGCAATTCAACGTTATTTTCCAACTGGCATGAGGCCAATTGGTGGAAAAGCTGGATTACAGATGATAATTCCCTTGCCAAAGGTATAATGGAAGAGGATGTAGTTGAAGCTTGTAAAAGTAATGGTATCCTTATACAAGGATTGAATGAGTTTGCGATTAGTCAGACAGATGGTCAATACCTTGTTATAAGCTATAGAGGTATTGATGATTCCCTTGTAGAACAAGGCATTCATGCGATTGGTGATGTGATTAATCAAATCGTGCAATAGAATATTATGGGAAAAGGTAAACATATGACCTTAGTGATTGAAACTGTATTTTGGAAAGTGTTCAGTATAACGATGGCTGCTATGACAATGGGATGTGTCGTAGCTTGTGGTTTTGGATTTGCTTATATGGTAAAGAAGTTAGGTATCATCAGAAGGGCCGATGTGATAAGACGTGGTATGATAATGACTGGGGTGTTGGCATTTGCTACAATGTTGATTAGCATACTTGCTTTGTTGGCTCTACTAAGTATCACAAATGATATAAGTGCCATGTATATTTGTCTATTGGCATTGTTACTTGAGTTGATGATAGGTTTTCAACTTGAATATTATCTATGTCGTAAACTCTATTTTGAAGTGAAAGAAGCTAGAATTATCGCTATTTACACAAGTTTGATTGCGAGTATTCCGGTAATATTCTTGTTTTTTTAGATTATTTCGATAATTTTATTTACTTAACATTTAACACTTGTTATAATAGATATAACGGCTATGACGGGACAAGGAGTGACTTATTGATGAAAAAAGCCTTGTTAGTAAACGATTCCAGGTTTGAGAGTTTGATTCTGAAAGACTTATTAAATAAACTAGAGTACGAAGTAGAGCTTGCAGATGAATTTGATGCAGTCTATCAGGTTGAAATGTTTGAGCCTGAATTGGTAGTGGTAAATTATATAATGCGCGAAACCAGAGGTGACAAGCTGATACAATTGATAAAAGCTGGTCGACCTGATATTGTGTGTTTGTTATCTTCAAGTAGCAGTGTACACAAATCAGACTTTACTGATTTTGTGTTAGATGGTGTGATTAGAACGCCAGTAAGTATGTTCACATTACGAGATGTGCTCAGGCGGGTTGACGATGATAGACATCAAGATGATAAGAAATCAGTTGCAGTAAAGGAGAAAGAACTTGAAGGTCGCTTCTGTGACCATTGCAATGCAGACATCTCAGCTTTCAATGAAGCCATTGTCTTTTGTCCATTTTGTGGTGAAGAGATTACCTAATTGAGAACAGAAATTCATACAAGACGAAATTTAAGGGATACCAATGGGTATCCCTTTATTGATGCCTACTTAACAATTATTTTGTTTTTACCAGAATTTTTACCTTCATACAGTGCTTCATCTATTCTCTTGAAAATAGTTTTATAATCCTCCGTACTTTTAAAGGATGATAAGCCACATGTAATGGTTCTACCAAAAGTATTTTGGCCACAAGTGAAAGTATGTGCTTCAATAGCTTGTCGAATATTCTCAACGATTGGTTTAGCACCATCAAGGGTTGTATAAGGCAATAATAACAAAAATTCTTCTCCACCCCAACGAGAGAGACAATCTTCCTCTCGTGAATGTTCGCCAATGATTTCAACAACTTCTTTGAGCACTTGATCACCAATTGGGTGTCCATACTGATCATTAACACTTTTGAAATCATCTATATCAAATAATGCAAGTGTAAAGCTAAGGGTGTGGCCGTGGTCTTCTCCAATCATTTCCATTATTCTTGATTGGATGAAGCGTCTGTTGTAGATGCCAGTTAGGTGGTCTCTAGAAGCCAGGTACTCTGAATGTTCTTTTTCTTCTTGTAGTTTGTTGTTGATGGATTCAAGTTCGATAATATATGAATTCAGTAGTTGACTTTTTTTTGACACTCTCTAATTGACTTCGAATTCGTGATTCAAGAATGACTTGATTGAAAGGCTTGGTTACATAATCGTTACCGCCAAGTTCAAAGCCTCTGACAATATCATTTTGATTATCGTTGGAGGTAATAAATATAATTGGTATCTGATTAATGCTTGGGGTTTTACGAATATGCTCACATATCTGATAGCCATCTTTACCAGGCAAGTGAATATCTAAGAGGATTAAATCAGGGCGCGCAGTATACAACATCTCAATAGCTTCAAGTCCATCGAATGCAGATATATAATCGTATTCATTTTTGATACATATATCAATAAGGTACTTTTGATACAATCTGCTGTCTTCAATAAGCATGATTTGAGCCTTGGTGCGCATAGAAATCCCCTTTCTAGCATGATACTTATATTGTATAGATAAAAAACTTGACAAATCAATAGCTAATATGACCATAAAAGGTAAAAATACCATTAGAATTGTGTGAAAATATGGTAAAGTCATTGCTTTTCCTTCTGGAAAGGGTATGATATAATCAGGTTTGAAAGAGATATTAGGAGGCGGGGCATGAGCGGTCATTTAAAATTAGGTCTCGACATTGGCTCAACAACGGTTAAAATGGTTGTTCTCGGTAGCCAAGGAGAGATGTTGTATAGCAAATATAAAAGACACTTTTCAGATATAAAATCTACAGTTGCATCAATGGTTAGTGGTGCCTATAATCACTTCAAGGATTGTGATGTAACCATATTGGCGACAGGCTCTGGTGGTCTGTCTGTTTCAAAATGGCTCAACATTGGTTTTATCCAAGAAGTTGTGGCGTGTGCTAAAACAGTTGAAGCGCTAATTCCAAAAACAGATGTTGCCATCGAACTTGGTGGTGAAGACGCAAAAATTACATATTTTGAAGGTGGATCTATAGATCAGAGAATGAATGGAACATGTGCTGGTGGTACAGGTGCCTTTATTGATCAAATGGCGTCCTTGTTACAGACTGATGCCATGGGACTTAATGAACTTGCCAAGAAACATAAAGTCATTCATCCAATTGCAGCACGTTGTGGTGTGTTCGCCAAAACGGATGTACAACCACTTATTAATGAAGGGGCGGCAAAAGAAGATATTGCGGCGTCTATTTTTCAAGCAGTGGTTAACCAGACAATCAGTGGCTTGGCATGTGGGAAACCAATCAGAGGTCATGTGGCCTTTCTTGGAGGACCACTCTATTTCTTATCTGAGCTTAGAGCAAGGTTTGTTGACACACTTAATTTGACAAAAGAACAAGCCATAACTCCAGACCATTCTCAGTTATTTGTTGCAAGTGGTGCAGCAATGGCATCAGTTAGAGAAGATGGCATACGTTTTCAAGAATTACATAGAAGCTTAATAGATCTTAAGACATCTAGTGATAATGAGGTAGCAAGACTTGAACCATTATTTGAAGATGAAGAAGACTTGAATACATTTATGGAACGACATGGCAGAGAAAAAGCGACTGAATTTCCGCTTTCTGAGTATGCAGGTGATTGTTACCTTGGTATTGATGCTGGTTCAACAACAACGAAGGTTGCCCTAATTGATACAAGAGGTCGTTTGCTATATTCTTATTATGGATCTAATCAAGGCAAGCCTTTAGAACTTTGTCAGTCGATCCTTGAAGATATCTATAAGCAATTGCCAGAGGGTGTCACAATAAGAAATTCTTGTGTTACCGGTTATGGTGAGGCTCTTATTAAAGAAGCTCTTCAAATGGATATTGGTGAAATAGAGACCATTGCACACTATAAGGCAGCTGATTTCTTCTTGCCAGGTGTTGAGTTTATCCTTGATATTGGTGGACAAGATATGAAATGCTTAAGAGTAGTCGATGGTGTCATTGATGATATCTTATTAAACGAAGCATGTTCTTCAGGATGTGGGTCATTTCTTGAAACCTTTGCCAGTTCACTAGAAATGGCTATTAAAGATTTTGCAAAAGAGGCATTAACTTCAACTGCTCCTGTGGATCTTGGTTCAAGGTGTACAGTTTTTATGAACTCAAGGGTCAAACAAGCTCAAAAAGAGGGTGCAACGGTTGGGGACATCTCAGCAGGTCTGTCCTACTCAGTCATAAAGAACGCTTTGCTTAAAGTTATTAAGATTAGGGATCCAAAAGAAATGGGCAATAAGATTATTGTTCAAGGGGGTACCTTCTATAATAATGCGGTTCTTAGAGCTTTTGAGAAAGTATCTGGCAAAGAAGTTATTCGTCCAGATATTGCTGGAATCATGGGTGCCTTTGGCGCTGGCTTAATTGCAAAAGAGAGAACTGAGGCAGGCTACGTATCTACCTTACTATCAAAAGATAAATTAAAGTCTTTTGCGGCAGTTAATAAAATGTCTCGCTGTGAACTTTGTAATAATAGATGCCTATTAACAATCAATGAGTTTTCTGATGGCAGAAGGTTTGTCTCAGGAAATCGTTGTGAACGAGGGGCTGGACTTGAGATAAAACACGCGGATGTTCCAGATTTATATGATTATAAATATAAACGCTTATTCAGATATAAGCCATTGTCAAAGGATGATGCAATTAGAGGAACGGTTGGTCTGCCTAGAGTGCTGAATATGTATGAAAATTACCCATTTTGGCATACCTTCTTTACTGAACTTGGTTACAGAGTTGTTCTATCACCTAGGTCAAGTAAAGCCATATACGAAGCAGGTATTGAGACCATTCCTTCTGAATCTGCCTGTTACCCAGCTAAAATAGTCCACGGTCACATAATGAAGCTTATTGAGAAGAAGGTAGATTTTATATTCTACAAGTGTCCCATATGAAGAAAAAGAAGTGGACGGGGCGGACAATCATTATAACTGTCCAATAGTGACAAGTTATCCAGAAACAATCAAACATAATACAGATGCCATTGTTCATGATGGCTTTGATTTCATGATGCCATTCTTACCGATGGACAGAGAAATAGCCCTAGCAGATCGTTTGGTAGAGGAATTTGGTCTTAGAGGTGTTGAAGAATCATTGATTCGGTCGGCGGTAAAAACGGCATGGTTAGAGAAAGCTAATGCGAAAGCAGATATAAGACTTGAAGGTGAGAAGACAGTTAAGTGGCTTGAAGACAATGATCGAATCGGTATTGTTCTTGCAGGGCGCCCTTATCATGTGGATCCTGAGATAAATCATGGATTGACAGGCATTATTACGGGGCTTGGAATGGCGGTACTTACTGAAGATAGCATTAGTCACTTGGGTCAGGCAAAACACCCACTTAGAGTCCTTGATCAATGGGCTTACCACAGTAGGCTATATAGTGCTGCTGAGGTTGTTGGACAACATAAGAATTTGGAACTTGTCCAATTAACATCCTTTGGATGCGGTGTTGATGCGGTTACGGCAGATCAAGTTCAAGAAATACTGGCAGCTCAAGGTAAAATATACACCCTAGTTAAGATTGACGAAGGTAACAACCTTGGAGCAATCAGAATTCGGATGCGTTCTCTTAAGGCGGCACTAGAAGAACGTGAGAAACAACATAAGACACTTAGGAAAAAAGATACAACAATACATAGAGAACCATTTACACTGGAACACAAAGCTAAACATACCATTTTGGCGCCTCAGATGTCACCTATACACTTTGACTTTTATGAAGCTGGCTTTAGGGCGATGGGCTATAATGTCACCATATTACCAACAGTTGATACTGCTGCAATTGATGAAGGTCTTAAACATGTCAATAATGACGCTTGTTATCCATCCATATTGGTTGTAGGTCAGATTATGGAAGCTCTAAAATCAGGTGAGTACGATGTTAACAACACATCGGTATTCTTATCTCAGACGGGTGGAGGATGTCGTGCATCCAATTATATTGGCTTTCTTAGAAAAGCCCTAAAAGATGCTGGTATGTCCCAAGTGCCAGTAGTCTCAATCAATGCATCAGGACTTGAAGGTAACCCAGGATTTAAGATGGGGGCAAAGTTTGTTAATGTCTTCTTAATGGCAACCCTGTATGGTGATGTGTTTATGAGAACCCTATACGCCACTAGACCTTATGAAGCAATTGAAGGCACGACAGATGCTTTGTACGACTACTGGAGACAGAAAGCCAAGGCAACCATTGCTACAGGTAATCTATTTAGGTTCAAAAAAAGAAATCAAGGCAATTGTTAAAGATTTCGATAGAGTCGTTAGAAAAGATATTGTTAAGCCAAAGGTGGGGATTGTTGGTGAAATCCTCGTAAAATATCACCCGACGGGGAATAATCAGCTAGCTGAGGTTTTGGAAAAAGAAGGCGCTCAGGTAGTTTTACCAGATATGATGGACTTTTTCCTCTATTGCGCTTATAATTATAAATTCCAGCATGAAAAACTTGGTAAATCAAAGAAATCATGGAAGAACGCAAAGATTGCTATTGGCGTAATAAACTGGTATAGAAAAACAATGATTAGTGCGCTTGATAAATCCAAACATTTCCATAGTCCTTCAGCGATTGAAGTGAAAGCAGCCCTTGCCAAAGAATTAATTTCTCTTGGAAACCAAACTGGAGAAGGATGGTTCCTTACAGGAGAAATGGTAGAGCTTGTCAAAGACGGTGTTGAGAATGTGGTGTGTGTACAACCATTTGGATGCCTGCCTAATCATGTTGTTGGTAAATCCATGATTAAACCAATTAAGAAGATGTACCCAATGGCCAATATTGTTGCCATTGATTATGACCCAGGTGCAAGCGAAGTTAACCAGCTCAACAGAGTGAAACTGATGTTATCAGTTGCATTTAGTAATTTAGAGAAGAAAACAACCAATATGCCTCTAGACCAAGAGGATGACAATGATGAATTATACGCATAAGGAGATAATTATTTGAACGATTCAATGAAATCAGGGTTTGTGACCATCATAGGTCGACCGAATGTAGGGAAATCTACGTTGATGAACCACCTGATAGGGCAAAAGATTGCCATTATGTCAGACAAACCTCAGACAACAAGAAACAGAATACAAACAATTGTAACTGACGATAGAGGTCAAGTGATATTTATCGATACACCTGGCATTCATGTACCTAAGAATAAGCTTGGGGAATTCATGAATAAAAGTGCAGAGACGACCTTAAACGAAGTTGATGCAATTTTGTGGCTTGTTGAACCAGACACACAACTAGGTAAAGGTGATTCATATATACTAGAACGTCTTGGCAATGTGAAGACACCAGTATTTCTAATAATCAATAAAGTAGATAAGATTCCAAAAGAGAAAGTCCTTGAGGTTATTGCAACCTTTAAAGACAAGTATGACTATGCAGATATCATTCCAATTTCAGCCTTCAAAGGTGAAAATACGGATGTGGTCATGGACAAGCTATTTGAGACCTTGGAAGAGGGACCAATGTATTATCCAGACGATATGATAACAGATCAGCCAGAAAGACAGATTTGTGCTGAACTCATTCGTGAAAAAGTATTACACCTTATGAAACAAGAGATTCCTCATGGTGTGGCAGTGGTTATTGATCAAATGAAGCAAAGAGGTAAGAAAAATCTTGTGGATATTGATGCGACGATAGTTTGTGAGAAGGATTCCCACAAAGGCATGATTATTGGTAAACAAGGGTCAATGCTTAAGGAAATTGGTACAAGGGCTCGTATGGATATTCAGAATCTACTTGGGTCAAAAGTCAACCTGAAGCTGTGGGTTCGCGTGAAGAAAGACTGGAGAGATTCAGACTTCTTACTTAAGAATTATGGCTATACCAATAAAGAATAGATGAAAGAAGAATATAGCAAAAGATGGCTATAAGATAAAAAGTTAAAAACCGATGCAGATTAGAAGCTAATCTGTATCGGTTTTCTGTTTTTATACACGGTATAAGATGTAAAGCCAATGGCTTTTAGTCTTGCTTCGGTGTCTTGGAATCTGTAACCAATATTTTCGGCCAAGTGTGCATCGGAACCTATTGTAAGTAGTTCGCCACCAAGTTCCTTGTAACGAGTCAACACTTCGTAAGAAGGGTTTGGACCATCTAGTTTGTGGTTGTAGCCCATGGTGTTGACTTCTAGGGCTTTGTCTTTCTTAATTAAGGTTTTCAAAATAGCGTCTAATACATCGGTGTACTCACTGTAACTATATATTTTATGCCCATCTTTTCGCCAATAACGTATGACGTAATCCATGTGACCTAAGGTATCAAAGTCATCAAATAGTGTTACACCATCAAGAATGGCTTCAAAGTATTGTCTATAACCTTCTTCTTTGGTTAAGCCATCATAATAATCTTTTTGGTAAGGGTCTTTGCCTTTTGCTAGATGGCAAGAGCCGATAATGATGTCAAAAGGATTGTTCTTGGATAAATCCTTAAGAGTAGATACTAGGTGTGGTGCTAAACCAAACTCCATACCCACAATAAGGTTGAAATCTTCAGGAAGTTTATTTTTGAATGACAAAATCTCAGCTATATAAGCTTCAATATCCAGTGTGAAATCAATACCACACTCAGGGAAATCTATGTCATTATGTTCTGTTATAGCGTAATATTTCATGCCAAGATTCATGGCCTTTTCTACCATGATTTCCATTGGAATTTGACAGTCGCCTGAAAAGTCTGAATGGGTGTGCATATCAGCAATAATCATATTGTTATCCTTTCATTAAGTGTATGTAAAGTTAATGTAAAGACTTAACCAAGTCATTTATGCATTTACCTCAATAATTTAACCTATTCTAGCATATTATTGTGGATAATTAAACAAAATACTCAACTAAAGATTATTTCCTTGTACATAGCTATAGCTACATGATAATATTATCTTGGTTCTTTACGGAGAATTAATATGAAGTTTACAAATAAATAAGAACTTTACAGGTTATAAACATTAGGAGGATTTTAGAATGGACTGGGATCAAGTTCAACATTTTATATTTGACATGTTCGCCCTTTTTGGCGGCTTCGGTATGTTTATCTACGGTATGCACATAATGGCAGATGGTTTGCAAAAGTCTGCAGGCAACCGAATGAAAAATCTACTAGGGATTTTAACGAACAACCGTTTTGTAGCAGTACTAGTTGGGGCAACTGTAACTGCTATTGTTCAAAGTAGTTCAGCGAGTACGGTTATGGTTGTAGGTTTTGTTAACGCAGGCCTAATGAACTTGGTTCAAGCAACTGGGGTAATCATGGGTGCCAACATTGGTACAACGATAACATCTTGGATTGTATCATCAGCAGAATGGATGGTATTTTTCAAACCGACTAAGGTAGCGCCACTAGTTGTTGGTATCGGTGCTTGTATGTTATTTTTCTCTCGTGACCATAAGAAAAAGCAAATTGGAGAGATACTTATAGGTTTTGCACTCATCTTTATCGGACTTGATTTGATGAAGGATGGTATATCGGCTTACAAAGGTTCACAAGTCTTCAAAGACGCTTTCGTTGTACTTGGACAAAACCCAATACTTGGTGTACTAGCAGGTGCAGTTGTAACGGCAATTATTCAGAGCTCTTCGGCTTCAGTTGGTATATTACAAACACTTGCAGCATCCGGAGTGGTGCCATTTAGTGCAGCCATATATATTGTACTAGGACAAAACATTGGTACGACAGTAACGGCAATGTTATCCAGTGTCGGTGCAAATAAAACAGCCAAGAGAGCGGCTTATGTTCATCTAATGTTTAACATTATTGGTACAGTTATCTTTACAATAGGGGCTGTCATATTCTTTAAGTATGTGAATGTTGAGCAAGGTTTAGCGGTTATAACGATGACTCAAATATCTGTCTTCCATACATTCTTTAATGTATCAAATACAGTATTGCTATTCCCATTTGCTAATAAGCTTGTTGCAGTTGCTGAGAGGCTTGTGCCAGGTGAAGATAGGAAAGCAGAATCAGAAGATGAACTTGCACTACGTCATCTAGACGACCGTATTCTTGAAACACCAACATTTGCAGTTGAGAATGCAATCAAAGAGGTTGGTCACATGGGTGAACTGGCCGTTAAGAATACAAAAGTTGCCGTTGAGGCACTTCTAGAAAAAGACATGAAGAAATACGCTCAAGCTGTTCAGAACGAACGAGATATTAACAAGCTGGAGAAACTTATTACTGATTATCTCATAAAAATTAGTAACACTGCCCTGAATGAGCATCAACATCTTGTTATAACGAACTTATTCCATTGTGTTAATGACATTGAACGAGTTGGAGATCATGCTGAGAACATAGCAGACCTTGCTAAATTCTATGTGGACAATGATTTATCCTTCTCGGATGCAGCTGAAAAAGAAATGAAAGAAATCAGTAGTCTAGCAATTAAAACAATTGATATTGCAGTTGAAGCTAGAGCAACAGATAACGCAGACCTTGTTAAGACAGTAGAGGACAATGAAGAAGAAGTTGATGTTATGGAAGACCACTTAAGAGGTCAACATATCAAACGTCTTGCTAAGAACCTTTGTGATTCTACAACAGGCGTTGTATTCCTTGATTCTATTAGCAACCTTGAGAGAATTACAGACCACGCGCTTAACATTGCTTATTATGTTAAAGATGAGATTATTTAGTGAATTGAAGTTAAGATAAATATTAGGGGCACTTGCATTGATTGCAAGTGCCTTTTTTGTTGGAATAATATCCATGTTTCGCTGGCATCACTAAAACCCTAACCTTCAATTACATAAACTACTATCGGTTACATGGTAGGTTGCATACGCGAGCAACAAAAAAGTCGACCCGTGGGTCGACTAAATTTCATTTACTATTTCAATTCGGTGTTGGTGCTTCGTATGAATTCGGCCATATCTTCATCGAGGTCTGTCTCGGTGATGAAGACATCCACATTATCGAGTCGTGCAAAGGTGTAGGGAAGTGATTTGCCTACTTTACTTGAGTCCATCATAACGACGACTTTTCTGGCTTTGGAGATAATCTTTGTCTTGAGTTCGGCTTCATATATATTTGAGACGGTGAAGTGATTGTCTCTTGTGAAACCAGAAGCAGATATGAAAGCAATGTCTATATTCAGTGTGTCTAAGATTATGCTACTGAGTGGTCCGGAGAGTGATAAAGTGTTTCTATTAGCAAAGCCACCTAATACAATAACGCTGGCTTGTTCTTTTTCTAGTAATTTCTGGGCAATGTTAATACCACTTGTTATAAATGAATAGTAGTCATCCTCTAGAAGTTGAGCAAAGGCCATTACGGTTGATCCGGCATCTAGGTAGACTGAACGTCCTGTCTCCAAATAAGGAAGGGCTTTCTTTGCGATGGCGTATTTGGCGCCTTTTTGCTTATGCTCTCTTATTAGGTAAGCACTTTCTTCGCCAGGTTGGGTCTGTGTTCCACCTGCTTTGATAGCGCCTCCTTTGACTCTAATGGCAAAACCTTGTTCTTCAAGGTGAATCAAATCTCTTCTGAGTGTCATGTGTGATACATCAGGAAAGGCAGTACCAAGCTCGTCCAATGTGATTTTTTCACTTTCTTCTAACATCTCTTGTATGACTTTTCTTCGTTGATCTTGCATGGAACCCCTCCTAAATTGAATATACCGTAATTTCATCAGTATGTTATCACATTCACATTATAACAAGGAAATTAACATTTTTCAAGAAAATATCAAAATAGGTGTGACAAATTCACACACACGTGTTATAATATTACACATAAGATCACAATGTGATGTGAAAACATTACAATATATTAACATTAAGGAATGCAAGATCATGTTAAGAGTCGTGAAACTTGGGACGGTAGCTTACAATGAAGCCACTGTTATCCAAAAGAAAATTCAGAAACAACGTATTGAAGGTCAATGTGTGGATACGCTACTATTGCTTGAACATCCTTCCGTTATAACAATGGGTATTAGGGCTAGTGAAGAAAATTTGAAGGTATCTAAAGAAACATTGTCAGAGATTGGCATCGATGTAATAGATTCAAACAGAGGTGGCGATGTGACTTATCACGGACCTGGACAAATCGTTGGTTATGTCATTATGGACCTGGAGGCTAGAGGTCGTGACATTCGAAGATTCGTTTCTAACATGGAAGAAGTCTTTATCAACATTATGATGGAAGATTATGGTATATCTGCATACACAGGCAAAGACAAGTACACGGGTGTTTTTGTTGGAGATAGAAAACTTACAGCAGTGGGGATTGCTGTAAACCATAAAGTGACTATGCATGGTTTTGCATTTAATGTTAATACCAACCTTGAACATTTTGATTGGATTGTTCCTTGTGGTTTACACGACAGGGGTGTTACATCAGTTAAGGCAATTACTGAACAACATATAGATATGGATACCATGATGGATAAAGTGGCAATGCAGTATGAGAAAGTCTACGATACAGACATAACTTTTCTTAGTAAAGAAGCATTGTATAAAGAAATCGGGTACCAAGAAGAAAGAATGGTAGGCGTTGAGGTCATATGAAACCAGAGTGGCTTAAGATTAGAGGTTCTTCGATAAAAGAGAGAACAGAAGTTGCAACACTGCTATCAGATTTGAAGCTTAACACAGTATGCCACGAAGCAGCTTGTCCCAATATGGGAGAGTGTTTTGGTAGAAGAACAGCAACATTTATGATACTTGGCATACAGTGCACTAGAGGTTGTAGGTTCTGCAATGTACATGAAGGCAGCCCGACAGCAATTGACAAAGATGAACCAAGAAATGTGGCAGAGGCGGTTAAAAGACTTAATCTTAAGCATGTGGTTGTAACATCAGTTACCAGAGATGATCTTGAAGACGGCGGTGCTCACCATTTTGCAAAAAAAACAATCAAAGCCATCAGGAGACTTAATAAAGAGACAACCATCGAAGTGTTAATTCCAGATATGAATTATAATAAAAAGGCACTTGATGTTGTGATAGAAGCTCATCCAGATGTGATTGCACATAATATGGAAACAGTCAAAGAATTATACGATGATGTTAGGCCAGATGCCATCTACCAACAATCACTCAATGTGCTTAACTATATAAAAGAACAAGAGGCTCATATTTATACGAAGTCTGGCATTATGTTAGGTCTTGGAGAAGAAGTACACCAAGTTATGGAAGTCTTAAAGGATTTGAAAAATATTCAGTGTGACTTTATTACTATAGGTCAATACCTAGCACCATCCAAACAACATCATCCAGTGATTACTTATGTTGAACCTAGTGAATTTGATAACTATAAGAAACTTGGCTATGAACTTGGTTTTTCATACATAGCATCGGGACCACTGGTTAGATCTTCTTATCACGCAGATGAAGCAATGGACGCGATGATTAGAAAAGATAGAAATATTTCATAAAAATAATATTGAAAACAATAATGAAAAAGGATTTATATATAAGGAGGAAATTATGGCTGAAGCAATAATCATGCCTAGACAAGGCCAATCGGTAGAGAGTTGTATTATTACCAAATGGTTTAAAGAAATAGGTGACGAGGTCAATGTTGGAGATGTATTGTTCTCATATGAGACAGATAAAGCATCTTTTGAAGAAGAATCAACTGTAGCAGGAACACTATTAGCAAGGTTTTACGAAGAGTGGGATGATGTTCCAGTACTTGTAAACATTGGTGTTGTCGGTACGGAAGGTGAAAGTGTTGAAGAATTTGACCAAAGAGAAGAAGACGAAGCTTCAGTGGATACCGCTGATAGTGCTCCGACAGCTGATGAAGCTAAGACGCAAGTGGAAGTAGCACAAACGGCTAAGGGAACAGAAGCAGCTTCAGTTGAAGCATCAGGGTCAAGCGTTGCCTCACCAAGAGCAAAGGGACTAGCGAAGAAATTAGGTATTGATGTGCTTCAGGCAGAAGCTACTGGACCAAAAGGTAGAGTTATCGAAAGAGATATACTTAAAATGAAAGAGCTTGGGTTATTTGCTACTTCAGGTTCTGGCATGGGTGGCAGAGGTTCTGTTACAGATGTTGCAGCAAGTACATCAGCTACAGCGGATGGACCAACAGCACCAAATAGCCTTGGTTATAGAGATGAGAAGATTCCTAACATTCGTAAGGTAATCTCCAAAGCAATGATTAACTCATTACAAACAACGTCACAATGTACATTATCATCATCATTTGATGCTAGTGAAATTATGGCTATTAGAAAGAAACTTAAAGCATCTGATGTTGAATTTAACGTAACACTTAATGACATGATTCTTTTTGCAGTATCTAGAGTCCTTAAAAAGCATCCTGCATTAAATGCACATTTCTTAGGTGACACAATGAGATACTTTGACAATGTTCATCTTGGACTTGCAGTTGATACAGATAGAGGTTTACTTGTACCAACTATCTTTGGTGCAGATACCAAATCACTTGTTGAGATTTCAAATGATGTTAAAGCTGTTGCAGTACAAAGTAAAGAAGGAACTATTAGCCCAGACTTACTACAAGGTGCCAGCTTCACAATCAGTAACCTTGGTACATTTGGCATTGAGTCCTTTACACCAGTACTAAATGCACCACAAACTGGTATCTTAGGTGTTAACACAATCACTCAAAGAGTCAGAGAAGTGAATGGTGAGATTACAACATTCCCATCAATGGGGCTTTCATTAACATTTGATCATGGTGCTATTGATGGTGCACCAGCTGCTAGATTCCTTAAAGACTTAGGAAGCGCACTTGAGAACTTTACAATCTTAATGATGCAGTAGTAGATATAACTTATTTGTGAAGGAGATATTATGTTTGATTTAATCGTAATTGGTGGTGGTCCAGCTGGTTATGTGGCTGCTGAAAGAGCAGGCCATGCAGGCCTTAAGGTACTACTATTTGAAAAAAAGAAGTCTTGGTGGTGTTTGTCTGAACGAAGGGTGTATTCCTTCAAAAGCATTGCTAAACTCAGCAAAAAATATATGACTATGCAGTCAATGGTAGCAAATATGGTGTCAATGTTGAAGGTGCAAGCCTTGATCATAAAAAAGTCATCGAACGTAAAGGCCGTGTGGTTGATATGTTGGTTGGCGGTGTTGGTGCCAAGATGAAGAAGCATAAAGTAACTGTTGTAAAAGAATCAGCAACAATCGTCGAGCGAAATGCAGAAGGCTTTGTTGTTGAAGCGGCTGGTGAAACGTACGTGGCAAAGCAGTTAGTGATTGCTACGGGTTCAGTACCAGTTGTACCTGGTATTCCAGGTCTTAAAGAGTCAGTTGAAGCAGGCTTTACCTTAACCAATAGAGAAATCTTAGACTTAACAGAAGTACCAAAAGCTTTAACGGTTATTGGTGGTGGTGTTATTGGTCTTGAGATGGCAACTTACTATGCATCAGCTGGTAGTGAGGTGACGGTTATCGAAATGCTTGATCACATAGCTGGACAGACAGATGTAGAAATTGGTCTTATTCTTAAGAAGTCTCTTGAGAAAAAAGGCATTAAGTTTGAACTTGAATCAAAAGTAACAAGTGTTAAAGATGGTTCAGTCACTTATGAAAAGAATGGTGAAGCTGTGGAAGTCGCTGGTGATAAAATCCTACTAAGTATTGGTAGAAGAGCTTTTACAGAATCTCTTGGACTAGACAAAATTGGTGTTGAGACAGTAAGAGGTACAGTACCTACTGACGCTTTTGGTAGAACAAACATTTCTGGTGTTTATGCTGCAGGTGATGTTAACGGTAAATCAATGCTTGCTCACACAGCATACAGAGAAGCAGAAGTATGTATTAACAACATTCTACAAAAAAAAGGACACAATGAGATACAACGCAATTCCAGCTGTTATTTACACATACCCAGAGGTTGCTTCTGTTGGTGAAACAGAAGAATCAGCTAAAGCCAAAGGTTATGAAATTCAGACTGTACAACTTCCAATGATCTATAGTGGTCGTTATGTTGCAGAGACTGAAAAAGGCGAAGGTATTGTTAAAGTGATTGTTGACACTAAATATGACAGAATTGTTGGTGTTCATATGATAGGTTCATATGTTTCAGAGATGATCTATGGTGCTGGTCTTATGATTGAAACGGAACTACGTATTGATGACATCAAGGAACTTGTTTTCCCTCACCCAACTGTAAGTGAAGTGATTAGGGAAGCATTATTCGAACTGTAGTAATTACAAATTAAACGTAACAACAAATAAACGAAAAAAAGATGAGACGAATGAAAGGGATACGATTATGCCAAAAAGTCAATTTCTGGACCCTAAGGTCCTAAGAGCAAAATCAAAGATTACGTACAAAGATACTCCAATCAATCAATATGACAAAACCATTGAAGAAGAGAAAGCTAATTTTTCTAACGAAGATTTAATGAGAATCTTTAGAGATATGGCGATTATTCGTGAATTTGAAACAATGCTTAACTCAATCAAAACAACGAATGAGTACAATGGTGTTGAGTATAACCATCCAGGTCCAGCCCATTTATCTATTGGACAAGAGGCTTCTTCAGTAGGACAAGCTTACTTACTTGACAAAGATGACTATATCTTCGGATCACATAGATCACATGGTGAAATTCTTGCAAAAGGTTTATCAGCTATTGAGAAGCTAAGTGACAAAGAACTTATGGAAGTTATGGAAGATTACTTTGACGGTGAGATTCTAAGAATCGTAGAGAAGACAAAAAAAACATGACACAGTTAAAGAACTCGCTATGGATTTCCTATTGTATGGTATCTTAGCTGAGAACTTTGCACGTAAGACTGGTTTCCAAAAAGGTCTAGGTGGATCAATGCACTTGTTCTTCCTTCCATTTGGTTCTTATCCTAACAACGCCCTAGTTGGTGGTTCGGCGGATATCTCAGTTGGTGCAGCCCTTTACAAGAAAGTTAATAGCAAGCCAGGTATCGTTATTGCAAACATTGGTGATGCATCTCTTGGATGTGGACCTGTTTGGGAAGGTATTGCCTTTGCAACAATGGATCAATTTAAGAAATTATGGGAAGGTGATCAGCAAGGTGGTCTTAAGCTTATCATCAACTTCTTTAACAACCAATACGGTATGGGTGGACAAACCAATGGTGAAACAATGGGTTATGAAGTTCTTGCTAGATTTGGTGCTGGTGTTAACCCAGAGCAAATGCACTCTGAGCGTGTAGATGGTCTTAACCCTCTTGCTGTTATTGATGCCATTAAGCGAAAGAAACAAATCCTTGATGAGAAGAACGGACCAGTCCTTCTTGATACATTAACATACAGATACTCAGGTCACTCACCATCAGATGCTTCTAGTTACAGAACAAAAGAAGAAGTTGAAGCTTGGGAAGCAAATGATTCACTGATTGAATACAGAATGAACTTAATCAAAGCTGGTGTTGCTAAGTCAGAAGACTTTGATGCAATTCTTGAAACAGTTAAGGAAAACATGACTGCAACAATGAAGTTAGCCATTGATTATGATATTTCTCCAAGAATGGACTTAGTTAAAGAACCAGAAGCAATATCAAAATACATGTTCACTAATAAGAAAATTGAGAAAATGGAAGACCGTCCAGTAGACGTCCTTCAACCACTTGAAGAAAATGAGCAAGTAATCAGAAACTCAAGAAAAGTAAGAACTGCAACTCAAAATGGAAAGCCAGTGCCAAAGCTTAAGCAATTCCAATACAGAGATGCAATGTTTGAAGCAATCATTAATAGATTCTATGAAGACCCAACACTTATTGCTTATGGTGAAGAGAACAGAGACTGGGGTGGAGCATTTGCCGTTTACCGTGGTATGACAGAAGCACTTCCATACCATAGACTCTTTAACTCACCTATCTCAGAGGCAGCCATTGTTGGTTCAGCCGTTGGATATGCAATGAGTGGTGGTAGAGCATTAGTAGAACTTATGTACTGTGACTTCCTTGGTCGTGCAGGTGATGAAGTCTTTAACCAAATGGCTAAATGGCAAGCGATGAGTGCTGGTGAACTTAACATGCCACTAGTACTTAGAGTATCTGTTGGATCAAAATACGGGGCGCAGCATTCACAAGACTGGACAGCTTTAACTGCTCATATTCCAGGTCTTAAGAGTGTTTTCCCAGCAACACCATATGATGCTAAAGGTCTAATGAATGCAGCACTTACAGGAACAGACCCAGTAATCTTCTTTGAAAGTCAAAGATTATACGACGTTCCAGAGATGTTTAATGAAGCTGGAGTTCCAGAAGAGTATTATGAGATTGAGATTGGCGAGCCAGATGTGAAAAAAGAGGGTAGTGACATTACCATTCTTACAATTGGTGCAACGCTCTATAGAGCTCTTGATGCTGCTAAAGAACTTGAAGAAAAAATATGGTATTAGTGCTGAGATTATTGATGCACGTTCTATCGTACCATTTAACTATGACAAAGTTATTGAGTCAGTTAAGAAGACAGGTAGAATCTTACTTTCAAGTGATGCATGTGAAAGAGGTTCACACCTTAAAGATATGGCACAAACAATTAGCGAACTTGCATTTGATTATCTTGATGCACCGCCAGTTGTTGTAGGGGCTAAGAACTGGATAACACCAGCTTATGAGCTTGAGAATTCATTCTTCCCACAACCTAATTGGTTGATTGATGCAATCCACGAGAAGATTCTTCCTCTTGAAGGTCACGTATCAACTTCTAATTACACAGACAACGAAATGCTTAGAACCAACAAAGCAGGTATCTAGAAAGTACTCTTTACACACTGGTGGTTAATCACGTTCACACCACACAAATATTTCTCCATACTCTCCCGCAAGAGCTTTATGGATCAATACACCCAAACCCATCAGTGTGTAAGGTATTTTATATATTGAACATAATCGTTGTATTACTTGGCATTTCCGGTTAGCCAATACTTCTTAGTATTAGGTGTCATATCATAGAGTGGTTGTGGGTTATGTACTTATATGTAACTGACAACAATTATACTGGTTTAATCTTCCTAATTCGCACCGGTAACTATTCTATGGTATAACATCTATGGTAAATGTTATAGTGGTAATAACGATTTAAGGCGCTGCGCCATGCAGCGTCTTTTTTTTGCGTGTTAATACACATATGCCATATCCACATTCTTTGCCCGGGTAATGCATTAGAGGGTGAAAACGCATAGAGAATATGGTATTATATTATTCGGAGGTGCGATATGATATATTGTCAAAATTGTGGGAACAAACTAATAGATGGTGCAAAGTTTTGCGGTAAATGTGGGACGAAGACGTCAAGTGAAATTAAAACTGAAAATAATTCTGTTCAACCAAATCCGGTACAAGTAAATCAAGTACAAGTAAATCAAGTACAGGTGAATCCAGTACAAGTAAATCCAGTTCAAGTGAATCCAGAAAAAAGCAAGTCAGTAGCTGCAAAGGGTAAGAAAGGGAAAATTCCCAAATTACTTATAGTGGTCCTATTGGCTATTATTATTGTGGGCTCGATTGGTGTGGTTACTAGATTTGTTGGAGGTGGCAAAAAGGATGCTCAAGTAGTCTATCAAGAGGATGTTCTAGATAAAGCTACAGGTTATGAATCTACGACATGGATGAGATACCCTGCCTTGAAACAGACGATGAGTTTAATGAAATATATCTTCCTTATATGACAAGGGGCTTGGCAGAGCGATACCGCACTGCAGAACTTTTTTGGTGAATATATCTTGAGTGAGGCCTATTTTGATGAACACACTTATGAAGAGTGGCGTGAAGCTATGGGGATCTACGCAGAGAATTGGGAAGAGGTTGAGGAACTAGCTGAAGCATATGAGGATATGTTATTTGACCTTGAGCTTGCAAAAGATAATGGTAAAGACAATAAATTTTCAATTCAATTTTTCTTAGAAGTTCATGCAGAAGAAAAAGTGGATAAAGAAGAGATGGCAATGCTTCTTGAGCGTGCTGATAAATACAACCTTGATCCTGTGGATATGCTGGTTGCAAACATGGGCATCTCAGCAGAGAAGGCAAAGAAGCTTGGTAGGGTTTACTGGAATAAGGAAACCTCCAAAGCAACAGCAGCTAAGTGGAATGATGAAGCTGATAAACAGGAATTGAGAGAGAATGTTCTCAAAACCACTAAGTTTATAGGTCAAGGTGCTAGTGTTGTGGGTTCGGTCATGACCTTTGGTGGATTAGGTCTATTGACACAGGTCGCAGTGGTTGTGACCAATACAGACACAATTCTTAACATGGGCGAACAAACGGCTGTGTATTTACTTGGGGATAAAGTAGGCAAGAAAACCTTTATTACAGATATTCGCAAGTATTCGAAGATTGCAGCACCAATAGCTGCACTCTTTACTTTTGATATAAAAAGCATAAAAGATGGTGCCAACAACTTAAGTAAGTTGTATGAGATTGTCGGCCTTGGAAGTTACGTTAAGGCAAGAACAGATGAAATGGAAAAGGGTGAGTTGCTGGGCCTAGATATTTCAGGTGATCAACCAGAGTCTAAAGTCTATGAGGATTCTAAGGAACTTGCCAAGGATCTAGAAGAAAAAGGTGTGAATTTAAAAGATGAGACCATTACAGATGATGACTTCGAAGACATGGATGAAGATTCATCATGGATAGATGCAAGTGAAGAAGACCAAGATGCCTACCTTGAACGTCGTGACCAAAAAGTGTTGGTTGAAAAAGCGGATGAGGAAGAAGGGGCTAAGAATTACGAAGAAGTGGAAAAAATCTATGATGATCAGATTGCCAGCGATGAGGAAAAAGCTGAAGAAGATGCTAGAGATCAAAAGCGAGAATTAGCTAAGGAAGAACGTGAAGAAAGACGTGAGGAAGCCAGAGTTGAAGATGATGAAAAAAATCAGAAGGCTACTAACGATGACGAAGACGGTAATAGTGAAGATGAATTAGGAGATGAATCAGAAGATGAAACTTCAGATAAAGACGATGATAAATCAGTGGATGACGAATCAGACAAAGCATTAGATAAGGTGTCAGAAGAAAATTCTGCTTTCTATGACCCAGATCCAAGTCTAGAGTCGATTGAAAGCTTTGTTTCAGCCAGTGCAGATAGAATGGGTTATGAAGTGGATTTGGATAGTATGTTTAGTATGGCTGTTGTCTTTGAAGAAGTTGCCAAGGGTGGTTATGATGACTTAGCGATTAAATACGGTGTAGAAGCATTTTTACTTGATATGTACTATGAGTTTGGATCACTTGCTGAGGAAGAAGAAGTGCCGGATGAAATTATGACCTTTATCAAGGAGGATCCTTTTGCAGGGGCAGTATGGGAGAAGCTAGAGTCAATCAATAGTGTTGATGATACAGTTGTTGATGAGATTATGTCAGACATTGTATGGACGGTTGGTGGAAAATTCAACATGTCTCTAACTGTTGGTGAAGCAGAAGATATCTTTAAAGAACGCAGTATGGACCTTTACAAGGAGTTTGAAGACATATTTGAAGCAGAGCGTAATAAGTAGAAAGGAGAATGGCCATGAATAAATTCAAAGTAGTAAGCTTAATCATTGTTGTTCTTCTGATGATTAGCGGGTGTTCAAAAGGCTCAAATGTTGACTTAAGTGACAATCTTGGGTCTACAAATAGAAAGTTGATGGACAATGTCAAAGATTTGGTTGATGAAATACCAGATGGCAAAAAAGCTAACACTGATGATAAAGAAGACAGTAAAGCAGACAGTAAAGCAGACAGTAAAGCAGATAATAATGATAATGAATCAAACAGCACTGATGATGAAGAAGATAACAAAGAAGACAACGGTTATAACAGGGACTACAAGATAATTGAAGGTTTTGTAGCGGATTCAACAGAATATAGACTTGCCTATGAAGTGGATTCAAGTCAAATATCAAGTGTCTGTGAACATACAATCATTGGTTTACAAGACAATGAAGAAGGCAATCTTGTCATTCGTGTGTTGGGAATTAGTGATAAGGAAAAGTTGGATGAGCAAGGTAGAATAACGGATGATATAGTCCTTTGGGAATATTTCATGACACTTGATGTTGGTAAAGAGGGCAACGAAGATTCAATATCACAAGCACAAATGACGCCGGACAATAATGTGGTGGTTGAAATGGTAGGAGATCTTATACTGCTAAATGGTGATACTGGTGATATTATTTGGCGTCAGTCTGTTGGCTATGATGCGGATATTGAAGTGGCTAGTAGTGGGATGATCTATGTGACGACCTATGATCAAAACTTCTTGACCTGTTATGCCCCTGGTGGTGAAGTGGTTTGGTCCATTCCAAAATCAGAAAGTTTGTTTAAAGCAGAGTTTATAAAAATCGAGAATAATGAGTTGTACGTTGATTACGCTGATTATACAATGACGATTGTTTATGATTTTGAAGGGAACTATCTAAGGCACGCTCGCGGTGGTGATGAATCGATGGATTACCCGAATGCTACTTCTAATAATAATTTAGGTGGTCAATTAATCGAAGCTGTGTTTGTTGACCCAGGATTCGAAAAGGCTATTAGAGACTACTATGGTTATGGCGACGGTGTGATTTTAGTATCAGAACTGGAAAGTCAAGAAGAACTAATTTTAAAGGATAGCCCCTATAAAAATGACATAAAGTCTATTGATGATCTTAGTATGTTTAAGAATCTGAAATCATTTAATCTAACTGGTTCTGATGAACACACTCTTGATATCAACTCAGACACAAGTATGTTCAAGGCTTTAACAATGCTTGAGTATATCAGCATGAATGGTACAACATTATCAGGTGATATAGCTAATATTAAAGCCTATAACTTGGAAAGGTTGTATTTGGAAGCTACAGAAGTAAGTGGTGATATAGCCCATTTGTCAAATTTTGATAAACTTAGGAATGTGGGACTTAGCAGTAGTTATGTTACTGGTGATATAGTTTCATTAAGTGAGATGACCAATATTGAAAGTTTATACCTACATTATACAGAAGTTATGGGCGATGTAAGTTCATTGGCTGATATGACCAATTTGAAGAAGCTTTGGGTATACGATTCCTTGATTAGTGGGAAGGCTAGTAGCCTTGACCATTTGCAACTAGAATCATTTGAACATAGCAATTCAGGCGTGAATTAAAATTATCAGGATAGTGGAGACAATATAGTTTTCACTATCCTTGAATATTTATAAGAAATAGCCTTGTTTTTTCCTGTGAACATGTTATAATAGCATTGTACTTTTTAAAAGTACTTTTTTACGACTCACTTGGGACTGAAAACGACAGCAGGGACCTATAAGGGCCAAGGAGACAAAATGGAGAGTCACATTCTAGCATTACAGAAGATTATCCCCAAAGAATTATTGGTCCTCAAACGTCGCTACCGAGTACTTCGGGGCATCAAGATATTTGGCCCAATAGGTAGGAGAGGTCTTTCAGACAAAATAGATATATCCGAAAAAACTCATTAGAACGGATACCGACTTTTTTAAAGAAGAAGGTTTCATCAAGACAACTGGTACAGGTATGGTTCTATCATCGGTTGGTGTCAACTTAATTGAAAAACTCAAAGAATTTATTGATAAAATAGAAGGACTTTCTACAATTGAAGATCAAGTAAAAGAGATTTTACAATGTAAGGAAGTTGTTATTGTTGCAGGTGATGCTGATGTGGATCAAGAATCCATGTATGACATAGGGCATGCGGCGGCAAGAATGTTACTGAATAAAGTCAGTGATGACGATATCATCGCAGTAACAGGTGGGTCAACAGTACTTAAGCTTGTTGAGTCCATAACACCAAGTCATATCAAAGCAGACCATGTAACAGTGGTTCCAGCTAGAGGAAGTCTTGGGGATGTTGTAACATATCAGGCCAATACACTTGCTGCCATGTTGGCGGACAAGATAGGTTGTAATTATAAATCACTTAGTATTCCTGACAATCTTAGTCAGAATGCACTTGAAAGTGTCAGACAAGAGCCAGAGATACAAAGTACACTAGAACTACTTATCAAAGCCAATGTTCTTGTGTATGGTATCGGAAAAGCTTTGAAGATGGCAAGTCGACGTCACCTTGGTGATGAGGTCATGGATTTGCTTCAGGAAAAAGGGGCAGCAGCAGAGGCCTTAGGTTACTATTTTGATGGGAATGGTGATATTATCTACCATTCTAGGTCCGTAGGCATAACCATTGACCAGATGACTGAGCTTAAGTACCCTATAGCAGTTGCAGGTGGGCGTAGTAAATCTGGCGCAATTTTATCTGTGAAGAAGTTATTGAGCAGGGGTTGTGTTATAATGGACGAAGGCGCCGCGAAGGGGCTTATAGCTTTGTCGAAATGACATGACTAGTACAGGTTAATATCCTAAAGTGATAGGTTGTGTATTGCTTTGGGTAAAAATATGACAATAATATTATTCAATTTTAGGAGGAAACAAAAATGACTAAAGTAGCAATTAACGGTTTCGGACGTATCGGTCGTCTTGCATTCAGACAAATGTTCGACGCTGAAGGGTATGAAGTAGTAGCAATCAATGACTTAACAGATGCAGCAACACTTGCTCACCTTCTTAAGTATGACTCAGCACAAGGTAGATTCGGTAAAGAAGTATCAAACACTAATAACTCAATCACAGTAGAAGGTAAAGAAATCACTATCTACTCTGAAAGAGATCCTAAGAACCTTCCATGGGGAGACCTTGACGTAGACGTAGTACTTGAATGTACTGGATTCTTCGTATCTCTTGAAGGTGCTTCAGGTCACATCGAAGCAGGCGCTAAGAAAGTAGTTATCTCAGCTCCAGCAAAAGGTGATCTTAAGACTGTAGTATTTGGTGTTAACGAAAACATTCTTGACGGTTCAGAGAAAGTTATCTCAGCTGCATCATGTACAACTAACTGTCTTGCACCAATGGCTAACGCTCTTAACAACTTAGCTAAAATCGACACAGGTTTCATGACTACTATCCACGCTTACACTAACGACCAAAACACACTTGACGCTCCACACGCTAAAGGTCTTAGAAGAGCAAGAGCTGCTGCTGCAAACATTATCCCAGCTTCAACTGGTGCTGCTGTTGCAATCGCAAAAGTAATTCCTGAGCTTGCTGGTAAACTTGACGGTGGTGCTCAAAGAGTTCCAGTTGTTACTGGTTCATTAACTGAGTTAACATGTGTTGTTGACGGTGCTGTTACTGCTGAATCAGTAAACGCTGCTATGAAAGCTGACGCTGATGCATCATTCGGTTACACTGAAGATGAAATCGTATCATCAGATACAATTGGTATCACTTACGGTTCATTATTTGATGCAACTCAAACTAAAGTTACTGCAATGGGTGACAAATCATTAGTTAAAGTTGTTTCATGGTATGACAATGAGAACTCATACACTAGCCAAATGGTTAGAGTAATCAAATACTTCAACGAACTATAAGAAATATTTGAATCTCTTATAAGAGTTTAATAGGGTCTGACGTATAGTCAGACCCTTTTTAATCAAAATCATTGTTTATTTATTATCATAAATATCTATTACCAAATATTCTTTCATCGGAATGTATGGTATTTCAAGTGGCATGCGCCACATAAAAATGTAAGTAAATGACCTAATAATAGAAGGGAGAAACACAAAATGCTTAACAAGAAAACAGTAGAAGACATTCAAGTTGCAGGTAAAAAAGTACTGGTAAGATGTGACTTTAATGTGCCAATCATTGACGGAGAAATTACAGATATCAACAGATTAGAGGGTGCAATGCCTACAATCAAGAAATTGATTGCAGATGGTGCAAAAGTTATCCTTTGCTCACACCTTGGTAAACCTAAAGGTGAAGCAAAACCTGAATTATCCCTTGCGCCTGTTGCAACAAAGCTTGCTGAGATGTTAGGACAAGAAGTCAAATTTGCAGCTGATGATGAAGTTGTAGGAGCAAATGCGAAAGCGGCTGTTGATACAATTGCTGATGGTGAAGTTGTACTTCTTCAAAATACAAGATACAGAGCTGAAGAGACTAAGAATGGGGAAGCTTTCTCAAAAGACTTGGCTTCACTTGCAGAAGTATTCGTTAACGATGCTTTTGGTACTGCTCACAGAGCTCACTGTTCAAACGTAGGTGTAACAGAGTACCTTGATACATGTGCTGTTGGTTACCTTATGCAAAAAGAGATTGATTACTTAGGTAATGCTATAGAAGCACCAGAAAGACCTTTCTGTGCGATTCTTGGTGGCGCTAAAGTATCAGATAAGATTAATGTCATCAACAACCTACTTGAGAAGGTTGATACTCTTATTATTGGTGGTGGTATGGCTTACACATTCCTTAAAGCACTTAAGAATGATGTTGGTAATTCACTTCTTGAAGCTGATAAGATGGACTATGCCCTTGAGATGATTGATAAAGCAATGGAAAAAGGTGTTAAACTACTTCTTCCTGTTGACCATGTGGTTGCTCAAGAGTTTAAGAACGATACTGAAATCAGAGTTGTTGCTCGTGGTGGTATCGCAGATGATTGGGAAGGTCTTGATATCGGTCCTAAGACAAGAGAATTGTATGAGGAAGCGATTAAAGAATCTAAAACAGTAATCTGGAACGGACCAATGGGTGTGTTCGAATTTGAGAACTTTGCCAAAGGTACTAAGGCTATCGCTAATGCACTTGCTGATACAGACTGTATCTCAATCATTGGCGGTGGTGACTCAGCAGCAGCTGTAAACCAACTTGGATTTGGTGACAAGATGTCACACATCTCTACTGGTGGTGGTGCTTCACTTGAGTTCCTTGAAGGTAAAACACTTCCAGGACTTGCAGCAGCAGACGATAAATAAATCTACCTTGACGCATGACTTCAAAATATCTGAATTCACATAAATAGGATTTGATGTTTTTTAAGTCATGCTGTATTAAGAGATTTATTTATCGTAACTTAGCAGATGATAAATAGACACAATATTTGCGGGATAAACAATATAGCGTGATTATAAAATTTGAAAAGAGGAAAACAATATGCGTAGAATGATTACTGCAGGAAATTGGAAAATGAACAAAACACCTAAGGAAGCAGTTGCACTAATTAATGAATTGATTCCAGTGGTTAAGTCAGATGATACAGATGTGGTATTTTGTGTTCCAGCTGTAGCCCTTATGGCTGCTGTTGAAGCTACAGAAGGTACTAACATTGAGATTGGTGCTCAAAACATGCACTTTGAAGAAAGTGGTGCTTTCACAGGCGAAATCGCTCCAAGTATGCTTACTGAGATTGGTGTTAAGTACGTTGTACTTGGTCACTCAGAGAGAAGAGAGTATTATGCTGAAACAAACGAAACAGTGAACAAAAAGACGCTTAAAGCTATTGAGCATGGTCTTGTTCCTATCGTATGTTGTGGTGAGTACCTTGAGCAAAGAGAACAAGGTGTTACAGTTGACCTTGTAAGACAACAAATCAAAATCGCTCTTCTTGGTGTATCAGCTGAAGAAGCTAAAAAAGTTGTTGTTGCATACGAGCCAATCTGGGCTATCGGAACTGGTGTTACAGCTAGTGCTGAGCAAGCAGAAGAAGTTTGTGCTGCAATTAGAGAACTTCTTGTTGAGCTTTACGGATCAGAAGTAGCTGAAGCAATGAGAATCCAATATGGTGGTTCAGTTAAAGGTGCTAACGCTGCTGAGTTGTTTGGTAAGCCAAACATCGATGGTGGACTTGTTGGTGGTGCTTCTCTGACTACTGGATTTGGCGAAGTCGTGAATTTTAAATAAATTCACCACTCGTTACACTTAAGTGTAAATAAGGCTGTGTGTGGCCGCTATTATTAATAAGAATATAGGGGTTGTCTCTGACAACCCCTTATTTTAAATTCAGTCTAGATGTGCTATACTGATGTACTGGAAATGGCATAGCATTGGTTTGTGTTTTGTGTTGTAGACTTATAAGTTGAATACATGTTTATTATGTTAATAAGTGATGACTTATATGTGTAGAACTGAAAATAAAACAAGCTAAGGTGTGGATAAGAATCCACCGCGTTAGGTTAAGTATAATAATAAAGGAGTAATCAATTATGAGTAAAAAACCAACGGTATTAATGATTTTAGACGGTTACGGTCTAAATGATAAGACAGAAGGCAATGCAGTAGAATTAGCAAACACGCCAGTTATGGATAAGCTGACAGCTAAGTATCCTCACGTAGATGGACATGCGAGTGGTCTTGATGTAGGACTACCAGACGGACAAATGGGTAACTCTGAAGTAGGTCACCTTAATATGGGTGCTGGACGTATAGTCTATCAAGAGTTAACTAGAATAACCAAATCAATCGCTGATGGTGATTTCTTTGATAACGAAGCATTTGCTAAAGCAGTAGCAAATTGTAAAGAAAACAATAGTGACTTACATTTATGGGGACTTGTTTCTAATGGTGGTGTTCACAGTCATAATACACATATTTATGCACTGGTTGAACTAGCTAAAAAAGCTGGACTTGAGAATGTCTATGTACACTGTTTCTTAGATGGTAGAGATACACCACCAGCATCAGGTAAAGATTTTGTGGCTGAGCTTCAAGCTAAGATGGATGAGATTGGTGTTGGTAAAATTGCTTCTGTACATGGTCGTTACTACGCAATGGACCGTGATAACAGATGGGATAGAGTAGAACTTGCCTACAACGCACTTGTAAAAGGTGAAGGTGTAACAGCGACATCTGGTGTTGAGGCTGTTGAGCAATCTTATGCAAAAGGTGAAAACGACGAGTTTGTACTTCCAACAGTTGTTACTGAGAATGGTTCACCTATGGCAACAGTTAAAGCAAAGGATTCAGTCATCTTCTTTAACTTCAGACCAGACAGAGCTAGAGAAATGACAAGAGCTTTTTGTGATGAGAAGTTTGATGGTTTCGATAGAGTCAATGGATTCATGCCACTGACTTATGTATGTTTCACTAATTATGATATTACAATTGAGAATAAAGAAGTTGCCTTTGGCAAGACATCACTTGCAAATACTTTTGGAGAATACATTGCAGACAAAGGTTTAACGCAACTTAGACTTGCTGAGACTGAGAAATATGCTCATGTAACATTCTTCTTTAACGGTGGTGTTGAAGAGCCAAACAAAGGTGAAGATAGAGTCCTAGTACCATCACCTAAGGTGGCAACTTATGATTTACAACCTGAAATGAGTGCAGCTCAAGTTAGAGATGAGCTTGTAAAAGCAATCAAAGAAGGAAAACATGATCTAATCATTGTCAACTTTGCTAACCCAGATATGGTTGGTCATACAGGTGTTGAAAGTGCTGCTATTACAGCAATCGAAACAGTTGATCAATGCGTTGGTGCAGCATATGAAGCACTAGTTGAAGAAGACGGTGTTATGTTTATCTGTGCAGATCATGGTAATGCTGAACAGTTGGTTGATTACACAACACACCAACCATTTACAGCACATACTATTAATCCAGTACCATTTATTCTTGTGAATGCTGGTGAAGGCGTTTCACTTAAAGAAGGTAAGTTGTGTGATATCGCACCAACACTTCTTGAACTTATGGAGATTGAAAAGCCTGTAGAGATGACAGGTGAATCATTACTTGTTAAGTAGTAGTCAGTCTTATAAGTAGGAATCAAATCAAATATAGAGTGATCGAATGAATTATTAAGCGTTACATAAGAAATTATGTAGCGCTTTTTTAATAAACTAAATGGGCATCAGTGGTAAAATATAGTTAGAACTTGAGATGATAATAGATGAAAGGAATAACTATTTAAGTTGGTGGGAAGATGAGTGGATTGAATCAAAAGAAACTATGGCTAATTAGTGGTTACGCTTTGCTATGTGTAGTGATTCTATTTGTAATAGAACAAGTGTTGATGCTACCATTTGCAATAAAAACGATGGTGAAGGTGCCAATGTTTACCCTTTTACCTTATACAATTAATCATTATATCTTGAAAACAAAGATGGCCTTCAAGATTGAAAAAGAGGAAATAAAACCAATGGTGATTTGGTCAATACTTGTGATAGGTTCAATCGTTATAGGCTATTTTATTGTTGAGTCATTCCTTAATGCAGATGCCATAAGAAGTGACATTGATAAGAGGATGCAATTAAGTGGCATTCAGCTACTAATCGCAGCTTTTTATACAACCTTTGTGAACTCCTTTATAGAGGAGTATTTCTTTAGAGGGTTTGTATTTCTTGGAATCGATAAAATAAGTTATAAAAAGTCAGCATATTTTATTTCTGCCAGTTTATTTGCTGTTTATCATGTGACCATATTCGTAGGATGGTTTAGCTGGCCTATGATGCTACTCATGTTGTTGGGCTTGCTTGTCGGTGGATTTATCTTTGCCTACTTTGCTCACAAGACGAAGAGTTTGCTAGGATCTTGGCTGATTCATGTAAGCGCTGATTTGGCAATTATAATTATTGGGATATTTGTCCTTGACCTTGACATTTTTGGTCATTTCATATAGAATTACTTTGAAAGTCAAAGTAAAATTAAAATGTTCAAATTATATAGCTGATCTTTCTGCAAATATATGGATGTTTGGATGTTTCAACCGAATATACATAGATTAGTAGAATTAGAGAAACTTAATTTGATCACTTTAATTAGTTGACTTTCAAGCAAATCGAGCAATGCCTCTTTTTTTTAAGGAGATTTAATATGATTGTTGAACCGAAGGTAAGAGGATTTATATGTACAACAGCTCACCCAGAGGGATGTGCAGCTAATGTAAAAGAACAAATTGCGTATGTAAAGAACAATGGACAGTTAGATGGTCCAAAGAATGTTTTGATAATAGGTGGATCAACCGGTTATGGTTTGGCATCTAGAATTGTATCAATGGCAGGTTGTGGTGCTAACACACTAGGCGTATTCTTCGAAAAAGGCTCTAATGGTAGAAGAACGGCTACAGCTGGTTGGTATAACTCAGCAGCATTTGAAGCAGAAGCTAAAGAAGCTGGTATATACGCTGCAAGTATAAATGGGGATGCGTTCTCACACGAAATAAAAGATGAGACCATTGCCAAAATAAAAGCTGATATGGGTAAGATTGACTTAGTTATCTACTCTCTGGCAGCACCAAGAAGAATCGACCCTGATACAGGAGAGAAGTATGGATCAGTTCTTAAGCCAATTGGCGCACCATATAAGAATAAGAATATTGATTTTATGAAAGGCTTAATCTCAGATGCGACTATAGAGCCTGCAACGGAATTAGAAGTGAAAAATACCGTCAAAGTAATGGGTGGCGAAGATTGGCAGCTATGGATTGAGAAATTAGCAACAGAAGGTGTATTGGCTGACGGTTTTAAAACAGTCGCCTATTCATATATTGGCCCAGAGTTAACAATGCCAATGTACCGTGATGGAACAATTGGTGAAGCCAAGAAACATCTTGAGCAAACGGCTAAGGCAATGACAGAAGCCAATAAGGCTATCAATGGTCAAGCTACGTGACAGTTGCAAAAGCTTTAGTGACTCAAGCCAGTGCAGCAATTCCAATTGTGCCACTATATATGGCAGCACTTTATAAGGTGATGAAAATTAAAGGGACTCATGAAGGCTGTATCGAGCAAATAGATCGCCTCTTTAGAGACTTCCTCTATAATGGAACGGACGATATCTTACTTGACTCAGAAGGTCGTATTAGGACGGATGAGCGTGAGATGGATCCAAATACTCAAGAAACAGCACTTAAGCTATTTGCGGATGTTGAAACAGACACATTACAAGAGGACTTGAACATCAGTGACTATCAGGCAGAGTTCTATAAGTTATTTGGTTTTGGTGTTGAAGGTGTTGCTTATGATGATGAAGTTGAAATTGTGGTTCCAGTGCCAAGTATTATTGAAGACTAATATTACCCTTAGTTTGAAGTGATAATGGCATAAAAATTGAATGGTTTGGAATAAGTAAATTAGGTCAATATACTTGGAAAAGTATATTGGCTTTTTATTTTACAATTCTTCCTAAAAACGGTATGATTTAGGAAGAGAGAATTTTTGGAGGGACTTATGCACGATTATAAATATAGAGAAAATGATACATATTTCCGTTTGATGTACTTACGTATTGGGTTGGTAGCTATAATAACCTTTATCCTTGCTGCTAAATATGATGTTTTTGAAAGTGTTGCACAATACGTTGAAATGCACGAAGCCTATAATCTTGATGAAATTATCATTGTAGGTGTCGTCCTCTTGTTATTTCTATCTATTGAGATGTCTTTATTGATAGTCAGAATACAAAAGCAATCGAAGACAATTCACATGCTTTCAATAAAGGATCAACTTACGGATATTTATAATAAAAGAGGTTTTATGGCTGTTGCATCTAGTCGAATCAACGAGTTGAGTAAGTTGAAAGAACAAAAGGATCTTGGTCTGATTTACGTGGATATCAAAGGTTTCAAAAAACTGAATAACAGTCTTGGACATGATCAGTGTGACGAAATCCTTAAGAAAGTTGCAATGCACATAGAAGAAGTCACTTTGCCAGAAGATGTTGTAGCAAGAATCGGTGGAGATGATTTTGTGATTATGACCAATCAATGTCTTCGTGGAGATGACCACCATTATCATCACTTAATCTATGATACCATCAATATGAAGCTGAGTGAGATGACGCAAACTTTATCCATTGAGTTGAACATATCTAAGGCATGCTACCCAGAAGATGGTATGAACGTAGAGGAATTGCTCAATGTATGCGGGTACTAAGGATGGATGAAGAAGTAGATAGAATTACCTAAAAATAATGATAATCATTCTCAGAAAGTTGTTCCAAATCTAAGGTTGTTAGTGTATAATGAGAGACATAAAAGTTAAGATTATTTGTAAAGCTTTTTATTATATAAACTATTCGATTAGGAAAGGAGCAATAAATGAAACTTTTTTTATGAAATTACAGATGTATTTGCAAGAGAAGTTCTTGATTCAAGAGCTAACCCAACCATAGAGGTAGAGGTGGTTGTAGATGACCAACATGTTGGTAGAGCAGCCGTTCCATCAGGCGCATCAACAGGTGCATTTGAGGCCGTTGAGCTTAGAGATGGTGATGAACGCTATCTTGGGAAAGGTGTTCAAAATGCCGTTGATAACGTGAACGACGTTATTGCAGATGCACTTATTGGGCTTAATGCATTAGACCAACGATTGGTTGATACCAAAATGTTAGAACTTGATGGTACAGATAACAAGGCTAAACTTGGTGCCAATGCAATACTTGGTGTGTCAATGGCTACAGCTAGAGCTGCTGCCATGGCGGTGGGCCTTCCTCTTTATCAGTATTTAGGCGGATTTAACGCTCATCAGTTGCCAGTTCCAATGATGAACATCATCAATGGTGGTGAACATGCGGATAACACAATTGACTTCCAAGAGTTTATGATTATGCCTGTAGGGGCTAAATCATTCAAGGAAGCATTGCAGATTGGTGCAGAAGTATATCATAGCCTTAAGAAAGTACTTCATGGCAAGGGACTTGCTACAGCAGTTGGTGACGAAGGTGGTTTTGCCCCTAACTTAGCATCTGTTGAAGAAGGTATTGATGTTATCTTAGAAGCAGTAGTAGCTGCGGGATACAAGCCAGGCGATGATATTCGTATCGCGATGGATACAGCGTCCAGTGAGTTATACAATGCGGATACTGGTAAATATCACTTCCCAGGTGAAAGTAAAATCAAAGGTGAAGAAGTTATAAGAACTTCTGATGAGTTGATTGATCTATTTGTTAGCTTAGTCGACAAGTACCCAATTATTTCAATTGAGGATGCCCTTGATGAAGAAGATTGGGAAGGCTGGAAGAAATTAACAGATGCCCTTGGTGAAAAAGTTCAGCTTGTAGGTGATGATTTATTTGTTACAAACACTGTGCGTTTATCCAAAGGTATTGAACTAGGTGTTGGTAATTCAATCTTAGTTAAGGTTAACCAGATTGGTTCTTTGACTGAGACATTTGATGCCATTGCTATGGCCAACAGAGCTGGTTATACAGCGGTTGTTTCCCATAGATCTGGTGAAACAGAAGACACAACAATTGCTGATATTGTTGTTGCTGTTAATGCAGGGCAAATCAAAACTGGTGCACCTTGTCGTTCAGATAGAGTTGCGAAATACAACCAATTACTTCGTATTGAAGAAGAACTTGGGGATGTAGCTCAGTTTCCAGGACTAGATGCTTGGTTTAATTTGTAAAAAACAATTGCATAGTGGACACCTTTGTGATAGTATATTAACGTTGACTAAAAGAATAAGACGTTAACGTAGAAATGGAACTACCATGGGAGGTGTAACTGTGGCGGCATTGTTGGTAATCGTAAAAGTATTATACTTTTTAGTATGTGCAGCACTGATCGTAGTCGTATTATTCCAAAAAGGTAAATCAGCAGGTTTATCAGGAGCAATCGGTGGCGTTGGTGAGTCATACTGGGGTAAGAATAAGGCTAGAACAATGGATAGTAAACTTCAAAAAGGAACTGTAGCTCTTGCAGTAGCTTTTATCGTAGTTGCTCTATTGATTCAAGTTATTGAAAAAATGGTATAATCATAATAGAAGAACCCTTAACATCCTTGGATGTTAGGGGTTTTATTATATTCAACTCTTGGAATTATTTTGGAGGAGTTGTAAAGTAGAGAGGTCTATAGTATTATTTAGTCTATAGTAGATATAGGGTTATGCTAGGAGGGTATCATGGCAACGAAGAATAAACTTTCAAAAAAAAGAAATGGAAAGAAGAGATTTGCTTATAGATATTGCTGAGATGTATTATATTCAGAGAATGTCTCAAGAGGAAATTGCAAAGCAGATTGATATTTCTCGTTCAAATGTGTCGCGGCTATTAAAATTATGTGTGTCTGAGAAGATTGTTGAGTTCAAAATTAATAAACATACTACAAGGGTCGTAGAGTTAGAGAGCCGGATTAAGAATCACTATAAGCTTGAGTATATCAAAATTGTTCCAAGTTATGAGGATGAAGCAACGGCTAAAAGAGAAGCAGGGAATGCGGCTGCTAAATATATAAGAAGTTTATTAGAAGACGATTTTAAAATTGGCATATCATGGGGGTCAACACTCTACAATGTTGTTGAAGAACTGGAACCTATAATTGAAGCTTATAACCATCTTTCCATCTATCAAATGGTTGGCGGTACGGGTACTTTTGATACCGATTCTGATGGTCCACAGTTGACCAAAATGCTAAGTGACAAAATAGGCGCAAAACCAAATGTATTGAATGTGCCACTTATGTTACAAAGTCAAGTTCTTAGAGATTTGTTATTAGACGAACCTCAGGTTAGGGAGCATTTTTCTTCTATGGCCAATATGTCATTGTTGTTAATGGGTATTGGAAGTATTGTCCCAGAAAATAATGCAATGTATAGAGCTGGCTATATAAGCTAGAAGAAGCAGTTAACGTTTCAAAAATGGGTGGTGTTGCTGACCTGGCCGGTCACGCAATCGATGAACAAGGTCAAGTTTGTCAGACTGATATAAGCAATAAGGTGATTAATTATAAGATAGATGAAATAGTCAATGCTCAGTATAGACTTGGTGTAGCTGTTGGGAATGATAAAATTGCACCTGTTAAAGCAGTATTAAAAGGTGGGTATTTGAATATTCTTATTATCGATGAAGCCATTGCAAAGGAACTTATATAGATTAATAGAATCAATGTGGAAGATGCTGATATATATCAGTGT
>JDSF01000096.1_pt1 | contig 69559 bp, 91 predicted proteins | sample 199441 | NCBI WGS metagenome assembly JDSF01 (sample SAMN02592751, study PRJNA231836) | bioreactor metagenome | isolation source: continuous culture bioreactor denitrification-DNRA | place: Germany: Bremen
CCGGGTACCTCATGAAGTTTTTCTTTTCAGTGGATTCACTGTGGGATATGATGTTCATGGCAATCCCTGGCATAGTGGTGTATTTGCTGGTATTCTGGATATTCTTCACTGACCCGGCGATCAAGAAGAATATCAAGACAAAGCTGGTACATCCAGCAAGACGATAAGGAGTCGAACAATGGCTAATGAGCCGGTCGCAGCAAAGGAATCATTCCATATCCCACTCGAACTCAGAACCATCATAAAGAGCCTCAGGATGCGTCTGTGGGTACTTATCGTAATCGCATTGCTCAGCGCTGTTACCGGGGTGGCTGCCGCCCTCTTGTTGGGAGACAGGCAGTATGAAGCAACCACAGTACTCTATTACGCACCCATTGAATCATACGTCTCCGATACCTTCAGAATTTACCAAAGCGTAGGAAGTGGTACTGAGCTTACCTATGACCAGGGAACTGGCTTGATGGAAAACCTCAACACCACTGATTTGATCGACTATGTTAACATGGTGAAGATAGTTACGAATCTGGAAGAGCTCAGAAAACGTCTTTCCTTGGAAAGCACCCTGAAGAACTTGGTTCTTCCATCAGTGTAGACACCGCTTGGGATTCAAACCTCATGTTCATCTCCTCCCGTGCAGACAGACCCAAGGACGCTGCACTCAGGGCAAACACCATCCGCGACATCTTTCTTGAAAACAGCAACAGGATGATCGACCAGGATATAGAGAGTAAGATTGCTGATATAACCCTCCAGTATGAAACCACTGCCACTGATCTTGAAAAAAAAGCACAGCAAGCCTTCGCCGATTTCACCAGAAAGCACGGTATTAGAGAGATCGGAACCGAAGCCGCTCAGTACACCACTGAGATGCTCACCCTTGAGTCCACACTCGCAAGGACAAAAAAAAGCCTTATAGAGACAGCACAGGAAAAAAGTCGACAAGATCAAACAGGAAATTGCCATTCAGAAGGAGTTGCAAGAAAAAAGCGAAATCTGAACAATCCTCACAGATAGTATCGGACAATCTTACCGCAGAAGAAGTGGCAAACAGGATACAGCTCTTGCAACAACAAATTGAGGTTATGCAGACAGCAAAAACCGATCCTGTAGAAGAGAGAAGACTCAAGAATGCGATGGTTGTAGCGGAAAATGGGTATGTAAGAGGCATTGTCACGAGAAGTGAATTTGAACAAGCCAAGTATGAGTATGAACGATTCCTTGCACAGAAATCGAGTGATGCAGAACTGGAAGCTGTACAGAAACAGTTGGAAAAGCTTCTCTCCAGTCGCATCACATCAACCACTGAGTCGCGAACAGAGAACACGTATGAGTTGAACCTGCAAACACGACTGCTCGAAAGTGAATTGCAACGAATTGAAGCCAATGCTGAGTATCAGAGTAGCCTTGCGCGATACGAAGAGCTGAAAGGCAAGTATGTCGACCTGCCACTACTCACCCAGGAATATACACGACTCAGCGGCTCCATGGCCTCCCTGGAAGCTGCAGCCCAAGGGCTTAACAAGGTCTTGAAACAGTACAACCTGATCAAGGACCAACCCCACTCCGATTTCTCGGTTGTCAGTGAGGCCATTAGCCCACTGTACCCACTGGAATCCAACCGAAGACTTATCGCCATCGCCGTAACCATGCTCTGTTTCCTCCTTGGATTTACCGTGCTTCTGGTATTTATCGCCCTGGATATGAGAATAAAATCAGCAGGGGACGCAAGACAGAAACTACAGGTACCCATCCTTCAGGCTCTCAGTTTCATCAGGAAAAAGACACAGCTGATACCATCCACTGAAGCTGAATCCGCCCATATAGAGTCCTACAGAATTCTCTGCAGGCCACTCCGTGAGGCCCATCCCAACCCAGGAGCCACCTTCCTGGTTACCAGCACCACTCAAGGAGAAGGGAAGTCCACGGTAGCGAGCAATATTGCCACAGTCTTTGGACGTCAGGATGAGCGGGTGTTGCTTATCGATGCACAAATACGTAAATCACAGCAACCTACCCCGTTTGCAGCATTCCTCATCGATGAAGATCCCATGGTGGGGGGGGATGGATTGGGGAGTATCTCTCCTATAAGGTATTCGACCACCAGCAGATTATCTCCCCCACCACGCTCAGCGGTGTTGATGTCATCGTTCGCCGGGGAGAGGCAGTAATCCCTGACCTCCTGCAATCTGCACGGATGCGTGAGCTCATGGACAACCTCAAGCAACAATACTCTGTCATCATTATGGAAGGACCCCCCCCGGTGCAGGATTGCGTAGACTCAGACATCCTTGCATCCTATGCTGATTCCATCCTCTTCGTTACTGCCTGTGACACCTTGAAACCAGATGTGATTCAACGGGCTATCAGGAGGATGCAACACACCAAAGCACATTTCGAGGGCATCATCCTTACCAAGGTGAGACAACCCTATCTGGATTGAAAGAGAAAAAAAAGGAGCCTGCATGAAGGACATGAACATCGAACAGACCTGTTACAAGATTCTTCTTTCCATCGGGGATTCCCTTGATCTCAGGAAAATGCTTGGCATGAGCCTCGCTACCTATATGAAAGAGTTGGGATGTACCATGGGAGCAGTGCTGCTTGCAAAGCAGGATGAACATGAATTTGGTCTTCAGATAGCATACGCTGTACCACGTTCCTTGAACCGACAAGAGTCTTTCAAAACCCTGATGGACGAACTCTCACATGCAAGCCAATTGCAGGAAAACCTTGTCACCCGGGTGGGTGATGGACGATACCATGTAATGAGCCTGGCAGACATGGGACTGTTGGTCCTCTATAGGCAAGCAGAGGAACTCCCTGAAGCATTGTTGGAGGCACTTCGTCCACTCAACCATAAACTGGGTACAGCATGCAAAGCATGCTTGCAGAACACTGCGCTCGAAAACAGCAGCCAGCGATTCATGGAAATGGCAAATATGCTTCCTGGGCTCATCGTAGAACTGGACAAGGAACACCACATCACATTCTATAACCGTCGAACGCATGAATTGTTCCGACAGATTGACTCCGATGAATTCCATCCAGACCACGTAGAAGATTTTTTTCCCTCAAGACGAAATTGAGCATATCCACAATGTACTGCACACCCTGGAGATAAGAAAAACGCCCTTGATATCTGAAGACTTCTGGATGGTGAACAGCAGAGGTACACGATTCAAAGTAAATTTCGTGCTCTCTCCCATCCATGAAGGGGAGGCAATCGTCGGTTTTCGAGGTATAGCTACAGACATTACCGAACGGGTCAGGCTTGAAGAGGAACAGAAAGCCCTCCTCGCTCGTGTATCGGACAGGGTACGTGAATTGGATTGTCTTTTCAGCATCCTGAAGCTTGTCGCTGATGAGAGGAACACCCTTGCAGATATCTTCAACAAAGCAATAGGGACCATCCAAACAACATTTCTCTCACATGCTTCGCTCACTGTTGGTATTGAATATGGGAGTAACACCTATGGTAATTGCACAGGAGCTTGTAAGGGCTTGGTACAAGCAGCCCCTATCATGGTTGACTCTGTAGAGCGAGGAAAACTCATCATTCAAATCGGGAAGGAAAGCTCCTTCACTGAGGAAGAAATCCTCTTGATTGCATCCCTTGGAACCCAGTTCAGCTCCATTGCTGCAAAGAAAGAGACAGAAGAGAAGATACAATCATTATACAACGACATCATGGAAGACCTGGATACAGCACAATCAATCCAGAACTATATATTGCCTCGTTGGTTCAAGGCTGAAGGGAATGTGATTTTCTCTGCAAACTATCGTCCTTGGGCACAGATCGGAGGAGATCTCTTTGACTGCCTGAAAATCAGCGAGAACCGATATGTGGCCTATGTGGCAGACATCTCAGGCCATGGTGTCCAGGCTGCCTTGATCATGATGGGGGTAAAATCGGTCTTGGGAATGATCCTTTCCACCGCTCGCCCTGACTGCACCCCTGCAGAGATTGTCACAAGACTGAACAAAACCCTCTCTGACGGACTGTTCAAGGATAGCTACATGACTCTCTGCCTCTGTGTCGTCGATGTAGAGAGCATGAGCATCCAGGCATTGAATGCAGGACACCCTCCTATGGCCATTATCAACCGGAAGCAAAACACCATACGTATTCTGGACCGATTGGGAGACATCCCCTTGGGCTGGGACAGTGATCATGAGTACAGCCCATCGCTGGTCATGGAGGAACCACTCTCCAATGATGATATGCTTGTCCTGTATACAGACGGGGTATTCGAATCGACAAACGACGCAGGAGAGACCTTGGAACTGGGAAGATTCCTGGATCTTTTGCATACCGACAGCAATGAAACCGAGGTGGCGATGATGCCTCAGGAGTGTCATGCGATGGTCGATAGGAATGGTTTCATCCACCGCCAAGACGATTTCACCTGTATCGCCATGCAGGTCAGGGAACCCTCTGAGTACTCGACCGTACTTGAACTGCCTGCAAGCCTCACCATGGTGGACAAGACAGCACAGGAGTGTGCTGACTTCATCCTTAAACTGGGAAAAAAAAGTGAGATGGATGCCTGGCGTTGCAGAATAATTGCCAGTGAATTCATGAACAATATCATCGTACATGGACTGGAAACATCCCTTGATGAAATCATAGCATTGGAAGTCAGTGTTGGAGAGGAAATCATTCTCACCATCCGAGACCGTGCAGCAGCATGGGACCTTCCACCCCATCCAGAATCGTCCGAACAATTCTTCGACCTGCTCAACGAGGATGAGGAAGCCAGTGGGCGTGGTATGCAGATCATTTATTCGCTGACAAAAGACCAAAAGAGGCGAAGAATCCATAACGTGAACGAGACAACCTTCATTCTTGCCCCTAGCGAGCCTGACTGATCGCCTTTTTCAACAGCTGCTGTAGATCTGCAACGTACCTTGAGAAGGTAAAACCTTTCTCTACCGTATCGCGGCCTGCCTCAACCAGGGATTGATAGAGAGCAGGGTCATCAGCCAATGTTTGGATTTGGTGCGCCAAGCATGCGGCATCAGAAGGGGGGAAAACTCAGACAGTTGACCCCATCTACGAGAAACTCCCCTTGCCCCCCATTGACCGTACTGATAACCGGAAGTCCACTTGCCATCGCCTCCAGATGCGTAAGGCCAAACGGCTCAGGCCAGATGGAGGGGAAAATCAGTACATCATGCTGCGATAGAGAGCTGCCATCTCTTCATGGGTGACCTTGCCCATGAACGAGACAGGGATCCTCAAGCGCTCAGCATGAGAAGCCAGTTGTTTTTCATACTCATCTGTACCTGCTCCCACGATGGAGCACTGGTACCGGATGGGATCATCGTTCTCTGCTACCAATCCCAAGGCTTCCATGAGGGTATGGACTCCCTTGTATGCGTGCAACTGGCCAGCGTAGAGTAAGCGAAGTGGACCTTCGTTGCGTCTCCCCTGCTCCCTCAGGGGAAATTGAGTGATGGGAATGCTTGGTAGATTACCTGGCTGCCCCCGATGGGCATCCCTGCCTTGAGCAGGTTCTCCTTGAGCAACTTGCTGATACAGGTAGTGAACTCAAATTGCAATGATCGATTGGTAAGGGACTTGAAAACGGTGGCATCAAGAACCCATCTGATGAAGGCACGGGGGGGGAAAGGGCGAACCGCGCGGGAAGGTATCCACTTGGATGCTCATCATTGAACGTATAAACAACAGGTACCTCTGAACTCTCTGCCACTGCCGCACAGGAGGGCGTGAGACGGAGCATGCTCCACATGAATATGACATCGAAGGAAGATTTTGCAAGGAGATCCTTCATGCTTTGTGCATTATGACGAGCAGCTCTGAGCTTCTCTCTCCTCATCGCCCCTTCAACCTTCTTGTCAAATGGCTGGAAGACATGCAGCTCACGAATAATGGAGTCTGTTGAAGGCAGGTCTCCCTGCGTACTGGTGAGTACAGTCACCGTATGGCCGGCATCTTCAAGCGCATCCACGACTTGGTGACACAGTATCTCGTACCCACCAAGACAACGGGAGGAAACAGATTCGTTACAATCAAAATCTTCATACAAGCAGTCTAATCCATGTTACTATGGTTGCCAAGGAAGTTCGGTAAAGGAGCTGGTTCGTATGACAAAGGACGATAAACGAAAACTAACCGCCCAGATTGATGTGTGGCCACCGAATGCTGCATTCGCTGCCGATTGGAACTCCCTTTTGGAACAAACTCCTTTTGCCAGCGCCTTCGACCATCTCGAGTGGATAGAGATCGGCGTCGGCCAGTTTACCAAGGATGCAAAGATTCTTCCTGCCGCTTCCTGGACCAGGAAGGCACCTTGGCATGCATGGGAATCTTTCGCATGACAGAGGAGTCCGGCAAGATACTGCCACGGACTGTGTACGTACCATTGAATTCAATTCACAAAGGATCACACCCTTTATTGGAGCCGACCAGCAAACCACGGCAGAGGCAATTGTAGCACTGCACGAGGCCATCAACAAACCAGTGGACTCCTTTGATTTCTTCAAGCTTGACCCACAAGGCGGGACCTTGGAAAAACTTTCCAGCATTCTTGAGGCAAAGGCAGTACCTCACTCCCTGGAAGTCTTCAATGAACAACCCTACTTCCCACTGGTGGGAACCTGGGTTGAATATCTCTCAGATCGTACCCAGGGACACAGAAAGAGAATCCGGCGCTATACCCGAAAACTTTGGGAGAAATACCCAGATTACCACTTCACCCGATACCAGAGCAAAACTGATTTTACTGAAGAAAGTTTTTTTTCCTCTGTCATGGAAGAGATACTTGCCCTTTTCGATGCAAGCTGGCAAGCAGAAGCACTTGCTGAGGAGAATGCCTTGGAGGACCTGAAGTCATTCTATCAACAGGTTGCCACAGTTTTCCTGGAGAAGGGCTTGCTCGATCTCTGTACCTTGCATTGTGATCACACACTTATTGCCTTTGAATTGAACCTTGTGTATCACGGGTCGGTCCATATGCTCTTTGGAGCATACAACCGAGACTATGCTGACTGGTCTCCCGGCAATGCCATACTCTCGGAAATCATTCAGGACTCCTACAAGAAGGAGTACGAGAAGATTGAGTTCGGGGGTGAGTATCTAGATTACAAGAAGCTATGGACAAAGAGCATGGCGCCCTCCTACCATCTACGAGTGCATGGCAATACCTTACGTGCAAAAAAAATCAAGAAGATCATCGACCGTTGAGAGGATGGGTGTTCATTGCACCATACATGGCAATATTCCAGACCATTGTCTCCCAGATAGTGAACTCATTATTGTTCACCAAGGACCATCCATCTGCCCATCGTCTCTGCTGTGGCTGCTCTTCCCAAACTGGATAGAGGGTATCAGAGACAGCCAACTGGTAGGCAGCTCCGCTTCGTCCAGAGGTTGGACCGTACAGGACAATGCCAGGAACCGGTGGCAAGCCTTTCTCGATTGCAGGCCAGGAATCAAGATGCAATGGACTATTGGGCTGCTCTGAGCCCAACCCTGTTACGAAGGACACCCCAAGGGGATTCAGGCCCAAGGCATAGTCTGCATACTGTGTGAGTATTGCGAAGTGTTTCTTTCGCTCCTCTTCACTCTTTGCGAGCCTATAGGCAAAGGCATGGACATCGGCATATCGCCCCTGGGCGGTAGCCGCCCCCCCCAGCCGTAGGACTTGCTCACCCCGAGCGGATAGAGAGCAGTATCCATATCGAACCCCATATACCCACCCTTCTCTGCCTGACGGAAGAGCAATTCCTCAAGTGCCGTGGAGAGCTCCTCATCAACCATCTGATTGGTAAGCAGGTAACTGCTGAAATGGAACGTATGGCAGGTGGCTGTGATGTTACCAGGTCGGTATTGCTCTGGCCAGTATCCATCCTCTATGAGCAGGGCCTCTGCTTCTTGGCGGAAACGCTGGTGGAATACATTGGCATTATGGTTTTCACCTATTGTGGAGCTGGTCAGGTAGAGCTGGAGAGCAGCATACATGGTTGAGGTGGTGGGCTGGGCTGCTTCAAGCGCATTCCATGCGAGCAAGGCTCTTTCGTACAACTGAGCAGAGCGAGCTTCCCAGACTTCTCCATATTCCAGCAACAGGCGTGAAGCGTGGGCCATCATACCAGCGGTGAATGCAGAGACTTGTTCATCCACTGCAAAGGTACCATAGGAGAGCCTATCGGTATCGGCCTGGACAAGACCATACTCAGGATGGGAGGAGGTCTCAGTCCCTGCCATGACCATCCCATAATCAGGATCCATCGGATCGGTTATCTGCAGGGCTTCCCAACCCTGAATCGCCCAAAGGGCTTCATCCAGAAGATCAGGCAACCCATTGCCTGACTCTGGGATGGAGGCCTGAGCATCCAGGAAGTGGGTAGGAAATGCTTCAAGGTAGCTGAGCAACATGATCGGGACCAGGGTATGGTAAGGCCTCCTGTCAAAGTCCCCTGCATCATGGTGTCCTCCTGTGATCGAGATCATAGGAGTGCCTTTGGGAACATCAATGAAAGTCGATTGTCCCCATTCAGTCTTGGTGAGAGCTACCTCAGTGTGGCAAGCATCACGTTCATAGGGAGTATACGGCAACTCGAGTGCTGTACCACAGCGTTGGTGATAGAGTCCCCTGAGGGCAGTGGTTGCTATCTGGTCGACTGCTTCATAGGAGATAGAAAATGGATGTGAAACACCCCACTGAGCAATATGAATACGATAGGGACCTCCCCTTTCCACCTCTGAGAGATCAAGGCGATAGACATACTCACCAGAGGTAATGGTATCCTCGTTCGTGATTGTGTCGTCTCCGCGGTACTGGACAGTGCCGGAGTAGACCATCGTTCCACCCTCCGTTATCACTGAGTAAGGAAGGTCCTCATTCACTTTTCTCGACCCACCGTCGCCCAGGAACACTCCCAGATTGGCATAGCGGACAGTGCTATCAGGATGGTAGCCAACCTGATTCACCTTGATCGACTCATTGAATATAACGCTATCATCGAACACAAAGGAGTGAGAGCCAAACGGACTTTCTATCTCATACCGTGCTTGATTTTCCAATGGTTCCTCAAGCTCGAGGTAGAGGGAGTACCCAACCTCAACGGGATAGGTATTGCCCTGTTTGGGAAGTTCATTCACCGACCGTACAGCATGGTAGACAGCAATTGGATGCTGGCCATTGATGAGCCAATCAGTGGGAACAGAAAGAAGCGGGTTGGAAGGGAGAGACTCAGGGTGATAGGAGTCGGTGAAGCTGACTACCAATATCTGGTCACTTGCCATATGCACCGACAATGCGGCCTCTGGTAATTCCTTATGCTCTCTTGCAGAGAAAAGCCGTTCAATTGATGGCATTGCACACAACAAAACAGGGACAGATACCAGCAGGATTACAGTAAGTACAATTCGTCTCAAACCCATAGCACAACTATAGAGTGAGTTTCCCAAGAAAGCAAATAGTTAGGTCTGTATGTTTTCGCTAATCTGGCTTATGATACAGGGAGACAACAAGCTGATACAGAACGGAGGAATCTCTATGCAAACTATCCAGGAACCGCAGGCCTTAGTGCTGATACCGGAAATCACCACACTCACCGCAGCAAACGCGAAAGAGTTCAAAGCTGCGTTGGAAGGACATCTTGAAGAGACGAAAACCATGGTTATCGATCTCTCTTCGGTGACATTCATTGACAGTACAGGTTTGGGCGTCCTCCTCTTTGCATTGAAAAGACTCAATCAGAAAGAGGGTGAACTGAAGCTTTGCAACGTCACCAAGCCGGTACGAGTGCTGTTCGAACTTGTACGATTGCATCAGATCATGGAAGTCTACAACTCACGTGAGGAAGCTCTGGCCTCATTCTCTTCATAGGGAGGCAAGGGTTGAAAAAGAAATCAGTCAGCCTCTGTGTCTTTATCGATGCTTTCGGGTGGGATCTGATGAAAACACATCCTTTTCTGGATGATGTACTGACCCATAAGCAACCACTGGACACCATCTTCGGATACAGCTCTACCTGTGACCCTACCATTCTCACAGGTCTGCTGCCACGTGAACATGGCCACTTTTCTTTTTTCGCCTATGCCCCAGAGCAATCCCCATTCAGACGCTGTCTGTTTATTCAACTGATGCGTCTGGTCCCAAAATCCCTTTCCAGCCGAGGCAGGGTTCGCAACATAGCAAGCCGTATCCTACGCCGTCGTCTTGGATATACCGGGTACTTCAATATTTACAACATGCCGTTCAAGTTGCTGCCCTCCTTCGACTATACTGAGAAGAAGGACCTCTACCAGAAGGGAGGTATCAACAGCGGCAGCGATACCATCATGGATTATGCCAGGGATAACAAGCTGGATTTCTTTCTTTCAGACTGGAAAGCAAGCGAGACAGACAACCTCAATGCACTCACCCAGTCACTGACTGATCCGAAGAGAAATGTGCAATTTGCCTATCTCTACATGGCAAGCATGGATGCAATCCTGCACCAATGGGGAACACAAGCAAAACCGGTTGAAGAGAAGATCAAATGGTATGAAGAACAACTATACACCTTGCTAGCCACTGCCCATGAACAGTATGAAGAGGTACGGGTACACCTGTTCTCGGACCATGGAATGACGGATATCGAGAGCACCTGTGATCTTATGCCGTATATCGAAAAGACAGGGCTGGTTTTTGGAGAGGACTACGCTGCTGTCTATGATTCAACGATGGCCCGATTCTGGTACCTCAAGCCCCATGCTGAGAAGATAATCAGGGAAACACTGAAATCGCTTGATTGTGGTTCCTTTCTCAGCCAGGAGACAATGAATCGTTACGGTATTGATTTTCCTAATAATCGCTATGGGGATGATTTCTACCTGCTGAACCCTGGGGTACTCTTGGTGCCAAGTCATATGGGAGAAAGACCCTTGAAAGGCATGCACGGATATGCCATAGAACACCATGCATCGGTAGCTTCCTATGCCTCAAACGTGCAAATAGAGCCTAAACCGAAACGCTTGGATGACTTATACGCCATCATGAAAGGGGAAATTGACCGATGTCTGAAGCAAGAGCAATCCCAGTAGTCATTAGAAGCCACAATGACCTTTCCTACCTGAAAGATACACTTGCAATGGTATTTGCCCAGAGTCTTGCTGCTTCAGTGCATGTTTTTTGACAACGACTCGAGTGATGGCACACTGGACTATCTAGCCTCACAGAATGTAACGGTTCATCGTGTCCCAGAGGGTACATATATCCCGGGGGATGTGCTTAACCGCGCCATGCAAACAGTGGATCCATCGCAACCCTTTGTAGCATTCCTCAACTCCGATTGCACCCCTCTTGATGAACATTGGTTGGAATATCTACTTGCAAGCTTCAGCGAAGGCGTAGCTGCCGTATTCGGTAGACAGGTGCCAAGACCTGACTGTAAACCTCTGTTTGCCAAGGATACCGAGGACACGTTTGGCGATGGAGAAAGACAAAAAAAACTTGGAAACACTGCTTTTCGATGGCTAGTTCAGCGATCAGGCGATCAGTTTGGGAAAGTATGCCATTCAGGACAGATATCACCTACTCTGAGGACATCGACTGGACATGGCGGGCAAGACAAGAAGGGTGGAAGATATCCTATGCGAAGGACTCCCAAGTCTACCACTCGCATAACTATACCCCGTCCCAGTTCTATAAACGTCACCAGGGAGAAGGAAGAGCTGAGGCCCATATCTTCACCTGGAAGGCTTGGGAGAGATCCTTCTTACGCTACTCCCTGCTACCATTTCTTCGTCAGATAAAGAGCGACTACATCTATGCAATCCAGAAAGGTCATCCCTCTCTTTTTGTTCGCTCGCCGATACTACGGCTCTCCCAACTGCGAGGTCGCAGGAAGGGATTCTTGCAAGGACTTAAGGAAATAATTCATGAGCAATAATGAACGGTACTCCTTCGCGGGAACAGATACATTCGAGAGCTTTCTGGGTACCACCCTTCAGGAATTGGGAGCGCGCATTGCCCAAGGGTTTGGAACACACTGTCAGGCCGTTATCCTTGGTGGTGGGTATGGAAGAGGGGAAGGCGCATGTGTAGTTTATGAGGGAGAAGAGCGTCCATACAATGACTTCGACCTCTTTGTGGTCACTGACCAAGCAATGGATATTCCTCAGGCTGTACATGATGTACGTAAAGAGTATGAACAACAGCTGGGTATTGATGTAGATATCGGAAAGCCTCTTCCCTATACAAGCCTGGCAAACCTACCCCATACCCTCATGTGGCAGGACCTTCTCGATGGGCACAAGGTTATCTATGGTGAAGCTGATATACTCATAAGGACGATGAGCAAGTCGATGATGGAGCCACTGCCGAAGACAGAGGCAGCAAGACTTCTTCTGAATCGTGGATCAGGGCTCCTACAGGCGATGAAAGAGACTCAAGTGAAGCAAAGTGAAGATCCAGACTTCATCCGTCGGAATTACCAGAAGTGTGCGCTTGCCTTGGGTGATGCACTCCTTATCTCCGCTTCTGTGTATAAGCCACCGCTCTCCTACCGAAGAGAACAGATTGGGGGTTTAACCCAGCTTCCATCTCCCAAAATCATGGAACTCTATCAGCGAGCTGCTGACTTCAAGGTGCATCCAGATGATTCCCACAGCGAACCTTCCCTGGAAGATCTCAAAGAGATGGCAAACCTCTGGGTGCAGGTCTTCCTGCAAACAGAGAAGGAACGTACCGATAGGAGCTGGAAAGATATCTATGCCTATGCAAAGGATGGGTTTATCAGGGAACCACTGCAACACCACTTCCCATTGTTGGCAAGGAACCTGGTAAAGCAAGCAAGGTTGGGAAAACTATCCTGGCGTTATCCACGTGAACGACTGTATGGTATGCTGGGAATCCTTCTCATTGAAGGAAAGACAGAGCGCAAGCTATGGCAAGAGAAGGTTGACTCCTTCTTGCGTGTGTGGGAAACCTGCAACTGATCTTACCTGAACAGACCTTTGATATAGCGGGCAATCAGCTTCGCATTGTAAGAGAAGGAATCGACAACATGGTAGTACATCTCCGAGGAGAAGAGCATCTCCTCCTCAGGATACTCTTCATAGAGGATGTCGGCCTCAGTGATGATGCCTGGCTTGCTGGAAAGGTAGAGCTGTTGCCATTCCTTGGATAGTTTCTCAAAATCCTCGGTGGTACGAAACGGAACCCCGCAGAAACGTGCTTTTCCTAGAACCACTTGCCAAAGTCCAAGGAGGAAGATCCACCGGGCGTGCCACCTGATCCCTCCCTTTTTCTCGGAACGTCTACGGAGGGTAGAGATGGTAATGGTCCGCTTCTTTCCCTCATCGATTTGTGGAATCGCCAAAACTGAGATTTTCTCACGCTTCCGACGGTACACAAACCGATTGATACCAAGTAATACCAACAGTATCGGGGAAGTAAGGAGTGCGAGAAAAAAACGCAATAAAGCGGGAAGCTACACTCACCCTGAGCAGATTATGTGATCGTTCTTCCTGCTCAACCGAGGATGTCAGAATTGCATCACTGGCAACATACGCGCTATCCAAAGCAACGTTGAAAATGGTGTTCTGGTTGACGACACAACGGCGTACCTCAAGGTTCTTTCCTACATAGCTGCCACTAAGCACTGAGGATTCAATAATACTGCTTCCGTCATCGATGATACACCCATTCCCAATCTCACAACGGGGACCAATTACCGTATTCTCCCCAAGATTGACCTGGCTGCCGATGTATACCGGTGCGATAATCGTGCAGGAGGGATGCATCTTGGTACCTGCTCCTACCCAAACACCCTCACGTAGTTCCTTGCCCAATACGATCAAGGTTCCTCCATTTCTGGACAAGACATTCTCCACTGTCTTTAAATATGCCTTGGCATCGGCAACACAGAGTGCTTCAAGCGGAGTGGAGGGAAGTGACGAAGGATCTGTAGCATTGCTGTAAAACCAGCCAGTATCCTCATTCTCACGTGTGAGGAATCTTGCAGGGTCTTTGAGATGGGTCTCTTTCAAGCAAGGAAGGTAGCGTGCATTGCACCAGAGAACAGGCTCATCACCGGAAAATGAAGAGGATTTTGCAACCCGATCCTTCACCGATACACCCCGTTTGACCAAGTGATAGGTAACAGAAATCCCCCACCGTTCACCATCCCCGATGAACTGTTCGAACTTCTCGGCGTTATCTGAAAGGAAAATGGCCAGATGTTTTGCACCAAGACGGGCAATGTATCCGAGAAGATGATGGAGGAAGGGTTTACCCATGATGGGGAGAAAACAGGTCAATGTATCAAGATCACTCCCCGAGGAGGAAAGCGACGGAGAATCGGTAAAATCACATACTACATTCATTGCTTCATCCACTCCTTCTTCCTTGCCTGATTCTCAACTTCATGAGGCGGACGATAAACACCACATTCCCAACTATATATCTGCGCCACATTCTACCCGGTTCCAGGAGCAGACGCCAGACCCATTCCAAGCCAATTTTCCGCATCCAAAGTGGCGCGCGGCTCACTGTGCCCGAATAGAAGTCGAACAGGGCCCCTACGCCCATGCAGAGGGGGGACCTGCAACAGGGATCGGACTGACGCTATCCACTTCTCCTGGCGGGGCACACCGAGGGCAACAAGCAGGAGTTCTGCCCCACTTGCATTGATTGCCTCGATCACAGATGATTCCTCTCCTGTCTTGAAATAGCCATGATAGGTCCCAGCAATGATGGAAGAGCCGGTATACTCCTCTGCCCAACGAGCTGCTTTCTCAGCAACCCCCCCGGAGCAGACCCCAGAAGGAACATACGCTTCCCTGTCTTGGCGAATCGGGAACAGAGCAGTGGGAATAGATCAGTTCCATTCACATTATCGACAATGGGGCAGCCAAGTGTCGAACCAGCAAGGCGAATACCCGAACCATCCGCAAAAAAAAGGGCATCTGCGTTGGCTAGAATAGCATGATACTCTGCATCCTTGGCAGCCACGTTGATACAATGGGCATTCACAAAGTGCATGGTATGCAGCCCCTCAGTTGTTGCATCAATGCGATCGAGAGCCTCTTCCTTGGTGATGTTGGTAATGGAAAGTCCAAGAAGTTCCAGATCTTTGCTCATCTTCCTAATATGCCCCTTTTCCGGTCAAAACTGCTGGTATTGTCTTAAGTATCAACTTCAAATCCAACCAGAACCCGTGGCTCTCAATGTAGAGCACATCCAGCTCCACTTGCTGCTTGAATCCAATCTCAGAACGTCCACTTACCTGCCATATTCCTGTCAGTCCAGGCTTAACCTCAAGTCTTCGCCTGTCTTCCTGGGTATAGAGGGCCACCTCGCGTGGAACCGGGGGACGGGGCCCTACAATGGACATGTCCCCGATCAGCACACACCAGAGCTGTGGCAACTCGTCAATACTGAACCGCCGGATGAACCGTCCAATGGGCGTAACCCTTGGATCTTTTTTCATCTTGAACGTCACATCCCCTGCACGGTCAGCCTGTTGCAACAGGGTATCCTTCAAGGCATCGGCATTCAGTACCATGGAACGAAACTTGGGGAATGGGAATTCCTCTCCATGTAACCCAACCCGCTTCTGTACATAGAACACCGGTCCCCGGTCGGTTATCTTGATCAATAAAGCAACGACAAGGAACAAGGGGGGGGAGAGCAGCACCAATGCAGTGAGGGCAAGCACGATATCCATCAAACGTTTGAATACAAGTGTTGCTTTTACCACGAACAACCACAGTTGTCGTTTAATCTTTGCCTTTCGGCTTGTCATCGTAGCATGCTGGTATTGGCGAATCATCTGATCAAGCCGTGCCCGTCTCTTGGATGCGTCAAGGAACGCTCTGCTGGTCTTCGGGTCAATGCGGGTAACATACCCAGAGACAGAAACGGCAGCCTCATCCAGTATCTCGTCTGCCTCAATGGTGATATCGGCAAAATTACGGGACAACTCCCCCGACGGCTTGCCCTCCCCCCCCGTCTTCTCCCTGAGAATTTCCTGGACCTCATCAGACAGCGATTTCCCCGCACCCTTGCGTTCCTGCAGTGATCCAAAAACCGCAACCGTAATATCCACTTTCGATGCTTCAAGATAAATCTTCAGATCAACCTTAGTTCTCAATTTCTCCACTTTGAGGGCATTTTCTGCATAGAGAAGAATGAAATGGGCATCTGTTTCCGCTGTAACCGTACCAGGTAACGTATCCTGTGGGAAAGAAGAAATATCAATCAGCTTGGTTTCCCCGAGTTGATCGGCAAGTTTTTCAGCAAATTGAGCACAGCGCTTTAGGATGGGACTATCCAAAAGAATGACAAACGGCATACTCAATGCCTCCTCTTATGCGTAGAATACGTGGTTTGAAATGACTGAAGGGTTAATTCTGTTGTCCGCTCCCAAGAAAAAGAAGCTGCCCAAGTAAGGTTCGCCTTAACCAGGGACTCCTGTTTTTCTCTGTCTTGGAGCAAATCCACCAGAAGGGTTGCCAGACCTTGGTAATCATCAGGATGAAAGCGTAGGGTTTGCGGTCCACCGATCTCGACCAATGATGCTGCATCGCTGGTCACCACAGGGGTTGCCGATGCCATAGCCTCCAGGACGGGAAGTCCAAATCCCTCAAAGCGGGAAGGAAGGACAAACAGCGAAGCCCCTTGATACAGCAGAGGGATATCATCCCAATCAACAAAACCTGGGAAACGGATATCCTTGGCATAGGCTGAATGTTCAGCCTCCTCGTGTATCTCTTCGGCACGTTCCTTGTCAGGACCAGGGAGTACCAACAGGAAGGGGTCATCCATGGCATCCCTTGCCAAGGAGAAGGCCTTGATCAGGTTGACATGATTCTTTCCTGGGTGCTCAAGGCGAGAGATATAGAGAAGGTAAGGTTTGTCATAGCCGAATCGTTTTGCGATATCTTCTCGTGCAGCTTGCAGATCTACAGGTGGCTTGAACCTATTCTGGTCTGCAGCAAGGTGGGTTACGGTGATCTTCTCATCCTGCACGGCTACAAAACGCATGATGTCATTCTTGGAGAATTCACTCACGGTCAGGACATGGTCAAGACGCCTGATCAGGTGAGGGAGAATCTTGCGATTGAAAAACGAGTGGATGAAATCGTACTTCTCCTTGATGTGCAAAACTGCAAGGTCGTGTACGGTACCCACGGTCGGGCAGTTCAGTCGACCACTGAGGCGCCGGTTTGCGGCAGGGAAAAAACACAAGGTCATAGTTACGCTGACGCACCAAGGAAGGCAACTTTACCTGATTCCAGAAAAAAGTTATGAATAGGATTCCTATCTGCATCTTCCACTGCGTACCATCCGATATGCGTCAACCCCTTCAGATAGTAGTCGGCGTCCTCTTTGGGGCCAATCAACTCAAAAGTGTATCCACTATCCTCCTTCAGGGCATCAAAGCGGACCAGAAGCTCCCGAAGATAGCTTCCAATCCCTGATTTTCCATGGTCAGTTCCAAATGTTGGAATACCTATGAACATTGTGTAATCCTCTCCTGTATCAGGTCTATGAGTTGTGTTATGAAGCGTCAAAAGAGAATCGTTCAAGTACGTTTTCCCTTCCTCTCCTGCCCAATTCACTGGCAAGTTGGGAGTCCTCAGCAAGGCGATCGATTGCACGAGCAAGAGACGCCTCATCATTCACAGGGAAAAGCAGGCCTGTCTCTCCATCCTCCAACCAATCAGGGATTCCCCCAACCTCTGAAGCTATTACAGGACGTTGTCGCAACAGGGCTTCCAGTCCAACCATACCAAACGGCTCAGGCCATCTGGAGGGAACAACAACCATCATAGCCTCATCATACAGCTCTCCAAGCTGGTTATGCTCCACCCAACCCAGGAACTGTACACGTTGGGCAATACCTAGCTCAACGGAGAGGGAGTGAAGGAACTCCTCATCATTACCAGCACCCACAATGGTAAGTGTAAGCGTACTACGAATCAAGGCAAGGCTCTCAATAATGTGTCCACGCCCTTACCTCGTACCAGTTGTCCTACATAGAGAATGCCCCCCCCGGTATCAGTAAGGGGTACTGGAGATTTCTCAAAATCACTTACAGAGGGAGGAATCACCTTGATGGAGTCGGAAGAAAATCCATTTCTCAGGAGCTCCTTGCGCATATAGGAACTCCCTACCACCACACACTCCAATGTCCGGTTACGAGCTAACTCACGCAGCTTTGGAAGAATGGGAGCATAGGCTATCTTTCCCTGTTTTCGCTCAAGAAACGCAAGGTCAAGACAACAAGCAAGTCCTGCCTTATATGTACAGATCTTTCTGGAGAAGGAAAGATACTTATGCCGCCTCGGGCAGTAGATATCATGGTCATGGAACATACGTATGAGAGGAATCCTCCCCCCTACGGCCGTAAGGATTGGTTGGATGGAGTCCCACTTATGGATGTAGATACAGTCAGGGCGGTCCCTATCAAGCACCTCCTTCCAGGTAGAGGACTGCAATGAGTAGGAGGCATTGAAGTGACTGGCGAACTCACTGGTCGCCCTGCCTGAAGCATACTGGTATGCAATGCTGCAACTGTAGCCTCTCAGACGAAGTCCATCACAGGCCAGGATGATATGTTGCTCAACACCTCCAACATAGCCGAAGGTTGTGTTAACGAAGAGTATCTGCATACACACTCCTGTAGATGGATATCAATTCATCGGTAATATGATCCCAACTATACCGTTCTTTAGCGGTTTGCAGTCCATTGAAAGCTAGTTTGTTCCGTAGTTCCTCTGACTCAGCGAGCCTGATCACACAACTGGCAAGGCTGTTTGCCTGAGAGACTTCAGCTTCCACCGAAAGACCGTTATACCCATCCTCCACCAAACGTTTGAGCCCCCCAACATGGCTTACAACTACAGCAAGTCCACTTGCCCAGGCTTCCAATACAACCATGCCAAATGGCTCATGCAATGAAGGCAGCACAAAACAATCTGCACTGTGGTAAGCATCCACCAAGCGGGAGTCTCCATAGGAGAAACCATCAAGCAGTGTCACGTGCTCCTGAAGCCCCAGTTCTCCGACCTGCTTCACTACCTTGGCTCGATACGCAGGATTGGTAGGAGGCCCGATCATCAGAACATGGGCCTTTGGTACTTTCTGCAGTATGTGTGGAAGTTGCGTAACCAGGGCAAGCTGGTTCTTCTGCTCATCTACCCGTGCTACGGTCAAGAGAAGAAAAGCATCCTCAGCAATCCCATACGTTTGCCTGAACTCCTTGCCCCTCCCATTTGCAAAACGGTCGAGATCGACACCATTGGGAAGATAGTGTACCTGGTTCTTGGGATACTGTTTATGCATCACCTCATACTCTTCCAATCCGACACAAAGGATGGCAGAGGCATCATCCAAGACCCTTCTGGAGCCAACAAGCAAGCCAAGTACCTTGCCCCACTCAATTGCATGCTTGGTAGGGTCTGTCCAAGTCTTTCTCTCTGAGGTCGGAACAGCAAAATATCCACCATGGAGGGAAATAACATATGGAATATGCCTGATTTTCGCACAGAGCCGAACAATACCCCCCCCAAGCCTCTTTCCGGTGTGCAGGTGAAGAATAGCTGGTGGTCGTTTCTCGGTCAGCAACCTAACCATCAAGGACCAGGAGAAGAGGTTGCCAGCCTTGCGATCCAACTGCAAGGAATCTTCACGACTCAGGCCAAGGTATGGGTAGAAATAGGAATACCGCCTGATGGGTATTCCCCTGAATTGCTCGGATCTCGTGGTATTCAGTGCCTTGGTGGTCAGAATCTCCGTGGGAAAACCACGTGCCAACAAGCGGGTGGATACCTCGGTGATGAAGGTTTCTGTACCTCCCCATTCATCTTGCACAAAGCGCCTGGGGACGTGGGTGATATGCATAGGGGTTTCCATAGCTTGAGTATAGGGTAGCGATTGCCATTTTACCACTGATTTATCCGTCCGTCGTTGACAGAATGGCAACGGGGAGGGGATAATGAGCCAAACGGGGGAACATCTATGCTTGACTCAATTCGTGTGATTATGGTTTTGGAAGCTACAGGCTCCAAGGAATTATTGGCAAATTATCTCAAGAGTCAGATTGAGCATATAACCCATGTCGATACAATGGTGGATGCCCTGTCCACCGTCAAGCGTCAACGTTTCGACGTAGCCATCCTCTCCAATGATTTGGAAGACTATTACTCCATTGAGAATATGATCAAGATTCTCAATGATATCGGTTCAATCGATGACATTCTTCTGGTCAGTGAGAAAGAACTTCCCCCCGATTCTCCTGCGATATCCCTGGAAAACCCAATGGAAGCCCATGTACGTATTCTTCGTGAGCTGGAGAAATTCTCGTTGCATACGGGAGCGAAACCACTGAGAAAGCGTGCAACCAAGGGGGGAAGCCTTGCAAACACCTCCCTCTTTGACAGTGTGCCTTCCGGACTGTACCGAATCAAGCCAACTGGTGAGTTTGTCGAACTCAACCAGACACTGGCCAATATTTTCAAGGCCCCAAGCATTGAGGTCATAGAATCAGACAACTACTTCTCCATGTTTGTCGACCAGGAAGAGCTGAAAACTTGGCAGGAGATCATAGAGAGGGATGAGAATATCCACGGCTTGGTCTTTGAAGTTGAACGATACGACGGGCAGACCATCTGGATCCGGGATACCGTTCGCACAGTGTACAATGAAGATGAAGAAGTGTGTTTCTATGATGGTTCAGCTGAGGATATCTCGGCGCAGAAACGATTGGAGGATAAGCTGGCATTCTTGGCAACCCAAGATATCCTTACAGGCCTTCCCAACCGAAACTTCTTCCATGATCAAGCGAAGTTAACCGTCAGCCAAGCCCGTTACTCCGATGATTTGGTTGCCTTTCTGGTCATCGATATTGATCATTTCACGACCATCAATGAGAACCACGGATTCAAGATGGGAGACAAGGTTCTCCAGATTGTAGCCTCCCGGGTTAAAGCACAGCTGAGAAAAAAGCGACCTGGTCAGCCGTCTGGGAAGTGACAAGTTCATTGTGTTGCTCAATGGTATCCGTATGAGAAGAGACGCCCTGGCGGTTGCAAAGAAGATCCAGACTGCCTTTGCCACTCCCTTTGAGTTACCAAATACCACCATTGAAGTATCGGCAAGCTTGGGTATCAGCCTCTATCCAGAGCATGGTGATGACATCAACACGCTTATCAAACGAGCAGAGATTGCTACCTATGCAGTCAAGGACAGGGAACGTGGAGGATATATGATCTACTCAGATATACTCTACAACGATGAAAACCCTTCCCAAGATGAGGTCTAGCATGCAAAGAGACAGATGGACAGGCCTGGCAGGAGTATTTCTCGTGGTTGTTCTCGCTCTTGTTTTCTCTGGATGCACTACCACTGGCAGCAAGATCCCAGAGAAAGAGGCCTATACAATAGGCAGCTTGGGACCAGCTGGTGGATTGGTGTTCTTTGATAAGGGAGATGCATCCGGTGGTTGGCAATACATGGAAGCAGCCCCAGCAGATACCGAGATGTTAGCAAGGTGGGGAACAACCTCTCTCGAGGTGGACACAAGTGTCGACCTTGGAAGCGGAGAAGCCAACACACAAGAACTCATGGAGCAGGACCCTGCCTGGAACGAAACAGCAGCTGTGTACTGTACGAATCTCATGGTCGGTGGCTACAACGACTGGTTCCTCCCTTCAAAGGATGAACTCTCCCTCTTGTTCTCTGCCCTTGCAAGGACCAATAGAGACACCTTCCGTGGAGAGGGATTTGCCTACTGGAGTTCTTCCTCCTATGATGGGGAACGAGCTTGGGCACAAGGGTTCTCCAATGGCGTACAGGGTAAAGTCGAAAAAGAAGAATTATTGGTTGTACGAGCAGTTCGAGTCTTTTAGGGAGACGGAAACGTTTCCTTGTCTTCTACCGTGATGGCTTTACCATGTTGTACCTCAATTAAGGTAAGTTCCGTCTCGGCAATGATGGTATGCTTGACCCCTCTCTTGATGGAGATCACATCAGAAGCTTTTACTGCTCTCATCTCCCCGTCCATGACTACAATCCCTTTCCCCCCCCAATGACAGTCCACACCTCATCACGTTGTCTGTGACTGTGGTAGTGCATCTGCCCTCCCGCCTGAAGGATTGCCTTGATGGTCAGACTCTCCTTCCCGACATCGAGGATGCGAAAACTTCCCCAGGATTTCTCTGCAAACATGATCGGTTGCTTGAAGGATTCAACATACTGCTTGATCTGGCTCGAGCGCTCCTTATCAGAGACAAGCACACCTTCTGCACTGGCACAGATAATGACATCATGCAGACCCATTGCAAGAATGGGGATGTCAAGCTCATTGATGATTTGCACATCAGTACAAGAATCGTCCATCTCACCGATGCCGACAATAGGCTCGCTCAGGGATTCAATGAGTGTGTTCCATGTACCGAGATCCTTCCACATACCTTCATACCGCATCACCTGAATCTCTGATTCCTTCTCAACAACGGCATAGTCGAAACTGATTTTATTGAGGGTTTCGTACTTTGCGAACAGATCATGGTAATCAGTAAAATCAATGAGGCTGTGAGCAGTTTCCAGTAGAGAGCCCAAGCGGAACGCGAAAACCCCTGCGTTCCAGAGAGCCCCAGAGGAGATATAGGTCTCTGCGGTTGCAGCATCTGGTTTTTCCTTGAAGGTAGAGACCTTGCTTACAGAATTGCCATCAGAGGGGATGATGTACCCATACTTCTCACTGGGATAGGTAGGTTCAATACCCAAGAGAACCAAATTTGCCTCACCCTTCTCTGCTTGCTTACCCACTTGCTCAAGCATGGAGAAATACGCATCGTCCACGAACGGGTCCACAGGGCAGACAACCACAGCCTCTTTCTCCCCTACATTCTGCACATCGTGCATATAGGCAGCAGCAAGCGCAATGGCAGGAAAGGTATCACGACGGCAGGGTTCTACGGAAATACCAATATCCTTTCCAAGCTGGTTATGGATTGCTGAGACTTGTGTCTTGGAAGTTGCAATGGTAATGGTGGCGTTTGGATCGACCTCCCTGATCTGGCGATGAACCCGCTGTACCATGGATTCATAACTACCATCCTCTTTCTTGAAGAATTTGATGAATTGTTTCGATCGTACCTCATTTGACAGTGGCCAAAGCCGTTTTCCCGATCCTCCAGACAGTAGTACGATATGCATCCAGGTCTCTCCTTGCATCTTCCTCAAAACACTCTTTGGTGCTCAAGGCGTATGATGTCTCCATCATAGGACAGCTTCCCCGTATTGGAAAGCAACAATTGACACTTTTCATGCTTTCCATATGACAAGTAGAAGAGAGAAAAAAAACAATCGGTATTTTTTACAGGATTTAATTCCATACTGGGGTAGAAAACTCGTGTTGTCGATAAACCTCATGTACACTCAGAGGCAGTAATTCAGAAATTTCTACAACGGCTCGTCATGAAACTGATTGATCGATGCACCACAGTGCATGATGCAATATACATGGAGTGTAGCTATGAAACTATTGAGACAAGGCTTTCTTCTCTTTGTGTTGACTTGCCTGATGACAAGTCTATCAGCTGGGGCTTTGGAGGTGGTGGAATCTGCCATTGAGTCCTCAAAAAAAACCAGTTACTATGAAATAGCCTTCCCTGGACCTGTTTTTCAGGAAATATCTTCTGCTACTGTGTATGCAGGTTCAATTGAATTACTACTCCATGATGGGAGCGTTGCCTTAGAATCATCTGCCCTGTTCGTACCAGAGGGGAATTCCATTCAATCCTTTGGGGATGCCGAGGATTACCTAACCTCTCCTTCGTTCATCAAATCCCTACGCCCAAGCTATCTGCTGAGATCTGATGAGGACGCTGAGTTGTTCCAGTCATTCCTCTATCTCGTTGATGGCAATTATTTCTCCGAAGGATACAGCAATATCGGCAACACATGGTATTTTGTACGTGATGAGTTCTTTGGAGATATTGATGTTTGGATTGTTGAAACCAACAAAACCGGGAATATCATTTCAGCCACCCATGATCATGATTTCCAGATGGAACTTCCTGAACTGAGAGGAAGCATGACACCCCTGCACGATGTCGACCAGTATGAGCGATGCCAGACAACCGAATCAATAATGCACTACATGGAGCAAACCCTCATAGAGGACCTCTCCTACACACTGGAAGCACAATCTCTTGAGAACCCCATCCTCCCACAGATATGGAATGGCAACTGGATCGAGGCATGGATTACTACAGAAGAGATGGATGCTGATGGATATCAATACTCATCGACCCTGACCATCTACGCCTATACACCAGAAGAAGAAGAGGTCTACCTGTTTGGAAGCATTGAAGCGGCCTTGGGAGAAACGGTAGTCATTGAGGATATGAATCCATCATTCACTCTCTCTGGTGGTGAACAAGCCTCTCTTTTTGAACAGGCCTTGGATGTACTGCTCGATGACAATGCTCCAGAGAAATATCATACAGGACAGGGAAATACTTGGCTCTTCATCCGTCAAGAATGGTTTGGGGAGGGTATGGGGTTTATTGTCAGGACTAATGAGCAAGGAGAAATTCTCTCGCTTGAATACAGTTACAGTATCCCGCTGGGAGAAGAGATTGTTGAGGAGGAGCCACCTTTTGACCCAAGCAGTGTCGATTGGACACTCATAAGGGTGGAACCTGAGAAGGACTCCTTCCAGATTATGGAAGGAGAAGGTATATCCGTTGCCCTGGAATTCGATGCCTACTCAGCAAACCAGATGGGTGCTTGGATGCTCACCCAGCTTGATGATGAGTTCTATGGAATGAGTTATGACTCAGCAGGGCTCTCTTCACCCTATTATGACTGGATTTCCACGGATGAACTGCCGGTAGGAGAGCATACCTTCTCCTATAGCCTGATGGAACCAGGCGATATTCCCTTAGATACTATTGCATTTAAAGTCACGGTTGAACCCTTCGACACCACCGGTGTTGATTGGAGCCTTTGCTTGGTTGCTCCTACCTCAAATTCGATTGAAGTAACAAAGGGAACATCCGTTCCCCTTGCACTCACCTTCAATGATGAGGCAACAAACCAGTATGGGGTGAATCTGGTGCTTCGACACCAAGGCGAAGTAGTGGGAGGAGAGAACAGCCAATATTTGCGATCACCGTTTGAGACCATGATCCTGGCTCGGTATTGACCCCAGGGATTCATATTGTAGAGGTGTTCTTGGTCCCCCCAGGAGGATCTGAGAAACCTCCTCTTGCAGTAAAAAAGCATCATCATCAAGGTTACTTGATCACCATAAGGGTCTTCTGTTACACGAAACGGCAAATATGATCGATACAGATATCGCTGAATCCATAGACTTCAGCTTTGGTCATTCTGCCGTTTGCGCTCTCGGCTATTGCATCGAATATCCGCTCAGCGCCATCAGAGATGGAGTATTCACCCTCGGTAATGCCACTCACATCGACATCCATATTGTCTTCCATGTGGTGGAAGGTCTCACGGTTTCCGGTAATCTTCAGGACAGGGGCCAATGCAATACCGGTGGGAGTTCCTCGTCCGGTAGTGAAGGCTACCAGCTGGCAACCACCTGCAACCATCATGGTTACCGATGCTACATCATAACCCGGGGTATCCATGATCAGGGAGCCGCTCTTGGTTGGCCGTACCCCTTCCTGGAGCACTTCCACGATAGGACGGGTTCCGCCCTTCTTGATGCACCCTAGGCTCTTCTCTTCCAAGGTGGAGAGGCCGCCTTCCTTATTGCCAGGAGTAGGTTGTCCAGCCCGGCAATCCTGACCGGCAGCAGAGAGGTGCTCCTCATAGTCTCGACAGATCTGAATGATCTGGTTATGCACTTCCTTATTGATAGCCCGATTTGCAAGTATGTGCTCTGCACCTATGAACTCAATGGTTTCCGAGAGCATCGTTGAAGCTCCCAGGTCAATCAATTTGTCACAGACTTCACCGAGTGCGGGATTGGCGGCAATACCACTGGTGGCATCACTTCCACCACACTCAAGACCGAGAAGTAAGTCACTCATAGGACAGGGAACACGAGATTGTGCGCTGGCTTCGCTGACAAGAGCCCTTGCCGCAGGGACCGCTTTTGCAATGGTCTTTGCTGTGCCACCTTCCTCCTGAATGCCGAAGGATACAATGGGTTTACTTGTCTCTGTCTCCAGTTTCACGCGAAGCTCATCATGTCCGACTGTCTCACATCCAAGCCCAATGATAACCACACCATACACGTTTGGGTGGAGTGCAAATCCACTTAGGACTCGTTGGGTCAGCTCAGTATTGGCTTCTACATCAGCACAGCCGGTATTGATGATTACATTGATGCTTCCCTGTACTTGGCTTGCCACAATGCGGGCAGTCTCGCTGCTGCATCCACAGGTGGGAAGGATCAGGACATGGTTGCGCACCCCCGATCTTCCCTCTGCTCGCTTATATCCCAAAAATTCCATCTCTTTACCTTTTCTCACAGTAGTTCAGTCTCATAATCCCTGCTGGCACCTCGGATATTGGCGTCTGACACCCAAGCACCTTGCCTAATGTCTTCCGTAGCCAAACCAATGACTTCCCCGTATTTATAGACTGGGTGTCCCTTGGAGATAGCATACAGGGCTATCTTATGATAGGGGGGAATATCCTGAACGCAGGTAACGATTTGTTCACAAATTCCCAGACAGGAGACACGCTGCCCTGCACTGGCGCCTCGCATACAGGTTGCTACGTTATCCTTTGGGTCGAGTACAATTGCTTTGGATTCCAAACGACTCACTCCTCTGCTTCAATATTCGCTCTATCGTAGAGGAAAATGGGTAATGAGAAAAGTATAGAGGGTCAATTTCCCTCTCTCTAACCAAGAAACGGAAATTCCGGGTATTTCTCTTTCAGAAGCGAAACAATCAAGGAGCAGACCACCCGTGCGCCTTTTTTTCATTCAGATGGGTATCGTCAGCGACACCCTCCGGATAGTTTGGGTGTTCGCCTGCCTTGAGGTGGAGAAACAACTCCTTGGAATCTTCGTCTCCCATCTGATCAAGCAGGGAGAATGTTGTCTTATGCATATCAATACAGGCATAGCCCCTTGCCTGGCAGAGGGAGAGCATCGCGTGTGGGTACTCACCATGGGTGTGCTCAAGGCTACCATCTGGGAGGAATCTTCTACGAGCAATTGGGGTAAGGAAGACGGGAGTTGCATGCTTAGAGAGTACCGACTCAGCCATGCAGGCAAGATTACCCTGAAAGGTGGACCAAGGCTCGGTGAATCGTTCCTTGTCCTTCTTGCTGTCATTATGACCAAACTGGATGAATACAAAATCACCCGCTTCCAACACTCCAAGGCATCGGTCAAAGACTCCTTCCTCAAGGAAGGACTTGGTACTCCGTCCATTCAGGGCAAGATTGATCACACCCCAGGAAGAATCGATATAGCTCTCAATGTACATCCCCCACCCAGTTTCAGGACGTTTGTCATCCTCCTTGGGGGCACAGGTGGAATCTCCCAGGAGAAATAATGTATTCATCTTCGCTTTTCCTCTTCCTCTTTCCCCCAGCCATAGAGCATATCTTCACTGGACACCTTTTCCTGGCTAGGTTTCTTTGTGGCTGGTGTATGATGCTTGAGAAGCCCCAGAATCCCGACAATCGCTAAGACCGCTGCCACCAGATAGACAGCAACCAAGATAATGATATCGCGCATCTTACCTCCCCTCGCTCTTTTGTTGCCAATAAGAGATGGCAAGTTGGGTACGGTCACGCAATCCCAACTTCTCCAACATCACTGATATACAGTTTCGAACTGTCCCCTCACTTAAACAGAGCCTATCGGCAATTTCCTTGTTGCTAAGCCCTTGGGCAACTTGCAAGAGCACCTCGTTCTCCCGATTACTGAGAGAGGAGAACATCTGTTGCTCTGAGAACTGCTTAAGAGCCTGCTCGCTGATCACAGGCAACCCCTGATATACTGCCTTGATCGTCATGATCTGCTTCTCTGTATCATCACTCTTCAGGAGAAACCCACTGGCGCCAGCTTCCAGACAGCGGTGAAGCGTCCGATAGTCTGCAAAGGTGGTAAGCATCAATATCTTGACCTTTGGGTACTTGCTTCGAATCCTCTGTGCTGCCTCGATACCATCCATTACCGGCATCTGGATATCAAGTAAGATTACATCAACCTGAGTATGCTCAAGGAAGGAGAGTGCTTCTGCCCCATGGGAAAGGGCTCCAACAATCTGCAGCTGGGCATCACCAGAGAGCAAAATCTCCAAACTCTCCAGTACCAATGCATCATCATCGACCAATAGAATTCTCATAACCCCATCTCTCCCCTGACCGGAATGGATATCAGCAACTTGAACTGTTCTCCTTTTTTGAATCGACATACTTCCTCCCAAGCGTTCCACCCTCCGTCTCAAATAGCGTAGGCCATTTCCTGTACTTGAGCTCTTCTGTCCCATAATCCCATCATTCTCCATAGCCAGTTGCACCAAGGTAGTATTGACATCGAGGGAAGCAGAAACCTTCGTAGGATTTGCATGCTTTGCTACATTGGTAAGCGCTTCCTTGATCGCAGAATGCAGTATCTGTTGCAAAGCGGGAGGAACGAGCGCAACATCCCCACGAATCGTATACTGGACTGGGTAGACAAACTCCTCAAAGAGCCTGGCAATGGATCGCTCTACTTGCTTTTCATCCGGTTCCAGTTGCCTGACCGCAAGCTTGAGTTGCGCCAATGCAGAGGAGAGTCGCTGCTCAATCTTCTCTTGGCTCACTTTAGCCTTCTCAACATCACCCCGCTCAAGGAGCATATCGAGGGCTTTAACACTCAGGTGGGCTGCAGTCAACTCATGCCCCAAGCTGTCATGCAGGATCTGGGCAATTTGCTCCCGCTCCTGAAGACGGGAGAGATACTGGGCATCGGCATAATCCAAGAGTAGGTGCTCAGTCTCTGCTTCCAGATGGTGGGTTCTCATCCGATACTCGTCAGCTTCTTTTATCAGTTGCATCCGCTCCAGTTCCCAGACTCCCACGAGGGCTCCAAGCAACAGTGAAAAGAGCGGGACAAGCATCTCAAGTCCCTGAAGCACAATTACCAAATATACAGCAAAGGGAATACAGAAAAGCAAATTCCTATGTGATGCAAAATAGAAAAGATAGAGAGAGAGCAAGAGTGTTGCCTCAGGAAAGGAGAGAGAAAGCATCGTCAATAAGGAGGCATCAATGAGCATCCACGCAGGAGAAAACGAAAATCGCCAACGAAGCATCAGCGAGAAGACTACCAAGAGGAAGACCAGAAGCAAGGGGGGATCCATCGTGCGATAACGCAGGAAAAAAAACACAAGAGAAAGCAACACACCCAGGACAATCCGAAAGAGGTGCTTGCTCTCTATGCTTATACTTCTATCCACCAGACCCTACAGCCTCCTTCTACTTCCTACCAAGAGAAATATCCCTGCAAATATCAAGAGTATCACAACAGCGAGCAGCAGAGAAGCACCCGCTTGCTCATAGAGGGCCTCTAGGCCATGGGCAAGCCAATAGGTAGGCAGTACCCGGACCATTCGTTGCATGGCAGGAGGAAGGAATCGAAGAGGAAACGTAAGTCCACTGACAAGGCAGAGAATGGAACCTACACCACTGAAGAGGGCAAAGCTCGTAGTATAGGAGCGAAACATGGTATTCCAAGCCAAAGAGAATGAGAGGGTCATAACGCTGTAGGAACAATAGAGAATAAAAAGCAACAGGTAGTTGGTTGTACCGCTCCCGTGCACAATGAAAGATGCAACAAGCAGGACCAAGCTCTGGAGGATCAGTAACAGAGACCCGGCTGCTAGATGACTGGTAAGATAGTGCGTATGACTGATGGGAGAAGAAGCAATTCTCACCAGCACTCCCCGCATCCTGTCTTCAGCAACGGTACGTACCAAGAGGAACGCTGAGTAGAAGTTGAGCAACCCAAAAAGGCTGAAAGACATCGGCAAGGAACCTGGCATACTGGGGACCAGAAGGAGGACCAGAGGGAATAACAACAGCAAAGGGAGTGTTAATTTCTGACGAAGGTTCTCCTTTAGGGCGAAGGTGAAAATACTCATCTGCTTATCCTCCTTACCAAAGGTCCGAGACAGAAAAAAAACAACAATATTATCAGGATAACCAATACAACCAAGCAGATAAGAAAGAGCCTATGCTGCCCCTCCATAACTGCCAAACTTGCAGTATTTGCCAAACCCATAGGGGTTCCATATAACCGTAGGATACGGAAGAACTCAGTCTGGGGAAGCGGGAAATAGAGCCCGACAGTCATCGGCACAATCGAGCCATAGATGGTGGTAACCATATTCGCAGTCTTGACCCCACCGGTAAGCAACAACAGCACTGTACCAAAGAGTTGGTTGAAGACAACCGAAATCAATAACACCAGTAAGACAAGAGGAAGCGAGGGGAATATAGCCCCAAGAATGATGCTGGAGAATACAAGCAGAATGGAAGTCTGTAGGAAACTCACCACCGTTGAACTAACAAGAATAGAGAGAATAATAGAACGTATCTCAACAGGTGAAGAGAAAATTCTATCATGCATAGGAGAGTAGAGATCCTCAGCCAGTGTTTCAAAACTAATAGCCGATCCGTAGATCTGGAAGGTCAAGGCAAACCCAATTGCCAATGCCGTTATACGCGACTGCCCCCCCCATTCCCATCCCGGTCTCGATGCTGATATTCTTATAGAGGTAGTCGAAAAAAAAGAAAATCAGTATCAGGGGGAAGAGGATCAGGACGGCATGACCTACTAGATCTCTGCTGCTGCGTTTCAATTGGAAGGCAATCATGACTGGACCTCATCACGAAGTTGCTTGCCTGTTAGCGTCAAGAAGACATCCTCAAGATTGGGTTGCTTGGTGTTTATGGTTACCAGGCCCTGCTCACTGAGGATCATGACAACCTTGTCCAGTACAGGAATGCCACCTGGCACTACTATCCTGTAGCGAGATCCCTCCAGAGCTACCTCTTTTATATCAGGCAAACGTAAGAGCTGCTGCTTCTTCTCCTCGCTAGCAATGCGAACCTCAACCTCTATGAAATGATCTCCCTGGATTCGAGCAATTAGCTCTGGGAGCGTACCTTGGGCAATCATATGGCCACTGTCCATGATATAGATACGTGAGGCTACCGCTTCCACTTCCTCAATATAGTGAGAGGTGTAGATAATGGTACTGCCTTCCCTGGCAAGTTGTTTGACAAAACTGAGGATGAAAGAACGTGACTGGGGATCGATGCCAACCGTCGGTTCATCCATGATGATCAGGCTCGGTCGATGCATCAAGGCACAACCAATATTGAGCCTACGCTTCATTCCACCACTATAGTGCTTGGGTTTGTCATCAAGACGGCCTTCCAAGCCGATTACCTGGGCTACCTCTTCAATACGTCTTGCAATGGATTGCTTATCCATCCCATAGAGTGACGCGAAAAAAAAGGCGAGATTGTCTCTCCCGCTCATCTGCTCGTAGATGGTTATTTCCTGGGTAACATACCCGATATTCCGCCGGATTTCTCGGTTTTTTCCCATCTTGGTTTCTTGAGAAAACCGTAATAGATCCCTCATCTATGGGAATCAAGCCGATGATGGAGCGGATACACGTAGTTTTTTTTCCCGCCCCATTGGGCCCAAGCAGGCCCACGACCTCTCCCTCTTCCACCTGCATGGAACAACAATCCAGGGCAAGGGTAGACCCAAACCGTTTAATGACTTCATCAACCTGTAACAGCATAATTTTATACCTCTTGCTCGAGTATACAAGCAGGAGGCGCTTACTGTTCAGTGACAAATGTCACAATACGTTCTACTTTACCAAGACATTCGGTTCAATGGTTACTTCTGTTTTCATCGAATTGGAGATGAGGCAGTACTTCTCCGCTTTCTCAAGCAAAGTGAGCGTCTTCTCTTTCAGCTTTTCATCAGCAATGACCACCGTTGGCTTGATGTGGATACGGGTCATGAGAAAACCCTTCTCGGCCTTTTCCATGGTCCCAGAGGCTTCACTCTTATAGCTCATGAATGCAAGCTTGGTTTTCTCTGCAAGGGAGAGAAAGGTGGTCATCAAACAGATCTCTGCAGCGGCGGTGTAGAGATGCTCAGGTGACCATATACCTTCATGGCCTCCAGGAAAATTTGCAGGTGTTGCAACTTCAATGGTGGGCAATGTAGGGGATGAGAGAGCTGCCCGTCTCTCTTTTGTCCACTCAACGTGGGTTGTATAGGTATGACTATCGCTCATCATGTGCTCCTCTTACTAGAAACAAAATATACTCAGAGAACGTAAAATCGGCTACCGGGGGCACAATCAGGAACTTTTCCTTTTGTTTACCCATACCTACGCGTATACTGACACTGATGAAACCACGAAAAAAAACGAAGGAAACCAGGAAAGGCAAACCCATGGGTGCTGATGGCAATACTTGTCCTCCTCCTATTTTTTTTGCTTGCCCTCCCCTATTTCCTTCACCGCACTCAACCTACCAAAGAACTGGTTGTCTCTGTATACGATAAAACGGTACCTCAAAAGCCAGCACTCCAACACGAAGGACTTACTTGGTTTCTTACCCATCACGCATATCCCTCAAGTGAGGGAACCATTTTCGATGGACAAGAGCATTATCTTGGCTATCATCCAGATTGCGAGCAACCGATTGTAGATCTTACAGGATTGGACCCACGAACCGATCTTCTCTACATAACCGATACCTATGGCATCTATAGGACCGGGGAAGGGTTCAGCCGAACAGAACCACCCCAAGGAGAGAGCAACCTCATTTGGGAGGATCCAGTGATCATGATGCAAAAGAGATCCGAAAGTTCCTGAACAGGGAAGAGAGCAGCACTGTCATAGCAGAGTACAACACCTTCGCAACCCCTACCCCATCCTATGTGCAAGCACAGATGTATGAACTTCTGGGAACAAGATGGACCGGCTGGACCGGTATGTATGTGCATGACCTCTCGAGCAAGGGGGGAAACCCCCTCCTGGATCCGTGAGATGCATGCTGATGTCTGGGACTATTCAGGGAGCGGTATCATCCTCTACAACATCCATGATGAGGTGATCGTACTACCCAGCAAACAGTTATTGGGACCTAATGAGATGCAGTTCACCTATACAGAGAACGGAATAAGGACATTGGGCCTTTCCGGCTCAATTTCCTACGAAATGGTCTTTGACATAACCGAACCACTGGAAGGAACTGATGTCCTCGCAACCTATACGCTCGATCTTACAGAAAAAAAGGGGAAGCCTTGCTTCGATCCTATGGTTTGGAAAATTCGTTTCCTGCAATCCAGCTGAAGGAGACTGCAAACCATAGGGCGTATTATTTCAGTGGGAACTGGGCCTATAGTAGCAGAAGACTTCGCTTTTCCCAGTTGAAAGGAATGCAGTGGCTCATGGGAAGAACAGCAAAAGAGGATGAGCTCTTCTACTGGAAACACTACCTACCGCTGCTCTCTACCATCTTCCGGGAAGCAGAAGAGCGAAAGGCATTCCAGATGCCGCAACTAACACAAGATACTACTACCATTGACCAGACAAATGTTGTGGCAAGAACAACCTCCAAAGAGTTGCTGCTCTACAACAATGGAAATTGGCAGCCCTTCTTTGTCTATGGCATGAATCTGGGTACAGCCACCCCGGGCAAATGGTTCACCGAATTTCCCAAGGACAAGAGCCTGTATTATCGATATCTGATGCAAATGGGGGGGGAGCTGGGAATCAACACACTTCGGATATATACCTTGCTCGACCCAGAATTCTATGACGCATTCTCACTGTACAACAGGCTCCATCCAGACATGCCTATTTACCTGATGCAGGAAGTGTGGCCGGAAGAGGAACCTCCTGGGCATGATTATTTACGGGAAGCCTATCAACAAGCATTTGAGGAGGAGATCAGAAATGTGGTTGATGCCGTCCACGGTAATGCTGACATCAGTGAACGCAGAGGCAGGGCATTCGGTACCTATGACAAGGATATTTCCTCATATGTCATTGGATATCTGGTAGGTCGTGAACTTGAACCACATGAGGTGGAAGAGACCGACCACCAACATGAAGGATATCGTTTCATCGGTTCCTACATCAGTACAACCGAAGATGCCACACCCACGGAGTCCTGGCTGGCCCAGAGTTGTGATTACCTCCTTGAGTACGAGGAGGAAACCTACGGCTGGCAGCATCCTGTTTCCGTCGTCAACTGGCCTACCCTGGACAATCTCACCCATGAATCGGAAAGGGATGAGTTTGGGGTGAAAAAAAAGAATGAGTACAATGACCGGACCACGGTGGATATCAACCATCTGGTATTGGGTGAGAAAAAAAACAAGACTGGGCTCTTCGGCTCGTACCATATCTACCCCAACTATCCAGACTTCATGAACAACGACCCTTCATACAATGCCTATGAAGATGAAGAGGGCCGCCTTCGCTATGGCGGATACCTCAAGACATTCATGGAGGGTCACCAGAAGTATCCGGCAGTGGTTGCAGAATTCGGTATAGCTACCGGCATGGGCAATGCCCATTACAGCCAGATGGGTACCATCATGGGGGACTGAGTGAACAGGACCAAGGAGATGATCATCCGCATGTTTGAGGCCATGGAAAGAGAGGGCTATAGCGGGGGAATCATCTTTGCATGGATGGATGAGTGGGCAAAAAAAGACGTGGACCACCGAACCGTATATGATTCCCTATGACCGTCAGATTCTCTGGCATAATGCAGTAGACCCAGAGCAGAACTATGGAATCCTCGCAAATGAGGCAGTGAAACCCAAACGGAGCATGGTTGCCTATGGAAGCGAGGACCTTCTTGAAACCATGGAGGTTCGCTCTGACGCTTCCTTCCTCTGGTTTGACTTCACCTTTTCGCGTCCTATTCATCTTGAAAATGAACAACTGATTATCGGAATTGATACCCTCTATCGCGATAGAGGTGAGCTTAAATATACCCCGAATCTCCCTATGAGGCATCATCTGGGATGGAATACGTAGTGATGATCAACACAGAGCAGGATGCCCAGCTTCTTGCCTTGGATGAAGCAAACTATACTCGTTATAACTTCTCGACATCCCCTGGGCTGAGGAGCGAAGGACAATTCACGCCACTGATTAAATTGATCAACAAGAAGCGTGCACTTGAGGACGGGACCATCATAGAGCCCCACTATGAGGACGCTAGCCACTTACGGTATGGGAACCTTCTAGGATCAACCAACCATTGGTACAAAGAAGGAAATATGCTTACCGTGAGAATCCCGTGGACACGGATCAACGTCAGTGACCCTTCTTCCCTGCAGGTATTGGATGATGAGCGAGTCTACTACAGCGATCCACTTAGGGATGTAATAACCACTTCTGCAACCGACAGTCTGGTGCTCAGTGCCTTGGTAATAGAAAAAAGATAGTGGAATGATGAGTGACAGCATTCCAGGTATTTCATTCACCTGGAATCCCTGGAACCAACCGGTGTACCAACAACGATTGAAGCAAAGTTATGAAATACTCCAGACGTATTTCCACGAAAAGAGGAGCGACCAATGAATGACCTCTCCAAACCTGTGGAAATTGCAGATAATCTCTTTTGGGTTGGTTCAGAAAACACCCACAAGTACCTGCAATGCAACCCATATCTCTATATCAGTGGAGAGACAGGGGTCTTGTTTGATCCCGGATCTGCCTTGGATGGAGAGATTGTCATCGAGAAAGTGAAAAGTCTGATCCCCCTCTCACATCTGGAGCAATCGTCTGCAGCCATCAGGACCCCGACCTATGCATGGCCATTCCCCTGTTCGAGAAAGCGGGTTTCAAAGGCGTTATCTGTTGTCATGAACGTGCTGCCCTGTTGATCCAATACTATGGCATACAGAGCACATTCTACCTGGTGAATCACCATCAATTCTCTTATACCATGAAGAGTGGAGAATCCATAGGGATTATCTTCACTCCCTACTTGCATTTTCCTGGCGCAATCATGAGCTACCTTCCCAGGCAGCAGGTCTTGGTAAGTGGGGACCTGTTCGGCTCAGTCACCGCTGATTGGCATCTCTATGCTGATGAGGATTATCTGGATGGAATGATTGCTTTCCATGAAGTCTACATGCCAAGCCACGACATCCTTGCATCTGCGATGGATCTTCTGGACAGTTATCCACTGAATATGATCTGCCCTCAACACGGTTCAATCCTCCCTAAAGCATTGATTGAACCAGCTATTGCTACACTTACAAAATTGCCTTGCGGGCTCTTCTTGGAGATACCCGTCAAGGACCTGGACGAAGAGGGAGGAGTCAGGAGCTTGCTCGACCAGATTCTCACCCGCCTGATAACCATCCATGGAGCGGAGGAAATCAGGGTGATGTTCAAGCAAAGTCCTTTCACGGTGAACACAAAACTCCGAAAGATAACGAAGAGTAGTATCGACGATGATTCAATTTGGAATGCATTCTTCAGTTTTTTGGGCGAACAACGCTCAGGAACACAGTATCTTGCCTCAATTTCCAGCATGGTTGAACTGTTGTGCAAAAAAAATATGGGATACCTTTACCTGAATCACTGAATTCTGTTTTGTTCCGCTCACAAACAGAAACAGAGGAAAACAGAAGACAAGTACAAATTCTCCAGACACAGCTCAAGAAATTTGAAGAAGACTTGCATCGTGATCCGATCACAAAGCTGTATAACCAGGAGTTCTACCTGGCATGGCTGGAGAAGGAGCTCTCTGGAATATCCTCTCAGAAGAGGCCAATCACCTCATGTGTGATGAATATTGATAACCTGGATCGGATCAATCTCGATTTCGGAAGTACCGAAGGAGATAAGACACTCCGCTTGCTTGCTACACTCCTGATTGAACATGTAGAGTCGCAGGTACAGGTTTGCCGTATAGGAGGCAGTGCATTTGCACTTCTCTATGTATCCATTGAAAAAGATGAGGTCATTGATCGCGTCACAAAGCTGAGAAACCTGATTCACGAAGATGATCGATTCATCGTCCCCATCAATGTTTCCATGGGCATTTTCCACTCTTCAGAAATACCGAAAGCACTACACCAAGACCCTGAACAAATGGCTCTGCTGGTGAACCAATCAACCCTGTTCAGAGTTCGTTTGGCAAAGAAGCAGGGAGGAGGCGTTGTCTCCAGCTCAACAAATGCTGCCAGCAGTAGAGCTGTATTTACTGTGCTGCTGGTTGACAACCCTGGGTTTTCCCGTGACCTGGTCCAACACACCCTGGAAAAGCAATCACTTCGTGTGCTTACCGCAGACAATGGTCTTGCAGCAAAGGAGAGTGTACTTACCGACTCTGTGGATCTCATTCTTTGTGAGTTGCTTATCCCAAAAAATCAGCGGACTCACATTGAGAAAACAACTGCTGGCAACTCCCTCTGCTGGTAAGATTCCTTTTATCCTCATGTCGGTGAACAAACAGGAGCAAACGGTGAAGCGGGCACAGAGTTTAGGCATCATGCATTTTTTTTCCCCCCCCGTCCTATAGCACTCTATGAGCTGGTTGGCCTGATCGAGATACTTGCTAAGAAGGGGGCTTGAGTTGTCTAACGCACTTGCCATCACCTTGACAATTGGAGTCCTCTGTTTTGATGTTCTCCTCTTGCTTGCCATCTTGACCACCCGTTTGGCAAGAGGGTTGCAAGAGAGAAGAGAACGATTGCTTGAGAAACGCTTACTTGAACAATTGCAATACGAGACGCTTCATCTGGATGCATTCAAGACAAAAGATCTGCTCAGGCTTTTCTCCCGAATTTCTCCAGCTTTACGGTTCAATGAGGCGTTGGAATTGCAATTTCTCAATCATCTGACCGACACCTCCTACATGAAAAAGATAGGTAAGCGACTTAGGGGGTTCTCCGTACTAGGAAGAATCGAGGCAGCTGCAAAACTCAGAAATTTCGCAAAGATCCCTGAGATCAAGGAAACACTGCTTGATGCACTCAAGCAAGAGAAAAAAAACCCAGTGGTTATCCTCTATCTGTTCCAGGCACTGGCTCGCATAGGAGAGAAAAAAAAGCAATTTCCATCATGCTCAGGAAACTCCATTACTCCACTTCCTGGATGGCTGGACGCTACCGCTCCCTCCTGTTGGGATACAAGAGTCAGTTGCTTCCCTATCTCCTTAAACGGCTGAATCGAAAAAAAAGTCCTGCTATGAGGCTACTTATTTGTGAGTATGCCCTGCTCTATTCGACTGAATCACTCAAGGAATACCTGGTCGAACAAGCACAAACACCCAATAAACAAGTCCGCAATACTGCACTGAAAGCACTTTGCCGGCATTTCCCGAAGCGGTTGCTTGTTCCAGAGTTCAAGGAGCCTCACTTTCAGGATACGCTTCCCTATGTTATCAAGGCATATGCCAATCTTCAGGATAAGCGTCTGATTCATGAAATGCTGGCATACTCAAATCATACCAGATTGCATGATGATCTGGTCCAAGGGCTTACGGAGATGAGCGAGCGCTCTCCATCGCTCATATCCCTGTTGCTTACACGATTCGTAAAGCATACGTCATCACAGCAAAAGACAATCCTTGCAAAAGTACTGGATAACCGACTCTCCTATATATTGGAGTCACATGAGGGCCCTTTGAGCCCCCAGCTATCAGACCTACTCACCACCTTGGCCGAACAACTCCATATCAGTGGATTGATCCAATTCCTCAATACCACCAAGAACAAAGAGAAACAGGAAGAGGTCCTCACACTTATCAAGCAACGTGCGAAGAAACATAAAAGACTCAGGGAGTTGCTTATCATGTATGTCGATCCGAATCTTTTAGAGAGGATGCAACTCAAACCTCACAACCCAAAAGGACCTGGTGCTACACCTCACCAGGAACGCCCTCAGCGGCTCATGCTCATCCTTCTCTTGGTAGCCACGCTCTTGGTTTTCCCTCTACTCATCCTTGCAACAGAGCTACCTAACCTGATCGATCTCAATGCCCGTGAAATACTCAACCTGTATGTAGTCCGGTTCAACTATTTGCTTGTCTACTACTCTGTCACGATCAATATCATCTACCTTGCTGTATTGGCAGTCTCGTTCAGGGCAGCAAACACCCAGAACCGACTTTGGAGAGCCAAGGATGGCCAGATGCTCTTCCAGAAAGGCCTCCTCCCTTCCGTATCCATCATTGCCCCAGCGTATAATGAAGCAAGCAATATCATAGAAAGTACCAATAGTCTGCTGAACCAACAGTATCCTGACTATGAGCTGATTGTGGTCAACGATGGCTCCAAGGATGCAACCCTGAAAACCTTGATCGATTACTACAACCTGGAGAAACAGGACAAGATGGTCTCCAGAAGACTTTCAACCCGTCCACTACGTGGAATATACATGAACAAGAGCATCCCCAATCTCATCGTGGTAGACAAAGTGAATGGGGGAAAGGCTGATAGCTTGAATCTTGGTTTGAATACTGCAACCAAGGAGTTCTTTTGCGGTATCGATGCCGACTCTCTCCTTGAGCCGATGCGCTCCTGAAGGCAGTCTCCGTTATGCTTGATACACCTATTGAGAGTATCGCCACAGGGGGAAACATCTGTCCGGTAAATGGATGCACCGTTGAGTTGGGCACACTGGACAACGTGCGCCTTCCTGATAACTTCCTGGCCAGATTACAAAGTCTGGAATACATTCGGTCCTTCATGACTGGACGTGTTGGGTGGGCAAGCATGAACCTGTTGCTCATTATCAGCGGAGCTTTTGGTATTTTTTTTCATCGGGAAAGAACCATCGCCACCGGAGGATACTTAACTAAGAGTGGCAAGTTTCATAAGGATACCGTGGGAGAGGACATGGAATTGGTGGTCCGTCTCTCCCGGTACATGAGGGAGAAACACAAGCCCTACCGTGTCCAGTATGCATGCAATGCAAACTGCTGGACCGAGGTTCCTGAAAAAAATGGAAGGTGCTTCGCCGCCAGAGAAATCGTTGGCATCGCGGCTTGATAGACATCATGCTCTTCCACAGTTCCATGATTGGTAATCCTAGGTATGGACGTCTTGGTATGGTTGGGATGCTCTACTACTTCATCTTCGAATTACTTGGCCCATTCGTTGAAGCACAGGGGTTGTTGTTTGTGATACTGGGGGGGGCCGTCCTTGGATTGCTCAATCTCCCATTGCCTTGATGCTCTTCACTGCTACCATTGGTTTGGGAATCCTGGTTTCCCTCTCAGCCGTGTTCATCAGTGAGTATGATAGACCACTCTACTCAGGGAGAGATATCTCCAGATTGCTTGCAATGGCCGTTGTTGAGAACTTCGGGGTACGGCAAGTGATCAGCTTGCTTCGTGTTTCGGCCTATTTCAGTGCCATGAGGAAGAATCGTGGTTGGGGTGCACAGGTCAGGGTGGTTTCAAGGCTTCCACTTCTCAAACAAAAACGAAGTAACAACCAGGTGGACTGGCGATGCAGGGGCTTTTCCCTGATAGAGCAGAGGTTGATCCGAAATCGTACCTTTCCTTCACTTGGACTCTCTGGATAGCTCCATCTGTTGATAAGCATACGCTCACTCTCTATCTCATCGGGATCAACATCCCCATGATAGGAAGTAAAAGAGACATCCTGAGGAGTCCAGACTATGCGATGGGTGGTGAGATTTCCATTCAGTTCTGGATCAAATACCTCAATCCTATTTGGATCAGTATAGGGCTGAACGACATACTGAAAGTTTGTACCGTCCGGTGATCCCCAGGCCGCAAACTCAATATCGATCTCCCTGTTGTACTCCTCAGGGGAGGTATCCCATGTGAAAAATCCTGCAACAACATGGGGATCATATGATACAGCATCTGTTTCCACAGTGAAGGTGTAGGTTCCATACCCTAAGCGCTCCCGGGTGAAGATTTCAGTAGCCCACCACTTCTCATCATGTTGTTTGAGTGTAAGATGCAGTCCCCAGTCATCAACCCAGACAGCGGAAGGGTCAGCACTGAAATAGTTTGGCCCAGGACTGGTCGGAGTGATGCTACTCTTGGTCCTCCAGTGCAGCCCTCCAAAGGCAAGCTCATTTGGCCTTGATTTCATCAGGGTGGTTTCCTCTGCAAAGAGCGCACAAGAGATGAAGAGAAAACTCAGAAAGAGGACAGATAGTGGTTTTTTCATTTCCGTTTACCCATCAGTGTAAGCACGTTCTGCACCAGCACATCACTGCTGTAGTTCTCGACATTCATGGCACCGATCATCCAGGGATTAATCTTGGTTAGGAGCTGGGCTTCAGGTTTTGATGTCCTGATCGCTTGGTACCCAAGATCATAGGCTGCACTGATAATTCTCTCATCTCCCGCACCACTGCCAAAAGGAAGTGCCAAGACAGTAACCGGCTCTCCAACTTCTTCCTCAATGATCTGCTTCGATTGCTGCAACTCCCGCCTGATTTCTTCCTCACCCAGATCACCCATCATCCGATGGGTCTGCGAGTGCGATTCAAAGTAAAACAGCTTCCGACCATCCCCAGTTCGGTAATCACTCATTTCCCTTACCTGATCCCAACTCATGTACCCCACCTTACCTATGAATGAAGGAACCAAGAAGATGGTCGCTTCCAATTCATACGCCTTGAACAGGGGGAATACGATTGCATACAGGGAGAGGTCTCCATCATCGAACGTGATGATGGCTTGGTCAGTCTTGGAATCTACTGGGTTGGTAAGCAACTGCTTGAAGTTGGTGAGCGTAAAGTTCCTTTTCACGAACAAAAGGTCATTCTCAAAATTGTATAGGTCACGGTTGTAGACATTACCGGTACGGCCAAAAAAACCACATTATGGTAGAGCAAAACCAATAGCTTAGGCTCAGAGCGAAGAGGGATCATTGGCTGCGCAGTAAGAGTTGAGTCTTGTTCATTACTCCAGTAACGAACACTGGGGGCATAGGGGGACTCCCCTGCGGCTCTGCAAACAGGGACCCCATGCTTAGGAGAAAGACCAAAACACACACAAGTTTAATTCTCATATCGCAAATATCCTTAAGGAGAGAAAGAAAATGAACTGTATCACAACTATGATTGTAGGGACCTTGCATGCACTGTGCAAGCTATTCCTGAAATACAGATAGGAGAAGAGAAATGCTATCACGAACCACGCAATATAGTTCTGCAAGGGAATAGGACCGGCTGTCCAATTCCAGTAATCAAATGCAATGGCAACCGGCTCCATGACATAATCGAACAAGACGGTCAGGGAAGCAGTAATCAGAGCAGCAAGTGCATTGTTCGTGAAGTTCTGTCTCACGACATCGGCAATTCCCAGGATAATGATGGTCCAGTTTATCCCGATAAGCAGCGGAACGCCGAGCAACTTCAGGCCAAGGGTATTCCCATAGGTATATGCCCCAAAGACAAGCGAGGTAGCCACACCCACAATCTCAAGGAACAGTGTTACAAGAAAGGTAACAAGAGCCCATGACAAGAGAGGCATGTTCTTCTCTCGTATATCAAAAAAGAAACCAATGACGGAGGTTAGGAGGATTGAGTATGGGGTCAGGAGCAACATGAGCGGAAGCGTGGCATCGCCGATGTGGGCAATTGTTCCTACAAGATAGAAGGGACCTAGGAGATAAATGATCAGACGTTCTTCTTTTCTTAGATGGGACATGGCAGGGCTACTCCTAGCATATGGGCAATACCCTTTCGTAAGATTCTACATTTCGGCGGTTTGACTTGTCTTTCAAAGACAACGAGCGGGTCCTTGGCAATCTGGCTGGCGGTCCAGCAATACATATCTGCTGCGGTCATGATAGGAATCCTGTATCGGTGTGGGATATAGCATAGCCTTTTTTCTGCTTCCTTCTGCCACTCTTGATATCGCTCAATCTCTCTTCTGATAAAGGCAGAGAAAGCCTCAGGATTCTTTTTTGCTTCCCCCCCCTCCTTCAGCGATACAAGAGAGGTATCCAATAAGGGAAGATATCGTCTTCCAAGTTCATTGTCCTCTGCAATATCACGGATGAAGTTTATATACTGCATTGCACGGCCAAGCATGGCCGCATAAGGAAAGGAAGCTTCATCCAGATCCATGATCCGTGCCATGAACAGGCCGATGACCTCTGCTGAACCATAGATATAGGTCAGTACATCCTCAAGCGTCTCACAGGATGATTCGCTCAAGTCGTGTTCCATGGAATCGAGGAATGCTTCTGTCCAAGAAGGGTCAAAAATTTTCGTTTCTGTAGCTCGATAAAGGCATCAATGACTTCATCCCCACTGGGTTCCCCACTCGTAAAAGCCTTCATATAAAGCGAGCGAAAATGATGAAACTGCTGGGGATCCACCGGTTGGTCATCCACCAGGTTATCAGCTACACGAACAAACCCGTAGAGCGCATAGACGTCCCTACGAACTTGCGGAGGGAAGAAGCGGGAGCTGAAGTAATAGGTATTACTTCCGTTCCTAAAGATATGTTCATGTCGGTCAGCTACCATAGGTTTCCTTAATTTCCTTTGCAATCAATTCACTGGCGATAAGCACCATGGGTACCCCTACCCCCGGATGCGTGTATTGCCCAGTGTAATAGAGATTCTTTACAGTCTTGTTTTGGTGACGGGGACGGAAGACGGCAGTCTGCATCAGTGTATGGCTCAGTCCAAGAGCTGTTCCCTTGTATGCATGATAGTCAGAGATGAAGTCCCGATGGGAGTACAACCGTTTTACCAAGAGATCCTTTCGGAGATCTTCTCCTGTCACGTTCTGCACATGATCGGCAATATGCTCGAAATAGGCATTTCTCTGCTCCTCAGTATCAACAAGTCCTAGGGCAACCGGTACCAGCAAGAACACATTCTCACAACCATCGGGTGCTGAAGAGGGGTCTGTCTTGCTGATGCAACTGAGGTAGAAACAGGGGTCTTTCGGCCAGTCAGGATTCTTGAAAATTGCATCAAAATGCGTATTCCAGTCCTTCGCAAAATAGAGATTGTGGTGCTCCAATCCTTTCAGCTCCCTCCCAATTCCCAGATAGGCGATGAACATCGAGGGGGCAACCACCCGTTTTTCCCAATAAGAGTCAGAGTACGTGCGATGCTTGTCTTCAAGGAGATTTGTATCACTGTGGTGATAATCGGCAGAGGAGACAACCACATCTGCCATGAATGTTCCTTTATTGGTTTCAACACCAACTGCCCGATTTCCTTCAGTCAGCACTTTCAGCACTTCTGCACCGGTAATCAGCTCAACTCCCAGTTCACTGCACAGTGAGGCAAACCCTGCTGCGGCTCCAGCCATGCCTTTGCGGGGGGGGAAGAATACCCCCAGATTGAGATCAACATGGGTCATGATGGAGTAAATTGCAGGAGCCTGGGCGGGATCGGTACCAAGAAACACCATGGCATATTCCAAGATCTGCTTTGCCCGATAATCTTTTACGTAATTTGAGACAAAGGAGTCAAGTTTTCCCAGCACTCCAAGGCGCAATCCCTCAGTCATCAACCGTCTATTGAAGAATTGACCGATATGTTTGTAATCACGATAGAGGAAATCCTCCATAGCTACATCATACTTATAGGTTGACTGCTGCATGTAGGCTTTCAGGGCTTTTCCACCACCCTTCTCGAACGACTCAAAGAGCTTCTGGTTCTCATCAAAACGTGGGGTGAGACAGGCCGTTTCCCCACCTTCAAAGAAGACCTTATAATATGGATCAATGGGACTAAGATCGTAGTAGTCTTCCCGCTGTTTACCAAAGAGAGAGAAGTAATGCTCGAACACTTCAGGCATGAGATACCACGACGGTCCCATGTCAAAGGTAAATCCGTCTTTTTCCCAATATCTAGCTCTTCCCCCAAGTTGGGCATTCTTCTCGACCAGGGTCACATTCCAGCCATCACGGGCCAGGAGTGCCGCTGTACTGAGGCCACCGAAGCCTCCGCCTATGACTACTGCTTTCTTGTTCATGAAAAAAATCCTATGTGGTTTGATAGAGAAAAGCAAGAAGAAAATATGGTTTAGTTATTAAAAAAAAGAATCAATCTTATTAAGCAATATTTGAAGTTTCACTGTTTGTATCCTGCTTCTCTCTTTTTTTTCGTAATCTTGTATGCTGGGCGCGAGGAGAATCCCATGATAATTGATCAGATCACCAACCTAGAACGTTACATTCCCAGCCTTTCAGCCCTTCAGACAGTTCACGAAATTCTGGAAAGCGGCAAGCTTCCAAGCATGGAGTATGGCAGCTACACTACTGACAATCCCAAGGTACGCTACAACTTGTTCACCTATACAACTGCAACACCTGAGAATTTGACGTATGAGCTACATAAAAAAGGAAGTGGATGTACAGATTCTCCTTTCCGGATTTGAATCGATGGTAATTGCTGATAGATCATCACTAAAAGAGACCATCGGGTATGATGCCAGCAAGGATGCTTCGTTTGCAGAAGGCAAGCAACTGCTCACCTATCATGCAACTCCCTCTACCTTTGCCCTGTTCTTCCCAGGGGAAGGCCATGCATGCAATCTCATTGATGGACATTCCACTACTGTGGTAAAGGTTGTCTTCAAGATTCTCGTATAACGTATTATGACGATAATTCTGGACTGTTGGATTTCCAACAGTCTTTTTTTTTAACCATTTTTTTTGCAATTTGTTGAAAATTCCATTTGACAGATCCGGAAAGTCATGTAACGATTAACCTGTAAGACAGCTTTACAAGTTTACAGATTTTACAAGACTTGGCGTGTGCCAAGCAAGAAAGAAACATTGTTACACCGCACAGCGGTCCACAGGAGGAAACAATGAAAAAAAGTATTATCGCACTGTTGTTGGTAGCCCTGGTACTTCCCATGGCTTTTGCTCAGGGAACATCTGAGGCAAAGCCCGTTGAATTGGTCTACACCATGACAGCGGTTCCCACTGATGCTCATGCTGGAGCAATGCGCGTCTTCAAGGAGACCGTTGAACGTGTTTCTGATGGTCAGATCAAAGTATTGACCTACGATTCAGCTTCTTTGTTCAAGCAGGAACAGGAAGTCTCTGCTGTGAAGAGTGGTCAGGCAGACATGACTGCAACTGCAGCATCATGGCTTACCGATGGAAGCCCTTGGGTAGGTATGTTCACTGCTGGTTATATCTTCAAGACCTATGACCACATGACCAGTGTACTCAATGGTCCTATCGGTCAGGAAGTATTTGACCGTATTGCAAAAGAGCAGGGAATTCGTCCCCTCGGCGCTCAGTACCTGGGAACTCGTCAGATCAACCTGGTAGAAGATCGCCCGATCAAGACTCCAGCTGATCTCAATGGTGTCAACCTGAGAATGCCAAACTCCGATTCCTGGATCTTCCTTGGCAAGGCAATTGGTGCCAACCCAACCCCGATCTCCTTCAGCGAATTGTACATGGCTCTCCAGACCAAGACCGTCGATGGCCAGGACAACCCACTTCCAACCAACAAGAACGCAAAGTTCTACGAGGTTACCAAGTCCATCAGCATCACCAACCACTTGGTTGACTCTGTCTGGCCTGCAATCAACGAGGCAAAATGGCAGTCCTTGACCGAAGAGCAGAAAGGCTGGGTCATGGAAGCGTAAAGGCCGGTATTGAATTCTGTGATACCACCAACCTCAAGGCAGAGGCAGAATTGGTTGAGTTCTTCAAGAGTGAAGGCCTCAGCATCTACCAGGCTGATCTTGATGCTTTCGCAGAGCACGTACTGGCACAGTATCTTGACAGCCCCTATTCCGATACCTGGGATATGGAGATGTTCGAGAAAATCCAGGCTGCTGGAAACTAAGCACCACCTTACGACCCGGGGCAGGTGCTCCGGGTCTCTTCTTTTGTTCAATGGAGGCCGACTACGTGAAAAAAAATTGCGTTGTTTCTCAGGGATGTCATGGAAGTCTACATTCCCATCCTCTCGTTTATATTCTTATTCTTGGCTTTCATCCTGCAGGTCTTCTTTAGATACGTGGTTAACCACCCATTGACCTTTACACAGGATGTTATCGTCATTGGTTTTTGCTGGTCAGTGATCCTGGGTGCATGTTATACAATGCGCAGGAAGGGACACGTCCAGTTCACCATGCTCTATGATGCCTATAGCCCGAAAGTAGCAGCCTGGGCAAGGATGATCGGAAACCTCCTGATTATTCTCACCTTTGCTGTCATGGTGATTCCTTCATTCAAGTATGCGTTTTTTTTCCTTGGCTTCCAGAAGACTCCTGTACTCAGGGTCTCTTACACATGGATTTTCCTCCCCTTTACCTACTTCCTACTCTCCATCATCGGCTACACGATTAAGCCGGTAATTGAGGACTGGAAAGTGATTACCGGAAAGCTTGAGGACAGTCTCGATCATCGCTTTGATCCTTTGCTTGGGGAGGTAAACAAATGAGTTTTCCACTATTTGTAACCTTATTGGTTTTTATCCTGATCTTCTTCCTCCGTATGCCGATTGCCTTCGGTATGCTCGCTTCAGCAGCTTGTTACCTATTGGTAAAGGGTGCTGACCTGAGCTTGGTGGTTAATCAGGTGATGAATACCTACTATACCAATTACGTCATAATCGCCGTCCCACTCTTCATCTTCACTGCAAACGTCATGAACACCGGAAAGGTCACCGATATGATCTTCAAGTTCGCCGGTGGTATCACAGGGCGGATGCGCGGTGCACTGGGACACGTAAATATCATTGCTTCCCTGATTTTCAGTGGCATGACCGGTTCTGCAATTGCAGATGCGGCAGGGCTTGGAAAAATTGAGATCGAGGCCATGAAGGATGATGGATATGACCCGGAGTTCTCCTGCGCAATAACCGCAGCCTCTGCAACCATTGGGCCTATTTTTCCTCCTTCCATTCCCTTGGTTATCTACGCCATGCTTTCCAGTACCTCGGTTGGGGCACTCTTTATGGGAGGAATGGTACCAGCTATATTGCTTTCATTCTTCTTGATGGTGTATGTCGCAATTGTTGCAAAAAAAAGCGTAATTATCCCAGAGGGGAGAAAGTCGTCTGGAAAACCTTCCTTGCCTTCACTGTACGGGCTATTCCAGCACTCCTTACCCCGATCATCCTTTTGGTGGGTATCTACACCGGAGTAACCACCCCCACTGAAGCGGGAGCAATTGCAGGGCTCTATGCATGATCGTCTCGATTTTCGCCTACAGAGCCATGGGATTCAAGGACTTGATGAATGTTATCCGTGACACGATCAAGGATGTCGGAGCAACCAGTATTATGATCGGAGCGGCTGCAATCATCAGCTACATTGTCGCTCGTGAACAGCTCGCTGCAAATATCGGGAACTGGATCCTAGGCTTCACTGCGAACAAGTATACATTCCTCTTCTTGGTGAACGTTGTTATCCTCATCCTGGGAATGTTTATGGATACCTCGACGATCCAGCTGGTGTTTGTACCCATCATGATCCCTGTCGCTTCGGCTTTGGGAATTGATATGATTCACTTTGGTCTGGTAGTAACGTTCAATATGATGGTGGGTCTCTCCACCCCGCCCTTTGGAATGCTGCTGTTCATAACCAGCGGAATTTCCGGTACACCTCTCAAGGGGGTCATGAAGGAGATACTCTGGCCACTGACAGTTATGTTGATTGTCTTGGTGATTATCACCTACTTCCCGGAAGTCACCCTATTCCTGCCGAAAGCAACCGGCCTCATGTAAGGAGAATTTGTAATGCAAGCACAATATAATGGTTGCTGGCCAACCATGATCACCCCATTCACCGAAGACAACAAGGTAGACTTCCAGGGAGTCAAGAAACTTACTGACTGGTACATTGACCGGGGATGTGACGGCATCTTTGCAGTTTGCCAGTCCAGTGAGATGTTCTTCCTCACTCCTCAGGAAAAGCTCGATATTGCAAAGGCAGTGGTCGAAGCAGCAGAGGGCAGGGTCAAGGTTATAGCAAGTGGACATACCGCTGATGACCACCAAGCACAAGTCCAGGAGCTCGGAGCAATGGCTGAGACGGGTGTGGATGCTGTGGTACTGGTATCAAACAGGATGGCCAAGGAAGAAGAAGGAGAAGATGTATTCAGGAAGAATGCTGAAGATATCTTTACTCAGCTTCCTTCCGTCACTTTTGGATTGTACGAATGCCCCTACCCCTATCTTAGGCTATTGAGTGATGACTTTCTTCATTGGGCTGCCCATGAGGATAAGTTGGTCTTCCTCAAGGATGTTTCCTGCTCCCTTGAGATCGAGAAACGACGTGTTGAGCTGGTAAAAGGGACCAAGCTTGCGCTCTTTAATGCCAATACCGCTACCGTACTCGATTCATTAATTGCCGGATATGACGGGTACAACGGAGTTATGGCAAACTTCCATATTGATATCTATAAATGGTTGTATGAGCATTTCCGGGAGGATGAAGCGTTAGCTAGACGTGTGAGTGATTTCCTAACGGTAACAGCGATCACGGAAGCAAGGGCCTATCCCATTAATGCAAAGTACCATTATGCACAGACGGACATTCCCATGAGTTTGGTGACCCGTTCAAAGCCAGTCTCCTTACTCAATGAGAATGCACGTCTTGAGATCGCCAGCTTGATCCGGATGGAGAGAGCAATGCGAACTGAATTGGGATTGAAGCAATGAACCGTGGAAACGAGTTTCGAAAGAGATTGCTGGAAGGCACGGCCCTTGGGGGGGGCCATGTCTTCCTCAATGACCCTGCAATTACTGAAGCGCTTGCCCTTCATGGCTACGATTTCATCTGGATTGATGCTGAACATGGACCATTTGACAAGCAGAACCTGTTGATGCACATCATGGCAGCGAATGCAGGTGGTGCAGGAGCCTTTGTACGAGTAGCCAGCCAAGAAATGGATATCATCAAGCCGGTTCTTGAAATGGGTATTGATGGAATCATCATTCCGATGGTCTTGGATGAAATTGAAGCAAAGCGAGTGCTTGAGTTGTGTCTGTATCCTCCCAAAGGTACGCGGGGTTTTGGCCCCAGGCGTGCGATAGGATACAACAGTCAGGATGTTAAAACCTACTTGGAGCAGAGCGAAGAAAGCTTTATCAGGATCATTCAGATAGAGCATGTGGAGGCTGTACACCATGTGGAAGCCATCCTCTCTTTGCCTGCACTGGACGCAATCATCATTGGCCCGAATGATCTCTCTGGATCCATCGGTCATTTGGGAAATCCTTTACATCCTGATGTGCTTGCCTTGGCTGAACTTGCCATCAAGGCAGCAAAGAAAGCCAAAAAACCTGTGGGTGTTTCCATCGGTCCTGATGCAAAGACGATTGAGATATACAAGGCACTGGGAGTGGATTTTTTTCAGCTGTGGGGATGATATTTCCTTCTTACAGCAAGGTGCAAGACAGACCATTTCCATGGTGCATAAGTAGCTGTAGAAAGAATTGAGAAGAATCGATATGCTGTATTGAGACGGAGGTTAGCATGGATATTTCGAACATTTCGCTTACTCGGACAAATCTAAGTTCGCAGGTTGCTGACCATCTGGAAGAATACATACTCTCCTCCCCAAAAAGCAAGGTCTCCGAGAAACTCCCTTCAGAAATGAAACTTGCAAAACAGTACAACGTAAGCCGCCCAGTAATCAGGGAAGCTATGAAACTATTGCAGGAGAGAGGCCTTATCTCATTGAAGAATGGTAGTGGTGCATATATCACTCGTCCTGAAACCGATACGGTGATGAATGCCATCAACCGTATCATGCAAGTAGACCATATCAAATCTGAGGATTTGACTCAGGTACGGGAGATTCTTGAACTCTCCTCTGCTGATCTTGCAGTACAGAAGATCACAGACGAAGACCTCCAGAAGATGGATGAAATCCTTTCCAAGTTTGAGGATAAAACGCTCCCATTGAAGGAACGTGTCAAGCTGGATGAGCAGTTTCATTTGACCATTGCACAGGCTGGTGGCAATGAGTTGCTGTGTATGTTTATTGGCGTTCTGACATCCCTACTCCGCGATTATATGGGGAAGGGAATCCTTGTAGAAGGAGGAATTGAGGACGCAATTTCCCGCCACAGGGAAATCTACCAAGCCTTCTGCAATAGAGATAGGGAAGCTGTGCATCATGCAATGGCAGAGCACCTCAAGGTATCCAGTCTTAATGTACAGTTCTTTGACAAGAAAGGTACAACTGTTAAAACGAAGTAACGCATTAAAAAAAACCTTTTCCTATGACAAACCTCCCATACCCTGTTATGCTAGTGGTATATCACGCACTTTTGGTATGGAGGTCTTGCATGAGTTTATTACTACCGGACATAGATCCAAGACGTATCAGTCTCGCGCAAAAAAAATCTTCGACCAACAGTTCGAGCAGGACCCCAGACTTGAGCGAGAGATGGATGATCGACGGAAACGTCTCATGTTCCAGGACATACTCTACAATTTCGACTTTCTTTCAACTGCGGTACAGATCGGAGATGAGAAGCTCTTCACGAACTATGCAGTCTGGCTCTATGAGTTGCTCTGCAACCTGATGAAAGACCTCGACCGTGATCGCGTCAAGGACCAGATGGTCCATCACTACGAAATTCTGAAGACCTTCAGTGACAACCTCTTCGAGGAAGAGACAATGATTGCTTCAGCAAAAACCATCCTTGATGCAGCTATTGATGCAACTGAAGAAGCAATGGACAACTACCAGGTATCTGAAGCCTTTCTCGAAGGTCGCCATCTTCCCATTCGACGAGCATATCTTAACGCACTTCTCAGGAGTGAAACACAGAAGGCAATCCAAATCATTGAAGGTGCAAGAAAGGACGGACTAAGTCTGGAAGAGATCTATGAAGATGTTATTCGTCTCAGCATGCAGGAAGTCGGGGAACTCTGGTACCAGAACAAGATAACCGTGGACAAGGAACATTACGCCACCTCCACCACCCAGATGATTCTCGCTCGCTTCTATCCATATATCTTCAACCAAAAGCCTATAGACAAGAAAATCCTTACCTGCTGTATCGGCAGCGAGCTTCATGAGATGGGAGGACGAATGGTAGCCGACCTCTTTGAGTATCGAGGGTGGGAAAGCGTCTACCTTGGGGCAGCAGTCCCTATTCCTTCGTTAGTAAGCGCAGTGGCAGAGCATCAACCGATCTGGTCGCACTCTCGGTCACCATGCCCCAACACCTTCAGACCTGTTATCTAGCGGTAAAGACATTGAAAGAGAAATACCCTTCCCTGCTCGTGGCAGTTGGAGGGAGAGCATTCAAGACCAGTGGAGGCATCTATAAGACATGGCCCATTGATGTGTATACAGACCTTGCAACAGAGTTGGTTATTTGGGCTGATAAGGTTGTTGCAAAAACATGAACCACTCATTCTTCGTCCGCACTGACACAAAGAAAGTAGTGCAAGAAACATACTGGTCGAAACCCATATCATTGGCCATGCCCTTCAAGACCACCTTGGAGTCCCTGTTCAAACAAGATGATAAAGATCGTTTCAACATGATCTTCTCCAATGCATTAGACCATGAGACTGAAGTCTTTTGTGCCCATATACCTATTATCGAGGAACATGAGCAACTCTGTTTCTTCATTGTCAGTGCAAAGAAATTCGTGTATGTATTGGCATTGGATTATCTTGCTGATCTTCCTTCCTCTATCCAGGAAGCACACAACCAGGTCATCTTTGCCATGATGAAGCAATTTGCTGTGTTGCGCGGTGAACAACTGATGCACGCCTCGGAAGAGGTATACAATCACTTTGAGGAGATCCAGAAACTCAACAATGATTTGGTTAATACGCAACGCCAGCTGCAACGAGCAAACCGAAAACTGGAACAGCTGAACCTGGAGCTCAATAATCGCCTTGTTAAGGATGCATTGACCGGCTTGGTAAGCCGCTATCAGTACCACTCCGAGATGCAAACGGTCATCCAAGAGAATCCCCAGGCTCAAGGGCTCTTTGTCTTCATCGACATCGACAACTTCAAACAAGTCAATGATAATTATGGACATGCCATAGGAGACCAGTACCTGGTTGGATTCTCAGCTCGCCTTGCCAGCCTCTCCTGTACAGGAGTCTCCATCGCCATGCGCATTGCAGGAGATGAGTTCGGTCTCTACCTCCATGGTATGAAATCAACTGATGAAGCAGTCGTACAGCATTTTTATCAAACCTTTACATCCCACGTGACAGAAGATCCTATCCATACCGATGCAGGGGACCTTCCTATCTGCTGCAGCCTTGGTATGGCTGTCTATAACAAAGACACTACCAACTTGTTTGAGCTCATCGAGTTTGCTGACTTTGCAATGTACCAGGCAAAACGCTCAGGGAAGAATTCCTATTGCGTGTTTGACAAAAAAAACCTATGAAGCAGAAAAAAAACGAAGATTGACGCTTGACCTTCACGCAACGTCAGGGTGTATGTATCTATCTATGAAGTATACGATCAAAGAAATGGTTGAGCTAAGTGGAGTAAGCGAACGTACCCTCCGTTACTGGGAGGAGTATGGTCTCCTCACCCCTGTTAGGCACCCTCAGAATGGATACCGACTCTATGGTAAAAAGGAATTGCTGGTGTTACAGCAGATTCTATTTTATCGTGAGCTGGAATTCTCCTTAAAAAAAACCATCAAATCCTTACTCGATGACCCAAATTTTAAAGCCGAGAGCGCCTTGGGAAAACAGAGAGAACTACTCCTGGAAAAAACGTAACAAACTCGACCAGCTCATACAGACCATTACGTATACCATCAAAGAAAGCAAAGGAGAGATTACCATGAGCGACAAAGAGCACTTTGAAGGTTTCAATAAGCAGATGATTGCTGAGAATGAATCACAATTTGGTGAAGAAATTCGCCAAAAGTACGGAGAGGAAACCGTAGAGAAGGCAAATGCACAGATGATGGGAATGAACGAGGAAACCTATAAAAAGTTTACAGAATTAGGGAATGAGGTGTTAGAAAAACTCCAGGCAGCGTCCAAGGAAGGAGACCCTACCAGCCCTCTCGCAAGGGAAGTGGCATCACTCCATGCCGAATGGCTCCGCTTCACGTGGCCCCACTACTCAGCGGAAGCTCATCTGGGCATAGTACAGATGTACACAGACGACGAGCGGTTTGGGGCTTATTACCAGGGTAACGCCCAATTTCTCAAGGATGCCGTGAACCATTTTCTTGACGAGGAATACCCTAAAAATATCTGAATATCGATTTAGCACTAAAACATAATTTTGCGATGGGGAGAATTCGCAAACAGGTATAGAGTTTCCAAAGAATTCAGACTAGGAGAATTATTCCCCACCATATATGGGGATATTATGCTACTATATATTAGTGTTTTCCCCGCTCATGCGGGGGGTGTTTCCCCATTATCTCTATTTTTACTGAGTACCCAGTTGTATTCCCCGCTCACGCGGGGTTGTTTTCGTCCTAGAGCTTCTTCTTGCTGATAAGATCAAGCCTAAACTGGATGATTCTCTCAATCACATCAAGGGGCAATGCAGAACCGAAGGGGAACTGGATTGCTCCTTTACTTGTATGATAGGAAGCCAATGCATCCTGGAACTCTTCAATCGCTTCAGGAAGCGGATAGAGACCAATATGTTTCTTGAAAGCTGCCATGTGGATAATATCCCCTCCATCAGGCAAGCTGAAGGTAGGCATCCTCCACTTGATGGACTCCACGACATCAGGAACTACCTCATGGACCAGAGTACGTATCTGGTCCAAAGGTATTCTCTGCTCTTTCTCAAGCTCTGCAATATAGGCATCTACTTCCTGTGCATACATGACTTTTCCTCTACTCCCACCGTTGCAGAACAGCATCCAGCTCAGAGAGCTCTTCTGAGGAGAATGTAGATGGCTTGTCCAATGCCCTCAGGTTCTGGAGCAACTGTGCCTTGCTGCTGGCACCAATGAGTACACTGGTGATGCGGTCATCCTTGAGCAACCAACTGATAGCCAGCTCAGAAAGACTCTGCCCGCGACGTTTGGCTACCTCATTGAGTTCACCAAGCAGGGCAACTCTCTCTTTGGTGATTGAGTCAGCTTCAGGAATCGATTTTCACTTGCCCGTGAGCCCTCTGGAATGTTTCCATCAAGATAGCGTGAAGTCAACAACCCTTGGGCAAGGGGAGAGAAACAGATGGTTCCTGCCTGGTTACCCATGGCATCCAGCAAATCATTCTTTTCCACCCAGCGGTCCAGCATCGAGTACCGTACTTGGTTCAATACACAGGGAGTACCCATCTCTTTCAACAGCTTGATAGCCTTCACTGCTTCTTCTGCACGGTAATTGCTGATTCCCACATAGAGGGCTTTTCCCTGATGAACCAGATGGGCAAGCGCCCCAATAGTCTCCTCAAGAGGGGTGTTGGGGTCAGGGCGGTGGTGGTAGAAAATATCCACATACTCAAGGCCCATTCTCTTCAAGGACTGGTCACAGCTACTGATCAGGTACTTGCGGCTACCCCACTCACCATATGGGCCTGGCCACATATAGTAGCCAGCCTTGCTGGAAATGATCAGCTCATCCCGGTAGTGCGAGGTCGTGTTTCAGAATGGAGCCAAACCGCTCTTCTGCGCTGCCAGCGGGAGGGCCGTAGTTGTTCGCCAAATCGAAATGGGTAATACCATTGTCAAATGCAGTAGTAAGAATACTCCTACATACCCCTCCATCAGCTTCTGCGCCAAAGTTGTGCCATAGACCGAGGGAGAGCTCAGGAAGGCGGAGTCCGCTCTTACCTGCATACCGATAACGCATGGAATCATATCTAGTTTCATTAGCTGTATACATCATGAATCTACTATAGCGCACAAGTTGGTGTGGTCAAAGCCTTTTTGCCTGTGGTATAGTCAGCACATGCAAATCCTTATAGACACCTTTACAAAACTGGTCTCTTTCGACTCGGTCTCCTATGAGGAAGACCAGATCGCACTCTTCTTGGAAACAGCACTGCTTCAGGCAGGACTCCATACAGAATACGATGAGGGGGAGAATTTGTACGGCTTCCTTCCCGGAAAAGGCCAGACCATTCTGCTCAATGCCCATATGGATACCGTCGATCTAGCCCGAGGAGCAAAGGTTGTCGAAGATGGGGAAAATCTAAGGAGTGACGGAACCACCGCTCTTGGCGCTGATGACAAGGCAGCTATCGCGGCCATCCTGGTCGCTCTCGATACCATAAAACAGCAAAAGATTGCGCATCCAAATATCGTGGTACTCTTCACCAGAAGTGAAGAACAAGGATTGGTAGGAGCACAAAGTATTGATGTAAGTAAGCTCGCTGCCGTATCCCATGGATTCACGTTTGATGCCTCGGGCCCAGTGGGAGGAGCGATCAGCGCTGCCCCATCACAGGACAAGATAGAAGCGGTATTCCATGGCAAGGGAGCTCATGCCGGATTCAAACCAGAGTCGGGCATAAGCGCCATCCAGATGGCAAGCCAAGCTGTCAGCTCAATGAACTTGCTTCGCATCGATGAAGAGACCACTGCTAATGTGGGGTCATTCATTGCTCCAGGAGCCAAGAACATTGTATGTGACAAGGCGACTCTGGTCTTTGAGGCAAGAAGCCTTAACCCAAACAAACTGGCAACACAATCGACAAGCATGATCGAGGCGATGGAAAATGCGGCCAATGATCATGGCGGAAGCGTCGATATTACCCATGAACATCAGTATGAGGCATACCACCATAGGGAAGATGCAACAGTAATGAAGCACTTCCAGGAGGCGTGTGGGAGGCTGGGAATGTCTGTGCGTCTTGCTCCTACGCTCGGGGGGAAGTGATGCAAATGTCTTGAACAAGCTAGGTATAGAGACTCTTGTCTGTACCTCTGGTTATGAAGAACCTCATACAAAGAGTGAATACATACCCAAGAAGGAACTGGAAAATCTGTTCTCCTTGGTATTGGAGTTAATTACATTATGAAACACATTGCAATGCTTGGTTGTGGGGCAGTTGGAGCCTCTATGGCCTACGATTACATAACCTGCTGGGTGATGAACATCTCTGCTTTCTCGTCGATGAGAACCGAAAGAAACGGTATTTGCAGGAAGGCATATACCTCAATGACCAGAGAGCTCCCTTTCGGTACTGTACCCCAGAAGAGGCTCCAGTGTCGATCTTGTTATCCTTGCCACCAAGAACCATCACCTAGAAGAAGCTATTTCCATGCTGAAACCTGTCGTTGGCCCAGATACTGCCATACTTTCCTTGCTGAATGGAATTGAAAGCGAACGGGAACTCTCAAAGGCTTTTGGAAAAGAGAAAGTACTCTATGGTTTTGCTGTAGGACTGAATTCCACTCATGTTGGTAATCATATCACCTATACCAAAGAAGGCAGAATTGTCTTCGGCGAGAAGAGCAATGAAACAACAGAACGAATCAAGGAGACCTCCGCCCTGTTTGACCGTGCAGGTGTTTCCTATGTAGTTCCAGAGAACATTGAGCGTGAGCTCTGGAACAAGTTCATGCTCAACACTGCGTACAACACAATAAGCGGACTGCTCTCTGCAACCTATGGAGATCTGGACCAAGAGCCGGTATGGGATCTTGCGCAGAAAGTATGCAAGGAAGTACAGAAGGTTGCAAAGGCTGAGGGGGGGGTCCTCCTTCCTGATTCACTCATTGAGGAGAATCATCGTATCGTGACCTCACTTGGTTTTACAGGCAAAACCTCCATGTGCCAAGACATGGAGGCTGGAAGAAAAAAAACAGAAAACAAGTGGTTCAGTGGGACAGTGATCAAGCTGGGAAAGGCCCATGGGATCCCTACCCCCCCCACCTGTGAGGTTCTCTCAGCCTTGGTTGAGGCACGAGAGAATATCAGCCTTAGGATCGGCCAAGTTCGATAAGCGCTTCCTGTTTAGCTTTCTTCAGCGTCTCTACCAACTCATTAAGCTGTCTGGGTGCGCACTTTCCACAGTAGATATGAAAGTCAATGTCAGAGGATGGTACGTTCTTTGCCATCTGGAGCAACAGAGGTTTTTCCAGAATTCTCACTGCCGGGACATTATATTTTCTTGCAAGACCATCGCGAGCGAGGAAGAAGTGCTTAAGAAAAAAAACCTTCTCATCTTTTGACAGGTACTTCCAGGAAGAGAACTTGGTCCAGCCTGGTTTGTCAGGACCTTTACTCTTACCCACACCTGCATTTGCTCAGCCACCTTTGTCTGCAGCCCCTTCTCAGCTACTGCTGCAATCAATAGATCCTTCAACGTAAATAAGTGTTCTACATCACTCAATGCATATTGGATCTGTTCAGGTCTCAGGGGTCGCTTAAGCCAATTGGTCATCTGATTCTTTTTTCTTGTTTGACATCGGCTGTTTGGGGATTTCTGGAAGATAACGTTCTACCAATCCACTGAGATTTCCCATATAGCCCAAGGCCATGGCAGGAACCCTGATGTCATACACACCTTCCATGATAATTCCATACTGCTTCCTTACCAGAGCGGAATCACTGGCACAGTCGAACATCACTTTCTCAAGTGAGGTATCTTCCAAAAACTCCTGCAAGGATTCCTTGGAGAGAGTGAAAGGATCAACCAAATAATATGATTTTCCATCAAAAAGTTGGATGAGACAGAGATGCTCCCCATAGATATGGAGATTGAACTCCCCTTCAAAATCCATGGCAACCGATACAATGCCACGTTCTCTCCAAGAGGCACGTAGCTCCGCTAAGGCAGAATCAGAATCAACGATGGTATAATTAAGCATAGGGTGAAAGCATACCAAATACCGAGAGAATAGAGAACCTATTCATACCACTCGTAGCGAAAATGTTTGACAGATGTATAATTACTTTACTTGTTACTCGTAAAAGTATATTTATATTCTTATATGTAATATTAATTGCATATATTTCTCTTATATATGCAATTTTAATTTTCCTTTTGTAATTTTAATTTGTACTAATAACGTTATAAAATTGATTTTTTTTGAAATTCTTTCGAGATTTTTTTAAGAAACCCCTTAACACGATAAAATAATATCGATACCTTATGGATAAACAGATTCACCTAAGGAGTCATCAATTATGAGCGTTATGAGTTTTTCCATTCCCAGAACCATCTACTACGGAGAAGGTTCCCTCGATAAACTTGCCCAGCTTCAGGGCAAGAAAGCAGCAATCGTAACCGGCGGCAGTTCAATGAAGCGTTTCGGCTTCCTGGATCAGGCTGAAGCCCTCCTGAAAAAAGCAGGCATCGATTCTATCCTGATCGACGGTGTTGAACCCAACCCATCCGTGGAAACAGTTCAAAGAGGCGCCAAGGCAATGCTTGAATTCTCCCCTGATTGGATCGTCGCAATCGGAGGCGGATCAGCGCTTGATGCAGCCAAGGTCATGTGGTGCTTCTATGAACACCCAGAGCTTGCCTTCGAAGATATCATCCAGCCGGGAAGTATGCCCTCCCTCCGCAACAAGGCAAAATTCATTGCAATCCCCTCAACCAGTGGAACAGCAAGTGAGATCACTGCGTTCTCGGTTATCACCGATACAAAGAAGCACATCAAGTATCCCATCGTTGCTGCCGACATGGTCCCAGATATTGCCATTCTCGACCCATCATTGCCCATGACAATGCCGAAGCACATCACAGCCAATACCGGTATGGATGTCATGTGCCATGCAGCAGAGGCTGTAGTCTCTACCGCAGCGACTGCATTTACCGATCCCTATGCCATCCAGGCTATCAAGATGGTCCTTGAACATCTTCCTGTTGCTTACCATGAACCGAAGAATCTGGAAGCCAGAGAGGCAATGCACGAGGCATCAGCCTTGGCAGGAATGGCTTTCACCAATGCATCCCTTGGCTTGGTTCACTCTATGGCTCACAAGATTGGTGGGGAATTTGGGGTAACCCATGGATTGGCAAACGCTATTCTTCTCCCCTACGTAATCGCCTACAACAAGAAGTTCACTGACAAGTACGCATATGCAGAGAAGATTCTCGGTGTTGCCGACCTTGCACAGGCCATCAAGGAGATGAACCAGAAGATGGATATCCCTTCCAGCTTCAAGGATTGCAGTGAGGTCGATTTCAACGAGGAGAAGTTCAAGGAAGTCTTGCAGAGAATGAGCCAAAATGCTTTTGAAGATCCCTGCACCTTGACCAATCCAGGTACTCCTACTGCCGCGGATGTACAGATGCTGTATGAAGCTGCCTACTATGGAACAGAAGTGAAATAAGACGTTCTTTGTAGTACATACACTGAGAGCCACCTTAGGGTGGCTCTCTCCTTATTCACGTACATGATGTACTTGCTTATGCAATTTCCTTTGGAAGGAAGATGTTGAGCAGGATACCGATCAGGGTAGCCAGTGCAACTCCAGCCAGAGTGAACTCCAGGTTCTCTCCCATGGCAAAAGAAAGCATGCCGCCACCGATTCCGATTACCAGTATCACACTGCTGATCGTAAGATTGCGCTTGTCTTCATAGTTTACCCCGGCATCAACCAAGGTACGAAGACCGCTGGAAGCAATGGTACCGAAGAGTAACATGGAGATACCACCAAGTACTGGGTTGGGGATCGTCTGGATCAAGGCGCCAAACTTCGGGAAGAACGATAGGAAAATTGCCACGACAGCTGCACCACCGGTTACATACACACTGTACACACGAGTGAGTGCGAGTACCCCGATATTCTCACCATAGGTTGTGTTGGGTGGACCACCCACAAGGATGCCCATAGCGTTGCTATACCATCACCGGCAATGGTCCTGTGCAAACCTGGATCCTTGTAGAAATCCTTTCCTACCACCTTGCTGATCGTAAGTGTATCGCCAAGGTGCTCACAGATGGTTGCAAGGGAGACCATGATAAAGGTGATGGCTGCAACAATATTGAACTTTGGCAAGGTGAAGGTGGGAAGACCGAACCAAGCAGCTTCCTTGACTGCTGCAAAATCGATCAGGGCATACTGGGGGAAAATAAGGCCGATGGCCAGGGCAAAGAAGTAACCACCAAACAACCCGATCAGAATAGGAATGATGCTGAAGAACCCCTTACCAAATATATTTGCAATAATGGTCAAGGAGAGGGTAACGGTCGCGATCAACAAGAAATAGAGACTGTATTCACCACTTCCATCATACATTGCCATACCCATGGCAGTAGGTGCCAAGTTCAAACCAATGACCACGATGACTGATCCGATGACTACTGGAGGGAGGGCCTTGTTCAGCCAGTTGTGTCCACTTCTCTTGATGATGTATGCCACCAACATATAAAAAAGGCCGGAGACCACGGCACCACCCATTGCATACGGGACCCCATAGGCACTGCTGATTGCAACCAGGGCCGGGATGAATGCAAATGAGGAACCAAGGAACGCTGGGACCTTTGCTCCGGTGATCAGGATGTAGATAAGCGTACCGGTACCTGCGGTAAAGAGGGCAGTACTCGGACTGAGACCGGTAAGGATCGGGACGAGAATGGTCGCACCGAACATTGCGAAGACATGCTGGACACTCAGGGGAATCCATTGTCCCATCGGTGGCTTGTCGGCCGGACCATACTTCATGGCGTTGGATGGTTGATTTGCCATCAGAAAGCTCCTTGAGTCTGCACACAGAAAACACACTATGGGTGTTGTTTGCAGACAGAGGGGATGATGACTTGCAGGAAGTCTCTCCATCCTATCGAGAAAACGGAAGGTTTGGGAAGTATAAATCTGTATGAATATGCAAAATATCTTGGAAATCAGCACCGAAGTGCAACATTATGCCTTATCTCCTGAACAAGGGAAGCAATGCACCGTATATGAACAGCAGTGGGGATGCAAGCAATACAGCAAATATCCCTACCACCAAGAGCAAGGGGTTGGAGAGCATACGGTCATACCAAACAGGCAATTCAGCACGTGTATTTCTTTCTCGTTTCATAGGTCATCCTCTCTTTCTGGGAACAGGATACCCTACACTATGTGACATCTGTTGTCACACTACAATTTTTCTGCAGTTTCCCACATCTGTGCAACAGACTGCTTGTAGCGAAGAACAAACTCCTCGGGCGCTATAGGACGTGCATCGGGTCCATACGAGAGGAGTGTCGAGAGGATCTCCTGAAGGTTGGATACAGGAAGGATGACCTCTAGTGCTTCTCTACCCTCCTCAATTACCAGTCGTTGCTTCTGCTCTGGATGCCAACTCTGGGTGTTCAAGGTATGAATGGCCCACCCATACACGCGGAAGGTAACGTAGGTAACCTCGTTACCCATGAATATCCCATACCCACAGTTGATGAAGTCGTCAAGTTCTTCGTCAGAGAACCGACTCTTCATACGGTCTCCCCTTATCTGGGCAAGCTGTTCGACTCTGGAAAGATGGAAAGTCCTGAGTTGTCTGTGCTGCATATCAAAAGCAAGCAAGTACCATCTCCCAGTATAGTTCACCAACCTGAGGGGCTCGATATGCCTATGAGAGTGAACTCCCAGTGCATTGCGATAATGCATGCTCATTCGCTCTTCACTCTTAATCGCTGAACAGATCTTGTTGAAAATCTCATAGTCAGGCCAGTCCTGAACTGGAGTAATGAAGATGATCTTATCGCTCAGGGATCGGTAGTGCTTCTCGACTCCGCTATCAATGCCTTCACTGATCATCTCTGTAAGATCAGACATGATACCTTGGGATTGCGCCAGACTTTTAACGATGGCGTTGAGCACCAACATTCGCTCATTTGAGTTGGAGAAAAGGGTAAATGGAGTCTGGTAATGGTACCAGTTCCTGGAACGGTCATAGGTAATGGGAGCTCCAAGATGCTCACGCAAGTAGGTGATGTCCCTTAACACTTGCCTCCGTGAGATGGAGAACTCTTGTTCAATGAGGGATGTCTTCACGCCCCCATTCTCCTCAATACTCCGGTTGATGAATACGATTCGTTCGAGCTGGCTCATGTGGTCAGTATACATCAAAAGGCTCTTCCCGGGGGAAGAGCCAATTTGAAACAATGCTATATCTTCTGCTTACTTGGCAGCTTTCAATTTTGCCTCGAGTTGGTCGAGGAAAGAGGAAAGTTCCTTTGGCAGATGATCACCAAACTTCGGGTAGTGATTGGTGCGGACGTCTTCGACTTCCTTGAGCCAACCATCTACATCGACAGAGAGAAGCTCTCTCATATCCTCTTCGCTCACGCCTTCAGGAAGGTCGATTGCATCAGCTGTAGGCATGGTACCGATTGCGGTATCAACAGACTTTGCAGTCCCATCACAGGCCTCAAAGACCCACTTCAGGACGCGGCTGTTTTCACCAAATCCAGGCCAGAGCCACTTGCCGTCTTCGGTCTTTCTGAACCAGTTGACGTAGAAAATCTTGGGAAGCTTGCTCTCGTCCTTTGCAGCCTTACCAACGTTGATCCAGTGCTGGAAGTAATCTCCCATGTTGTATCCACAGAAGGGAAGCATAGCAAACGGATCACGACGGATGGTACCGACCTTGAGATCGAGGGCTGCTGCGGTGATCTCAGACCCGACGATGGACCCGAGGAATACACCGTGGTTCCAGTCGTAGCTCTGGTGAACAAGAGGAACGGTATGAGCTCTTCTTCCACCAAAGAGGATTGCACTGATGGGCACACCCTTCGGGTCTTCCCATTCACTTGCAATACTGGGGCACTGGGCTGCAGGAGCGGTAAAGCGGGCATTGGGATGTGCAGCAGTCTTCTGCTCCTTGTTTCCCTTGTCCTGGATCCACTCATTGCCATGCCAGTCGATCAACTTGCTTGGGGCATCGTAGCCAATACCTTCCCACCAAACATCATTGTCCTCTGTGAGGGCACAGTTGGTGAAGATACTGTTCTTGGATGCACTGACCATTGCATTATAGTTGGAATCATTGGAAGTTCCTGGAGCAACACCGAAGAATCCAGCTTCTGGATTGATCGCATACAGCTGTCCATCGGAACCATACTTCATCCAAGCGATGTCATCACCAACGGTCTCGACCTTCCAACCTGGGATGGTCGGAACAAGCATTGCGAGGTTGGTCTTTCCACATGCGGAGGGGAATGCACCTGCGACAAACTTGCTCTTGCCCTCAGGACTGGTTATCTTGAGGATGAGCATATGCTCTGCAAGCCAACCTTCGTCATGGGCCAAGACTGATGCAATGCGTAGTGCAAGACACTTCTTGCCAAGCAGTGCGTTCCCGCCGTAACCTGAACCATAGGACCAGATTTCACGGGTTTCTGGGAAGTGGGAGATGTACTTCTGCTCAATGGGAGCGCAAGGCCACTGGCCATTGTCACTCTCACCATCAGCAAGCGGCTTGCCTACAGAGTGGTAGCAAGGTACATACTCACCATCGGTTCCGAGCACCTCAAGGACCTTTTCACCAACACGGGTCATGATCATCATATTGATGACAACATAGGCACTGTCAGTAAGCTCAACACCAATCTTAGCAATCGGGGAGCCAACAGGACCCATTGAGAAAGGAATAACATAGAGGGTGCGTCCCTTCATGCAACCGCGGTAAAGACCGGTCATGGTCTCTTTCAAGGCAACTGGGTCAATCCAGTTGTTGGTCGGCCCTGCTGCTTCCTTGTTCTGTGCTGCGATGTAAGTTCTGTTCTCAACGCGAGCAACATCAGAAGGGTCTGAGTTGTAAGCAATACTACCAGGCTTCTTCTCAGGATTCAGGGGTACGCAATAGCCACCAGCAATCTGCTGTGCGACCAATTCGTCGTACTGGGCGGCACTACCATCGGCAATGACGATTTCTTCAGGGGTCGTGAGTTCTGCAAAATCCAGAATCCACTGCTTGAGCCCAGAATGCGTAAGATCTGCGACGTTCATGGACTACTCCTTCATAATAGGGATGCACAATTCACTACAATCAGAGGAAATGTGTTTTTTTTCCTATATTACTGATTTTCCAATCTTTAGCAATATAATGGGCTATAGTTTTCGTAATATTTCTCAATTTTTTTTAAAACATAGTCCCATGAAAACGCGAATTAAAGCTTAGATAGAGCTCAGGGGGAACATCCTCGGGAATATCAAGCAGGTAATCGGAAATCTTCCGGATCCGTTCCTTCAAGCTATCCTTCTTGTTCGCCTGTGCCTCTTTCAATGCTTCCAGACTTTCCAGAATGATCTGCTGGCTGTTTCTTACTTCCTGAATCGCCATCTTGAACCGCTGGCTCAGATCAAGAATGATCTGCTTTGTGGCTTCAGGATGTGATGCAATAAAAGCAGGGAAACTCTCTTGGGAAATCTCGACCAGCTGGCAATCACTGAGGGCAACAGCTGTGGCATTGCGTGGCTCCTGCTCAAACAGTCCCATCTCTCCCAAGCTGGAATTGGGCTTGGATATCTCGAAGAGCTGAAATTGCTGGGGTGTATGGTAGTTCAGGTACAACCCGACAGTACCACTTTCCAGAAGAAACATGGTGGAACAGGACGAACCCTGTTCATAGATGATGGTTCCCTTCTGAACTTCGAATACCGGGTGTTTGTCATCGTGTATATCACTCATGGGCGACCTCCTCTCCTACTAATAAGTATACTATTACCTGTGACAACAGTACAAGGGAAGCTTGCAACCTACAATTTCTGTGATAGACTTTCTGCTATGGAAACAAAATGGGTGCCAAAGAAGGAAAAGTTTGCCTATGGATTCGGCTGCTTCGGGCAGAACATGCTGTACAATCTTATGGCAAACTTTCTGCTGTTCTTCTATACAGACATCTTTGGTCTCCTACCCGCAGCCGCTGGGATGATTCTTCTGCTTGCACGGATGTGGGACGCAGTAAACGATCCTCTGATGGGAATGATTGCTGACCGTACACGCTCTCGATGGGGGAAATTCCGCCCCTATCTCTTATTCACCCCGATCCTCTTCGTACCCTTTGCGGTGGCTGCGTTCAGCACCCCTGACTTCTCCCCAGGAGGGAAAATCGCATGGGCTGCCTTCACGTATATCATTTTCGGCATGATTTACACGGCCAGTGATGTTCCCTTTTGGGCAATGAGCAGTACCATAAGCGAGGACACCAAGGAGAGAAGCAGCATTGTTGTCTACCCGCGTTTCATGGCGACTGTTGCCATTGCCTTGGCAACCTTGGCAACTCAGCCATTGATCCTTCTTTTCTCGGTGGAAGGGAAACCGGAGCGGGGCTACCAGATGACAAGCCTGACATATGCACTGCTGACCGTCATATGCTTTCTCATCGCCTTCCTGTTTGTGAAAGAGCGTGTCTATGCCAACGGGCAGGAGAAGCCCAAATTTTCCGAAATCCCCAAGGTTTTTATGGCCAATAAGCCGTTGTTGCTCGTTATTCTAAGCGGATTGTTTACCGGTATTGCGCAGACGGGAAAGCTCTCCATGCTGATCTACTACGCAAAATACAACCTCCAAAATGAATTGCTCTATACCCTGCTTGCTGGATCAACATCCCTCTCATCCTAATCGGTATCGCAACTGTCCCCTACCTGACCAATAAAGTTGGCAAGAAGCGTGCGTGTATTATCTACTATGCCATCTTTGCTGCAGGAAGCCTGGGATTCTTCCTTACCGGCTGGAACAACTTCTTTGTACTGTTGTTCTTCAACTGTATCAGTTCGATCGGAATGGCAAGTCCACAGGTAATACAGACTGCATGATCGCTGACACCATCGAATATGGTGAGCTGAAAAGTGGGAAACGCAATGAAGGCACCATTTTCAGCAGCCAGACATTCCTTGCAAAACTTACCGCAGCTGTCACTTCGATCATCATTGCCTCCACCCTCTCCTTGGTTGGGTATATTCCAATATGGCACAGAGCAGCTCAACCTTTGGGGAATCCATAGCCTTACCACCCTACTCCCATTTCTCGCCAGCATTTTCGGTATTATTCCAATCCTCTTCTACCCGCTGAGTGAGGAGAAGCATCACCAGATTGTCGAAGAGCTCCACCGACGTCGAATGGCTTCAGATTGACAGAGAAGGGGCACACCACTACCCTTAGGGACATGACAGAACTCGCACTTCCCGCAGGATCCCTGCAATCAGCACTGACGGCCTTCAAAGAAGGGGCAGATGCTGTATATCTCGGGCTGAAAAGTTTTTCCGCTCGTGCAAACGCCACCAATTTCACCTTCGAGGACTTGGCAAAGCTTCGCCAAGTTGCGCTTACTGAAGGGAAAAAAAATCTATGTGACCGTAAATACCCTCATCGAAGAATCAGAGTTGGATGAAGCATACAAGACACTCAAGCATATTGACTTCATCGGCTGTGACGGCATTATCGTCCAGGACCTAGGCTTGATCAACCTTGTGAAAACCTATGCCCCTAGCCTCTCTCTCCACGCAAGTACCAGCTGGCTGTACATACCATCGCCGGGGTACAAGAACTGGTTCGCCTTGGATTCGAACGAGTGGTGCTTGCAAGGGAACTGACGTTCCAGGAGGTCAAGCGAATTCGTGAAGCGTGTAAGGATGTGGAACTGAAGGTGTTCATCCACGGCGCCCTCTGCTATAGCTTCTCAGGACTCTGTACGGCCAGCGAACAACTATGTGGCAGAAGTGCAAACAGAGGTAGCTGTGCCCAGATATGCAGAAACTACTTCACTGTTGAACATGACAGTGCTGTGCCGAGTGCGCTTTCTCCAATCCCACAAGGAGTCAAGGATGGTTGGTTCTTCTCCATGAGTGACATGAAAGCGGGCCCTGTTGCAAAAGAACTGGAAGAGTTGGGCATTGAAAGCCTGAAGGTGGAAGGAAGGATGAAAAGCCCTGCCTATACCGGCTTGGCAGCACGATACTACCGTGCGGTCCTTGATGGAGATGATAGCGCAGAAGAGCTGGAAGAGGCCCTCTCAGTGGTCTTCTCCCGTCGACAAACCTCTGGTTGGTTGGCCTCCTATGGACGAGAGAAACAAGACTTCACCATCAGAAGAGCCCCTACCCTCGGGAGTACAAGCTACCCAGGTCATCGTGGCATCAAGGCAGCAAAGATTACACTGGTGAAGAGTGATTCAGTCATGGTTACCCTGCTCACCGATGTAGCACTCCGAGATGGATTAATGTACTTCATCAGAAGCCAGAGGCAACCGATCGATACCATCAAATTTGGTATCAACACCCTGATAGACCAAAGAGGCAGGAGTATTACTGAAGCCTATGAAGCGAGTCGGTGGCAATACCACTACCAGCCAATGCTCCCCGTCCACACACCGGTGAATTCTTTTACCTGATCAGCAGACATGACCAGAATCCTGCCCTAATCAGTGAGGCACTTCCTCTCAGCAAGCATCCGCTCGACATGACATTTACCTTGGAAGAGGGCTTGTTGTCGATCCAATGCCAATATGGGGAAGCGACATACGAAATTCCCACGAGCGAGGCTCGCAAACCCCAAGAGACTGAGTCCAATATTGTTTCCATATTCAGCCAAAGTGATACCTCTTTCCTCACCCTTGGCTCCATCAACCTCGTGAATAGAACACAGCTCTCACTTGAGCAGATATTCCTACCTCTCTCAGTTCTCAAGACAATCAGACGTGACTGGTATGATCTTCTTGACCGGACGCTGGCCCAGGAGCTTACCAAGAGTCTAGTTCGTGAGCCCATTGCCGAGATACTGGAAATGAGCACACTGCCTCCACGTTCCCTGCTACTTACTGAACAGAAAATCCCTTACCTCGAATTGAAGACTCTCGCACATGCACAGCAGCCACTTGCTTCCTTGCTCTTCAACCATGAGGATCACTATTACCTACCGTTAAGTCCGATTATGTTCGATGAGGATGCATTCTTCGCTGATTTGGACAAGGTTGTTGCCAGGATGAAGGAAGAGAATCTTTTGGATTCAGTCTCCTTTGGATTGAACAACTTGGGTCAGATTGCATATTTCAGGGATCATCAATTGCCTTGTTTCTTTGATATCTACCTATACCTGGCAAACAGCGAGGCGGCGAACCTAGCCCTTACGTTTGGATTGAAAATGGAGGGTGGTTATCTCTGGATGGAAAGAAAAGAGACAGATACAGAGTACTGGCCATTCATTCCCACTGTAGTGGATGATGCATTCAGTCCGCCGTTGTTCATCAGCCGATCATGTTTTCGCCATGACTCACTGCGATTAAGTTGCGAGGGATGTCCTTATAGGGGATCATGGTATGTGAAGGGTGACAACCAACGGTATCGGGTTATCGTAGAGGATTGCATCACTACCGTTGTGAACGCTTAGCATTCGTTTTCCATTGCCATCTGGAAAGGGGAGAAAAGAGGAAAGGCAAGCTTGCCTTGTCTGTCCATCTCTTTCAACTCATCGTAGGAAACCCAACGGTAGGCAGTAGTCTCTCCTTTCTGCAGTTGAATGGAATCGGGGTCAAGCATTTTTTTTCTCACCAGAAAGATATCGACAAATGAAGCTATTTTGAGCACGGTCCCCAAGCAGGTGATTTCTTCAGGGGTAGCTTCAATGCCGGTTTCTTCCCTCAACTCCCTCAGTGCAGCATCCAAACTGGTCTCCCCTCTCATTACCGATCCTGCGGTATTCTCCCAATGCCCGGGAAACAGTTCCTTCTCTTCAGAACGGAGGGTGATGAGTATTTTCCCATCCTGATTCACGGTCCACACTGAAACCACAAC